>Ga0105047_10009891_pt1 | contig 15646 bp, 11 predicted proteins | sample MAT04_FD_78384 | JGI IMG/M metagenome (GOLD analysis project Ga0105047, IMG submission 78384) | Freshwater microbial communities from Lake Fryxell liftoff mats and glacier meltwater in Antarctica - MAT-04 (megahit assembly) | ecosystem: Environmental > Aquatic > Freshwater > Ice > Liftoff... | reverse complement strand
TGCGGCCCGCGCGGCTGCGCGTCGGCGAGGCGCCGCTCCACGCCGAAGGCTTGATCACCAACCTGCGCCCGCCGTTCGTCGTCGAGCAGTCGGTGATGGTGCTGGAAGCGCGCGAGCTCGACAGCGACGCGGCGATCGCCACGCTGGTCAACTTCGCCTGCCATCCGGAGACGATGGGCCCGCGTTCGGACGCGCTCGGGGCTGGATTTCCCGGTCGCCTGCGCAAGTCACTCGACGAAGCGACCGGCGGCGTGACGGTGTTCGCCAACGGCGCGCTCGGCGGGATGATCGTGCCGCAGGTCGATGACTACGACGGCGTCGAGGCGCGCCGAAACAAGGATCACGCGATCGCCGACGCTGCCCTCGCAGCCGCGCTCGAAGCGCTGAAGAGCGCGCGCGAGATCCCGATCGATCGCGTTCGCCTCACGCTCCACGAGCTGGAGATCCCGGCCAGCAACGGGCTGTTCAAGTTCCTGGAGGACCAGGGGGTCGTCGAGGCCCGCCGCCGCGGGAAAAACGGCGGCCCGATGAGCGAGGTCGGCGTGCTCGCGCTGGGCCCGATCGCGCTCGCGCTGATCCCTGGCGAGGCCACCCAGAAGGTCGGCAAGCAGATCGAGGCCAAGTTGAAGGCGCGCGGGTACGAGATCACCCGCGTGGTCGGGCTGGCCGGCGACGAACTGGGCTACCTCTTGGATCCAGCCACCGAGTACGACGACCCCGAGTTCGCGTACGAGGTCTCGGTGTCGGCCGGCCGCGACGTCGTCCCCGCGCTGCTCAAAGCGCTGGATTGACGCGGCGAGACGGCCCTGAACGCGGCGATTGACCGCGAGGCCGCCGCCCCGCAAAGTGCCGCGCGATGTTGGCTTTGAACGGTGGAACGAAGGTCCGAAACGCCCCCTGGCCCACGTGGCCGGAGCGCGGTGACAGCGAGGTCCAGGCGCTCGATCGGGTCGTGAAGAGCGGCCGCTGGGGTGGCTTTCCGGCGCCCGGCACCGAGGCCACGCGCTTCGCTCAGGCCTGGTCGCGCTACACCGGCGCGAGGCACACCATCATGGCGGCGAACGGCACCGTGACGCTCAAAGTGGCGCTGCGCGCGCTCGGCATCCGCGCCGGTGACGAGGTCATCGTCCCGCCGCTCACGTGGATCGCGACGGCCGGCGCGGCGGTCTATCTGAACGCGGTCCCGGTGTTCGCCGACGTAGACCCGGACACGCTTTGCCTCGATCCGAAGGCGGTCGAGGCGCAGATCACGCCGAAGACGAAGGCGATCATCCCGGTGCACCTCGGCTCGTCGATGGCCGACATGGACGCGCTGATGGCCATCGCGAAGAAGCACGACCTGGTGGTGATCGAGGACTGCGCGCACGCCCACGGGATGCGCTGGAACGATCGCGCGGCCGGTACGATCGGCCACGCCGGCAGCTTCTCCTTCCAGTCGAGCAAGCTGCTCACGTCGGGCGAGGGCGGGGCGATCACCACCGACGACGACGCGATCGCCGACAAGTGCCTCTCGCTCACCAACTGCGGCCGCAAGGAAGACGACGCGCGCTTCGAAGGCCTGGCCTTCGGCTGGAACGATCGCATGACCGAGATGCAGTGCGCGCTCCTGTGCTCGCAGCTCGAGCGGCTCGAGGCCCAGCACGCGCGGCGCAAGGACAACCTCGGCTACTTCGAGCGGCGCCTCGGCGAGCTGGGCTCGGTCGGCGTCACCGTGCAGAAGCGCGACGCGCGCGTGACGCGCCACGCGTTCTACCAGCTGGTGATGCTGTACGACGCGCGGCAGTACAAGGGCCTCGCGCGCGACAAGTTCGTGGCGGCGATGCGCGCCGAGGGTGTGCCGGTCGATGGCGCATTCTACGCGCCGATCTACGATCGGGTCGGCGAGCTGTTCCCGCTGGAGGCGGCCGACTATCCGGAGATTCGCGCGCGCTACGGTGATCGGCTGGAGCCGTCCTCGGTCTCGTGCCCGATCGCCACGAAGGCGGCCTACGATCGCACCGTTTGGCTGCACCACGCGCTGTTCCTCGGCACGCGCCGCGACATCGACGACATCGTCGATGCCATCGTGAAGATCCGCGAGCAGGTCGATGCGCTCCTCTGATCCGGTCCGCTTCGCCATCGTCGGCGGCGGAGTGATGAGCGAGAACCACGTCCGCGCGCTCGCCGCTGCGCCCGAGACGCGCCTGGTCGCGATCGCCGACTATCCGCGCGATCGCGGCGGACGCGAGGGCCGTGGCGCGGAGCTCGCCCGCAAGAACGGCGTCGAGATCTACCAGCCAGACTACCGGCGCTTGCTCGATGATCCGCGGGTCGAAGCGCTGATCATCGTGCTCCCGAACAACCTCCACGCCGAGGTCGCCCTCCAGGCGATCGAGGCTGGAAAACACGTGGTGATCGAGAAGCCGCTCTGCCTGTCGCTGGCGGACGCCGACCTGATCGTCGAAAGAGCGCGCGAGAAGAAGGTCGTCGTCGGTTACGCCGAAGAGCTGCCGTTCGTGCCGAAGTTCGTGCGCGCCAAGGCGCTGGTGCAGAAGGGCGCGATCGGCGAGCTGTTCTTCCTGAAGCAGGTCGAGTCGCACTCGGGCCCGTACTCCGACTGGTTCTTCGACACCCAGCAAGGCGGCGGCGGCGCGCTGATGGACATGGGCTGCCATTCCATCGAGTACGCGCGCTGGATGTTCGACAAGCGGCCGGTGCGCAAGGTCACCGCGCGGATGCACTCGTATCTGCACAAGGAGCGCGGACCGCTCGAGGATCACGTGATCATCCACCTCGAATGGGACGACGGGAAGACCGCGCTCCTCGAGTCGGGGTGGTCGCTGCACGGCGGGATGGAGTCGGTCTCCCGGCTGCAGGGCACGCGCGGCGTGCTCGACGTCGATCTGTTGCGCGGCAACGGCTACCGCATGTTCACGCTCGACGGCGTGGCCAGCGAGGGGCTGATCCCCGGCTGGACCGTGCCTGAGCTGGCGTGGCTCGAGGAGAACGGCTACCCGCAGGAGCTGACCGAGTTCGCGCGCGCGATCCGCGAGGGGCGCGAGGCGTCCGAGTCAGCGGCGGACGGTCGAGCGGTGCTCGAGATCATGTGGGCCGCGTACGCGAGCGCGGCGCAGGGGCGCACGATCGAGCTGCCTTTCGTGCCCGATCCGTTCTGGCGCTATCCGGCGCAGGTCTGGGTCGACCGCAAATGACCGTCCTCCTCGGCATCGACGGCGGGGGCACCAAGACCCTGGCCGCCGTCGCCGACCTCGAGGGCAACGTGCTCGGCACGGCGCGGGTAGGCCCCTCGAACTACCAGTCGGTCACCGAGGCGGGCGCGGCCTTTGCGCTGACCGCGGCGATCGATCAGGCGCTGCAAAACGCGGGAAAAAGCCGCGGCGACATCCAGGCGTCGGCGTTCGGGCTCGCCGGCTTCGACGGCGTCGCGGAGGCGAAGATCGTGCGCGCGGTGGTCGAGCGAGCCATGGGGGCGAGAGCGGGCGCTGGTGTGTCCTTCGTCGAGAACGACTCGCTCCTGATCTTGCGCGCGGGGACCGACGACGGCGTCGGGGTCGGCGTCGTCGCGGGGACCGGCAACAACTGCATCGGGCGCGCGCGCGACGGCCGGCGGCTGCAGATCGGCGGGATGGGGGTGGTCTCGGGTGACGCGGGCTCCGCGCCCGATCTCGCGCTGCGCATCGCGGCGGCAGCCTGGCGATCGAGCGATGGGCGCGCCCCCAAGTCGCCGCTCGTGCCCGCGATCCTCGCCGCGCTCGGCATCGATCACGTCGAGCGGCTCTCCGACCGCGCCGAGGACGGCCGCTTCCCCGACGCCGACGTGCGGGTCCTGGTCGGCGCGCTCTTCGCCGCCGCAGAGACGCAGGATCCGGTGGCGCTCGGTGTCATCGAGGACGTCGCGCTGGTGCTCGCGACCAACGCGGGGGCCGCGATCGACGGCCTCGATCTGGCGAGCGCCGATCGCGTGGTGGTGCTCGGCGGCGCGGTGCTGGAGCGCTACGCGGCGCTCCGGGCGGCGATCGCGCGGCATATTCCCGGGGCCGACGTGCGGGTGGTCCCGGCACCGCCCGTGGCAGGCGCGCTCCTGTGGGCGCACGACGCCCTCGGATCATCGCGCGAGGCGCGAATCGCCTTCAAAGCTCGCGTGTTTGATACCCTCAGGATATGAACGGGGGATCCGCGCCGCGATCATGAAGGGAATTTTTCTCACCGCGCTCGCGCTGACGGCCGCCTGCCAGGCGGACAAGTCACCCTCCGCCTTGCTCCCGGTGGGGACGGTGCTGGCCGGCGCGACCACCACGAACCCGACCGAGCGTGTCGCCGAGCTCTACGTCTCGACCGAAGTCGTGGGGTTCATCGAGCCCTGCGGATGCACCTCGAAGCCCCTCGGCGGGGTCCAGCGCCTCGCGACCGTCCTCAAGCGCGGCCGGCCCGCGCACGCGCTCCTGGACGCGGGAAACCTGCTGTTTCCGGCGGAGCCGCTCACCGACACCACCCGCGAGCAGCACGTCCTGAAGGCCCGCATCCTGGCCCGGGTGTACCGCCAGCTGGGCGCGGTCGCGATCAACCTCGGCCCGAGCGATCTGACGCTCGGCGCGGCGTTCCTGAAGGAGCTCCAGCGCGAGGGCGCGGTCCCCTGGGTATCGAGCAACATCCGCCCGCTCGGCGAGGACGGACCGGCGATCGCGCAGTCCTTTCTTCGCGACGTCGGGGGCATCCACGTCGGCGTGCTGGGCGTCGCGACGCCGGAGAGCTTCGCCGGCGTAAAGGGCGTGGCGGCGATCGAGTACGCGACCGCGGTGCGCGCCGAGCAGGCGCTGCTCCGCCGCCGCGGCGCAGAGATCGTGGTGGTGCTGGCGCGCGTGGGCGAGAAGGGCGCCGACGATCTGGCGCGCGACGTCCCGGAGATCGACGTCATCGTCCGCGCACCCGGCACCCCGATCGGGACGCCGCCCGCACCTCCGAAGAAGGTCGGTTCGGTGATCGTCCTCGAGGCCGGATCACAGGGGCAGCACACCGGGCGGCTCACGCTGCGCTTCGGCGCGCAGGTCACGCGGCCGATCGCGCTCGATGACGCCGGTGCCGATCAGGCCGCGCGCCGCGCCCTCGCCGATCGCAAGATCCGCGCTTTCCGGACCGAGCTCGATGCCTGGCAGGCGGATCCGACCAAGGCCGATGCCGTGGCGAAGAAGCGCGCGCAGATCGCCGAGCTGGAAAAGCAGCTCGCCGCGCCCGCGCCCGCGCCGGGACCGCAGCCGCTCGGCAGCGTGCGCGTAGAGCTGGTCCCGTTGACCGAGGACGTGCCGCCGGATCCGATCGTCGCCGACGTGCTCGCCGCGTATTACGCCGAGCTCAAGAATCTGAACCTCTCGAAGGGCGACGTGCGGCTCTGCGCGAAGACCGCGGCGGCCCCGACGTACGTCGGCACGGAGGCCTGCAAGAGCTGCCATCCGCAGGCCTACGCGCTGTGGAAGACCACCAAGCACGGGAAGGCCTGGGCGACGCTCGAGTCACAGAACAAGCACTTCGATCTGACCTGCATCGGCTGCCACACCGTCGGCTACCAGAAGCCCGGCGGCTTCTGCCGCATCAAGGACGTCGGCGTGCTGAAGGACGTCGGCTGCGAGAACTGCCACGGCGCGGGCAGCGCGCACGTCACGAGCGGCGACAAGTCGCTCATCACGCGCGCCGCGAACGCCGCGACCTGCGGACAGTGCCACGTGCCCGAGCACAGCGACAAGTTCGCGTTCGCCGAGTATCTGCCGCGGATCCTGGGGCCCGGCCACGAGGCGCGCAAATGATCGTCGCGCTGGCGCTGTGCGTGATCGCGCTGCCGCCGGAGCTGCTCCCGATCCCGGAGCCTCTGCTCGCCGGCACCTCCAGCACCAGCACGATGGCTGGCCTGACCGGCCTCGATCTGCTCGACGACGACACCGAAGAGGTCGACACCGCCGAGGAGGTCGACGATCCGGCGACCATCGCCGATCTCGCCGCGAGCACCGTTCCACCCGAGGAAAAGAGCATCGAGAGCGTTCTGCCGGTCGAGACGCGGTCCGGCGATCTCGCCGACATCGTCGATCCGTTCGAGCCGTTCGAGATCGGCAAGAGCGAGATGCTGCGCGACGCGTGGATCGATCGCGAGGCGGCCCGCGATCTCCTCGACGACATCGACGCGATCGATCGCGGGACGCCGCCGGCGTGGCCCGAGCCGGGCGATGTCACGTGGGACATCCCGATCTCCAGCGACGAGCGCGTCGAGACCTGGATCCGCTACTTCCAGGGCGCCGGCCGCGAGCGCTACCGAACCTGGCTGGCGCGCCTCACTCGCTTTGCGCCGGTGTTCTGGCCGGTGCTCGAGTCGCACGGGCTGCCGCGCGACACGATCTTCCTCTCGATGATCGAGAGCGGCTTCTCACCGCGCGCGACCTCCTGGGCGGCGGCCGCGGGGCCCTGGCAGTTCATGCCCGACACGGGCCGCTACTACGGGCTCGAGGTCGGCTTCTGGGTCGACGAGCGGCGCGACTTCGAGACCGCTACCAACGCCGCGGCGCTGTATCTGAAGGCGCTCTACACCGAGTTCGGTGACTGGATGCTGGCCTGGGCCGCGTACAACACCGGCGAGGGCCGCATCCGCCGCACGGTGAAGCGGCTCAACACCACCGACTTCTGGGTGATGTCGCGATCGCGGCACCTCTATCGCGAGACCAAGCACTACGTGCCGAAGCTGATCGCCGCGGCGGTCATCGCCAAGCAGCCCGAGGCGTACGGCATCGAGCCGCCCGAGTACTTGCCGCCGCTGGTCTGGGACACGGTGACGGTGACGACGGCGGTCGACCTGACCACGCTGGCGCGCGCCTGTGGCGTGGGCGTGCAGGTCGACGAGCTCGAGGCGCTGAACCCGGCGCTCGTCCGCAGCGTGACCCCGCCGCGGCGCGATTGGACGATCCGTGTGCCGTCGGGCGCGCGCTTGCCGTGCGTGCTGGGGCTGTCGGCGATGCCGGCGACGGAGCGGCTCACCTATCGCTTCCACAAGATCAAGAAGGGCGAGACGGTCGAGGCGATCGCCAGGACGTACAGCACGACGGTCGATGCGATCGTGAAGTTCAATCACCTCGATCCGAAGTCGCTCGGGCAATACGAAGCGCTGGTGGTGCCGTTTCCGGTGGCGTTCGACGAGGCGATCGCCGTCTCGCCGGAGGAGACGCGCTGGGCGAGGAGCGCGCCGTTCACGCCGCTGACGTCGGGCGCGAGCAACGCCGCGACGCGCATCCATCGCGTGCGGAGCGGCGATACGTTGTGGAAGATCGCCAAGAAGTACGGCGTGAGCGTGGCCAGCTTGCGCGCGAGCAACGGCCTCGGTCGGACCGCGAAGCTGCGCCTCGGGCAGGGCATCCGGATCGGCAAGTAACAGCCCCACCGGTCGTGTTTCTTTTGCGAAGCACCCACGAGATATGGTGGTCGTGCTTGACAGTGACGCCGGGCCCTGCGAATGGATGTCCCGAGACAGGAGGTCATCGAACGAGATGACGAAATCAGAACTGCTCGACGCGATCGCGAAGGGCAACCCAGAGATAACGAGGAAGCAGGTCGAGACCGTCGTCAATCTCGTATTCACGACCTTATCGAACGCGATCAAAGCCGACGGGCAGTTCGTGTTCCCAGGCTTCGGGACGTTCGTGGTGCGATCGCGCGCCGCGCGCGCGGGACGCAATCCCAAGACCCGCGAGCCGATCGAGATCGCCGCGTCGAAGACGGTGGGCTTCAAGCCCGCGAAGGCGCTCAAAGACCTCCTGTGAGGACGGTGCGTCACGCGCGCCTCGGAACGCGCGTGATGCGGGCGGGTGCAACCGGTCGCTGACGACCGAGCATCTCGACCCATCGGATGGCTCCAAAGAAGACTCTTGCCCCAGGGCACGCTCGCCGTGCTCTGGGGTTTTTTGTTTTCCGATTGTTGCTTGCGTGCCCTGCGCCGACGGCGCTTCCCTGGTCGCATGACGATCAAGCGCATCCTCGTGGCCGCCGACTTCAGCGAATGCAGCCGATCGGCGCTCGAGTTCGCGCTGGGGCTGGCCGAGCAGGTCGGGGCGACGATCGAGGTCGTGCACGCCTGGGCCAGCCCCGCCTATGTCTCCCCGAGCATCGCAGTGACGGTCGCGCCGGACGTGCCCTCATCCACGCTCGAGGTCATCGCGCGCGAAGAGGCCGGCAAGTCGATGGACGCGTTCCTGGCGTCGGTCCCGACGACCCAGAAGGTCACCGGACGGATCGAGTTCGGGCCCGAGGCAGAGGTGATCGTCGCGATCGCGGAGCAGTTCGACCTGCTGATCGTAGGGACGCATGGCCGCTCAGGCCTCGCGCATTTCGTTCTGGGATCGGTGGCCGAGCGGATCGTGCGGCGCTCGAAGACGCCGGTCCTCACGGTGCCGACGCGCAATAAGAACTAAAAGTCCCCTGTTCCAGAGCTACTAGGCCTTCTGCGCCCGCAGCGCTGCGAGCACGCGGGCCGGCAAGAACGGCGTCACGCGCATGCGAACTCCGACCGCGTCGAAGATGGCGTTCGAGATCGCCGGGATCGCCGGGTGGAGCGGCCCTTCGCCGGCTTCCTTTGCGCCGTACGGTCCCTTGGGATCGATCGACTCGACGATCAGCGCCTCGATGTCCGGCGTGTCCATCGAGGTCGGGATCTTGTAGTCGAGCAGCGAGGGCCCGATGTGCAGGCCGCGCGGGTGATAGCGCTGCGACTCCATCTGCGCCTCGGCCGCGCCCATGTAGACCGAGCCCTCGATCTGCCCCTCGACCAGCACTGGCGCGAGCGCCTTGCCGCAGTCGTGGGCGGCCCAGATCTTCACGACCTTCACGAAGCCGGTCTCCTCGTCGACCTCGACCTCCGCCACGTGTGCGGTGAACGAGTACGCGGGTGAGGCGCCGATCGTGCCGCCGCGGTAGTCGCCGCCGAGCGGCTCGGTGCGATGCGCGCCGGTCGCGGCCAGTGATCCGAACTTCGCCTCGGTCAGCCGGAACGCCTCGACCAGCGTCACGCTGCGCGCGGTGTCGGTCATGTCGAACGCGTGCCCACCGGCCAGGCCGACCGTCTTCGCGGAGGTCTCCCACTTCGCGGCGACGGCCTCGGTGATCTGCGCCTTGAGGCGCCGGCAAGCCTCGATCGCCGCGTTGCCCACCATCAGCGTGCCGCGGCTCGAGTAGGCGCCGAGATCCACCGGCGTGAGATCGGTGTCCGAGGTGATGACGCGGATCGCCTCGAGCGGTGCGCCCAGCTCTTCGGCGGTGATGTACTGGAGGAGCGACGCGATGCCCTGGCCGATGTCGGAGGCCCCGCAGTGCACCATCACGACGCCGCTGCGATCGAGGCGGATCATCACCGCCGACTGCGGCATCTCGTTCGGGTAGATCGGGTACGCGGTGCCGGAGATGTACATCGAGCCGGCGACGCCGAGCCCGCGACCGCGCGGGAGCTTGCCGCGGCGCTCCTTCCACGCCGAGGCCTTCTCGACCATGTCGAGGCACTGGAGGAAGCCGTTCGATCCGATCTTCTGGCCGTTCACCGTGGTGACGTAGTCGCCGATGAAGTTCTTACGGCGGATCGCGATCGGATCCATGCCCAGCTTCTCGGCCACCTCGTCGAGCTGCACCTCGAACGCGAACCGCGGCTGCACGCTTCCGTGGCCGCGCTTGGGGCCGCAGCAGGGCTTGTTGGTGTACACGCGCGTCGCGTCGAACGCGTAGGTCGGGAACTCGTAGGGGCCGGTGAGGAGCTGCCCCGCGTAGTACGAGGTCACCAGACCGAACGACGCGTAGGCGCCGCCGTCGATCAGGATCTTCGATCGCACGCCGGTGATCTTGCCGTCCTTGGTCGCCCCAGTCGCGAAGCGCATATGCATCGGGTGGCGGCCGCGGTGGCTGTAGAAGACCTCTTCCCGCGTGTAGAGCAGCTTCACCGGACGGCCGGTCTTGATCGCCAGCTTGGCGACCACGAACTCGAGATCGAACGGCTCGCTCTTGCCGCCGAACGCGCCGCCGACCACCGGCTGGATCACGCGGATCTGCGACTCCGGCAGCCCGAGCACCTTCGCCAGATCGCGGTGCAAATAGTGCGGGACCTGGGTCGACGACCAGAGCGTGAGCACGCCGCGCTCGTCGACCTGGGCGATCGCGCAGTGCGGCTCGATCGGCGCGTGGGTGGTGCCCTCGAAGATGTAGTCGTCCTCGACCACCACGTCGCTCGATGCGAGCGCGCCCGCGACGTCGCCGAACGCGAGATCGACGTGCTTGGTGATGTTGCCCTTCTGCGCAGCCTTGGGCTGCCAGTCGTGGATGATGACGTCCTTGCGCTCGAGGGCTTCCTTCGGATCGAACAGCGGCTCGAGCACGTCCCAGGTGACGCGGATCTTCTTCAGCGCGTCGTTCGCGGTGTCCTCGTCGATCGCGGCGACCGCGCAGATCCCGTCGCCGACGTAGCGCGCCTTGTCGGCGGCCAGCGCCTGCTCGTCCTGCGTCCAGGGGATGATACCGTAGCGCAGCGGCATGTCCGCGCCGACGACGGTCGCGATCACGCCCGGCATCGCCTCGGCTTCCTTCGTGTCGATGCGGACGATCCGCGCGTGCGGGTGCGGGCTGCGCAGGATCTTGGCGTGCAGCATCCGCGGCAGGACGATGTCGTCGGCGTAGATTGCCCGGCCGGTGGCCTTGGCGCCGCCCTCGATCTTCTTCTGCCGCGTTCCGATCACCACGCTGCTCTCCTAGCCTTCGCCGCTCGGGCTCGCCAAGCCCTTCTCGGGCACCGGGGCTACGCGCTCGTCGGCGAACAGCTCGTCGAACACCACCCCGATGCTGGCGCCGCCGATGATGTACGACCCCGAGTACTTCCCATTGCCGATGGTGGTGAGGAGGCGGTTGTCGCCGTCGGGCGGGGGCAGCGGTCCGATCATCGTTCGCTGCGAGTCGGTGATCACCAGCTCGGGCATCACGATCAGCGCCAGGCCGACGTCGAGCGTCACCCCGGACCACGCTGTGCTCAGGCCGAGCGTGAACCCGTGCTTGGTGAGGTCGGGCTGGGAGACATCGAGCAGCCGGATGGGCGTCGCGGTCGGCTCGTAGAAGTATCCGGCGTGGATGCCCAGGTAGGGCTCGAACATCTTCAGCTCGCCGCCGACGCGGATCGAGTAGGTGTCCTCGAACGCGGTCTCGAAGTGGATGGTGTCGAGCGGCTGCGGGTTGTTGCCGCTGACGTCCACGACGATGTTCTGCGGGCGGATGGTGATCTCCTTGTAGACGCCCCAGCCCTCGATGACGACCGCGGCCTCCGCCTCGAAGAGGTCCGGCTCGTCCCACTGCACGCCGAAGCGGAAGGTCGGCGGGAGGTTCACCTCGACCTCGATCTCGTTGCCGGTGATGCTGCCGCCGACATCGAGCAAGAGCTGCGGGGCCTTGATCTCCGCGGTCCCGGGCGCGCGCACCGAGCGCTTGCTGAGCGCGGAGACGCCGATCGAGAGGCGCGGCAGGAACGTCGGCGTGTAGCTGATGCCGGCGTTCCACATCATGCGGATCGGCGCGCTGAAGCTGATCTCGGTGGCGATGTCGAGCGCGGTGTTCTCGGCCTCGTCGGTGAGGTTGGTGTTGGCCCACAGGCTCACCGCCTGCCGGACGTGGAACTGATAACCGCCGACCGAAAGGCCGAAGCGGAGGCCCTCGATCGGCTCGATCGCCGCGCTGCCGACGACGAACAGCTCGAAGAGGTTCAGCTCGATCAAGCTGTAGCGCTGCGCCTGGCGCGCCGCGGTGGCGATGTCGCCGTACTTCGCGCGGCCGGGGCTGGTGATCGCCCACGCACCGGCACCGACGGTGAGCTTGTTCCAGTCGAAGCCGTAGGCGGCCCAGAGGTTCGGGATGATCTGCGGATCGGCGCTGTTGGTCGCGGGCCGGAACGTGCGCGCGAGATCGGCGTCGCGCGCGGCGGCGTCGGCGCGCGCGGTGGCTTGTCGCGCCGGGTCGCCGGCCCCTTCGAACGCCCCCGGATCGAGGTTCTGCGCCGACAAGCACGGGCAGGTCCGCGTGAAGTCCGAGCTCAGCTTCACGATCTGCGTGTCGAGCTGCACGTGCAGGCCGCGCCCGAGCAGCGTGAGCGCGGCGGGGTTGTAGTGGATCGCGGTGAGCGAGTCCGGCGCGGCGATGAACGCGCCACCGCGGCTCATCCCGAGCGCGCCGACGTCCGAGATGTAGAAGCCCGCGGCGTTGGCCGAGAGCGGAGTCAGCTGGGTCAGCAGGGTCAGCGTCAGAAGACGGGCGGCAGGGCGGAAGCTGCGCATGTCGCGCTCTCGTGCCACAGCGGCGCGTGGAGTGAAAGGACTTCCCCCCGTGACCTGCGCACGGGACGTTGATACATGCAGGCCGTGGACTTCATCGACTACTACGCCGAGCTCGGCGTGCCCCGGGACGCCCCCCAGGAGGACATCAGCAAGGCGTACAAGCAGCTCGCCCGCAAGTACCACCCTGACGTCAACAAGGAGAAGGGCGCGGAGGATCGGTTCAAGCGCGTGGCCGAGGCGCACGAGGTCCTGAAGGATCCCGACAAGCGCAAAAAGTACGATCGCTTCGGCCAGCAGTGGAAGAACGCGAGCGAGCGCCCGCCGCAGCAGCCGGGGCGCGGTGGGTTCGGCGGGGGCGCGCAAGGCACCGACTTCGAGGAGCTCCTCAACCGCGTGAACCAGCGGCGCCGGGCCCAGCAGCAGCAGGGCGGGCCCCAGGAGCAGGCCGGCGGCTTCTCCGATTTCTTCGAGGCGATCTTCGGCCGCGGCGGCCCCGGATTCCAGGGCGCAGCGGGGATGGGCGGCGCGCCGATCGAGGCCGGTGAGGACGTCGACGCGCGCTTCGCGCTCTCGCTGGAAGAGGCGCTCTCGGGCGGCGAGCGCGAGATCAAGATCGAGGACGCCGGGACGAAGAAGACCCGCGCGCTGCGCATCAACATCCCGCGCGGCGTGAAGAGCGGCCAGAAGATCCGGCTCAAAGGGCAGGGCGGAAAGGGTGTCGGCGGCGCGCCATCGGGCGATCTGTTCCTCCACATCGAGCACAAGCCGCACGCGAGCTTCCGCATCGAGGATGACGATCTCCACACCGTGGTGAGCGTCGCGCCGTGGACCGCCACGCTCGGCGGCGAGGCGAAGCTGAAGATGCTCGACGCGACGGTGATGTTGAAGATCCCGGCCGGATCATCGAGCGGCCGCAAGGTCCGCATGAAGGGGAAGGGCTGGCCGACCGGCACCGATACGCGCGGCGATCTCTACGTCGAGGTCCGCGTCGTCGTGCCGACCGAGCTCACCGACAAGGAGCGCGCGCTCTGGGAGTCGCTGCGCGACAATTCGAAGTTTGCGCCTGAAGAGACGTGATCCGGCGCGTGTCATCGCGCGTGTGTCATCTCCGGGCTGTGTCACCGCGAAAATCGCCTTCGACGCGCGCGCGCCGGTTGGCCCGTGAGCTGCATTCCTCGGCGGCGTGAACTTCGTTCTCAAAGCCACCACCCTGTTGCCGTTCATCCTCGCCAGCGCCCCTGCGTGGGCGGGCAGCCTCTACGTCGACTCGTTCCCCGCAGGCGGGACCATCAGCGTCGACGGCGTCTCCACCCACCGGCAATCACCGGCCCACGTGCACGTGCGCGACGGCCGGCACGTCGTGCGCGTCGACCCCTCCGCTTCGGGCTGGAATGCGAGCTCCGTGACCGTCGATGTCTCCCCTTGCTCACAGTCTTTGCTGGTGTCGCTCTTGCCTGCGCTGACCACCGGGCCGCGGGGGCCGGCAGGTCCAGAGGGAGCAGTGGGCCCCGCCGGGTCGATCGGGCCGATCGGCCCCGTCGGCCCGGCGGGGGAGGTGGGCCCGATCGGCGCGACGGGCCTCGCAGGCGCCGATGGCCTCGCAGGCGCGGATGGCGCGCAGGGACCGGCAGGCCCGCCGGGTGTCGCCGGCGCGGACGGCATGCAAGGTCCGACCGGGCCCACCGGCGCGCAGGGCCCCGAGGGTCCGGCGGTGAGCCCGGTCGAGGTCGCGCAGGCGATCGCCGCGGACCCGGCGCTGATCGGCGCGCTGCTCGCGCCACCGCCGCCGGCGATCGAGATCGTCGACGCCGGGACTTCGGGCAGCGCGCAATGCGCCGTGACCCGAAACGGCGGTTATCTGTCCTGCGCGCCGTCCCGCGCGAGCGACTACGGCGGCACGACCTTGTTCACGCAGGTGCCCACCGGCTCGGGCTACGTCGCCGTCGCGGTCGTCGGTCCTGCGACGCAGCAGGCGGCGTGCGCGCTGCGGAGCACCGGTCAGATCACCTGCTGGGGACGTCCGATCTCGATCCCTTCGGGGTCCGACTTTACCAGCCTCATCGGCAGCGGCTCGACGTTCTGCGGCTTGCGCTCGACCGGGCAGGCGAGCTGCTGGGGCCTCGCAGGAATGGTGAACTCGCGCGGAGCGGGCTTTCAGACCCTCGAGGTGCGTGCGGGCATCGACGGGCAGGGTGAGGGGTCGGCGCTCTGCGCCCGCGGGACGGCGGGTGTGTTTTGCAAGGACGGCGCCTCCGGCGACTTCGTCGAGAGCAGCGCCACCGTCGGCCTCGCCGTGGCGCTCGCGCGGAGCGGGAGTGGTGACATCTTCACCGGGACCGAGCTCAGGCTCTGCGCGTTGGCTTCGGACGGACGGGTGGTCTGCGCGGGCGTCAGCGCCAATCGCTTCTCGGGTACGTTCGTGGCGATGCCCGATGCCCCTGCGCCCAACGCGTGCGCGGCGCGCGCCGATGGCTCGACGGTTTTGCATCGATCTCCAGACGGGTAACGCGTCGAGCCTGTGCGCCCTCGGCCGTTACCCGGAGGTAACGTTCGTGCCTTGCAGACTGGGCGCCGGCAGCGGCGGCGGCCTGCAGTAGTCGCCGGGAGAATGGTGCGTAAGACCTCCGCCGAGAGAAACTATCTCAGCGGAGGATTAATACTTTGAACCCCGACAAACTCACCCAGAAATCACGCGAAGCTTACAACGGTGCGATCGCCGAGGCGGTCCGCAGGAAGCACCAGGAGGTCGACGTCGACCACCTCTTCATCGCGCTCGTGGACCAGGAGAACGGACTTTTTCCGCGCATTTTGGGTCGAATGGACGTCCCGGTCGCGGCGCTGAAGACCGCCGTCGAAGCCGACCTCAAGAAGAAGCCGGCCGTGAGCGGGCCCGGCGCCGACTCCTCGAACCTTCGACCCACGACGGCCTTCACGAGGGCCCTCGTCCGCGCGGAAGACGAGGCCAAGAAGTTGAAGGACGACTATGTCTCGGTCGAGCACCTCGGCCTGGGTCTGGTCGAGAGCGGCGGCGCGCTCGGAAAGGTGCTCCAGACCTTCAACGTGACGCACGATCGTTACCTCGCGGCCATGGCACAGGTGCGCGGCAACCAGCGCGTGCAGAACGACGCGCCCGAGGACAGCTACGAAGCGCTCACCAAGTACGGCACCGATCTCGTCCAGCTGGCGAAGGACGGGAAGCTCGATCCGGTGATCGGCCGCGACGACGAGATCCGCCGCGTCATCCGCATCCTCTCGCGCAAGACCAAGAACAACCCGGTGCTCATCGGTGAGCCGGGCGTCGGCAAGACCGCGATCGTCGAGGGCCT
>Ga0105047_10009889_pt1 | contig 15646 bp, 14 predicted proteins | sample MAT04_FD_78384 | JGI IMG/M metagenome (GOLD analysis project Ga0105047, IMG submission 78384) | Freshwater microbial communities from Lake Fryxell liftoff mats and glacier meltwater in Antarctica - MAT-04 (megahit assembly) | ecosystem: Environmental > Aquatic > Freshwater > Ice > Liftoff... | reverse complement strand
ATAATTAACATGAAGAAATTAATATTCAGATTATCGTTATTAATAATAGTGCTTTGCTTTGTTTCGTTAAGTTCCTGCATAGACATTGACAGAAAGATAAAAGTTAATGCTGACGGCAGCGGCTCTGAGACACAGACATTCAACATAGACAGGACATTCTACGATTCGATATTCACTATGGTAAACAGCATGGACTCGACAAAATCCAAGGGTGTAAGAGACTCACTATACAATCATGAAGATATGCTTGGAAAGATAAGAGAGAACTTAAGCAAGCAGGAAGGTGTGGAGATAGTTGATTTAAACGGAACGACTAACGCCGATTCATCGACGACGTATAAGTTTACTTATAATTTTAACAAGATAGAGAAAATCGGTTATGCAACTAACATATCACCTAAAGAATTATCAGGTGACGAGAAGAGTAAGTCTGAAGTTACCTGGATAGATAACGGAGATAAAATAAACTTTAGTTTGTTGTACAAACCTAATAATGATACTGAAGGGTCAAATGAGGAAAACAATAAGGCCTTTGCATTCCTGTTTGCGAATAAGAACATAAAGTTCGAAATAGAATTTCCTTTTGATATAGAAAAAAGCAACGGACAGAGTTTTAATGGAAAAACAGCCAACTGGGTTTTCCCTATGACAGAGTTAATGAAAGACAAAGACCAGAAATTATTCCTGGAAGTAATTCTAAAGAAATAAGTTTAAACCGAATACACAATTTTGCCGTTGATGAACGTAGTTTCGACAACGGCATTTTTTATATCCTTTGCGTCAGCAGTAAATATATCCCTGTCTAATACTATTAAATCAGCTGCCTTACCTTCTTTGATGCTTCCTTTGATATTCTCTTCGTAACTTGCATAAGCATTGTTAATAGTGTACGCTTCAAGACAGGTTATCAAGTCTAAGCACATATCAGTGTTGAAACCGTTGGGATAACCTATAGCTTCTCTTGTTAAGGCAATGTATATATTCTCAAAAGGATTTTCAGGAACGACAGGAAAGTCAGTTCCGAAACAGATGCGGTTATTTTTATCAACTAACTTTTTGAATATGTGTGTAGTTTCAGGTTTGGCGATGTGCTCAGTAGCAACTTTAGCATCGAAGAAAAGATGTGCAGGTTGAACGGACGAAACTACGTCGAGCATCTTAAACCTGTATAAATCTTTATCCTGAACGTGCTGAATATGTTCGAGTCTGACTCTTCTGTCCCAAAGAGGATTAGTATTTCTGATTTCTTCTATTAAGTCCAGTACCTCTTTCACTGCAAGGTCGCCAATTACGTGCACTACAATCTGACAGCTTGCCTTATCTATTTTGTAAGCAAGTTCTTTAAACTTACCGCTTGACACCTGTTCTGTTTTTATTCCGTTATGATTTGTACCTTTATAATTGTCAAAGAATAAAGCTGTATGGCTTGAAAGAGAACCATCATAGAACGCCTTTAAGGCACCGAAGCGGATAGAATCTTTGTAATCTGCAAACTCATTTTTATAATCAGCTATTTTATCTATTTCCTCAAAAGGAATGACTGAGTTTATTTTTAGTGCAAGAGCGTTTTCATCAAGCAAAGACTTATATACATCGAGGTCTTCTCTCCAGGACATATCAGTAACTGAGGCAATACCCAGAGAATGAAGTTTGTGAATTTGTTTCTTTAGTATATCTTTTTTCTCATCGATTGATTTTGCAGGCATTACGTTTATAGCAAAGTACATAGCCTTTTCTTTTAACTCACCTGTGAGATTATTATTCTCATTCCTTATAATTTCATCTTTAGTGAATTCATCCGAATGATTTTCTATTTTAATTTTTTCCAGAGCAAGCGAGTTACAGACTACAGAGTGAAGGTCAGTTCTGAATAATACCACAGGAATATCATTACAGATATTATCTATGAAATCTTTATTGACAACAATGTTTTCAGTGAAATTAGCTTCGGAGAAATAACCTCCGATAATCCATTCACCCTTTTTTAGATGACTTTTATAATTGTTGATTGAATCTGCAAATTCATTTTTGCTTGCAGAGTATCTGAGGTTCACTTCAGAGTTAACCAAAGCTCCCTTTAACAAATGGCAATGCCCGTCTATAAAGGCAGGAATCATCAGCTTACCTTTTAAGTCAATTTTATCATCGTATGTATTTTTCTCGTCAGCTTTCTTTTTGCCAACAAAGATAATCTTACCCGTATCACTGTCTATTCCTATTGATGCGGCAAAATATTTTTTACCTATCCAGATTTTCCCGTTGTAAAAAAATGTTTTCATAAGCAAAATTATTTAAAGTATAATATTAGTGCAACGTAAAAACAATTATAGTTTTGATAATAATTAGTGATAATTTGAAACGAAAATATAAGCAGGAATGTTATTTATTAAAAGACAGTATAATCTGATTTAATAATTAAAATTTGATTTAAACATGAGCGAATTAATAAACAACAGCAGCGAAAGAGTACAAAAGCTAAAACAATTATTGTTAGAACTACACAAAGACGAAAATTTAGAAAAAAGGAAAAAGGAATTAGAGATAATGCTCGGGCAGGTTCCTTACGGTGAAGTAGTTCAGGCGGAACAGGAATTAATAAACGAAGGATTATCGCCGCAGGAAATTCAGAAATACTGTGATTTACATTCAAGAGCATTAAGGGACAATATAGATTTAACATACATGAAAGCAGTGCCAGACGGGCATCCTGTGCATACATTCCGAATGGAAAACAGAGCTGTAGAATCTGAGCTTACAAAGCTAAAAGAAATTTTCATTAAGTGTAAATTTAATAAAGACACAATTAATATTCCCGATGTAATAAATCAGTTAAAAGGAATATTCAATGTACTTATGGATTTAGAGAAGCATTACACGAAAAAAGAGAATATAATTTTTTCAATACTTGAGAAATATAATATAACAGGACCATCGACGGTAATGTGGGGTAAGGATGATGAGGTAAGACAGTTCCTGAAATCTACGTTGAACGTTTTAAACTCAGATGAAGAAATTGACACAGAAAGTTTACAAGGGTATATAGAATTAATGATATCACCAACAACAGAAGCAATACAGGAAATGATTGACAAAGAAGAGAAGATACTTTTTCCGATGTGTCTTGATAAATTTACCGACATAGACTGGTATGAAGTTTACAGACAGTCAGACGACATAGGTCATTGCATATACGTTCCGAGCGTTGAATGGCGGCCTGAAGGGCTGGAAATAAAGGAGGATGAGAAGAGTATAACTTCAGACAGGGTAAAGCTATCCACGGGATCGTTTTCAGTTGATGAACTTGAAGCACTTTTAAATTCTGTACCTTTTGATATAACGTTTGTTGACAAAGAGAACAAGGTTAAATTTTTCTCACACGGAAAGCAAAGAATATTCGAAAGGAACAATGCCATACTCGGCAGGCAGGTACAGTATTGCCACCCTCCTTCGAGTGTTCACATAGTAGATAAGATAATTGACGATTTCAAATCAGGCAGAGAAGATTCTGCAAAGTTCTGGATAAACTTCAAAGGAATGTTCGTTCACATTGCATATTATGCAGTCAGGAACAAGTCTGGAGAATACTTAGGGACAGCAGAGATAACTCAGGACATCGCAGAACTTAAAAACACAGAGGGAGAAAGGAGACTTCTATCGTATGACAAATAAATTATTAATAACGCCTGACTTAAAAATAGCAGAATTACTTAATGAATACCCTGAGCTTGAAGAAAAATTAATTGAAATAGCGCCAGTTTTCGTTAAGCTTAAGAACCCTATATTGAGAAGAACAATAGCAAGAGTAACGACGTTAAAGCAGGCGGCAATAGTGGGGAAAGTGAGTCTTGCAGACATGATAAATAAACTCAGGGCTGATGTCGGACAGGGAAATTCAGAACTGAAGACAGAGAAAAACCAGTCAACAGGAAAGCCCGGCTGGATTGATGAGAGCCGGATAAGGATTTTCTATGATGCCAGAGAGGACCTTGAATCGGGTGCGCACCCTGTTAACAAAGTAGTTAAAGAAACAGCCAAACTTAAGTCGGGTGAGATATATTTACTGGTGACACCTTTCGTACCTGCTCCTTTGATAGAAATGATAGCTGCAAAAGGTTTTCAGGTTTATTCGGAAGATATGATGGACGGAAGGGTATTAACTTATATGATTAAAGATTAGAAACGTAAAATTAAAAGGCCTCCGTTACCGTTTGCAACAAGAACCTTAGTTTTAAAATAATTAACAGAGTAGCAATAGCTTTCAGGATTGTAATAACCGACGTATTCAGGTGAAACAGTGTTGAATACATTCAGGACTTCAACACCCTGACTGCCTTCCGCAACGAAGAGAAAGTTTGGAGAGTAGTCTATGTTCCTTACATTAGTTTCAGTATTCGTAGAGTTTACAAAATAAGGCTGATTTGGGTTTGAGACATTTATTATGGAAATACCAGCGTTACCATCCGCAACGTAGACAAGATTGCCGGCAATTTTAATGTCATTACAACTTCCCGGAGAATGAAAAGTAGAATACTGAACCAGGTTAATCGGGTTGCTTATATTTACTAATTCAAGCCCTGTGATATTTTCTACAAAGTAAGCAGTATTATTCGATATTTCTATGTGAGTAACGATATTCGGAGTATTGTATGTTGTAACCTCAGTAACAGAAGCGGGTAATTGAGAAATATTTAATACTTTCACATTTCCGTTTGTAAGAGCAACGAACAGATAATTGTTTTTTCTGTTAACTGAATTTACACCTGTATAAGAGATTAATGTATCTAAAGTTAATAAGTTTGGGTTTGAAGCATTAAGAATATAAAGCCCTTTGACAGTATCGGAAACAAACACATAATTCACAGTATTAACCGTATCAATGAAAACTTCTTTTGTAAACCCGTTTGTCTGATATGCTGAAGCAAGTGTAGGATTAGCAGCATTGGATATGTTAACGACAGAAATACCGGCAGAGCTGTTAGCGATAAAGGCATACTGAATGCCATTAATGATTTTACCTTTAACGTACCTTGCCTCACCGCCTGTAATACACTGACCGACAAACCACATACCTGTTCCAGGATCAGAAGGAATAATCGGGTCCTCTACGTATTCATCTTTCAACTTGCAGCTTTGCTGACTTATCATTAACAACGTCAGGCATAACAATAGTATTTTGCTTTTTATGTGTTTTAACATTTGTGTTTGCTATTCTTGAATATGGAATCACACCCGAAGGTCCGTTTATAGATAAAGAATCTTTATTGTAGAAAACAAGATTTGCTAACTGGTATTCTGGAGAGCCTCCGTACTGGTCTCTTGCAACATCAAGCACAGTACAATTATCGAGGTTTAAATCTTTCCATTTAATGTCGCCTAACGGGAACCTGCAGCCTTGCGGTGTGTAAATTACCTCACCAAGTCCATCAACAAACTGTATCTTTAATCCAGCACAATTTGGGCAAGGACCGTCTGCGGTTCTGAGCCATGTTCCGTTAAGAGTATAACACCCAATATATCCGTTATTACAATTTGTATAATTAAGGAGTTTGCACTTTTTCTCTTCGACTGTAACGTTATAGTTGCATAAGAATACAGAGCCTTCGATAGTAACTGTATAATTCCCTGCTTTTAAGATTTTTGATACAGCCACATTAGAATCACAATCAGGAATCACCTGCCAGACTATTGAGTCTGTGATTTGCGAACTGGAAACTTTAATAACAACAGTACCCGATATTTGTTCGGTACGGTAGAAAGTTATTTTACCATTACCTGCACCATAATGATTTGTATCAATGGGAGGCGGTGGTGGTGAGTTTGTAATACCAGTTTTTGAATCACACGAAGATAAATATACAGACAACAGAATTAAGAATAACCCTGCGAATATAGATGATATATTTGATAGTCCCCTGTTCATTGTTTAAAAGTAAATATATTCAATTTAAAGAATATTTAAAACAACGAATATTATTACCTTTGGTTATACTATTTGTGAAAGAATATTGTTCCTACTTTAATATTCTTAAGTCCCTATTAAAATATTTTGGTATTTAACTATCAAAACAACTATTAACTGACAACTATCAACGGACAACTGACAACTATCTCTTCACATCCTCATTCATTTTCTCTATTCCTTTAGTGTCAGTAGGATGCCCGAGCTCTTCTACGTTTTGATTATAATACAGGTATTCTTCCGTCGTAACTTTATTCTTCCAGTAACCTGTAATCATTCCAAAGCCTGTAACTATAATGAAAATTAATATAACACCGAAGGCTACATACTTTTTATTGATAGTTTTCTTTACTACAATATTCTTTAAGTCCAGTGTATCTTTAACAGGGCACACATCCACACAGCTCATACAGGACGTACATTCATCCGATATTACAGTATTTACTTTATGCACATTGATAAATGAAAGACAGACCTTCGTGCACATTTCGCAATTAATACAGGTATCGTTATTTCTTTTAATCTTATTCGTGCTTAGCAAAGAAGTGATTCCAAGAAAAGCACCGTAAGGACAAAGGTATCTGCACCAGAAACCGCGAATTACTATTGAAAGTACAACGAGAACGGACAGCACAACAATAGAAAACCGGCTTATATCGGCAAAGAAATAATACATCTTAACATCGGCCATAACGTTGTAAGGTCCTTCGAGAAATGCTTTCACAGCCATATCCGACATCAAAAATATTATTGAGTAAACAAAGAATGCGAGAAGAAGATACTTCAGACTTCGCAAAGGATAATCAAGAAACTTTGGGAGTTTAAGTTTTCTTCGGAAAATCTTTTCCCCTAAATCACCGAGCAATTCAGACAGGAAACCAACAGGGCAGAACCAGCTACAGAAAGATTTTCCGAAAACAAGAGAAACTAAAACTATTGCAGTGAATATGAAAAATCCCGCAGGATGAATAAGGCTTACTTCGCCAGTCCTGAGAAATAAATAGAAACTCATAAACGAACTTATGGGAAGGAATCCATCAACTCCCGGAGGTCTTGTGACAGTTGCACCCGCACCGCCAGAGTTCAGAAACTTTACAAAGAAATAGAATTCAACACCAATCCATACACATAATAGAGCAAAGGCAGTCTGGACATAGAATCTGAAATCACGGATTTTAAACTTTTTATCTTTAGGTTTATCGTTGTTCATAAAAACATATAAATTAAATTACATTCCTCTTCAGCATTTCTATTCCTCCAAGCAGAAAACACTTTATAATTGTAGCCTTATTATTTCTTCACTTTATCACTTTTTATAATCGTTTTTATCTTCGCAATCGACTTCTTTCTGAAGTGATCGAGAGTTTCGGTAGTGAGCATATTGTAAGCATCGTTACGAAGTTTTCCCCATTTATTATGTACAGGGCACGGACTATCAGGACAGCAATCAGGAAACCCAAGAACACAATTATGGAAAAGCGACAACCCGTCTATTGCTTCTACAATTTCAATTAGTTTAATCTGCGAAGCAGGTTTGCCAAGAAAGAAACCTCCTGAATTACCTTTTTTAGAGCCTACAATTTTCTTTAAAGCAAGACTTTGAAGAATTTTAGAGACAAACTCTTTGGGGATATTCAGCTTTCGCGAGATTTCATCCGCAGATGCAGTTCTGCCTTCTTCAATAGTTGACAGATACAGTACGGCTTGCAGCCCATACTCACATTTCTTTGAAAATATTACAGTCATAATTAATCAGATAATTTAATCTCTTTAAAGATAATTGTTTTATCCGATTTAAACAAGAGAGAATTATTTCAACAAAACAGGTAAATTAATTCAGAGGGGTAATAAAAAATGCTCATTCTCGTTTACAAGAAGGAGCATGATATAATTTTAAATCTTTTATACTATTTCAAATGTTTAGCCAGGAATTTCTCCATTGAGCCGTAGAAGTCGAAACGGTTTTTCTATATACAAGAGGCTATTATTGATGGTAGATAAAAACAATTTTTGCCATATTGTCTATAACACAAGTAATTTTCACCTGATAAAAGTGTTTTATCCAAAATTAAATCTTAATCAGGGCTGGTTGAGTTACACTAATAGTAAATTAATGCTGGAGTACAGGTAACATTTTGAATTTTATTAACTGTCAATTTAATATATGACTTTTATTGCATTATGTTTTGTATTATATTTATTATGTATAAACTGTTATATTGGATATAATATAGACTATTAACTATGTACTATATCTATATAGAAAGGTTATAGCTGTAATTATGGATATAAACAATAAGAATATATCGTCAACATCGTATAAATTATTATACGGTTTAATTAAGGAAAACAAGGAGTTTTTCGGCATTACGGATGCTTCAAAAATTCTAAATGAAAACTCGACGGGTTCAATCAGAGAATTAATCAGGTCAATGATTAGACGCGGTCTGGTGATGAGGATTTCAGATGGGCTTTATAATTTGATTCCATTTGAACGAGAAGTTAATGATTACTTTCCAAACTGGCATCTTACAGGAAAAGAATTAGCTAAGAGTGAGAATTACTACGTAGGGTTTTACAGCGCTTTAGATATTCACGGATTGATTACTCAGCCTTCGATGGTTGAATATGTTGTAATATCAAAACAGATGAAACCTAAACATAAAACCATAAAGAATGTTAAGTTTGAATTTATTAACTTCAACGAAAAACATTTCTTTGGGTATGAAGACTTCTGGATTAATGATTTCACGAAAGTTCATTGCAGTGATTTGGAAAAGACTATTGTTGACTGCCTTTTTCAGCCTAAATATGCTTCGGGTATAACTGAAATTGTGAAAGCAATTTACAAGGTGAGAGATAAACTGGATCAGGATAAAATGCTTAAATATCTGGAAAGATTTGACTCTCAGTCTGTACTGAAAAGGCTCGGATATATTTTGTATAATTTAGATATATTGTTAGTGCTAAGAAAATATATTGAATCGAATATCACAAAAGTATATGCTCCGCTTGACCCTTCTTTGCCTAATGAAGGTAAGTACAACTCACAATGGCGTATTCTGGATAATGCAGGTATGAAAGAAATTATTAACTCTATAAGTACATAATTATGATAACACCCGGTGAGATACAAAAAATAGCTTCAAGACAATCGCTAAGAGATACGCAGATTGAGAAAGATTATGTGATAGGCTGGATTCTTGGGGGGGTTTCCAAAAACGAGATACTTAAATCCGCTTTAGCTTTTAAAGGAGGCACGGCTATTAGAAAGTTTTACATAAAAGATTATAGATTTTCTGAAGACCTTGACTTTACTTACGTTAAAGGAAAGATGGATAAAGAAATTCTGAAACAAGAATTTGAAAGTGTGCTAAGCAGGGTTAATGTTGAATCGAGGATTAGACTTGAATTAAGAAATGACAAAATGCACAATACCGGTAATTATAATTTCTATATCGGTTATGCAGGACCATTAGGCGGGAAGATTGAGAATAAAGACATTAAAGTAGATATATGCGACAGTGAAAAAATGTGCGGGGCGACACAAAAGTTAGCGGCATATAATGAATACTCTGATTTGACAGATAAATACGAACTCGATTGTTATTCCATAAATGATATTATTTCAGAAAAGATGAGGTCACTTATGCAAAGAACAATGCCGAGAGATTTATATGATCTATGGTTTTTCTTTGAGAAAGATAATAAAGATATTCTTGATTACGTTTATGATTTTCAGGAGAAAGCAGGATTTAAAGAAATAGCCCCGAATAAGTTTGCAGATACGGTAATTCAGAAAAAAGAAAAGTATAAATCAAACTGGGAAAACAATCTTACGTCGCAAATTAAAATTACACCAGAGTTTGAGACAGTATGGCGAGAACTTTTACGACACTTTAAACAAATGGATAAATATTTAAACAAGTAATACATTGACATTACAAATACAATTTAATTTACACAAATATGCAGATACCAGTAAATCATTTTGAGGATTACATAGACGAAGTAATTTTAGAGCGGGGGTTATCTTACTTTAAGAAAGGGAAGGTGATTGAGCAGACGGAAATAAGTAAGGGAGAGTATGAGTTTATTGTAATGGGGAGTGATAGATATGTAGTTCGGCTTTCGATAAAAGAAAACATTGTTAAGGATTATGTATGTGACTGCCCTTATGACAGGGGTGCTGTGTGTAAGCACGTTGCAGCATCGCTTTTCTTTTTACAGCAGGATGTTCTGGGTTTAAATCAGAAACCAGAGAAAACAAAAGCTAAAACCGAGAAAAAAACTGCGAAGCCTAAAAGCGTTATGGAAAAAGTGAATGAGCTACTTGGAGTTTTATCTTATGATGATATTAAGCAATTCATTCGCGAGAAGGCAGGGCAGGATTCAGATTTCAGAAACATGTTTTTTACTGCTTTTGCACATAAGTCTTCGGAGGAATCGAAGGAGTTTTACGTGAAGCAGGTTAGTTCTATTCTCAGCAAAGGAATAGGAAGAGAAGGGTTTATAGACTGGTCGGCAGTTCGTTATGTCGGAAAAGCTGTCGGAGAGCTATTGACTACAGCACAAAAGTATTATGATAATAAAAATTACAAAAGTGCCATTTATATTTGCTGTGCAGTAATGGAAGAAATGACTGATGCACTTCAGTATGCAGATGACAGCAATGGAGATATAGGAGGGAGCATAGATATTGCTTATGATATTTTATTTAATATAGTAATAGAGAATCAGGAAGAAGATTTAAGACGATTATTGTTTGAATACTGTGTTACTTCATTTAAAGAAAAAATCTTTTCGGACTGGGACTGGCATTTCGGGATGTTAAATATGGCAGTTAAAATATTTAAAGGAGAAGAAGAAGCGAACAGAATTACCTCACTCCTTGAAAAAGAACAGTTGTCGGAATACGACGAAAGCAATTCACAAAGTATAAAATTAGAAATAATAGAGAAGACCAAAGGAAAAGATGAAGCAGAAAAGTATATAGAACAGAATATTTCTAATTTTGAATTCAGGTGCAAAGTGATTAAGAAAGCAATTGCAAAAAAGAATTACGAAAATGCAATATCACTTGCAAAAGACGGGATAGCACAGGACAAGACAGAAAGACCCGGGCGTGTAAAGTACTGGATTGAATATCTTCTGAATATAGCCGAGAGGCAAAATGACAGTAAGAAAATTATAGAATATGCAAAAGTACTTTTTAAAGATGATAATACAAGCGAAAAAGACTATTACGCCTTACTTAAAAAGAATGTTCAGCCTGAAAAGTGGAATGAGTTTGTTGAAGGATTAATAAACGATTTATTCAAGAATAAATACGGATGGAATTCAGACAGGATAAATGATATTTATATAAGAGAAGGCTGGTGGGAAAGATTGTATGAATCGGTAAAAGAACATCCTACGCTTAGCAATATACAGTATTATGAAAAATATCTTAAGGAGGATTTTAAAGAAGAGATAATAAGTCTTTATGAGTCGGGAATATTAAATTTTTTAAAAGGAAATGTGGATAGAGGAAATTACAAAGAAGCTTGCAGGTATTTAAGGAGGATGATAAAACTCGGTGCGAGAGAAAAAGTAAACGAGATAATTGAACATTTAAGAAAAGAATATCCAAGAAGGCCTGCTTTGTTGGATGAACTGAATAAGGTGTGAGTTTTGACATTATATTACAATTGAATCTAATTTAACTTAAATAATTTTAGCTGTAAATATTGCTCAAGCTGGAAGCTTGAGTTACTTTTAAAAACGAGATCTCGGTCATAACACGTAACAAAAAAAGTCCGTGCTGAAAGGCACGGACTTTTTGTTACAATATTAATCCTTATTTTATATTTTAACGGAAATCAGATTTTAGCTTGATATTTTAGTCATTATGATTTATCTTTAAATCAGAATTAATCATTAAATAATCATTGAAGACTATTACATTACATAAAATAGACAAGACTCTCGATTCACACATAAGAACACGTGCCAGGAAAGAGAGGGTAAGCCTTAATCAGACAATACAAAATATGCTTGCAGAGTACACGGGAATCAGCAAGAAAACTAAAAAGAATGATTTCGACGAATTCCTTGGGCTCTGGAATGCTAAGGAATATAAGGAATTCAAGAAAATTACTTCCGTATTTGGGAAAATCAATAAATCTGACTGGGAATGAAAAAGATTTTATTGGATACCTCTGCTTATTGCGAGTTGATGAGGGGAAATGTTCAGGTTGCCGAAATGTCAAATTCGGCGGATATAGTTTACCTTTCTGTTTTTGTACTGGCAGAATTATTAACGGGGTTCAAAGGCGGATCAATGGAGAAGAAAAATCTGGATATACTTGACAGGTTTAAGAATAAACCTTCCGTACAAATTATTGACGGGACAACAGAAACAGCAGAGATATTTTCAGAAATAAAACACAAGCTTAAATCTGAAGGTAAACCAATTCCTATAAATGATATCTGGATAGCCTCTAATTGTGTAGAAATGGGGGCAGTTTTGATTACGGGAGACAGTCATTTTAATTTGATTAAGGGATTGAGGGTTATATACTGCAACGCCAACAGTTAGTCACTGTCTGTTATTTCCCAATTGTTTATTTTCTTTAAATAGAATATAACAAAAAAAGTCCGTGTTCAAAGACACGGATTTTTTGTTATATATATTATTGAGTTTTCTATTTCAAATGCTTGGCAAGGAATTTTTCCATTGAGCCGTAGAAGTCGAAACGGTTTTCCTGATTTCGGAAGCCGTGTCCTTCGTTGTCTTTTACGAGATACTCAACATCGATTCCGCGTTTCTTCATTGCTTCGACCATCTGGTCTGATTCTGCGATGTTTACTCTGGGGTCCATCTTGCCTTGTGCCACGAACAATGGTGCAACAATCTTATCTACGTGGAAGACAGGTGATGCAGCAACGAACAGTGCACTGTCAGTTTCAGGATTACCAACCATTTCATACATCATTTTTCTGAATGGCTCCCAATAAGGAGGAATGGTTTTCATAAACGTGAACAGATTTGAAACACCTACGTAATCAACTCCGCATGCATAAAGTTCGGGAGAGAATGTAAGCCCTGCGAGTGTTGCATAACCGCCATAGCTTCCGCCGTAGATACCTACTTTTTTAGGATTGGCAATGCCCTCAGATATTAACCATTTAACTCCGTCAGAAACATCGTCCTGCATTTTCTTTCCCCATTCGCGAAATGAAGCTTCCCAGAATTTTCTGCCGTATCCAGTTGAACCTCTGTAGTTAACCTGCAATACAGCATAACCTCTGTTAACGAGGAACTGTACTTCTGGATTGAAGCCCCAGTTGTCCCTTGCCCATGGACCGCCGTGTATATTCATTACTACGGGAAGGTTCTTTGGTTCAACACCAACGGGCAAAGTTAAATACCCGTTAATTGTAAGTCCGTCTCTTGAAGTATAGCTGACAGGTTTCTGAACAGCAAGTTCTTTTTCATTTATCCACGGACTGACGTCAGCAATCTTTGAAAGTTTATCGTTTGACTGGTCATAGAAATAATATGTACCGAGTGACCTGTCACTGTATGTTCTTACAAGGAATTTATTTTCGTTCTTATTAGCACCTGCTATTACTACTTCGTAATCACCTAGTTCTTTTTTTAATCTATCGTATCTCTTTTCTGCAATAGCGTCGAGGAACTTCATTTCTCTTTTATCCTTAACGTAGGAAATTGCAGTCAGTACTTTTCTATTCTTGGAATAGCTTAATCCGCTAACATCTACATCGGGATTTTCATAAAGCATTTCCAATTCCTTGCCGTTTGCAATATTGAATTTTACGATTGCACTTTTATCACGTCCGAGGTTTGAAGATGCATACAAAGACTTATTATCGAAAGTAAAGAATAAAGGTTCGACTGATTCCCTGAAATTTGTAGTGAGTACTTCTTTGAAAGCATCGTTTTCTGTTTCCCTGTAAAGCATTACAGTATTAACGCCATCACTTGCAATTGCGACCCTTAATTTACCATCGTGGTCAGTCATCCAGGACATAATATTTCCCGGGTTCTCGGCAATCATTTTTCTTTCGCCTGTGTTTACGTTTATCCTGTAAACATCGAATGCCTGTGGATTTCTTTCGTTCATAGTAACAAGCATATAGTCATCGATTTCTTCGAGGTCATCAACTATTTCAGTTCTTACTTTGTCTTCGGGTGACAGAAGTCTTAAATCACTTCCGTCTTTATTCACTGAATAAAGCTTGAAGTTTTCATCTCCTGCTTTATCCTGAAGATACATTATTTTATTGTTACCCTTCCAGAAGTATCCTGTTATATCTCTTTCAGTTGCAGATGTAACACGCACAACATCATCCGAACCAACCTTCTGAACGAAAACATTCAAACGGTTTTCCCAGGATGTGAGGTAAGAGAAATAATTTCCATCGGGGGATATCTGGTATCCTGTCTTTTCAGGATTCTTAAAAAAATCTTTTAACGGTACCTGCCTTACCTGAGCATTTGCTGCCATAGACATGAATAAAATAATGATTAAATTTAATAAAAGTGTTTTTTTCATAAGAATTATATTAAGTTATTTTGAGTATAAGTTAATTACGTAATTCTATGTGTAAAGTTGTGAAATAATAGTATAAATTCAATAGAAAATTTAATGATTAAAAAGCGATAAAAGGTTAAATAATGATGTAAAAGCTATTTGTCTGAGTTTTTAATACCTAATATTTCTGCCGCAATGCTTATCGCTATTTCTTCAGGAGTTTCGCTTTTGATTTTAATACCTATTGGAGAATGAATTCTTTTCAAATCATCCGGATTTATTCCTTCTGATATCAACTCTTTATACAAGGTTCTGACCTTGGACTCACTGCCCATCATTCCGATATACTTAACATTTTTATTCAGTACTGCTTTCAGTACACCCTTATCCTGCATATGTCCGGGAGTGACGATTACAACATAAGAATAATAGTCTTCTAGCACGTCACTCGCTGCTTCAATAAAATCTTTTATTAATATTTCATCTGCAAAAGTATTTTCAACGAGTGTGTTTACGTCTTTGCGGCTGTCAAAAACAATTACGTAAAAATCGAGCTGAGACATAACACGGGATATAGCAAGCCCGACGTGTCCGCCGCCGAATATATATACTTTATTCTTTACTCCGACCTTTTCTGAGTAGATAAAATCCTTTTGATTAAAAGAGTTATTAGCGATGCTTTCTTCTATGAAGTTAAAAGAGTTTTCTGTGATTCTAATAAAACTTTCCTTATGACTTTTTATGCTCTCAATAATTCCTGAAATAATATTCAGATGCTTTTCTTCAAGCATAAGAAATCCTATTATCTGAATGCCGTTACATATCATACCTATGCTTTCTTCTGCTTCACCGAGTAGTTTGTATTCTTTGAAGTAGTTTTTATTTATACCATTCTTTAGATTGGTTTTGCATTCATCCATTACCATACTTTCAACCAGTCCCCCGCCAACTGAACCGCGTACATTCCCGTCTGGAGTAACGTACATTTTAAATCCCTGTCTGCCTGGAGTGGAATGGTCTGCATCAAAAACTATTGCCAGTGCAAGCTTTTTATATTTTACTATGTTATCTTTTATTTCCAACCAGAAGTTTAATTGCATCATAATTATTTCACATCATATAAACTCATCAAAACTCTCTCAGGTGT
>Ga0105047_10009883_pt1 | contig 15652 bp, 14 predicted proteins | sample MAT04_FD_78384 | JGI IMG/M metagenome (GOLD analysis project Ga0105047, IMG submission 78384) | Freshwater microbial communities from Lake Fryxell liftoff mats and glacier meltwater in Antarctica - MAT-04 (megahit assembly) | ecosystem: Environmental > Aquatic > Freshwater > Ice > Liftoff... | reverse complement strand
CTTTGCCCAAGTTTTCTAAGCAATTAAACCAATAAAAAAGATGAACACATTTAAGAAATTGAGAAACGTCGCATTGATCCTGATGATGGGATCTGTGGTAATGACATCATGTAATGATGATGATGAGGAGGTCCCCAACAATGGAGGAAACACCAGCCCCACCGCTACTCTTTTTACTGAAGGTACCGATGCTGCAACTGGCATGCCATCTACAAGTATTGTAGATCGTGGTGAAGGTATTGGAACACGCACACTCACCAGCGATCGTGTGTGGGTATTGGATGGTTTTACATTTGTAAATCCAGGTCAAACCGTAACTGTAGAACCAGGTACTATCCTTAAAGGCGAAGGTGGTCAAGGAGCCGCAGCCTCTGCACTTATTGTTGCGCGCGGCGGTCGACTTGTTGCAGATGGAACTGCAACCGATCCTATCATCATGACCTATGAAGGTGATCCACTTGGAAATGGCGCAGAAACCACACCTATAACACAACGCGGAAGTTGGGGTGGCTTGATTGTACTTGGAAATGCATCTTTAAATTCAGCTCCGGGTGAAACCGCTATAGAAGGTCTTCCAACAAATGAACCCCGCGGACTTTACGGGGCTATCAATGGGTCATCAGATGATGATGATGATTCAGGAGTTTACAGATACATATCAATTCGCCACGGTGGGACTGATATTGGTGCCGGAAATGAAATCAATGGATTTACGCTTGGTGGTGTAGGCCGCGGAACTGTAGTAGACTATGTAGAAGTTGTTGCCAATGTCGACGACGGAGTTGAATGGTTTGGTGGTACTGTAGATTGCAAGCACTTGTTGGTAACAGGTTGTGGAGACGATTCTTATGACTACGACGAAGGCTGGAGAGGCCGTGTTCAGTACGCAGTTGCGGTACAAGATCCAGCAATCGGAGATCGCGGTGGTGAGCACGATGGTGGAACAGATCCAGAGATAGCTGAACCATTTGCAACTCCCGTGTTTTTTAACGCTACCTACGTCGGACGTGGCATAGGTGCAGGGAATAGACTTCTCACTTTCCGCGACAATGCGGGTGGAGAGTACCACAATTCCATTTTTGTCAATTTTGACCGCGGTGTTGATATTGAGAAGCTGGCCAGCGAACAAGACAGCTACAAAATGTTTACTGATGGGTTCCTTGCCCTTGCTGGCAACATATTCTATGATGTGTTAAATCCTGGTACAAGTTCAACAGGGACTGATTTATTTAAGGTTGCTGGTGGTAATGATGCGCAGAATTTAAATTTTAGTGATTCATTCGCAACCAATGGAAATCAAGTGACAGATCCAGGTTTGAGCTACGCAGGCGCCTCATTGCAGGAGGTTGCTGACGGTCTAAATCTCGTTCCAAACACAGCAGCCAATGGCGGGACGGCTCCAACGGATGCCTTTTTCGATAACGTGAACTACCGCGGTGCTTTTGCACCAGGCGGAACCAATTGGGCACAAGGTTGGACAAAAACTTTTGGTGACCGATAGGTTAGAAATAATAAATTGCATTTAAGTAAAAGGCCTTTCCTTCGGAAAAGGCCTTTTACTTTTAACTTTGTGTTAACAATAAGTTAACCAGTACTTAATTAATACCTGACATAGGCAAATGACCTTTGTCCCTAGATTTTTATAAAATATGAAAGCGCTTACGCTCATTTTATCAATATTGATATACAACACCTTATCAGCTCAGAACGGTGTAATCCGGGGTAAGGTAATCGATGCGGAAACCGGTGAATCGCTTATCGGTGCGGCCGTTTACCTCGCAGGCACGTCTACAGGATCTTCTGCAGATTTGGATGGAAATTTTTCAATTGAAAACATAAAGCCCGGAACTTATAGTTTGATTTGTCAATTCATTTCATATGATGTCGACACAATTCCAGGCGTCGTAGTAGAAGCAGATAAAGTAACAATTCAAAATTTTGTGATGGGTTCATCGGCGTTCGATCTGGGCCTGGACATTGAAATCACGGCAAAAGCAAATCGCGAATCGGAAAACTATATGCTAAACATCCAGATGAAATCCGCTCGTGTAATGGATGGTATATCTTCACAGCAAATATCACGCGCTGGCGATAGCGACGCTGCCGGAGCTGTTAAGAGGGTTACAGGGGTTTCAGTCGAAGGGGGGAAATACGTTTATGTGCGTGGATTGAGCGACAGGTACTCCCGAACGCTGTTGAATGGGGGAACCATTCCTGGAGTAGACCCCAATAGAAATTCAGTACCAATGGATTTGTTTCCGACCAACCTGGTCGACAACATCTATATTATCAAGTCTTTTACACCAGATCTTCCTGCTGATTTTACTGGAGGTCTCATTGATATTAACACCAAAGATTTCCCCGAAAAATTCACTCTACAGGTATCTACTTCACTTGGATATAACACGAACTCCTCTTTTAATGATAACTTTATCGTAGGTCAACGAACCGGATCAGATTGGCTAGGGATAAATGGTACAGAACGAGACGTTCCAGAAATTGTGCGCAATAATGAAATTCCTTCCCTGAGCCAATTTAATCCTGACCTCGCCCTCTTAGGTGAAATGGGAACATCTTACGGCAACAACTGGGATCCTGTTTCTTTTACTCCCGGGTTAAATCACAGTCACGGAATTTCCGTAGGAAACCAATCTAAAGTGTTCAACAAAACTTTCGGATATAATGCGGGCATCACCTATTCCCGAAAATTTGATTATTACGACACTTCATCGGATGGATTCACCGGACGCTACACCCTAACTGGTTCAGGCTCTGAAAACGAAATACTCAACCCTGAACGAGAGCTTAAAGACGCGCAAGGAACGGAAGAAGTGTTGATTGGGGCTCTTTTTGGTGGATCCTTAAAATTGGACAACAACAATAAACTCGGAATTTCCCTTTTACACGTCCGTAACGGGCAAAATAAAGGTCGTTTTCAAGAAGGACCAAATTTTTCTGATGATTTCGAAAAAGTAATTCAAATCAGGTCGCAGGAGTATCTGGAGCGCAGCATGTCTACCGGTCAGTTATCAGGGGAACATTTGCTACGTTCTGCCCGCAATCTGAAAATTAATTGGCTCGGAACTTATGCAACCTCATCTGAAAACACGCCTGATTTGCGGGTTTTTACCAATAGCGTGGTACCCACAGGAGGCGGAGATTCACTTTACATCATAGAGCCAGGTCTATACCCTGTTCCAGCTCGTTTTTTCAGAACACTCGAAGAGACAAGCCTAGAGGCCAATTTGAACTTTGAGCTTCCGTTGAAGACAGTAGGTACCAAATCTTCAATATTCAAATTTGGTGGATCGGTTTTGAATAAAACAAGAACATTTATTCAGGATCGATATGATTTCAGAGAACAGAATGGCTTGGCCTTCAATGGCAGTACCGTTGATTATTTCAATCCTTCTAATGGCGACGTTGCAACTCTTCGCCCACAAAACTTGCCGTTCTTTTACATCGTTGATGGCGACGACCTGAGAAACAGCTATGATGCGGACCAAATAATCATCGGTTCTTATGCCATGGTTGATTATTGGGTATCGCCGACCGTACGAGCCATTGCAGGAGCCAGATTTGAGAGTACTGATATGGAATTGGTGAGTTTTGACCCCTCTCGGCAGAGAGGAATAATTGACGAAAATGATATTTTGCCTTCTTTAAATCTCACATGGAACTATAAAGAAAGAATGAATCTCCGGGCAGCGTACACGCGAACTTTGGCCCGACCAACGTTTCACGAGCTCGCTCCATTTGCATTGTTTGATTTTCGCGATCAGTTTGTCTTAGTGGGAAATCCGAACATAGAACGCACCCTGATCGATAATTTTGATCTTCGCTGGGAATTTTTCCCAAACCCAGGAGAGGTTATTGCGATCAATCCATTCTTCAAGATATTTACTGACCCTATTGAAAAAGTAGTCAATCCGGAGGCTCAGAATTTCGAAATAGAATTTAAAAACAACAATGAAGCTATTGTGTACGGAATAGAACTCGAAGCGAGAAAAAACCTCGGCTCACTCTTCAAATCTTCCGCGCTTGATAATTTCTCGGCAGGACTTAACGTCACTTTGCTCAAGTCGCAAATCCAAATTGACTCAACAGAACTTGTAGCAATCCGGGCGACCAGACCAGATGCAGAAGAAACCAGACCCATGTTTGGTCAAAGCGATTGGATTGTAAATTCCTTTATCAATTATACCAATGCCGACAAAGGTTTCGATGCAAATATCAGCTTCAACGTATCAGGCCCAAAGATTGCGCTCGTAACCAAAGGCGGAACACCCAATGTGTTCCAACAAGCCATACCAATGCTCGATTTCAATCTTTCAAAATCAATCGCCCAAAATTGGAGTGTTGGCTTTTCCGCTCAAAATTTGCTCAATGCGATTGATGAAAGAACATATTCTTATGCAGGGAGAGATTATGTTTTTCAAAGCTTTAGACCAGGACTTACATTTTCATTAAGTGTAAACTATAAAATTTAATTGGTTTGCAATCATAGCAATGAAAAAGAGCGGCTTAAACCGCTCTTTTCTTTTTCATTAAAAATAAGACGACAGAAACTCAATAGGTTCTTTCTTCAATTTTGTTGCCTGCTTCGTCGTATATACGCCAAGTACCCGTGCGTTGACCTTTCTTGTAATACATGTCGTACCTCAATGTGCCTTCATCGTCCCAGACCTTCCAATTGCCATCTTTGGCACCGTAAGTGAAATATGCCTCTGATAGCAGATTTCCTTGAGGATCCCAGCTTCTCCACAACCCATTCTTCTCCCCTTTATACAAGGTGCCTATAGATTCATATGTTCCATCCTCGTGGTAGGTAGCCCATTTTCCTGTGATCAATCCGTCGTCGTCTAAAGTATAAGCCTTATCGTTGTAATCATAAAACACTAAAAGTTGGCCATCAAATGATGCGTCTTGTTCAACATAATGCTGATCAAACACCAACTTGACGTTCTGGGCTTCTACAACTGTAAGCGAGAACAAACTCAAGATCGTGATTAAGATAATATCCTTCATAATTTTTTATTTAATCATTTTTTCGTAACCCAAAGATAAGATTTTCTTAACGTTTTGGTAACATTGAACCAAAAACTTAACATTGACCCAACACTTCCGGTTTATACGCAATACATTTGCCCACAGTTCGCTGTTTTGAGCTGCCTTCGAAAAATTCTTCCCTGCTTTTTTACGTAAGTTCGAAACCCGGTAAAATTCGCTTGTTCCCTCAAGTATGCTGTACTTGATTTTTTCCGTATTTTACAAACCTTTTTCGGTTTCGTATTTTAAAAAAAAATAGTTTCAAACCCATTATCTTCCCACTAAATCCCCTTTATACAAATTATCTGGCATGATCCTCAAAATCTACCGAACCGTTTTTAGCAATGCGACTTTAATGCCGCGGAGGATAACACTTTAACATCTTCATATGAGAGCACTTACAAGAGAAGACCAAAAAAAAATTACGCCCGATAGAGCCCTTCAACTGCTCCGGCAGGGCAATATCCGCTTTGTAAAAAACCTAAACACAAACCGCGATTTGCTCCAGCAGGCCAATGAAACGAGAAATGGACAATGGCCTTTTGCGACCATCTTGAGCTGCATCGACAGCCGCACATCGGCCGAACTAATTTTCGATCAGGGACTGGGAGACATATTCTCTATCCGGATAGCTGGAAATGTGGCCAATACCGACATCATTGGAAGCATGGAATTTGCGTGTAAACTGGCCGGATCCAAATTGCTGGTAGTGCTCGGTCATTCAAAATGCGGAGCGGTTAAAGGCGCATGCGACCATGTGGAAATGGGCAACCTCACCGAGCTCCTATCCAAAATACAACCCGCTGTTTATGAAGAGAAAACCATAAAAGATCCCGATCAGCGGAATGCTTCTAATCCCCATTTTGTGCAGAACGTGGCAGTACTAAATGTCAAGCGCACAGCGAAATCTATCGTTCAGCGGAGCTACATCCTCGAACAGATGATCGAAAAAGGCGAAATCATGATTGTTGGCGCCATGTATGACATCGACAGCGGTATAGTCGAGTTTTACGAAGATACACTTGTCACAAAGGAAAATATCAACCCCTGATTTGACTGTCAAAACCCTTGGCCTGTTAAAAAACACACATCCCTTTTGATCAGATTAGCGTCTTCAAGCCGAATAACTCCTGGATTGAGGTATCTATATGCCGGCGGCAAAAAAATAGACGTGGGAAGTATGAAGGAATAAACCTGGACAGGCTTAATTTCCCCGCATATAAAACTTGCGGTATGATTCTCCCGGCTTGATGTCAACATTTTCGTATACCAACTTCTCGTAGCTCACAAAACTGACTTCGATGGTGTACACGCCTGCCGGCAAATCGGTGAAACTATATGTGCCGTCAAAAGAAGCGAAGGTTTTCAGATTTAATTCTTTGATAAAAATCGTTGCTCCGGTGAGGGCTTCGGCATTTGAGGCATCAAGTATTTTTCCGGTTACAGCAGCTGTGGCTGTAGATTTATCCGGCTCATGGCCAAAAGCCGCGGCAGAAACCAACATGATTGAAAAGAAAAACAGATGCTTCAAATTCATATTACAAAAGTATGAACCTGTGAAGGCCCGAAGTTTAATGGAATATTAAGATTCGTGAGCCAATGTTAAGTTCGTGTTAATGCGTCGCACTTCCATTTGGTCGAATTACCTTCGTCTCCAAAATAAATCAGTTTGCGCACCCTCCTTCTTATTCTCGCCTTCCCCGCGTCCGTATCGTTCGCCCAGTTTCCTGAAAATTATACGCCCACATATCCCGAAGCAGTAAAGGCTTACGAAGACCTCGCAGCCCAACACCGAAAGTCGGCCCGGCTTTTCCGGAATGACACCACCGATAGTGGCTTGCCGCTGCTCACTTTTGTCATCGACAGCAAAGGAACCTTCGATCCGGAAAAAATCCACGAAGAGAAGCGGGTCGTTTGTCTGATCATGAATGGCATTCACGCCGGAGAGCCTGGCGGGGTCAATGCCAGTATCGCTTTCGCGAAAGCGCGACTCGAAAACCCTGATGATGACGTGGTGTACGTGATCATACCGGTGTATAATATCGGCGGGGCCCTCAACCGCAACAGCACCTCCCGCGTCAATCAGATGGGCCCTGCGGAATACGGCTTTCGCGGAAACGCGCGCAACCTGGACCTCAACCGCGATTTTATCAAATCAGATTCCCGCAATGCGCGGGCTTTTGCCAAAATATTCCACCATTGGGGACCAGAAGTTTTTGTCGATACCCACACCACCAATGGCGCCGACTATCCGGCGGCCATGACGCTGATTCATTCGATTCCTGAAAAATACCACACGCTTCAGGCATCTTTCCTCATGAGAGATTTTCTTCCAGCGCTTTTTTCCGGCATGGCTGAGCGCAATGAGCCGATGACGCCGTACGTTGATTTTAGGGGAAAAACGCCGGAATCCGGTCTGGATCTTTTTAATGATCGGCCGCGATATAGCACAGGTTACGTTGCGCTTTTCAATACTTTCGGATTTACTTCGGAAGCGCACATGCTCAAGCCTTTCGACAAGCGTGTGGAGGCCACGCTCAATTTTCTCAAAACCCTGCACACTTTCATGAGCACAAAACGAGATCTGATTGTGCAGCTCAAGCGCGTAGCTGATGAAGAGACCGCAACGACAAGGCAGTTTACCACCAATTGGAAATTGTCGGAAATGGCTGATTCAATATCTTTTTCGGGCTACCGCGCCGACAGCATCACGAGCGAAGTGACGGGTCTGCCGCGCATTCGTTACAACCGTGATAAACCTTACACCGAAAATATTCCCTATTTCAACACCAACGAGGCCACATACAAGACCATACTACCGGCGTTCTACCTCATACCACAAGCCTGGACCGAAGTGATATCGCGTCTGCGCGAGAATGACATCGCAATCGAAAGACTCAAGTCTGACACCCTCATCAAAGTGCGCAGCACTTACATCCGGGATTACGAAACTGTTGCAAAACCTTACGAAGGACATTATCTGCACTCAAATACCACTGCCGGAAGCCGCACGCAGGATGTGCAATTTTATGCCGGAGATTACCTCATTCGGACCAACCAAACCGGCAACAGATTCCTGGCCAATGTGCTGGACCCGGTGAGTCCCGACAGCTATTTCAACTGGAACTATTTCGACAGTGTGATCATGCAGAAGGAGTATTTTTCAGACTACCTTTTCGAAGATACGGCGATCGAAGTGCTGAAGGAAAATTCCGTGTTGCGAAAAGCATTTGAAGCCAAAAAGAAAGAAGATTCCACTTTCGCGAAAGACGGTCCCGCGCAACTTGACTTTATATACCGCAACTCGAAGTATTACGAAACCACGCACATGCGTCTTCCGGTTTTTTCGAGCGAGGCAGATTGAGTTTCATTTGTCGAAACTGTAACCGACGCCTTTGTAAGTTTTGATATAATCGGAACCAATCTTGCTGCGAAGATTGCGGATGTGCACATCGATAGAGCGATGTTTCCCTTTTCCGATACTTCCCCATACGCTTTCGCGAATTTCATTTCTGCTAAACACTTTTCGTGGGCGGGAAATAAGCAGAGAGATGATTTCGAATTCTTTGCGCTGAAGACTTACTTCTTCCTCACGAATAATCAGCGCAAAGCGCTCCCGATCAAGTGAGAAATCGTTTTTGACACGGGTCATGTCGGGATTGCCGCTCGATAATATTTTCCGGCGCATCCAGGCATTGATGCGACTTGCCAATACGCGTTTGTTGACTGGCTTGACCATATAATCGTCTGCCCCGCTGTTGAGCGCGGTGATTTCAACATAGTGCTCATTCCGTTCACTGAATACCACTATAGTTGCGGGTCCGCGAAGATCTTTTGATTCCAATTCTGTGAGAAAATCAAAGGCATCGCGGTTGTCTAGTGTCAAATCCAGAAAAAAAAGTTCGGGTTTCTGCAAGGCCAGATAAGCAAGCGCATCTTCGCTTTTTGAAACTTTATGTACGTGAAGGCGTGATTTGGCTATTACTTTGCTAAGTTCATCAAACTGCGAATGTTTCCCCTCCAAGATCAGTACCGTCGAACTATATTCCATTTTGAGAACTTACCCGGCGAAAGTAAATCGGGGGTGTGAAGCCAAGTTTAAATGCAGGTTAAGTTAAATTTACGAATTCAAACCCGACACTTATTTGAGAAGCAAGGACATGGCCTCACATGAAAAATAGCCAAAACATATGTCGAAAAACGTGGATTTTTACCAAAATGAATTAACATAAAATTAACGTTGGAATTAAACCGAACGCATCTGATAGCAGTAGTTTTGCGCGCTATGCCCCAGCGGTTTCAAAGACTCCTGTTTCTTGTATTTTTTACTGTACTGCTGCTCATTGGCAGTGCGGGAGCTGGTGTAGCACAATCGGCCCTTGTATCGCACGGAGCTGTAGTCTCAGAAGAATTTGTACGCATTTCCTGGAAAGTGGATTGCGAAAGTGAAATAGCACCTTCACACGTCGTAGTGCGTTACAACAGGGCTGCTGTGCTGGCAAATGAAGGCGAAATATGGATATACTCAAAGCCGATACCATACGGTGAGGGTTCAATTCTTTTCCACGATCTCAACTTGTCGTCCACGTATGTATATCAATTGGGATATCCCGATGAAATGCGGAGCGGTGGCAACATTCCAGTATATATCTGGACACCCCGTGAAAGATTTACCACCCAAATTTCCTGGGGAATCATGCGCTTCCTGTTGATGATTGGGGCGCTCTGTCTTTTTATCTACGGCATGAAAACCATGAGCGAAGGCATTCAATCTGCTGCAGGAACGGGCCTCAGAAAGATTCTTCAGCCGATGACCAAAAATAAATGGACGGGCGTTCTTTCCGGATTTCTGATCACAGCTCTACTCCAGTCTTCAAGCGCCACCACAGTGATGACGGTGAGTTTCGTCAACGCAGGTCTTATTACACTTGTTCAATCGGTGGGTCTGACGATGGGCGCCAATATCGGTACCACCATTACGGGATGGCTGGTATCGTATCTCGGCTACCGGATCGATATTACCGTTTACTCCCTAATCATCTTTGCGGTTGCGATTCCGCTCCTGCTCATCCGAAAACCAGAATTTCGCGCGTGGAGCACGGCACTGATTGGTTTTGCGCTGCTATTTATGGGTCTCGGTTTTCTGAAAAATACGGTGCCCGAGTTTACCGAAACTTCCCCATTTGTGCAGTTTTTTATCGAATACTCCAATATTCCGGTACTTGGTGTTTTGATATTTGTAGCGCTGGGCCTGGTGGTCACAGCGATTGTACAAAGTTCTTCTACCGCTATTACCCTTACCATGGCCTTGTGTGCGAGTGGCGTTATTCCTCTCAATGTAGCGGCGGCAATGGTTTTGGGCGGAAATATCGGCACCACCGCAACCGCCGAACTCGCTGCCCTGGTGGGCAATGTGCATGCCAAGCGAAGTGCCCGCATTCATACCCTTTTTAATGTGATTGGTGTATGCTGGATGGTATTCTTCATGCCGCTGGTGCTCGATGGTCTAGCAGGATTTATGCCCGCCGACCCGTATGGAGAAACCGATGCCAGCAGACAGGCTGCCACCACTGTGCTCGCAGCGTTTCACACTACTTTTAATGTGATCAACTTGCTGCTCCTGATCTGGTTTGTGCCATCACTGGTAAAACTCGCAACGTACACCGTGCCCAGCCGCGGTGACCGGGACGAAACATTTAGGCTGGAATACATTGACACGTCAATTCAAATTTCAGAAGTGTCCATTGTGGAGGCGAAAAGAGAGCTTATGAAATTTGGTGAAATCGCATTTTCTATGTCCGGGCTTACGCGAAAATTGCTGACCGAAACCGACAGCGGAGAACAAATGCGTATTCACAACAAAATCAAGAAATATGAGAAAATCACTGATCGACTCGAGATGGAAATCTCACAGTATTGCAGCCGTATTTCGACCACTGAGCTAAGCGCAGTTTCGTCGGAAAAAGTCCGGAGCATGCTGAGCATCGGCAATGACCTCGAACGTGTAGGCGACATATTTTTTCAGATGTCGAGTACCATCGAGCGCAAGACAGCGGCCAAAATATGGTTTACCCAGGACCAGCGCGAAAACCTCGCCCTGATGTTCAATCTGGTCGACAAGGCATTTCAGATTATGATGTCCAATCTGGACAAAAACGACAAGGCTGAAGTCGAACTCGAAAGAGCCAAAGAGGCGGAAAAGGCCATCAATAAGATGCGAAACAAACTCAGGAAAGATTATCTCTCGCGCATCGAAGCGGGAAATTTCAATCTCCGGAGCGGTACAATTTACAGCGATTTGTTTTCATCGCTCGAGAAAGTCGCAGACCACATCATCAATGTGTCGGAAGCCCTTTCGGGAAAAATTTAATTGGTGATAGCCACTTCGTTGGTTGTAGCGATGGGACTGATATTGAGCGAACGGTCGACGATGCGCACATCAAAACGGATGGTATCCCCTACTTCCACGAGGTCTTCAATATTGCCATTCAGGTTGTAAGTCACCTTTACCCGAAGTTGTTTATTCTGGCCTTGCGGGGTGATATTCGGGAGTCGTCCATCGAAGGGAGAAGGTGTTTCGATCAATTGAAATTCGCCCTCAATCTTTTTAAAAAAGTCTATCCAAATATTGTAGATATATCTGTTTGGCTCTCCATTAAAGAGGCTATCCTCAAAAATGGAATCAGACTCCACCGGTTCGAGTCCATAATCCCCATCTCCATCCGTGAAATTGACAACAAGTAATTTTTCAGGAAAATCGAGGCTTATCTCATTGATTACAGGCTCAGGCGGAAAAGAATCCTCGGGTTCGCATGCCATCCAAAGCAGTGCGGGGAGCAATAAAAAAACAGGAGAGAATATCTTCTTCATGGGGATGCACGTCTTTGACTGCTATCTTTGTAAAAGTACAATTTATTCCAAACTGTCCCTACTTGCAGAGGTTGCCACCCATAGACAAATCCGTTTTTGAGATCGACAGTCGTTCAGCATTTAACGAACGCTGCCTGGAGATATTTCAATATCAGTACAGTGGAAATCCGGTTTACCGGAAATTTTGTGATTTGCTCAGGCGCACACCTCAAGTGGTGAAAAGCGTGGAAGACATTCCATTTTTGCCCATTGAAATTTTCAAAACCCACACCGTCGTAACCGGGCAGCCGCCTACTTCATCCACGCTGACTTTCCGCAGCAGCGGCACCACCGGCGCGAATGAGAGCAAACACTTCGTGATGGATCCGAATCTGTACGAAACCTCTTTTTTAACCGGTTTTACCCGGTTCTACGGACCGCCATCCGACTATCGCATTCTGGCCCTCCTGCCCTCCTATATCGAGCGTGGCGATTCATCGCTGGTGTACATGGCCGAGCGGCTGATTCGCGAAAGCGGCGACCCGTCGAGTGGTTTTTTCCTGAACGATCTGGATGCCCTGCGCGAGGTGTTGAACGCCCCCACCCCACACAAAACCCTGCTGATCGGGGTGAGCTATGCCTTGCTCGACCTGGTGGAAGCCGGACCTCTAAACCTGAAAAATACCACTGTGATGGAAACAGGCGGAATGAAGGGCCGGCGCCGGGAACTCACCCGTACCGAGTTGCATGTGATTTTGCAGGAGGGACTTGGCCTCACCGAAATCCACTCGGAATACGGTATGACCGAACTTCTCTCCCAGGCATACGCCAAAAAAGACGGACATTTCGAAACGCCGCCCTGGATGAAACTCCTCATTCGCGACGCAAACGATCCCTTGTCGCCGTCGGTGGAGGGACGCAGTGGAGGCATCAACGTGATAGACCTCGCGAATATCCATTCTTGCAGTTTCGTTGCGACTTCTGACCTCGGACGGGCTTTACCCGATGGGAAAGTAGAGGTTTTGGGAAGGTTTGATTACAGCGATATGCGGGGGTGTAATTTGATGGTTGGAGGGTAGTGGTGAACCGAGCGGAGCGAGCTCACTGACCGAAGAGAAGTAATTCGGAGTGGGGAATTCGGAGCGTGCAGGAGTGCGAAGTGGTGAAATTTTGCATTTAGCGTGATTGATGAAGTTTGAATACGAGGTGGAAAAATGAGCAGAACACGGTTTTATTGGTAAAAATGACATAAATGCGATCTTTGTTACTTTATCAGTTCAAAAGATCAAAAGAATGGGGCATTCAACTCCATCCATTTGTGCCAAACAAAAGCTCAGAATCCAGATGTAATCTGTGCAAACCAATGACCAATAAGTAACAAGTTTCGGTCAGCGTATTTCAGGCATGCACATAGTACTACTTAATACCTGATACTTCATACTTCGTACAATTATGATCGAACCCCTCGGCGACGAACATTTCATGAAGCAGGCTTTGCAGGAAGCCCAAATAGCGTATGACGCGGAAGAGGTTCCTGTGGGTGCAGTAATCGTGTGCGCTGACCGCATAATTGCCCGGGCCCACAACCTGACAGAAAGGCTTACCGATGTCACTGCGCACGCTGAGATGCAGGTAATTACGGCGGCGGCCAATTACCTTGGCGGAAAATATTTGCAGCAATGCATCTTATACGTCACACTCGAGCCATGTGTGATGTGCGCAGGCGCGTTGGCATGGTCGCAAATTGGAAAAATTGTTTTTGGGGCTTACGACCAAAAAAAGGGATTTACTCTGTTGACAGATCCCATATTACATCCACGTACAAAATTTGTGGGGGGTGTTTTGGGTGATACGTCGGCGGCCTTACTAAAGCGATTTTTTGAAGCGAGAAGAAAAAACCGATAGAGGATACTTATAAGCTTTATTGCAAATGGCAATCAGATTCCGATGAATTGCGTTGTATCTTTGATAAAAATTTAGAATATATGTATCCACCAGATTTAGTAGCTCCCATGAAGGAAGACCTGACAAAAGTTGGGTTTACGGAATTAAATACCTCTGCTGATGTCGATCAGGCAATGGCAGCAAAAGAAGGCACCACACTCGTTGTGGTCAATTCTGTTTGCGGCTGTGCTGCAGGCGCAGCGCGTCCTGGAATCAAGCTTTCGCTGAAAAGCGATAAAAAACCGAATAATCTCACCACTGTATTTGCAGGGGTTGATACCGATGCCACTGAAAGAGCGCGGCAATATTTCTTGCCTTATCCACCTTCATCACCGGCCATAGCCCTTTTTAAAGATGGCAAGCTTGTTCATTTTATCGAGCGTCACCACATCGAAGGACGGCCCGCCGAGATGATCGCAGAAAATCTGCGGATGGCTTACGAGGAATATTGTTAGTCAAAATTTTCACTGAAGTAGGAAGCAACCCGAATGGGTTGCTTTTTATTTTTAACCCCCCATCAAAGTTGGAAAGCCACGACAATCTGCGTGCGGCAAATTAGCTTCATTTAACAAAACACGGGTGTCCTAAATCCTTATTTTTGAGGAAATACTAAAACGATATGAAGAAGAAATTAATAATGGGAATCGGTGCCTTCGTAGTCGCTGCAGGCCTTCTGGCCTTTGGATTGACAAATTCAATCAGCGAAATACTTGCCATTGGTGCCAAAGCACCAAAGACAGATTTGAAAATGACGGATGTATCGGGAAAATCTTTGGCGTTGAAAGATGTGGTGATGAAGAACGGCTTGCTGGTCATTTTTAGTTGCAATACCTGTCCCTTTGTGATCGGAAACGGCACGAAATCGGAAGGCTGGGAAGGACGATACGCTGAACTCTATGATTATGCCGCCAAAGCGCAAATCGGAATGGCGCTGGTGAATCCGAATGAAGCAAAACGTGAAGCCGGAGATGGCATGGCTGATATGAAAAAGCGCTACGTGAATCAGAAATTAAAGGGATATTATTTGCTGGATGAGCGACATGCGCTCGCTGACGCCTTCGGCGCGCTTACCACACCACACGTTTATTTGTTTGACGGCGAGATGAATCTTATTTATGTCGGTGCCATCGACGATGCCGTGGATTCTAAAGCTTCTGTGAAAGAACCGTATTTGAAAAATGCCATTGACGCCCATGTCAAAGGCGCGAAAATAGATCCGAACAGCACCCGTCAAATGGGTTGCAGCATCAAGCGGGTAAAGGTATAGTATCTAAAATCTTGTTTTTAAAGGCGGCCGCTGAGCCTCCTTTTTTGTTTATGGGGCTTTTCTATTCCTGTCTGCGAATTACTTTTCAATCGCTTTCTTTGCAGGAAATAAGCATGGTCATGAACGTTTTGATTTTGGGATCTGGTGGAAGGGAGCATGCGTTTGCCTGGAAAATCGCACAGAGTCCGCTTTGCGAGAATCTTTACATCGCGCCGGGAAATGCAGGTACAGGTTTGCTTGCAGAAAATCTTGTGCTCGATCCGGAAGATTTTGAATCGATTGCCTTTGCGGTGAAAGAAAAAGAAATCGGGTTATTGCTGGTTGGTCCCGAGGCTCCGTTGGTAAAAGGTATCCGTGATTTTTTTGAAAGCCGGCCTGAATTTGAAAATCTTAAAATAATTGGTCCGGGAAAAACCGGAACCCAACTCGAGGGAAGTAAGGACTTTGCCAAGCAATTTATGCAGCGACATGGCATTCCCACCGCAACATACCAAACTTTTGGAAAAAATGACCTCGAGAGAGGCAAAGCTTTTTTGCGGAAAG
>Ga0105047_10009882_pt1 | contig 15652 bp, 12 predicted proteins | sample MAT04_FD_78384 | JGI IMG/M metagenome (GOLD analysis project Ga0105047, IMG submission 78384) | Freshwater microbial communities from Lake Fryxell liftoff mats and glacier meltwater in Antarctica - MAT-04 (megahit assembly) | ecosystem: Environmental > Aquatic > Freshwater > Ice > Liftoff... | reverse complement strand
GTAAACACCTGGCCCGAGTCCGGGATTGGTCTATTCCTTATCTATCGTCTGATGGACGAAGTCTCTTTTGTCGAACAAGAAGGGAAAAATGTCTTGATCATGAAAAAAAAAATAGACTAGGCAAGGATGGTACTTTCAATTCCTCAAAAGCAAAATCTTTTTTATCTTATATTCGTTATTTTGATTTCAATAGGATCGATTTTTTTGTATAGGACTACTCAGCAAGAATGGATTAATTATAGGGGCGCTGAAACAAAGTATGACAACAAGGATTACGAGGGAGCTATAGATCTATATAAAAAGAGTTTAGAAGCAGGAATCCCTTTTTCTAAAGTCGCTGTGAATTTAGCTAATTCTTATGTTACGACCGGCAATTTTAAAGAGGCAATAGTAATTTATAAAGATTACCTCTTGGATCATCCTGAAGATACAAATGTTCGTTTAGACTTAGCCAGAGCATTGTCCTATATCGGAAATTTCGAAGAGTCTGAAATTGAATACAAAAAAACATTGGAAGATCATCATGAAAATCATTAAACCGACTAACCTTTTCTTTGTAACCGTTCTTGTTTTCATGGCTTCACAATACTTGGGAGCAGAAGAGAATAGGGAAAAAATAAAAGATGAGAAGCTAGGTAAAGAGATAACGGATTGGGATGCACGTTTAGAATATGCACGCTTATTGAGCAATATGCAACGTTATGACGAGTCTCTTGTTCAATTACAAAAGCTTCTCATTGGAAAACCTGATTCATCTACTGTTCAGATTGAGATCGCACAAGTCTTCTACTATCAAGGTAAACAAAAAGAAGCGTTGCACCTGCTAGAAAAAATTCCCTCCAAGGATATTGACGACAAAACGGCACTGTTGAAAGCCGACATTTATTTAGCCCTTAAGATCTACCCGAAAGCAGAAACGATTTATCGAGATCGATTAGGGAAATTCCGTGATGATGATCTCACTAAATTTAAACTTGCCGAACTCCTTTCATGGCAAAAAAGATATGAAGAATCGATCCGACTTTATCGGGAGATTTTAGCTACAAAACCGGATGATATACAGATAAGACGTAAATATGCGATGGTTTTAATGTGGATGGGTGAAGATAATGAAGCAGCCAAGGAGCTCGAAAAAACATTATACCCGCAAGAACGTGAAAATGAATACACGCAACAGTAAAATAAAACAACTTTTTGTCTTAAGTCTTTTGTTTGTCACATTTCTCACTATTTTTTCCTATCTTTTTGCAAGGGTTTTTTTAATCCTTATTTCAAGTTTTTCCTATATCGAGGCGATATTAACAAGTACCTTATTAATGGCTGAAGGTTTTATTCTTATCCATGCACTAGGCTATTTTTTGAATGTTTTCCGCGTGATTAAGCAGTCCGGCAGTTTTAACCCAATCCTCGAAGAACCGAAACTTGGTTCCTACCCCCCTGTTGCAGTCGTTGTGGCTTCTTATAAAGAACCTATAAATGTATTAAAAGACACTCTTGTCTGTTTTTATAATCTTAGCTATCCCAATAAGCATCTCTACTTTCTAGATGATACACGATATGATCTCCCCTGGGACACTTCTGAAAATAAACTTAAGTATCGTCAATCGATTGAAGAGCTGTGCCGTTCGTTAGAGGTCAACCTCTTTCGTGCGAATTGGCATGGGGCTAAGGCCGGGATGCTCAACGACTTTCTTCAATTTCTTTCAGGAAATGCAAGGGAAGATTTTGATTTTTATCCGTTTTCTCCAATAAAATCCGAGAAAACTGAAAAATATCTTATTGTTTTTGATGCAGATATGAACCCGCTTCCGGATTTTGTCGAATACCTTGTCGATATCATGGAAAAAAACCCAAAAGTCGCCTTTACACAAACGCCTCAATACTATTCAAACTTTGAATTCAATCGAGTAGCGCGTGCTTCGGGTCTACAGCAAGCTGTTTTCTATGAATTCATCTGTGAAGGAAAAAGTCAACAGGGAGCAATGTTCTGTTGTGGAACTAACGTCATATACAGAATAGAAGCCCTAGAAGATGTAGGTGGGTTTGATGAGGAATCTGTGACCGAAGACTTTGCAACTTCACTAAAATTTCATAAGGGCGGGTGGGAATCAATGTATTTAAATAAAGTGTCTGCTTTCGGAATGGGGCCCGAGGATCTTGGCGCCTTTTTCAAGCAACAATTTCGTTGGGCTCGAGGGACAATCGGAGTGTTTAGATCACTACCGAAAGAATTTTTTCATTATTTTCGTAAGTATTCAGTCAATCAATGGTGGGAACATTTTTTATCGAGTACCCATTACTTTATAGGAATGGTTTTCTTTATCATGGTACTGTTCCCTATCATTTATTTATTTTTCAATGTCCCTAGCTATTTAGCAGATCCTATTATTTACGCATCTGCATTTTTACCTTATATAATCCTGTCAACTTGGATGTTCATATGGACTCTTAAAAAAAGACACTACACAACCAACGACATTTTATCGGTGTTTATATTCAACGCCATTGCTTTTCCGGTTTTTATAAAAGCGGCTGTTTCAGCACTGCTCGGTATAAAAGCCGGTTTTGGAATTACACCTAAGGACGGAAGTAAAATATTGTCTCTACGATTTTTGATACCCCAAACTCTTATGGCGTTGTGGTGTTTTTCAGCTGTTGTTTGGGGCATACAACGCCTTTACTTTGAAAGAGAACCTTTCTATGGTTTGCTTCTCAATGTTTTTTGGACGTTATATAATTTTCTTTTGATTTCGTCTTTTCTCTATTTCAATCATTCTGAAGAGGGTCATGAGCAATGAGAAAATGCTTTTTCACCTTTTTTTTGTTCCTTTTTTGTGCGATAAGCTGTCAACACCAGCAAGACCGGTCTTATCCGTCTTTTTTCTGGGGATTTGCTGTTGACGGTTTTCCTATTAGTCAAGAGGTTATCGAAGTCCAAAAAGAAAGCAGGATTATTCCCGAAATGATCGTCTTTTATTTACAGTGGCCGGCCCCTTCAAATCAGTACCGATCCGTCACTTCAAGCCTTGATACTATCGGCGAGCTTGGAGCAGTTCCTTGTTTGACTTGGGAACCGATGACAATTTCGGATCAAATTGAAAAGATGGTTCCCTATGAAAATATTTTAAGCGGTCAATATGATCATTATCTCTCTTCGATGGCCGCTGAAGTTAAATTATGGGATAAACCTTTAATTATACGTTTTGCACAAGAGATGAACATTTCGAGATATCATTGGGGAACCTCTAAAGATGATTTTGGTTCTCTTTCTCCTGAAATTTACATTAAAATGTTTCAGTACATTGTGAATCTATTTAAAAAACAAAAGGTGGATAACGTTTTATGGGCATTTTGCCCCAATGTTGACTCGGTGCCTAATGAACCCTGGAATTCTGCCAAGAAGTACTATCCCGGCGATCAGTATGTCGATGTTTTTGGAATGGACGGGTATAACTGGAATATCACTGAAGAAATAGCTGCTTCCCGAAAACAAGACTGGTCTCTTTCTTGGCGTACTTTTGAACAAATTTTTAAGCCTCTCTATGAAGAACTCAAAACAATCGATTCTCATAAACCGATTATTGTTTTCGAAACAGGTTCGGTAAACCGTCCAGGCGATCCGAAAAAGAGCCTTTGGATTCAAGATGCTCTCCGGGTGTCAAAAATATGGGGTATTAAAGGGATTGTCTGGTTTCAAGTAAAAAAAGAAGAAGATTGGAGAATAAATCAAAATGATGATTATTCTTATATTCCTCTCATAAAACCCGCTAAACCCTCTTTTCAAACTTGGTTGTTAAACGATTTACGACTCAAACGTAAAAGAGAATCCGCTCAAGAGTAGCAGGCCGGCTGTTCATACGATAATAGAGAGCAATTAATTCTATTCGTGAGTGATCCGATTCAAAAATCATATTATCGATTTCAAATAGATGATCACAATCTGATTGTAGTTAGAATATAAGCGCTTTTCCAAGCTTTTAATCGCATTGATGTACATAAAAATTCCGGTTTTAGCGCTAGAAAAGATCGACAACTTAGTTGTCTTTTCTTGGGAAAAGACAACGTTGAAAAGAGACAAAGAGATTTCCGATTCTAATATTTGACGTAGAGACTCTAAATCGACGTAAACAGCAATCTCTTCTAGTTTTGTTATTTTTTTCTTTGTATTTAGGTAAAGTTCTTCTAGTTTAGCTTCGTTATCTATAATGCGTATTTCAATATCATGAAGAAAATATCTTGCGAGCTTTTCGTATTCTTGATGTGAATAACCGGAGATGCGTGAAAAATAAGGAATAAGATGCTTAAAGTAGACCCTTATCCCGGATTTTAAAATCATAGTATCTTTAATGAGGTGGATGACTAAATCTGTTAGTGGTCCCCTAGCTTCCAGCTCTTTTGTATAGTTATCGAATGAGTCGCATTTAGCATCCGGATCCGTTATTTTTTTAGACAAAGTGACTAGATAAATTTCCCCTTGATTCTCTTCGCTATGTTTTGCACCAATAACAGTTCCTGAAATATCGCCTCTTAACTTGAACTCTGTTGAGAGAAAATAGGGAAGATGCAGATCTATCTTATCGCCTATATGTAATTGAAGACGGTTAACAAACCATTGCAGGAGGCCAATTTCTGCCGAATCTTCGTCTATAGACAATAACAAATATTCAAAAGGTTCCCCATTTTTCAATGACCCTAAAAGGGGTAATTTAAGGGAGGCTATTTCACTTGATTTCATTTTTTCTCCTAAAAGCGATAGGCCAGCGTTCCCCAAGCCCCTTCCGCGTTCCACAGGGGACCGCGTTGGATGAATCCTTTTACTTCAAATCCCCAATGGCGATCAAACTCATGTTTCCATTCTAAAATACCGGCTACAGAAGGATTGCGTGCATTATCTATTAGACCAGTAATTTTTAAATCTAGATGACGCTGAGGGGCTTCACAAAATTCAAATTCCCTATAATCATGACGACATTGCAGGGTGAGGGATCCCGAAAAATATTTTTGGGGTGTCCAATAGGGATGGGTCATATCGACTAATTCTGTCCCTACTACAGTTAGAACAGATTGATGAGCAGCATTTCGATAGTCTCCTTGTAAAATAACTTTCAATACATTCGGCTTTTCGGCGAATTGATATTCTGTTAGTAAGTTATAGTGGACTTGACTATTGTGATCATTATAGCGGTAGTATTGATAAGTTCCGGAAATATTCCAGTCGCGCGTTAATTTAGATGATAAAGTGATCAAACTGACAGTCGACTGTATGGCTTGTTTTAATGAGAAAATATTATAAATATTATCTTCCTTATTACAGGAAAAAAGAATCTGCACATAATCATTCAGAGTAAATAGCAATCTAGTGTGGCCCGTTACCGTCGACTTGAATTTATGGAAGTAATTTTTATATGTCGCGCTAACAAAAACGTTGACGTGTTCATTAAATAAGTAATCGGATTCGACTGTTTGCCCTTCAGCGGGATAAAACTTAAAATTGGAAAAAGGATTTTCCACATACTCTTGCTGAATAAATCTCAAATGGGATCGACAAGATAATGGCATTTCGAACACTTCATCTAATCGATATCTAGCAATTTGTGATGCAGAAAAGCTTCCTGAACCGATTTCTCTCCAATAGGTAAAGTTGCTCTGCAATCCGATGTTATTGCGGATCTCATTTCTTTCTATTACTTTTTTGACAAGACCATGATTGGGATCAAAATTAAGGATATCATCGTAAACAGCTCTAGAATAATCACAAAGGCCCAGATTGCAGTAAACTTGTGCATAATCAAAAAGAGCCTCTTCGTTCCCGGGATTCAACGCGAGTAACCATTTGTAAGCATCTAAAGAAGCCATGTACCGTTTATTCCAATTCAGTACTTTTGCCCGTTTTTCGAGCAAGAAAGACTCTTGGATGATGTATTCTTCAGGACTATCTCCGGGTCGTTTAATAACCTGATTGTAGGTTGCCATAGCAAGGTTAAAATTTTTGTCCCAAAGTGCTGTTCGCGCTTTTTCCCGATAGGGAACAGGATTTAGAGGGTTTAGTTGTATGATTCTTTCATAGTATTCGATCGCAATTTTATATTTTTTCGACCATGAGAATACACGAGCAATAGCTGTCATGAGTTTAGCATTCTCAGGAAATGATTCTAAAAGGTTCTGATAAATCTGCAGGGCGCAGTTATAAGAATGCAGAACACTTAAAGTCTCAGCCTTGCCGATTAGCCCGGGAAAATATTTAGGGTCTAATTCCAAGGTTGTTGTATAAAGAATAAGAGCAATTTCAGGTTTTCCATTTTGCATGTACACATTTGCCAATTCTTTTAAATCTTGCGGCGTAGTCTTTTGATAAATGATACTTTCAACTAAATTCTCATTACAGCCATTTTCATCCGCAAAGTAATACCGTGCTTCCATATCCTTTGAATCAATAGCATATGCCGACTGAAAAGCAGCTTGAGCCTGATCCTCTAAACCCATCTTTCGGTACGCCCTCCCTATTCCCAAATAGGCACGGAGACCAAACTTTAGATCATCTTTAAATTCATCGTAGATTGCGATAGAATCACAATATAAGTGTTTCTGAAAAAGAATTTCTGCTTTTAATTGTAGGTGCTTGGGAATCGTCGCTTCTTCTTGCAAAAGACTTTCCACAAGCTCTAAAGCGTGGTCAAAGTCTTTCTCTTGAATTTTAAGCCTTGTCAAAGACTCTAAAATTTTTGGATCATTCGGATATGCGAACAAAAGTTGCCTATAAATGCCTTCTGCTTCTTCATACCGTTGTTGGCTTTCCAATGACCGGGTTAGCTTAAAAAAAAGATCTAATGAAGAGGGAGATTTTTTCAAAGCATCTCGATAGATCTCTTCGGCTTTATAAAAATCTCCCCACATCATCATCCCGTCAGCGTAATCGATCAGGATAACATTCTGTTCTCTAGATAAATCTAATGCTTTATCAAAGAGAATCTTTGCATCTCTAGCGTGTCCCAAGGAGACCTCTGCTTGAGCAGTTGCCATTAACAATTTGAGATTAGAGGGATGCATGCCTAAAGCATTGTAAAAGAGATTTAAACTTTTTTGAAATCGTTTCAGGGTTATGTATAGCCTTCCCGTCTCTATAACTAAATCGATGTTTTCAGATTTCTCTTGAAGTAGACCCACATATATCTTTAAAGCCTTTTCTTGAGTTTTTTCTTGGCGGGAGAAAATTTTCGCTAATGTCCATTTTGTATCAAAACGGTTAATCCGACTATTTTGAGGCACAATGCTTCGAAGGGTTTCCGAAGTATTTTTTTCTGGATTAAAAGAAGAACTTATTTTAGGATGATTAAAGAGAAGAGGACGCTGTTCTTTATCGTTAAACAATGCTTGGTAATGTTGTAAAGCTGCCTCTTGAGTTTCCTTGTGATGAGACAGTATTCTGGCCAAAGCAAACCGAGTTTGGACATCCGTAATTTGAGAATCTTTTGGGACAATCGTTTCGGTAGATTGGCAGATTCCAGAATAGGCCAAGAGAAGAATCGCAGTGCTTATGGATGACAAAGTTTTCATATCGCCGGTTTTTAAGAAGAATTTGGATAAGTGCCTACTCCCTACCTTGATTTAAATTTTTTATTATAGCCTACTTTGAAAAAAAAGATATGCATTTTTTACTTTCATTTTGAAATTTCAGCCTTAAAATCAAAACCTATCTTAAACTCGTCTTGATTAGCACGAATGCGAAAGAATTCCGATTACATAGCTCGCTGCAACATCCGGCACTTCTCCTGATGCATCGACCGGTTTCTGAACGATTTCATCGTAAATTTTTGGCTTAAAGAACATCCTAAAGTTTACGAAATTGATTTTTAATTATCTTCTAAAAATCGGTCGTGATACAAAAGTTAAATTTTAATTGGGAAAAATTAAAGATTTTGTTATGAAGAAAAACTTCACTTGAAATGGTGTAATTGATGGTAAAATAGAAGTAAAAAATATTGAAATATTTAAAGAATGTACACATCGTGACTATATTACAGAAATTAAGAGCGGAAACTCTTACTCATCACAACGGGATAGAAGAGAATCCCCTTTTGAAAAAATTAACCGGTAATTTGTCGCAAATGGAATATATTTCTATTTTAGAAAAATTTTATGGATTCTATTTACCGTTTGAAAACTCTTTAGACTGGAATGAAGTTGAAGTTTTAACAGAAATGAAATTGAATGGTAATAGACGGAAAGTTCCCTTATTAGAAAAAGACTTGAGATACTTTAATGTTTTTTCAGATCAAATTCTCCTTTCATCTCGGTACCCTCGTTCACTTTCTTTTCCCGCTCTTTTGGGATGTTTTTATGTTTTAGAAGGTTCATGCCTTGGAAGAAAGATGATGTGGCCTAGGCTATCAAAAAAGCTAGGCCTAAACGAAAACGAAGGGGGTGTTTTTTTCTATGATTGTGGTGATAAACTACCGGAAACTTGGAAGAATTTTTGTGAATTACTTACTTCCAAAATAAGAACGGATGCTGAAGAACAGCAGTGCATCGGTGCAGCAATTCAAACTTTCGAAAATATGGATAATTGGTTTAAGGTTTAGCTTGATTCCAAAAAAATTGATCCGCTGGTTCTTAATTTCCCATAAATATAAATATATTTTTGATCACAACCTCAGGACAAAAAAATTATGAAAACTCCAATTGAAGAGAAGGAACTGATATGCAATAAAATGCAGGTTCAGAATCTTGATTATATTCAATCATTCGGGGTTCTTTTAGTCATTGATAAGGATTTAAAGATTCTGCAGGTAAGTGAAAATGTAAAAGAGTGGTTGGGAATTGAAGCGAGCCAGCTTTTAAATCAAAAGATAGATAAAGTTCCAATCAATTATTTCATAAGTGACGTACTAGCATTTCTTTCTTCAAAAGATAAGAATGGGGAAAATTCTTGGGTAAATAGCAATGAGGAAGCTAATTACGAAGTTTCCATTCAAGAGGAGGAACTCTATTTTGTTCTCCAATATATTTTTATTCCGAAGTTAGAAACTGCCACTGATTTTAAAACACTATTTAATGAAACCTTCACTTTATCACATAAGCGATCACCTTTAAAGACGTTTTCTCAAGTCTGTCAATCTTTTGCGGCAAAAATAAAAAGTGCTCTCGGCTTTGATAAAGTATTAATTTATCAATTTCTTGAAAATCAAAATGGAGAAGGAGAAGTCATTGCTGAAGCAAAAGAAGAGAAAATGGAAGAGTACTTCGGATTTCATTTTCCTAGATCGGATATTCCGCCTCAAGTTAGAGACCTCTATTTGAAAAATCCTTTACGCTATATCTACGACAGCCAAGAAGAACCTGTCCCCATTATTCCTGCAATAAACCCTTTAACACAAAAACCACTTAACTTGTCCTTCTGTATCCTGAAAGGGGTTCTACCAGTACATCGTGACTATATCAACAACATGCATATAAGAACTTCAACCTCCCATGCGATTAAAGTACAAGGTAAATTATGGGGATTGATCTCATGTCACAATATACAGCCGAAGTTTCTTTCGCATAGAAATTGCTTGGCATTAGCACACTTTTCTTATTTATTTAGTAATGAATGCCTTATAAATCATATTATGGAGGCATCTTTAATTAAAGAACAGTTAGACATACTCTCTGAAGTGATAGAAAAGCTGACAAGAAAGGATAGAAGCATACATGAAGCTTTCTTGGAAAAGAATAGTGTGGTCCTGAGTCTTGTCAATGCCACAGGAGGAGCCCTATATTTTGACGGACAGTTGTCATTAGCGGGTAAAACACCCAGAAGGCAAGAAATTGAACGTCTGGTGGAATGGCTATCCGAAAACCAAAACGAAAATATTTTCCACACCGATTTTCTATCTAAAAACTTCCCGGAAGCTGAAAGCTATAAAAATATAGCTTCCGGCATGATTGCAGCATCTTTAGGAAAACCCAACTATATTTTTTGGTTCCGTCCCGAGCAAATAGGTTTGATTAATTGGGGCGGGAATCCTCGAGAATCTATTGAAGTTTTACCTAATGCTCAAGTTAAGCCTCGACAATCTTTTCGTCTTTGGCGCGAAGAAATCACCGGTTATTGCAAAAAATGGTCTGCTAGTGAATTGGAAACTGTAGCGCTTTTAATACAAAAAATAACACAATCCTTTTTATCTCAATATCATCTTAAAAAAATCATTGCGGAATCCGATTTACTTAAAATTCAAATCGGAGCCGATAAAGCAAGTGAGGGTATTTTAATTCTTGATGAAACCGGGAAGATAGAGTGGATGAATAGTATGCTTATCCATCTTTTCGGTAAAAACAGTCTGGATGAAGTTCTATTGCCTCTTATTTTTCTTTTAGAATCTCAATCTCAATCTGAATCAATTATTGAAAGTATAAAAACAGCCATTAAATCAAAAGAGAAGATTTCTTTAGAGATCAGCTTAAAGGAGCGCTGTCTATTATTTGTGCTCAGTACGTTTAAAAATTTTGATACGGATGAAATTAAATTTATTGGAATTGCTTCCGATATTACAGAAATTAATCGGATTACTAAAGAAATAAAGACAAAAGCAGAGGCTTTGCAAGTAGCCAATCAACTTTTAAGCGAACGTAATAAAGAAAAAGACCAATTTATTCGAATGGCAGCTCATGATTTACGCCACCCTATTTCATCTATTTCAATGGCAGTTTCTATCATTGAGAACTCAAAAAAAAATGACGATGATGCAGTTTCTAAAAAAATGGTTGATATCATCACCAATCAATCAAAAGCAATGCTTGATCTATTAAATGATATTCTCAACGAAAATCTTCTTCAATCCGGATTGTTTACAATAAACAAACAAAAGGTAAATATAAAAGATTTTATCGAAGAAATTTGCGAGTTCCATATGCTTGTTGCTTCTAAAAATCACATCCAAATTCAAATTGAAGAAAAATTCTCTCAACCTATCTGTAATATAGATAAAATTAAGATCAAGCAAGTAATAGATAATTTTCTAAGCAACGCCATTAAATTTTCACCTCCTAATTCAGTTATCAAACTGGTTTGTCTGACAACCGAGACTAACTTAAGAGTCGAGGTTCAAGATCAAGGATCAGGAATACCCGTAAAAGATCGTGAAAAAATTTTCGATCAAGTTGCAAAACTTGTCTCCAAGCCAACAGGGCAAGAAACACATGGGTTGGGGCTCTCCATTTGTAAACAGATTATTCGCGCTCATAAGGGGGAAATAGGTGTTTACAGTCTCTCAGACACGGGAGCGGTCTTCTATTTTGATGTGAAAATTTAAACTCGGGACAATAAGAGGGAATTGTCGACCGGCGCAACAACGAGGGATAATCGACCCAATCTGTAATTTTGGATCGATTCGGTCGATAAAAAATATATTTATTGACCCAATTATCAAATAGGAGCAACCCCGAGGGGTTCCGTCCTCTCACAGAACCATACTTAAGGGTCCGTATACGGCTCTTCACATTAACTTCACCCACTTGCCGATAGGTTGTGCCAATGTCTCAGTCTCAGATTAGATACAATTTTCAAATCTGCTCTTTGAAACCATTCATTTGAAAACGCTTTCTCCACGGCTTGCGTATGCGATAGGTTCCAATGTCCTTTGTTTGAGTAAACAGTCTTTGCCGTCAGTTTCTTTCCCACACCTTGTTTTACAAGTAAAATAAAGAATAAAATTATTCTTCAATTCATTCCAATCGATTAAACGTTAAAACAAAATAAGTTCGTGATTTGAATTAAGGAGTGCGCAATCGGCTTTTTTTGTGAGAGAATCCGAGCATATTTCATTCGTAAGCCCGACAAAAATTCTCGGGAGAGATCGAAGTACTTTAACAAAACTTGCAAGCCGCTTCGAAATCAAGGCCGTTAGCAACCAAACAGTTGGCAAAAATGTGGAGAATATACGCCGTTGGTTACAGAATCCTTGAAGCATGAAGAACTAAAGACGCGAATATCCGAATACCAACCCTAACCCCAATTTAAATCGAGAAGATCATTTATTTTGCTCGAGATAAAGAACATTTAATTGAAAAATTAAAAGATTCAGAGTACGCCTCTGCCTATCTCAATGCATGCTTAGAAGAGAGTTTTGAAAACCGATAAATTCAATATCCAATATTTTCGCAGCTGATTCTACAGATTTTGCTTGGTCTATCGAGTCATCCATAAATAGAATTTTATTTGGCATCCGGCCAACTTTTTTCAAGAAATTTGCAAGAACTTCTTCTTTTAGCTGCCGATTGGTAAATAAGACGCCGCTTTTGAATAACCAGATAATAATTGAATTTCGGACTCTTTGGTGGCTTTAATGAGAGCCATCATCGATATCCTTCCAACAACAATTAGTTATTGCTGTGCCAGATTTTTACATAATTACTAAAAAACGAATGAAATAACTAGATCCCAAGACAAGGTCAATTTCATTGAATTATGGTGAGAAAGCGCTTGAATGGCATGAAAAGGAACGGAAGAGGTAGGATTCGAACCCACGGACCCCGGAAGGGTCTTCTGTTTTCAAGACAGACGCATTCGGCCACTCTGCCACTCTTCCATTCATGAATTAAGCCTGTACACCATCGCATTTAAACCGGGAGTTCAAATTTGATGGTGTACTATTTATACTGTAAGACAGAGAATTCAGTCAATAGGAAAATCCGAGAAGTTAACTTTGATAGTTATACTCTTACCACTTAAAGGGCTTCTATTATGACTCAAAGGGCTTCCATCTTAAGTAAAAATCTTTTAAATGTTGACAAGTCGATTTTTTTTCGCCATAGTTTGTTTTTTTACAAGGCTTCTAGGAGCAGTTTTCTTCTCTCTAGGAGCCGTTGCTGGTTCGGATTTTTTCTTAGTACGTTTAATACCAGTAGGAACATGAGTCCTAACAACTCTTTTTTCTACGGTTTGCAAATGGCGCAAGATGTTCTTAATTAAATCTTTGCCTGACTGAGGTGCAAACAAGATAGAAAGCAAAATCCCTGCCACCCCCCCGGCCAAACCACCTAATAAGAAGTTTCCATGGTCATCTTCTTTTTTAATTTGCATAAAAGGCTTTCCGTTTACCCGGCTCGCAGAGGACTTTTTAGAAATTAGTAAAGCCGTTAATATTCCTACCAAACTGGCGGTAATCGTGGCACCAACCACGCTATTTTGTTTTTTATTCATATCAAATCTCCTTGATCCATGCCAGCATTTATCGATTCTTAGTAAGGCTTTTCCATACTTTTAACCCTAATGCAGCCCACTCTAATGCCTGACCCACGCGTTCTTTGCCAGAGTCTGCATAATCTTTTACTTTTTCCGTTACTTGATCATTGATTTCTTCTGCATTATCAACAAATTCATTAATCACTGTATGAGCTAAATCCAACCATTTATTAGCCTGCTTCTGGGCAGTCCTAGCAATTTTTTTACCTTTCTTCTGAAAAGTGTCGGTAAATTCTTGAGTTTTATCGCTCATATCTTCATAAGCATCTATAAAATCGCTTCTTAATTTATCGCCAGGCTTAGGAGCCACAAGTAAACCTGCTACTGCGCCTACTATCCCTCCGGCTAAAGCTCCCACTAAAAAATCGGGGCCATGCTTTTCAAATAAGTCGCACTTAACGTCATTCTTCTTAGAGCATGTTAGATACTTGGACATATCCGATAAGAGGGATTTGGCTTTTTGTGTCCAATCTGGTTCTGCACAATTCATATGCATTAAACATTTACTTTTCTTTATCATCGAATCGGTCATTCCATGGGTTCTATCAGCGATATCTTCATATACATCGCTCATACTTTTCTTCCACTTACCTGCTTTAGGAGCCATCAGTAAGGCACCAACACTTACAATTAGGCTACCTATAGCTACGCCGATTATAACTTCTTTAGTTGTAAAATGGTTATTTAACACTGGTTATCTCCTTTTATTTACGTCCTGCCATAAGCGAAAGCTCTGGCCTACTAATTCAAGAATACTTGCAAGATTATCAACTACCGGATTTGAATCCGGAAGTTCACTATCCTTACTTGCTGCCATGGCTTCATTTTTAAGAGCACAAATTTCTGCTTCTAATTTTACACCTTTTGATTTTTGTTCTAAATAATCCCCTATATTAGAGATTGCTTTGAAAACCGGATTTAAAGACTCCATTTTATAGTTCACATCGAAAGTCGCTTTTTTAGCCTCATTCCCTATTTCATCCAGATGATGTCTTAAATCAGACAAGGCTAAATTGACCCCGCTAAGTGTAATTTTTAGCGCTCTGATCAATAAAATAAGGTAAATAACTAAAGCCGAAAAGGCCACTGCAATCACTGAGACACTTATATCAATAATCATGCCAACTCCTTGACGGGTATTTGTTATCCTCAGATTTAAAGGACGAACACAACTCAAACTCTATCTCTTTTACTCTAAATTAGTTGATTTTTCTTTTATGTCAAGCTTTTCCACTTTTCTTAGAAGATGTTTAAAAAATCCGAATGCGTATGTTTGAGATGATTTTTGCAGCGGTTGAGCCATATTGTTTAATATGGCTCAAGAATGGGCATCACAACCGCTGCAAAAAGCACTCAAATCTAGGTAATTCCGATTTTTTAAACACCCTCTTAGACACCGGGCAAAATAAGTGCTCCACTTAAAACGTGTTCAAAGAGCAAGCTCCACCCAAAAATCTGCAAAGTCGAGTTTTAAGCTGCTTTTTTTCTTGACTTTATTTTTCAGTCAGACAATTTTAATCAAATTAGAAAACAACATATTACGCCCATCCGTAACCCGGTAGCTGAAAAAATTGGGTTTGAAGATGAATTGACGAGGAGATAACAGTGAAATGGCATAATTTTTTAATCGCTTCAATTTTTGCCCTCGGTATTTTCGATACCGGCTTAGTTGCTAACTACGATATTGATACTACCGACATGGGTTCAGAAAATATCGGTGGACCCTTTGAATCTCAACCTCAACGAGGATCCACTTCTCCTTTTTCATTTTCCGCTTATGTGGATGCAGTCGGAAAAGCAAAAATTAATAATGGTTTTTTCAAAAAAGATGAGTTTCAATTTGCAACTGCAAATGCAGAAATCGCGGCAGTTTATTATTACTGTCCTCAATATTCGGAAGCAGCAAATATTACATTAGGTTATACTGAAACATATTTCGGATGGAAAGAAAACCCCTACTTCGAACAAACTCATTTCCATACCCTTACTTTATCTTTAGGCGGATTGACTAAACGTATCGACCGTTGGTTATGGCGTGGTCAATTCGATATCAATTATGACGGATGGGATGAATTCACTGCAGAATATTTTAATTACAATTTGGTTCTGTGGGGTCGTTATACGATCTGTAATCATATCGGGATTCATATGGGTTTTTACGTTGAAACCGGAATGAGAATGGATCGCATTTATCCGATCATCGGGTTTGACTGGCAGATTAATTCCAAATGGAAATTAAATGCCGTCTTCCCTTTTGACATGGCTTTAGAATATTTGTTTACCAACAACTGGACTTTTGCACTTGCGGGAAGAACTTTTAGCAATCGTCACCGGGTTCAACCTGGCGATTGCAACCCTAAATATGTAGCTAGATACTCAAACTTCGGTATTGAAGCAATGATTAGGTATACTTTCAATGATTTAGTCGCC
>Ga0105047_10009881_pt1 | contig 15652 bp, 16 predicted proteins | sample MAT04_FD_78384 | JGI IMG/M metagenome (GOLD analysis project Ga0105047, IMG submission 78384) | Freshwater microbial communities from Lake Fryxell liftoff mats and glacier meltwater in Antarctica - MAT-04 (megahit assembly) | ecosystem: Environmental > Aquatic > Freshwater > Ice > Liftoff... | reverse complement strand
GCGGAAGGACACTGCGGACTGAAGTCCGCTGCCCTTGGTAGGCTGAAGCCTACGCTCCCATCCCCTTTCCCGGCGCAAGCAGGAAGCACCAAACCTGCGCTTGATATGCGCGTGGGATCTGAAGCAGACTCCCGCCCCCTTTCACGGGATGATCCTCACCATGCCTGCCAATCAAGAAATCCGTGTCTTCGCCCCCGCAACTGTCGCCAACGTCGCGTGCGGCTACGATGTCCTTGGCTTTGCCATCGACTCTCCGGGGGATGAGATCGTCGTCCGCCACTCCGACAAGCCGGGGCTTCAGATCGTCAAAATCACGGGGGACGGAGGCAAGCTGCCCAAGGAACCATCCAGAAACACGGCGGGGGTGGCGGCGCTGGATCTTTTGAAACACCTGGGAATGCTGGATCGCGGGATCGAGATGGAGATCCACAAGAAGATGCCCTTCGGCTCCGGCCTGGGGTCCTCATCCGCCTCCGCGGTGGCCGGGGCATACGCGGTGAACAAGCTGATCGGGGAGCCGCTTTCCAAAAGACAACTGCTGCCCTTCGCGATGGCCGGTGAGGCCTCGGCGGACGGCGCGTGGCACGCGGACAACGTGGGCCCCTGCCTGCTTGGCGGGATTGTTTTCATCCGCTCCAATGTGGAGCTGGACATCGCGCAGATCCCGGCTCCGAAGAATCTCTGGGCGGCGGTGGTGCATCCGGACATCGAGATCCTGACGAAGGTGGCCCGCGAGATTTTGCCGAAGGAAATCCCTTTGGAAAACGCCACCCAACAGATCGGCAATCTCGGCGGGCTGATCCTGGGGCTGATCCAGGAAGACTACGGCCTGATCTCCCGCTCCATCCACGATGTGATCGCGGAGCCGCGTCGCCAGAAGCTTATCCCGGATTTCTACAAGGCGAAACGCGCGGCGCTCGGCGCGGGTGCTCTGGGCTTCTCCATCTCCGGGGCGGGGCCATCGGTCTTCGCGCTGTGCGAGGGGGAGGAGATCGCCAGGAAGGTGGGCGCGGCGGTGGAGAAGGTTTTCACAGCGATCCCGCTCAACTGCCAGGTCCATATCTCCAAGATCAACCCGCGCGGGGTGCATGTGGTGAAATGAGGCGAGCAAGGAGGGGCTGCATTCTGCTGCCCGGCAAGCCGAGCACGCTTATCCAGCCATTTCCTCCATTCCTATCTGGCGCCATAATGACGCCACTCCTTGGCTTCCGCCGCGTCCTTGGCGATCTGCTCTTTCAGCTCGTCCAATGAGGCGAATTTCCTCTCGTCCCTGATGTGGCGGAGGAATTTCACCCGCAGGGTTTTCCCGTAGAGATCCCCGGAGAAATCGAACAGGTGCACTTCGAGGAGTTTCTCGTCGCCGCCGACGGTCGGGCGCATTCCTAGGTTGGCGACGCCGCGGTGTTTCCCGTCAACCTCTACTACCCAGACTCCGTCCTTGGGCGTCTGGAGATCGCCCAGGCGGAGGTTCGCGGTGGGGAAGCCGAGCTCGCGGCCGAGCTTCCGCCCCTCGATGACTTTCCCGGAAACTTCGTAGGGACGGCCCAGCATTTTCTCGACCGCATCGAAGTTCCCATCGCGGATGGCCTGGCGGATGCGGGTGCTGCTGATCCTTTCCCCATCCCACATGACGGGGGCGACGGCCTCCAGGCGGAAGCCGAGATCCGCGCCCATGCGGCGCAGCATGTCCACATCGCCGGAGCGCTTGCTGCCGAAGCGCCAGTCCTCGCCGACGGCAATGGAGGCGACGTTCCCGGCGCAGATTTTTCCAACAAACTCCTCCGCGGCCATGCGTGCGAAGTCCGCGTCGAAACGGATGACCAACACGCCATCCACGCCAAGGGATTTCACGACCGCCGCCTTCTCATCGAGCGTGGCGAGCAGGGAGGCGGGAGCTTTCGCGGGGGCGATGACACGGATGGGATGCGGGGAAAAGGTGACGACGAAGGCCTGCCCGCCATCCTCACGGGCGGCTTCGACCGCGCGGGAAATGACGGCCTGGTGGCCCGCGTGGACTCCATCGAAGACTCCGAGCGCAAGATGCAGCGGCCCGGGCCGGGTCGCCAGATCATCGAGGCTGTCGAGGCGGATCGGCATGGTGTTTCACGCTCCGCGCATGAGGGAGATTTCAGCGAGGGAGATCATGGCCTTGAGAAGGACCTCGGGATCGGCCTCCTTGAGCTGGGCGATGGTGACGGAGCGGTCGAGGGTGAATTTCCCGGAATTCGTCCGCGCAGGGCGCTGAGGTGGGCGCCGCAGCCGAGCTTCTCGCCGATGTCGTTCGCGTAGGTGCGGACGTAGAAACCTTTGGAGCACTCGACGCGGAAATCAATTTCCGGCAGGGCGATGCGGGAAATGTTGTAGCTGGTGACGCGGACGGGGCGCAGCTTGCGCTCCACCACCTGGCCTTTCCTAGCGAGCTTGTAGAGCGGCACGCCATCCATCTTGATCGCGGAGACCATGGGCGGGAGCTGCTCGAACTCGCCGGTCAATTCATCGAAGGCGGCTTCTATTTCGCCCTTTGGATAATCTTTCACTTCCCGGGTTTCGAGGACCTCGCCCTCTCTGTCCTGGGTGCTGGTGCGCGCGCCGAGAGTGAGGGTTCCCTCATAGACCTTGTCCTCGCTCATCAGCAGGTCCTGGATCTTGGTGGCCTTCCCGATGACGAGCATCAGCAGACCGGTGGCCATCGGATCGAGGGTGCCGCAGTGGCCGATCTTCTTGGTGTTCAGCGCGCGGCGGGCGATGGCGACGACATCGTGCGAGGTCATGTCAGGCGCCTTGTCAACCAGCAGCACTCCGCTTGGCCCGGTGTGTTCTTCCTTTTTATTTTTCATCGTTTTAAAATTTCATTTCCCCTCGGCGAGCGCCTGCTCCAGCGCGGCAAGCACCTTCGGCCTGGCCTCTTCGAGCGGTCCGGCCATGCGGATGCCGGCCGCGAGCGCGTGACCGCCACCGCCGAACTCCGCCGCGACATCGCAGACGTTCACGCCTTTGTCCTTCGAGCGCATGGAGACGCGGATTTTCCCGCCCTCCAGCTCCTCGAAGAAGGCGGCGACCCGGACTCCTTTCACTCCGCGGATCAAGTCAATGAGGCCCTCGCTATCGTCCGGCTGGAGATTGAGCGAGAGTCGCGTGGCATCGCGCAGCTCCCAGTGGGCGAGTTTTCCGTCAGGGGAAATTTCCAGAGTGTTCAGCAGCGCCCGCATCAGCTCGAGGCGGCGGTAGGGATGGCTGTCGTAGGTTTCCGCATTGATGCGACCAAGGTCCAGGCCTTGGCGGATCAGCTCCGCGCCCATCTCGTAGGTCTCCGCTGTGGTGGAACCGTATTGGAACGATCCGGTGTCGGTGGAGACGGCCACGTAGATCGCATCCCGCGTCTCGGCAGGCATTGGGTAGCCCTGCTCCCGGATCAGCTCATAGACGATCTGCCCGGTGGCGGGCTTGGCCGCATCGATATGGTTGATATCGCCATACCCGGGATTGGAGATGTGGTGGTCGATGTTGATCCAGAGCTTCGCCTTCGATGCGGCGTGCAGGGCAGCGTCGCCGAGCCGGGGCTTGGTCGCGGTATCGAGCGCGATGGCGACCTCCGCATCCACGGGTCCGGCGGGAGGGGTCGTGACCAGCTCGGAACCGGTTAGGAAAGCCAGGCTTTCCGGCACGCCGTCCTCGTTCACCAGGAAAACATTTTTCCCCATCGCCATCAGGGAAAAGCCGAGCGCGATCTGGGAGCCGATAGCGTCTCCATCCGGCCGCGCATGGCTCATGATGATGAAACTACCGTGCGCGGCGATGGCCTTCGCCACTTCCGCGAAGTTTCCCTCCGACTTGATTTTTCCCGTTTCGCTCATGGCATCATCCGCTCGCACGGGGCGCGGATTCTCACCCGCTCCCTCGCCGTGACAAGAACAAACCATGGCCACATCCCTTGCCATTTCGCAAATCCGGATACGCTGAAACCCACTTCGCCCGGTCGGAAAAGTTTCGAGTTTCGTTCGTTGACGACCCTGTGTTTTGCGCACAAGCTGCCCCCGCAATCATTCGCAACCCCTATTTAATATGACTCTACTCAGACGTTTTCTCAGCGTGGCCCTCGCCGCATCGCTCATCACCGTGGCTGCCGCCCAAGAGGCCAAGCTCAAGATCGCAACCGTGGACATGCAGGAGCTTTTCAAGCAATACTACCGCACCAACGAGGCTCAGAAGCAGATCAACGTCGAGCGCGCCCGCATCCAGAAGGACAACAACGAGCGCCTCGCCCGCATCCGCGAGCTGGAAACCACCCTCGGCAACCTCAAGAAGCAGATCGAGGATCCGTCCATCAACGATTCCAAGAAGCAGGCACTTTTCAAGGACTGGCAGATGCAGCAACAGGAAGGCATCGCGCTTGACCGCGAGCGCCGCGAATTCCTCCAGCGCCGCAACCAGGCTCTCAACGAGAAGATGGTGCAGCGCATGAAGGGCATCCTTGAGGAGATCCGCAAGCTCGTGGAGGAGCAGGCGAAGACCGACAACTACGACTACGTTTTCGACAAATCCGGCCTCAGCACCTCGCAAGTTCCTTTCCTCCTCTACACCAAGGACGCGACCGACATCACCGCCGGCCTGCTCAAGGATCTTAACAAGGACGCGCCTGCTGAATCCGAGCCTGCGGCCGAGGAAGCAGCTCCGGAAGAAGCTCCTGCTCCTGCCCCTGAAGAAGCTCCTGCTCCCGCTCCCGCTCCTGAAAAAGGAGAGTAACCTCCGTCTCCAACAGCTTTGGCAATCAGCCTGAGTCTATCCGAACTCGCCCGCCGCATCGATGGTAAAACCATCTGCGGAGAGGCGGGTTCTCTTTTTTCCGGCATGGCAGCTCTCGACCTTGCCGGGCCGGATGACATCAGTTTCCTGGGAAACGAAAAATACGTCCCCCAGTTCCTCGCGACCAAGGCGGGGGCGGTCATCGTTCCAGAGGGCCACGATTTCAAAATGGACGGCCCTGCGCTCATCGCGGTGGCAAATCCTACGCTGGCCTTTTCCACGGTGGTGAGCCATTTCGCGGCGGCGGCGAAGAAATTCGTTCCGGGCATCCATCCGACCGCGCACGTTTCCTCTAACGCGGACCTCGATCCGGAAAAAGTCTGCCTGCACGCGGGCGTGGTCGTCATGGCCGGCGTGGTGATCGGCGACGGGACGGAGATTTCCCCGAACGCGGTGATTCACGATGATGTCACCATCGGAGCGGACTGCCGCATTGGCGCAAATGTGACCATCCGCGAGGGCAGCGTGCTGGGAAACCGTGTTCTGCTACAGCCCGGTGCCGTTATCGGCTCGGACGGTTACGGATACGAGCTTTCCGAAGGCCGCCATGTGAAGATCGAACAAGTCGGAATCGTCGAGATCGGCGACGATGTGGAGATCGGCGCGAACACAACGATCGACCGGGCCCGCTTCGGCAAGACCCTCATCGGCGAGGGCACCAAGATCGACAACCTCGTCCAGATCGGCCACAACGCCATCATCGGCAAGCACTGCCTGATCATTTCCCAGACTGGCATCGCAGGAAGCGCGCGGCTGGAGGATTTCGTCACCGTCGCCGCGCAATCGGGCATTGGCGGACATGTGACCGTCGGAGCAAAAGCCGTCCTCGCCGCGCGATCAGGCGTCACGACAAATCTCGAAGGTGGGATCATCTACGCCGGTAAACCAGCCCTCCCCATGAAGGAGGATACGAAGATCCAAGCCCACGTCCGCCGCCTTCCCAAAATGCTGGAACGCATCAAGGCTCTTGAAGCGGCAGCGAAAAACCACGACTAACCATTAAACATATGTTCGATTTCACATGGTTCGCACAGCCCGACGCATGGGCAGCTCTTTTCACCCTGACGCTGTTGGAGATCGTCCTCGGCATCGACAACATCGTCTTCATCTCCATCCTCGTGGACCGACTTCCGGAACACCAGAGAAAGAAAGGACGCATCATCGGCCTCAGCCTCGCGATGATCGCCCGCCTCTGCCTGCTCGCGACCATCTCCTGGATGATGGGACTGACCAGCAACCTTTTCTCCATTCCCATTCATCCTTTTCTTTGGGAAATGATGCCTTACGCAGCCGAGCACTCGGGGCAAATGGGAATCAGCGGGAAAGGGCTGATCCTGCTCGCCGGCGGATTTTTCCTGATCTGGAAAGCGACCAAGGAGATCCACCACAAGCTTGAGGGAGAGGTAGAAAGCCAGACCACGACGAAAGCCGCCACCTTCGGAGCCATCATGGTCCAGATCGCCATTATCGACATCGTGTTCTCGCTGGATTCCGTCATCACCGCCGCCGGCATGGCGGACCACCTCTCCGTGATGATGCTCGCGGTCGTCATCTCCATCGGCGTGATGATGCTCGCCGCCAGCAGCATCGGGAACTTCGTTTCCAAGCATCCGTCGGTGAAAATGCTGGCGCTTTCGTTCCTCATCCTCATCGGCACCGCGCTGATCGCGGAGGGCTTCCACTTCGAGATTCCGAAAGGATACATCTACTTCGCGATGGCGTTCTCGCTGGGAGTCGAGATGCTGAATCTGAAAATCCACTCGAAATCATCAAAGCCGGCGCACCCCTTGGCGGTGGGGATAGAGATTCCGGAGAAGAAGGATCACTGATCCACCCTTTTCCAGATCGGGACGTCCAGCTTCAGGCGGTCGATGGAATCCGCAAGAAAGCGAAGTGCCTCGCTCCGGTGGGAGCTTTGCACGCGGATGTAGAGCGAGGCCTCGCCGACAGGAACCCTATCCAGGCGATGGATGAACTCAACGGCCTCGCAGCCGTGCATTTCCCCGAGTTCGATGAGATGCCTCCGGAGGATTTTTGCCGCCATTTCCTCGTAGGCTTCGTATCGAAGTCCTTCCAATGCCAACTCCCCTTCCATCTCACGGACCAGCCCGTGAAACTCGACCACCGCGCCGATCTCCCGTGATCCGTAAGCCAGAGTCGGAACGACAATGGCGTCATGGGTGAACGTAATCGAGATCTTCATTTCAGCGTTTCAGCATTTCAGCGTTTCAGCCTACCCCCCCGAGACCGGAGGCAGGAATGCCATTTCACTTATCACTCCGATGGGTTGGTCCCAGTCCGCGAACTCGCAATCCAAGGCCACGCGCAATCCGTCCGTGGACACGCCGGGAGCGATCCGTGCCACCACTTCGCGGGGAGTCTCCGTCGCCTCGCAGTCCACGGTCTTTTCGGAAAAACCGAAGGACTCACGCGACTGGGCGAACGCCAAAAGGGTCGTTTTCATATCATGCTATACGACACGCCTGACGGCATCGATTTCCTGACCTTTCACGAAACAGGAGATGCTGTCCACCGTCGTTTCCGCGATGGCCCGGAGCGCTTCTTCCGTTAGAAACGCCTGGTGCGATGTCACCAGCACGTTCGGAAAAGTCAGCAACCGTGACAGCACATCGTCCTGCAATGCCTCGCCGGAATGATCCTCGAAGAAGACACCCTCTTCCTCCTCATAGACATCCAGCGCCACGCCCCCGAGCTGGCCCGACTTTAGCGCGACAATCACCGCTTTGCTTTCGACGAGCTTTCCACGGCTTGTGTTGACGAGGTATGCACCATGTTTCATCCGCGAGATCGATTTCCCGTCCAGCAGATGGAAAGTCTCTTTCGTGAGAGGCATGTGCAGGCTCACGATATCGCTGTCCGCGAGGAGTGTGTCCATTTCCACGTAGCGCACGCCGTTTCCGGCAGCCCAATCCGTCTGCGGAAAGGGATCGTAAGCGATCACGTCACAGCCGAAGCCCCGGAAAATCTGCGCCGCGATCTTTCCAATTTTTCCCGTTCCGACGATGCCGACCGTTTTCCCATGGAGATCGAAACCGACCAGTCCGCCCAGGGAAAAATTCAGCTCCCGCACCCGGTTGTAGGCACGGTGGATCTTCCGGTTCAGCGTCAGCAGAAGCGCGACCGCATGTTCCGCGACCGCATAGGGAGAGTACGCAGGCACCCTCACGATAGTGAAACCAAATTCCTTCGCCGCATCCAGATCGACGTTGTTGTAGCCCGCGCATCGCAGAGCGACGAGCTTCAGTCCCCTATCCGCCAAGGCTTCCAGACAGGCCCGGTCCACCGTATCGTTCACAAAGACGCAGACCGCCGCGCAGCCCTCCGCCGATGCGGCGTTGGCAGCCGCCAGCCGGAAATCATGCCAGACGATCTCCAGCCCGCAGCCCTCCACGGCTTTCGTGAAAAAGGTCCGGTCGTAGGGTTTCGTATCGTAAAACGCGATCTTCATGCGCAGATCCTAGCATCGGGGGACACCGCAATTCAAGGATTGGCTCTTCTCTGAAAACCATGAAACTGGCCTTGTGATTTCACTCGAAGAAGCCCGTTCCATCATTGCGGCGAACATCCGTATCCTGCCGCATGTGGAAATTCCTCTTTCGGAATCACTCGGCCATATCCTCGCGGAAGACCTGCGCTCTGACGTGGATCACCCTTCCGCGGACCGGTCCATGATGGACGGGTATGTGATCCGGGCCGACGCCCGGCCCGGCTCCTTCGATGTCATCGGCGAGATCCCCGCTTCCGGTGTCTCAGGGCAGTCGCTGGAAAACGGCCAGGCCATGAGGATTTTCACTGGAGCCATGCTTCCGGAAAATGGAGGCCGTGTGGTGATGCAGGAAGATTGCCGCCGTGATGGAGGCATTATCCACATCGGACATTTCAATGAATCCCTCTTCATCCGCCGCAAAGCCTCCGAGGCAAAAGCAGGTGATATGATCCTTCCCTCAGGCACCCGCATCGCTGCGACGGAAATGGCGATTCTCGCCCAGCTCGGATGCGTGGACCCTCTCCTGATTCCCAGCCCTCGCATCCGTCATTTGGCCACTGGGGACGAACTCATTTCTCCTGAAACCATCCCTGCCCCCGGCCAGATCCGGGATAGCAACTCCAGCCTGCTCCACGGCCTTCTTTCAGCATTCCGCTGCGAGATGAAATCCTCCCGTGTCGCCGATGATCCTGTGGCGATGAAGGACGCGATCAGGGAAGAATCGGATCTCATCCTCATTTCCGGAGGTGCGAGTGTCGGCGATCACGACCACGGGACGCAGGTCTTGCGTGACGCCGGTTTCAACATCCACTTCGACAAAGTGAACCTGCGTCCTGGCAAGCCGCTGACTCTCGCGACCCGGGGCAGACAGGCGGCCTTCGTCATACCGGGAAATCCGGTTTCGCATTTCGTTTGTTACCATGTCGCCATCCGCCTCGCCATCGAGCTCATGTGCGGACTCCGCCCCTCCTGGGACTTCCTCGATCTGGAAATTTCCGATCACGGGATCATCCTCCCGAACCCACGGGAAACATTCTGGCCCGCTTCCGTTTCCACCCGGAATGGAAAGCTGGTCGCCACTCCGCAGCGCTGGTCCAGCTCCGGGAACACGTTTTCACTTTCCGGAACCAACGCCCTCATTCGCGTCGATGGAAGCGGTGAACTCCGCACCTTGCTGCTAGACCTCCCCCATCCCCGCGCCTAGTTTCCGACACGGACATGACCGATTTTTCACACCTCGATTCCGAAGGCACGGCACGCATGGTCGATGTCGGTGCGAAACCCATACTGCGGCGCACGGCTGTCGCCAGCGGTTTCATCCATTGCGCGCCCGCCACTGCGGAGGCCTTGCGTGATAGGAAACTTCCCAAGGGCGACGTCCTTACCGTAGCCCGAATCGCAGCGATACAGGCAGCCAAGATCACCGACAAGCTCATCCCCCTCTGCCACAGCATCCCCATCGACAAGGCCGACGTGGATTTCGAGATCCGCAAGGACGGGGTGGCGATCCGATCCTTCGTCAGCACCTCCGCGAAAACGGGTATCGAAATGGAGGCGCTCACCGCCGTCTCCATCGCCGCCCTGACGATCTACGACATGTGCAAGGCGGTGGACAAGGGCATGGTCATCGGCGAGATCCGGCTCGAAAAAAAGACCAAGGAATGAGAATCGCACGCCTCACTCTCAGCGATCGCGCCAGCGCCGGAATCTATGAAGATCTCAGCGGCCCGGAAATCGAGCGCATCCTTTCCGAAGCCGGTTTCCAGAAAACCGAATGGATACGCCACGTCATGCCGGACGACCGCGAGGAAATATCCGGAATGTTGGAAAAACTCTGCGATGAGGACTCGTGCGATCTCATCCTCACCACCGGAGGCACCGGCCCGTCCCACCGCGACAACACCCCGGAAGCGACCCGCGCCGTGCTGGACCGTGAGCTTCCCGGTTTCGGCGAAATCATGCGGGTGAAAAGTTTCGATAAAGTCCCGACCTCCATCCTCTCCCGCGCGACCGCCGGCACACGCGGCAAAAGCCTGATCATCAATCTCCCCGGCAATCCCAAAGCCATCGCCGAGTGCCTGCCGATGCTCATCCCCGCGATCCGCGAAGCACTCAAGCACCTGGCAGGGAACTGAAAACTGGGTAGAAGGGTGTTTCCAACCCCTTTTCACAAGCCGGGTCTTCCGTGCCGACCCTCCGCACAGGGCTTGCGGTGAACCCTTTCGACCCAAGGATGTAAAGGAAGCCATCGGAAATTCGGGGAGGGTTCATGAAAACAATCTTTCGGTTTGGGCGGGACGTTGGCGCCGCAGGCTCTGAACTGCTGGGATTCTTCATTCCCAGCTCTCACGGGAAGTGCCGATCACCGGGGCGATTGGTTGTTACCGGCATGGTCAGCTTCATCATCATCCAACCCAAAAGCTGCGGATTAGAACCGCAGCAGTCCAGAGCCTCCGGCGGACAAACATTTGGGAAATTGCCAAAACTCGTCGCTGCCATTGATCCCGTGGTGGTGAAGCAGAGTTTTCAGGGGCGGTGAGAACCTGTTCGGGATCGTAATCCCGCTTCCGGAAATGGTTTGAGCTGATGACTCTGGATTCTTGGAATGTTGCAGTGAGTCAACTGACTCGAAAAACTGCGAAATTTCACAGGATCCGTCGCAGCCACTTTGGCACGGGTTTTTCCAAGTGGATCTGTTTGCCATGCTCGAACACCCCCGCTTGAATCAAGTCGCGAGAAGCACCTGCTCCTCAAATCCGAGGGTGTTCGGAGGCGGCATCCTGGAGTATGAAGAGGATCTTGTCTTGGATGATCTGGTCTAATTGGACTTCCATGAAGCCCCATCTGGGACAAAAGGAGTCTTCGTGTAAGTCTCAATTCCAGAAATCAGCGTTTGTCCGATTCCCTGTCGCTTTTCAAAATCGCTTTCACCGCTTCCCCTTTTCCGGCAAGCTGACCGCTAAGTAGTCCGACGGCCGCTTCCAGTTGCGGATCACGTCCCGCCACTTGATCGGCTGGCAGTAATGGCACGATCACGTCCGGCTTCGCGCCGTTGAGTTCAAGATCCCGTCCCGTCTCGGCATCGAACCATCCGCGAAAGGGGATCTGCAGTTCGCCGACTTCCGGGATCGTGATGTTCACCGCGGAGATGACTCCGCCATTCGTGGGAGTTCCGACTAGTTTGCCTCGTCCCAGTTGCTTGAAGGCCCGGCAGAAAATCTCGGCGTTGGAAAAGGTGTTCTCGTTGCAGAGCACTACCATAGGGCCGTCCCAGGACGGACTCACGCGCCGGTCCGCCGGATAGCCACGGGAGCCGCCACGGGGAATGGTGAAAGTATGCACAGGCTGGCAGAACAAGCCGAGCAACTGGTCGGCAACACGCCCACCCGCATTGTCCCGGAGATCCAGGATAAGCCCGTCAGCATGGATCGACGCGCGATAGACTTCCGTGGAAAGTTCCAACAGATCGTCACTTTTCATCCGCTTGAAAGGAAGATACGCGATGCGGTGGCCACCAGCTTCCGCCGCTTCCCTTGAGGCTCTTTCCTTTTCCTCCTGGTCCAGCGACCTGGCTTGAGCGTAGGAAACCGGCACGAGTTCCAGGGTCCGGCTCCCGCCCTTTTTCGATGAAACCACGATGGGCAGCGGGCTACCGGCAGCTCCGTTGAAGAAAAGCCCGAGCGGAGTCCTGGCATCCACCTCCTTGCCCGCGATTCTCAAAACCGTGTCACCCGCGATGGGAGCGCCGGGGACTTTTGATATCGGGGAACCGGCGACCACGCGCTCCACCACAAGCGGACCTTGCCAGGAATTATTGAAAACAAGTCCCGGATGCGAAGTCGGTTTCTTGAGTTTTTCAGAAACTGTTCGGACTCCCCATGGATTGGTCCGGAAAGTGAGATGGGAAGCGTTGAGTTCGCCGAGCAACTGCGCGACAACCCTGTCAAACTGAGTGGAATTCAGTGCCCCTGCGGCAGCGTCTTCGTATTTTCCAAGGATCGCTGGCCAATCCTTGCCATTCATCGTTTCATCGTAGAAGCGCTCGCCCAGTGTCCTCCAGATGCGGCGGAATCCAAGCCGGAGGCGCTTGTCTCTGTCCTGCTCCACGGAGAAGGAGAATTTGAAATCCATGGTTTCCTTTCCGTCGAAAACCGAAGGCACGCGGCCTATGCGCCAGAATGTTTTCCCATCCATATCCCTACCCGCTGGCAGACCCCGGAATACCGCGTATTCGGAAACGGCTCCTCCTACCAGGGAAACCGAGTAAACTGTTTTGTCGCCCGCCTCGCGACTCTGGAAAAGCACTGACTTGGAATCGGGCGACCAAACGACTCGGATCGGCTCGCTGACATCCGTGTCCAGTGGCCTGACCGAAGCAACGATCTCATCGAATTCCTTCGCATACGCATCCACGGAACGGAGCCGCTTGCCCACCCGCGCTGTCATCAGCCGGGCAAGCCCGTCGCGTTCCCGACGGGAAACGAACACGATGGTCCGTCCGTCCGGCGACCACTTCGGAGAACCATCGAAGGCAGGATGTGAGGTGAGATTGAAAGGTGGTAGCGATCCATCGGCAGCCACGATGAAAATGTCACGGTTCGCGTGGATGTCTTTCGCGGCGACCACCAGCCATTTTCCATCCGGGGACCAGTCGTAAGTCGGCATGTCCCAACCATTCATCACGATACGGGACTCGCCCCCTGCGGTCGGGATCGTGACCAGGTCTCCGGTCGCCTCAAGCCATGAAAGGGACGAGCCGTCGGGACTGATCCGTAATGAGCGCTTCGAGCGTGGTCCTGTGGGCAGGATTTCCGCGTCCCCCGACATCTTGCCGCTCCATGCGGATTTGCAAACAGCGACACGCAACCCGTCGTCTTTGAGGAAGTAGAGAGTCTCTCCATCAGGAGAAATCACTAGCTCGCGCTCATCCGTCCCGTCGGTATCCGCCAGACGGTCAGGAGTTTCCTGATTCCTCGCCATTGTCCAGAGATCTCCGGCGGCTGAGAAAACGATACGATTTTCCTTCGGCAAAAAAGCGGCATTGGATGTGCCACTGATCTTTTCCTTCCTCACGCCGCGCTCCGGCAGGGTCTCGTTGGTGTGGAAGCTGATCTCTCGGGGTTCGTTGTCCGATTCAGGCTCGAAGCGATAGACTTTTTTCCCGGCACGGAAGACCATGATTTTGGTGTTTCCGGAAATCGCCCGCAGCACGACCCCGTCGTCCTTGAAAAAGGTGAGCTGCCTGTCGGTTCCATCCGCGAGATTCCGTTTCCAGATATTGAACACCCCGTTCCTACTTGAAGTATAGTAGAAGGAATTTCCATCCGCGCACCACAGCGGGGATTTCGCCTCATGCTCTTCGGCGATGACCGGCACGAAGGAGTCCTCCACCATGTCGTGGAGATGTATCTGTGAAGCCCGGGATCCTGTGTAGCCGCTCCTGTACATTTGCTCGCTGCCACGGCAAAACAGCACCTTTTCTCCATCGGGCGAAATCGAGACCGAATGCGCGGTGGCATCGAAGAGCGGCAGCTCCCGCGAGCCCTTCTTCAGGGCGGTTTTGAGGATGCGGAAAGGCTTGAAGCCGGACCGTTCCCGCTCCCCGCGGACCAACGCGTAAGTTCCATCCGGAGAAACCGCTTCGAGTATGTTACCCTCGGTGTTGTCGGAGTGCTTCCGCAGATCGCTGCCATCGGTTTTCACGGAATAGAGCTGGACGGAGCCGGAACGATCGGATGAAAACACCAGCCGCTTCCCGTCCGGAGTGAAATCCGGATACGCCGACCGCGAGGAGTGTTTCACCACCCGTTTCGCTTCACCGCCATTGCCCGGCGCAAGCCATATGTCGTTGAGCCACTCGAAGGCGAGCGTGCCGCCGTCCGGTGAAAGCGCCGGCCATGCCATTGCGGAGATCTCGGTTTTTTCCGCGTGAAGCGCCTGAGACAGGAAAAACAGAAGCAGGATATTCGGCAGCGCGCGCATGGCCAAAGCAACCCACTGCCACACCTTGCTGCAAGCGGTAACTTCGCTCCATTTCCGACGACTGGAACTTGCGGAGCATGGTGCGCGGGATAGGATCGCATCCGTGACCGATTCCGACCCGCCGATCTCACCGCCCCGCGCATGGGTGGAAATCCACACCGCCAACCTGCTGAAAAACCTAGCCCTCGCGCGGGAGATCTCCGGATGCGCCATCATGGCGGTGGTCAAGGCCGGGGCATACGGTCACGGGCTGGAGCGGATTTCCGCCATTCTGGAGAAAGCGGGAGTCGATTTCCTCGGCGTGGCGAACATCGGGGAAGCCCGCAGGATTCGCGAGGCGGGAGTGGGGTCCCGGATCTATCTGTTAGGTGCCACCTGTGAAAACGAAAGGGAGGAAATCGTCGCCCGGAACATCACGCCATGTGTCTCGACCGTCTCCGAAGCGCAGGCTTTCAATGAAATCGCGGAACGCTGTGGGACGATCCTGCCAGTCCACATCGCGGTGGACACGGGGATGGGACGCGGAGGTTTTCTTCCTGCCGAAATTTCCGCGAACATGGCTGAACTCCGGAAACTGAGATCGCTCGATCTCGAGGGCATCGCATCACATCTCTCCTCCTCCGATGAGGACGAGGAATTCACGCGTCTTCAGATCCAGATCTTTGAGGAAACGGTCGCGAGCCTCGGGGGTGAAAGTGCTTTCAGATGGCGGCATCTTTCAAACAGCGGTGGCATACTCGCCTATCCGAAGGGCTGCTGCAATCTCGCCCGCCCCGGCCTGATGCTTTACGGGATTTCTCCGATTCCTGAAACGCAGGCGAAGCTGGAGAATGTCATGAGCTTGAAATCGCGGGTGACGCTGGTGAGGACCGTCCCCGCCGGCCACAGCGTTTCCTACGGACGCACCTATATCACCCCACGCCCCACGAGGCTCGCCACCGTCGGCATCGGCTATGGAGACGGATACCCTCGCCATGTTTCCGGAAAAGGGGCCGAGGTCATGATACGCGGACGACGCCATCCGATTCTTGGGCGGGTGACCATGGATCAGATCATGGTCGGACTGCCGGACGACTCGGATGTCATCAACGGGGATGAAGTCGAACTCTTCGGAGCCAACATATCCGCGACCGAAGTCGCCGCGCTCGCCGACACCATCGCGTGGGAAGTCTTCACCGGCATCACTCCGAGGGTTCAGCGGGTCTATCTTTGAAAAGAAAACACCCGCGACCGGAAACGGAAGCGGGTGTCTGTGAATGATTTCCAAAAGGCGGCTATCAACCCCAATCGTCGTCGTTGTTGCGACGGCCACCGCCGCCGCCGCCCTTGTAGCCGCCGCCACCGCCGCCACCGCCTCGG
>Ga0105047_10009880_pt1 | contig 15653 bp, 15 predicted proteins | sample MAT04_FD_78384 | JGI IMG/M metagenome (GOLD analysis project Ga0105047, IMG submission 78384) | Freshwater microbial communities from Lake Fryxell liftoff mats and glacier meltwater in Antarctica - MAT-04 (megahit assembly) | ecosystem: Environmental > Aquatic > Freshwater > Ice > Liftoff... | reverse complement strand
GGGAAGTCAGCACGCGGGAAGTCAGCACGCGGGAAGTCAGCACGCGGGAAGTCAGCGCAGCGCGGCGACCTCGGCGGGCAGCCCGCTGAAGTCGCGCCGCTCACCGGGCCCGTTGACGAGCGTCCAGCGCACGACGCCGTCACGGCCGATGAGGAACGTGCCGCGGATCGGGGCACCCGTCGCCTCGTTGAGCACGCCGAACGCCCGGGTGACCTCGCCGTGCGGCCAGTGGTCGGACAGCAGCGGGAAGAAGTAGCCCTGGGCGTCGGCCCAGGCGCGCAGCGAGAACATCGGGTCGCACGAGACGCAGACGACCTGCAGGTCGTCCGAGACGAAACGCTCGAGGTGGTCACGGATCTCGTCGAGCTCGCCGGTGCAGATGCCGGAGAACGCGAAGGGGTAGAACACCACGACGACGTTCTTGACGCGGGTGAGTTCGGCGAGCGAGACCTCCACACCGTTCTGGTCCGGCAGGGTGAAGTCGGGCGCGACCTGGCCGACGGCGAGCGGCGCCAGAGTGGTCGTCATCATGCGAACCATCCTGCCAGCCGCCGGGGCTCACCGCCGCACGTGGGTCTTCGGTGCCACAAGCTTGTGCGCGCGCCAGTCGGTGGCGGCGTTGAAGGTTCCGGCCGTGTGCAGGCCCGCGGTGACGGCGGCCTCGTCGATGTCGCTGGGGTCGACCTCGTCGCCGGTGACCTTGGGGGTGAGCAGCACGACGAAGCCCCCCTCGTCGAGGACCCCCACCATGTCGACGAGGGCGTCGCCGAGGTCGCCGTCTCCCTCGCGCCACCAGAGCAGCGCTGCGTCGGCCCCGCCGGTGTAGTCGTCGTCCTCGATCTCGGTGCCGCAGTGGTCCTCGACGGCGTAGCGGAAGTCGTCGTCGACGTCGGAGTCGTAACCGAACTCCTGGACCACCTGGTCGCGGGCGAACCCGAGGCGCTCGACGACACCGGAGCCACTGGAGCTCGGGTCGACTGGCGGTGCTGCGGGGGTGTTCACGGTCTCACGGCCTTTCTGGTTCTGGGGTTCCCTGCGGGTGCCGGGACCAGTCCACCAACCCCGAAGGGTCGGGTGCAAGAGGGGCGCGCGTCGGTTCCGACCTGCGGCGCGCCGACCGGGCCCGCTCGCAGACCTCGGCGAGGAAGACCTCGGCCCGCGCCGTGTCGAGGTGCGCGAGCACCGGGGACACCGGTCCGGGCGCGGGGATGACGTGCACGGTGGCCAGCCCCAACCGGGACTCGAGCCAGCCCTGGCTCACGGTCAGGGACTGGATGCGGGCGTGCGGCACGGCGACCGCGCGGCGGGTGAGCCGGCCGGTGCGCAGCAGCACGGCCGACGTCACGTCGGACCAGGCGTTGCGCCGCCACGACAGCGGGTCGAGCCAGCGGGCCCGGGCGGTCTGGCCACGCCAGGCGGGGTCGGGGCCGTCACCGAGGACGGCGCCGTCCCACGCGGCCGCAGGCACTCCGGGCGCGACCACCGAGAGCACCAGGCGGGCGTCGTCGAGCGTGCCGACGGGCAGCAGGGTCGTCTCGCGCTGCCCCTCGCCCTCGCCCTGGCTGCCGGAGCCGGCGACGTTGACCCGGATGCGCCACCAGCCGACCGGGCGCCACCACAGCGGCTGCACCAGCTCGAGGGCCTGGATCCGGTGGAACGGGATGGTGGTCGTGCGCAGGTCGGTCAGGCCCTCCTGGACCCGCACCGCCGTACCCGCTTGGGCGAGGTGGAAGTTGCCGTGGGTGAGCAGCTCCTTGACCCGCCCCCACCCGATGCCGAGCGCGACGGGCAGCAAGGCGGGGATGCCGGCCAGGGCCAGCGGGCCGACGCTGCGCACCCCGGCGCCGATCAGGCCGAAGAGGACGAGCGCCCCCAGCACGATCGTGGAGCCGTGCAGGATGGTCGCGACGAAAAGCCTCCCGTTCGGCACCTCGAGCACCGGCCGCAGCGGGGCGTGCGGCAGCGGGGCGTGCGGCAGCGGGGCGCCCTCGGCATCCGGTCGCGGGGCGCCCTCGGCATCCGGTCGCGGGAGGGAGCTCGTCAGGCTCCCCTCGGGCCCGACCGCCTCGGCGGGCACCAGGGACGCCTCGTCGGTGCGGCCGGCGAGCTCGAGGAGGTGCTCGCGCAGGGCCTCGGCGCGGCCGAGGTCGAGGAAGGACAGGGTGAGCGTGGAGTCGGACCCACCGGCTGACTGCACGACGACGCGGGCCAACCGGAGCGCCCGGGCCAGCAGCGGGCGCGACAGCTCGACCGCCTGCACCCGTTCGAGACGCACCTGACGGTGCTGGCGGAACAGCACGCCCTGACGCAGCTCGACCTGGCCGCCGCCGACCCGGAAGCGCGCGAACCGCCAGGTGACCCAGTTGACCAGGGCGATCAGCCCGAGGAAGACGGCGAGGACGACCAGGGCGAGCAGCGGGTGCGCGACCGCCTGCTCGAACGGGTCACCCCCGCCGGTGTCGTCGGCCGGTGCGCCGTCGAGGACGATGTCGCCGAACCCGAAGGAGGACAGGAAGTTGTCGAACAGCTGTGACGCGGCATAGCCGAGGATCGCCAGCAGCACGACGCCGCCCCGGAGCAGCGGCGACAGCGGGTGGAGCCGCTGCCACTCCCCCGAGGGCTCCGGAACCGGTTCGGTCACAGGCCGGCCCGCTGGGCCTCGCCGCGTGCCGCGAGGCGGCTGCGGAGCGCCTCGGCCTCGGCCACGGGGAGCCCGGGCAGGGATCCGCCGCTCTCCGGCGAGGCGGTGTGGATCTCGCACGAGGCGATGCCGTTGGCCCGCGCCAGCGGCCCGGACTGGATGTCGACGTACTGGAGCCGCCCGTACGGCACGCTGACCAGGCTGCGGAACAGCCGGCCCTTGCGGATGACGATCTCCTCGTCGAGCTCGACCCACGAGATCGCGCTGACCTGGCGGCCGATCAGCCAGGCCACCCATCCGCCGAGGAGCACCAGGGCGAGCGTGCCGAGCAGCACCCACCGGGTGACGAGCAGCCCGACGACGACGGTCGCGACGACCAGCGGGAGGAGCACGATGCCGAGGGTGATCAGACGGACCCGGGCGAGCATCGGGGAGACCGGTCGCCACGGCAGGTGTCCCCCGCGCAGGGTGACCGCGTTTGGGCGTGTCGGCGTCACGGAGGTGGGGTCGGCCATGACCACAGTGTGCCTCAGCCCAGGAAGCCGCCGACCAGCGCGTTGAACTCCTGAGCGTGTTCGATCTGCGTCCAGTGCCCGCAGCGCCCGAAGACGTGCAGCTGCGAGTCGTCGATGAGCTCGAGCAGCCGCAGGGCGTTGTCGAGCGGGATGACCCGGTCGTCGCGGCCGTGCACGACCAGGGTGCGGTGCCGCAGCGTGGCGATGACGTCCTGCGGGGTGGCGAGCGCGTCGACCCAGCGCTGGCGGGGGGCGGGGAACATCGCCGAGAACGACTCCTGGAACCCGGGCCGCACCGAGGCTGCGTACCGCAGCTCGGCGAGCTCGTCGGTCGCGTACGCCGGGTCGAAGGCGAAGATGTCGAGCAGCCCGCGCATCGTCGCGAGCGAGGGCTGATAGCCCCACACCCGGTCGAGCCCGTCGGTGATCGGGAACGACACCCCGCACGCGCCCATCAGCACCAGGCGCTCGACGCGTTCGGGGGCGTGCGCCGCCATCGAGATCGCCAGCCCGCCGCCGAAGCTGTTACCGACGATCGAGAAGGTGTCCAGCCCCAGGGCGTCGGCGAACCCGAGCAGGTGCGCGCGCCAGGCGTCGAGCGAGTACTCGAAGCCGTCGGGGCGGTCGGTGGAGCCGAACCCGACGACGTCCGGCGCGATGACGTCGAAGCGTTCGGCGAGGGCCGGCATCGTCAGCCGCCAGTTCGCGAAGGCCGAGACCCCGGGGCCCGAGCCGTGAACGAGCAGGACGACAGGGCCGGAGCCGGAGCCGGAGCGGTGGTAGTTGGTCGCGATGCCGTCGACGTCGACGGACAGGCCGATCTCGGGGTTCTCGCTCATGACCGGACCGTATGCCGGTGGATGCCTGGGCGCCCCCGGCGTTCCGCTCCCCGCAACGCTCGGCCGCCTGGCGCAGCGTGTGTTTGGATGACCGCATGGGCCGGGTCACGAGGCGGGTGCGCCGCACGCGCCTCGACGTCTCCACCGGTGACCGGGTCGACCGCACCGACACGGTCGCGGTCGAGGAGCCGCTCGAGATCCGGGTCGGCAACGAGCCGGTGACGACGACGATGCGCACGCCCGGCGACGACTTCGACCTGGCCATCGGTCACCTGCTCACCGAGGCGATGCTGCACTCGGCGGCCGAGGTCGGCACCCTCATGCACTGCACCGACCTCGACGCGGACGGCTCGCCCACCTTCAACGTCGTCGAGGTGACGCTGGCACCCGGCGCCGTCTTGCACCGCCCGGCCCGGGAGCGCACCGGGCCCATGAGCAGCGCGTGCGGCGTGTGCGGCTCGGCCACCATCGACGCCGTGCGCACCAGCAGCCGGTACGCCGTCGCCGACGACGCCGTGGGGGTCGCACCGCGGGTGCTCGCCGGGCTGCCCGAGGCGATGCGCGCCCGGCAGGCGGTCTTCGACCGAACCGGTGGGGTGCACGCGGCGGGCCTGGCGACCCCCGACGGCGAGCTGGTCGTGGTCCGCGAGGACGTCGGCCGGCACAACGCCGTCGACAAGGTCGTCGGCGCCGCGGCGCGCGAGCGCGAGCTGCCATTCAGCGGAACCGTCCTCGTCGTCAGCGCCCGGGCGAGCTTCGAGATCGTGCAGAAGGCGAGCGTCGCCGGCATCCCCGTGGTCGTGGCGGTGGGCGCCGCGAGCTCGCTCGCCGTCGACCTCGCGGCCCGGGCCGGCATCACCCTCGTGGCGTTCGCTCGACCACCGCACCTGGGCGTCTACAGCCGCCCCGACCGGCTGCTCGGCAGCGCGTAGTCAGCAGTACCCGGAAGTAGCCTCGACCCAATTGGGTCGGCGGCCCCGATCGGGTGAAAGATGGGTGGAAGCGCGCTCTTTCTCCCGCGTGCCAACCGTCATCGGCGAAAGGACGACCGCGTGACCTCCCGCGAAGACGTCGGCCCCATCCTCAACGGCATCCCGACGCACCTGCCGGACATCGACCCCGCCGAGACCCAGGAGTGGCTCGACAGCCTCGACGCGGTCATCGACGGACCCGGCCGGATGCGTGCCCGCTACCTCATGCTCCGCCTGCTCGAGCGCGCCCGCGCCGAGCAGGTGGGCGTGCCCTCGCTGACGACCACGGACTACGTCAACACGATCAGCCCCGAGCAGGAGCCGTGGTTCCCCGGTGACGAGGAGGCCGAGCGCCGCTTCCGCGCCTACCTGCGCTGGAACGCGGCGATGATCGTGCACCGCGCGCAGAAGCCGGGCATCGGCGTCGGCGGGCACATCTCGACCTACGCCTCGGCCGCCACGCTGTACGAGGTCGGCTTCAACCACTTCTTCCGCGGCAAGGACCACCCCGGCGGCGGCGACCAGATCTTCTTCCAGGGGCACGCCTCCCCCGGCATGTATGCCCGCGCCTTCCTGGAGGGCCGGCTGTCCGAGCAGCGCCTCGACGGCTTCCGCCAGGAGAAGTCGCACGTCGTCGACGGCTCCCCGCTGGCGCTGCCGTCCTACCCGCACCCCCGCCTGATGCCCGACTTCTGGGAGTTCCCGACGGTGTCGATGGGCATCGGTCCGATGAACGCCATCTATCAGGCGCAGTTCAACAAGTACTTGCACAACCGGGGGCTCAAGGACACCAGCGACCAGCACGTGTGGGCCTTCCTCGGCGACGGCGAGATGGACGAGCCCGAGTCGCGCGGCCTGCTCCAGCTCGCGGCCGGTGAGGAGCTCGACAACCTCACCTTCGTCGTCAACTGCAACCTGCAACGCCTCGACGGCCCGGTGCGCGGCAACGGCAAGATCATCCAGGAGCTCGAGGCCTTCTTCCGCGGGGCCGGCTGGAACGTCATCAAGGTCATCTGGGGCCGGGGCTGGGACCCGCTGCTCGCCGCCGACGGCGACGGTGCCCTGACGCACCTGATGAACTCCACCTCCGACGGCGACTACCAGACCTTCCGCGCCAACGACGGCACGCACGTGCGCGAGAAGTTCTTCGACCGCGACCCCCGCACCCGCAAGATGGTCGCCGACTGGACCGACGAGGACATCTGGTGGAAGCTCAAGCGCGGCGGCCACGACTACCGCAAGGTGTATGCCGCCTACCGCGCCGCCGTGGGGCACACCGGCCAGCCGACCGTCATCCTCGCGAAGACGATCAAGGGCTACGGCCTGGGCACCACGTTCGCCGCGCGCAACGCGACGCACCAGATGAAGAAGTTCACCCTCGAGGACCTCAAGTACTTCCGCGACAGCCTTCAGCTGCCGATCAGTGACGCCGTGCTCGAGAAGGACCCGTACAACGCGCCGTACTACAACCCCGGCCCCGACGACGATGCGATCCAGTACGCCCTCGAGCGCCGGCGCAAGCTCGGCGGCGGTGTGCCGCAACGCCGCACGAAGCACGCCCCCGTGCACCTGCCCGACGACTCGGCCTACTCGCAGGTCAAGAAGGGCTCGGGCAAGCAGCAGGTCGCCACGACCATGGCGTTCGTGCGGCTGCTCAAGGACCTGATGCGCGACAAGGAGTTCGGTCAGCGGATCGTGCCGATCATCCCCGACGAGGCGCGCACCTTCGGCATGGACAGCTTCTTCTCCACCATCAAGATCTACAACCCGCACGGCCAGAACTACACCCCGGTCGACGCCGACCTGATGCTCGCCTACCGCGAGGCCAAGGACGGCCACATCCTGCACCTCGGCATCAACGAGGCGGGCTCGGTGGCGGCGTTCACCGCGGTGGGGTCGAGCTACGCCACGCACAGCCAACCGATGATCCCGATCTACGTCTTCTACTCGATGTTCGGGTTCCAGCGCACCGGCGACTCGATCTGGGCGGCGGCCGACCAGATGACTCGCGGCTTCCTCATCGGGGCCACGGCCGGTCGCACGACGCTCACCGGTGAGGGGCTGCAGCACGCCGACGGCCACTCACCGCTGCTCGCCTCGAGCAACCCGGCGGTCGTGCACTACGACCCGGCGTTCTCCTACGAGATCGCGCACATCATGCAGGACGGCCTGCACCGGATGTACGGCATCGACGACTCGCTGACCGACACCGAGCGCAACGTCATCTACTACCTCACCGTGTACAACGAGCCGATGCTGCAGCCGGCCGAGCCCGAGAACGTCGACCGCGAGGGCATCCTGCGGGGCCTGTACCTCTACTCCGAGGGCTCCACCGAGAGCCTGCCCGACGACGCACCGCGAGTGCAGCTGCTCGCGTCCGGCGTCGGAATGGGGTGGGCGCTCGAGGCCCAGGAGCTGTTGCGCAAGGACTGGCACGTCGCCGCCGACGTGTGGTCGGTGACCTCGTGGAACGAGCTGCGTCGTGACGGGCTGCGCTGCGACGAGGCCGCCTTCCTCCACCCGGAGACCGAGGCCCCGGTTCCGTGGGTGACCCGACAGCTGTCCGGGCGCGCCGGCCCGGTCGTGGCCGTGTCCGACTACATGCGGGCCGTCCAGGACCAGATACGCCAGTGGGTGCCGGCGAAGTTCGCCTCGCTCGGCGCCGACGGGTTCGGATTCTCCGACACCCGCCCCGCCGCCCGGCGCTTCTTCCACATCGACGGCCCGTCGATGGCGGTCCGCGCCCTTCAGTCGCTCGCCGAGGAGGGCCGGGTCGACCGATCGGTGCCGCTCGAGGCCGCCCGTCGCTACCGGCTCTCCGACGTCACCGCAGGCGCCTCCGGCAACGAGGGCGGCGACAGCTGACCTGTCCCCGTCGAGAGTAGAGAACACGCCGCCCGGCCTTTGCGCCGAGCGGCGTGTTCTCTACTCTCGACCTCATGATCGTCGCGTTCAGCATCGCCCCCGCTGGCCCGGACGACACCGGGTCGTACGCCGCCGCCGTCGCCGAGGCGGTGCGCATCGTGCGCGCCTCGGGCCTGCCGCACGAGACCAACGCGATGTTCACCAACATCGAGGGCGAGTGGGACGAGGTCATGGCCGTGCTCAGGCAGTGCGTCGACGCCATGACCGCGTCCCACCCGCGCGTCTCGCTCGTGGTCAAGGCCGACATCAGGCCGGGCCACACCGGCCAGCTGGAGTCCAAGGTGGCGCGCATCGAGTCCTTGCTCGCCGAAGACTGAACGATTCTGGCGGAGTCAGGAGCAGTTCGCCGAGTCAGGATGCCGTAGGGCCCTGACTGCGCGAAGTGCTCCTGACTCCGCATTGGTGTATATGCAGAGTCCTGTATAGTCTTGCATCGTGTCCAAGGTCCTCACCTCCCTGCCCGTCGGCGAGCGCGTCGGCATCGCCTTCTCCGGAGGTCTCGACACCTCCGTGGCCGTCGCGTGGATGCGCGAGAGGGGCGCGGTCCCCTGCACGTACACGGCCGACCTCGGACAGTACGACGAGCCGGAGATCGACACCGTGCCCGACCGCGCGGGCCGGTACGGCGCCGAGCTGGCCCGGCTGGTCGACTGCCGCAGCGCCCTCGTGGAGGAGGGGCTGTCGGCCATCGCGTGCGGGGCGTTCCACATCCGCACCGGCGGCCGGACCTACTTCAACACCACCCCCCTGGGACGCGCCGTCACCGGCACCCTGCTCGTGCGGGCCATGCAGTCCGACTCGGTCGAGATCTGGGGCGACGGCTCGACCTTCAAGGGCAACGACATCGAGCGGTTCTACCGCTACGGGCTGCTCGCCAACCCCAACCTGCGCATCTACAAGCCGTGGCTGGATGCCGACTTCGTGGCTCAGCTCGGCGGGCGTCACGAGATGAGCGCCTGGCTTCAGGAGCGGAACCTGCCCTATCGCCAGAGCCAGGAGAAGGCCTACTCCACCGACGCCAACATCTGGGGCGCCACCCACGAGGCCAAGACCCTCGAGCGCCTCGACGAGTCGATGGAGGTCGTCGAGCCGATCATGGGCGTGAAGTTCTGGGACCCCTCGGTCGCGATCGAGACCGAGGAGGTCACGATCCGCTTCGCCCAGGGCCGCCCCGTGGCGATCAACGGGCGCGACCTCGACCCGGTGGCTCTCGTCGACGAGGCCAACACCGTCGGTGGCCGGCACGGCCTGGGCATGTCCGACCAGATCGAGAACCGCATCATCGAGGCCAAGTCACGCGGCATCTACGAGGCCCCCGGGATGGCGCTGCTCCACATCGCGTACGAACGGCTCCTCAACGCCGTGCACAACGAGGACACGATCGCCAACTACCACGCCGAGGGCAGGCGACTGGGCCGGTTGCTCTACGAGGGCCGCTGGCTCGACCCGCAGAGCCTCATGCTGCGCGAGGCGATCCAGCGCTGGATCGCCTCGGTCGTCACCGGTGAGGTCACCCTGCGGCTGCGGCGGGGCGAGGACTACTCGATCGTCGACACCCGCGGTGAGAACTTCAGCTACCACCCCGACAAGCTCTCGATGGAGCGGGTGGAGAACGCGGCGTTCGGACCCCTGGACCGGATCGGCCAGCTGACGATGCGCAACCTCGACATCGCCGACAGCCGCGCGAAGCTCGAGCTCTACGCGGCCCAGCCGGTCGACCAGGGCCAGCTGCTCGTGGAGAACGGCACCCTGTTCGGTGAGCTCCCCGCCGGCGGGTACGACCGGATCACCGACAACCCGCTCGGCGGTGGCCCCGACGGGCAGGCCCTGGACCACGCGGCGATGGAGTCGGGCACCGACTGACCCGCAGGAGCAAGGCGGCCGGGTTGTGAGCGGCATACAAATACACTCGCCGTATGTCGTCCGCCCGCCCGACCGCCTCGGCCGCCACCCGAGCCCGGGTCGCGCGCGCCGCCGGTGACCTCGGCGCCGCCGCCGTGCAGCAGATGGAGACCGACCACGAGTGGTACCGCTCACTGTCGGCCGAGAACCGCTCGTGGGTGGGCCTGGTCGCCCAGGCCGGCATCACCTCGTTCCTCGACTGGTTCGGCGGCGACCAGAGGCAGCCGGCCGTCACCGCCGACGTGTTCGGCACCGCGCCACGAGAGCTGACCCGCTCGATCTCGCTGGCCCAGACCCTCGACCTGATCCGCACCGTCATCAACGTCGTCGAGCGCGACATCGCCGACCTCGCCGTAGCCGGCGAGGGCGACCTCGCCCGCGAGGCGGTGCTGCGCTATAGCAGGGAGGTCGCCTTCTCGGCCGCCGAGGTCTACGCGCAGGCCGCTGAGGCGCGCGGCGCGTGGGACGCCCGGCTGGAGTCGCTCGTCGTCGACGCCGTCATCCGTGGCGAGGCCGACGAGTCGATGCAGTCGCGGGCGGCGGCGCTGGGCTGGGGCGCGGTGACCCAGGTCGTCGTCGTGGTGGGGTCGACCCCACCCGGCGCCACCGCACCGGTGCTCGCCGACCTGCACCGGGCCACGAGGCGCACGGGCGTGGAGCTGCTCGTCGCCATCCACGGCCCGCGCATCATCTGCATCGGCGGCAGCGTCACCGACCCGATGGCCCTCGCGGTGGCGCTCGACCCGCACCTGGGCGACGGCCCGCTGGTCGTGGGGCCCGTCGTGCCGCACCTGTTCGCGGCGGGGCGCAGCGCGCGTGCGGCGATCTCCGGGCACGGCGCGGCCCCGGCGTGGCCGGCCGCCCCCCGGCCGGTGCACGCCGACGACCTGCTCGCCGAGCGGGCCCTGCTCGGGGACCTCCCCGCCCGTGGGGCGCTCGCGGCCCGGATCGTTCGCCCGCTGGCCGAGAGCCCGGGCGGCACCCTGCTCGAGACCGCCGCCGCCTTCCTCGATGGTGCGCTGGGTGTCGAGGGCACCGCGCGAACGCTGATCGTCCACCCCAACACGGTGCGCTATCGCCTGGCCGGCATCACCAGGACCATCGGCTACGACCTCACCGACCCGCACGATGCGCAGACCGTGCGCACCGCGCTCGCCTTCTTCCGGCTGGGTCCGGCCTCGAGGATTCCGTCGCGGCCGTGACCCTGCCCTGACCGGGCACCACCTCGGTTTTGGAGGAAAGCTCCAAATCAGGGCGACAAGGTTCGTCCGCGCTCGTCAGCCATGTGACCCTCTCGCCGGGAGAGGGTGGGGAGCGTGATCGTTCTCGTCTGTCCCGGCCAGGGCTCCCAGACCCCGGGCTTCCTCGCCCCGTGGCTCGAGCTGCCCGGCCTTCGCGACCAACTGACCGCACTGTCCGACGCCGCCGAGGTCGACCTCGTCACGCACGGCACGACGTCCGGCGAGGACACCATCAAGGACACCGCCGTCGCGCAGCCGCTGCTCGTCGGCGCCGGGCTGCTCGCCCTGCGCGCTCTCGCCGACCCGGATGCCGCTGCCGGACCTGCCCCTGCGCCCGCCGGCACGGGCGCGCCCGCCGGCACGGGCGCGCTCGCCGGGCACTCGGTCGGCGAGATCACGGCGGCCGCCGCCGCGGGGGTGCTGGCCGAGACCGAGGCGATGCGGTTCGTCGCTCAGCGTGGACGCGCCATGGCGGCCGCCAGCGCCGCCACGCCCACCGGGATGAGCGCGGTCCTCGGCGGCGACCCCGACGAGGTGCTCGCAGCACTCGCACGGCACGACCTCACGCCGGCCAACGTCAACGGTGCCGGCCAGGTCGTCGCGGCGGGCGCCCTCGAAGCCCTCGCCGCCCTGGCCGCGGACCCGCCCGCGCGCGCCCGGGTCATCCCGCTCAAGGTCGCCGGGGCCTTCCACACGCACTTCATGCAGTCTGCCGTAGGCGAGCTGCGAGCCGACTGGTCCGACTCCGACGTCTCCGACCCGGGTGTCACCCTGGTCTCCAACCGCGACGGCGCCGTGGTCACCGAGGGTCGCGACGTGCTCGACCGCCTCGTCGCCCAGGTGTCGAACCCGGTGCGCTGGGACCTGTGCATGGAGCGCTTCACCGAGCTCGGCGCCTCGGCGATGATCGAGCTGCCACCCGCCGGCACCCTCGTGGGCCTCGCGAAGCGCGCGATGAAGGGCGTGCAGCTGCTCGCCCTGAAGACCCCGGAGGACCTCGACGCCGCCCGCACCCTCATCAAGGAGCACTCGGCATGACCGTCACCCCCAAGGGCCTCGCCCCGGCGCTGCAGGCGTCCGCCCCGAACATGCACGCCCGGATCAGCGGCATCGGCGGCTACCGGCCGCGCCGGGTGGTGCCCAACTCCGAGATCGTCGACCGGATCGACTCCTCCGACGAGTGGATCCAGGAGCGCTCCGGCATCATCGAGCGGCGCTGGGCGGGTGAGGGCGAGTCGGTGATCGACATGTCGGTTCTCGCCGCCGAGCCGGCCCTGGCGATGGCCGGGCTCGAGGGCTCCGACATCGACACCGTCATCGTCGCCACGGTCAGCTGGCCCTACCAGACCCCGGCCGCCGCCCCCCTGGTCGCCGAGCGGCTCGGCACGCATGGCGCGGCCTTCGACATCTCGGCGGCCTGCGCCGGCTACTGCCACGGCATCGCGATGGCGTCCGACCTGGTGCGCGGCGGAACCGCCCGCACCGTGCTCGTCGTGGGTGTGGAGCGGTTGTCCGACTTCACCAGCCGCGACGACCGCGGCACCGCCTTCATCTTCGGCGACGGCGCCGGGGCGGCCGTGGTCACCCGGTCCGAGACGCCCGGCATCGGCCCGACCATCTGGGGCTCCGACGGCGAGAAGTGGGAAGCCATCTCGCAGACCGAGAGCTGGATCGACGTGCACGAGCAGGACCTCAGCTGGCCGCACATCGGCATGCAGGGCCAGACCGTCTACCGCTGGGCCGTGTGGGGCATGGCGCCGGTCGCCCAGCGGGCGCTCGACGCCGCCGGCGTCACGGTCGACCAGCTCGACGCCTTCATCCCGCACCAGGCCAACGTGCGCATCGTCGACGCCATGGCCAAGCAGCTCAAGATCCCGGCCGACGTGCCCGTGGCCCGCGACATCGCGTACACCGGCAACACGTCCGCGGCATCCGTGCCGCTGGCCATGGAGCGGATGGTGCGCCGTGGCGAGGTGCCCCGCGGCGGCCTCGCCCTGCAGATCGGCTTCGGGGCAGGTCTGTCCTACGCCGCACAGGTCGTCGTCATCCCCTGATGCACACACTCCCGTGGGCCCACGGGTGAACCGGGCCATCAGTACCCCCGAGAAATGAGATCGAAGGAGCACCGCAATGGCACTCAGTGAGCAGGAGATCCTCGCCGGACTGGCCGAGATCGTCAACGAGGAGACCGGCCTCGACCCGGCCGAGGTCCAGTCGGACAAGTCGTTCACCGACGACCTCGACATCGACTCGCTGTCGATGATGACGATCGTCGTCAACGCCGAGGAGAAGTTCGGCGTGCGCATCCCCGACGACGAGGTCAAGAACCTCACCACGGTCGGCGACGCCGTCGGCTTCATCGCCAAGAGCCAGGCCTGACGCAGCGGCCGTCCGCCTCGCCCCCTGCAGATCGGGGGGCGAGGGCGGACACTGGACCACGGCATCCCCCACGTCCCTTCTCCCAAGGAGCACCAGGACCCATGAGCGAGCGACGCGTCGTCGTCACCGGACTCGGAGCCACCACCCCACTCGGCGGAACCATCGCCGAGACGTGGGACGGCATCCTCGCCGGCCGGTCGGGGGCCAAGCCCCTTCCCCAGGAGTGGCTCGAGCGCTACGAGCTGCCCGTGCACTTCGCGTGCACCATCGCCCAGAAGCCGCAGGAGGTGCTCACCAAGGTCGAGGTCCGCCGGATGGACCCGAGCGCCCAGTACGCGGTCATCGCGTCGCGTGCGGCGATGGTGGATGCCGGCTCGCCGGAGATCGACCCGCTTCGCCTCGGCGTCGCGATCGGCACCGGCATCGGTGGCATCTGGACCCTGCTCGACCAGTGGGACATCCTCAAGGAGAAGGGCGTCCGCCGCGTCTTCCCCCTTGCGGTTCCGATGCTCATGCCGAACACCTCGGCGGGCAACGTCTCGCTGCAGCTCGGTGCCCGCGCCGGCGCCCACACCACGGTGTCGGCCTGCGCCTCGGGCGCGGAGTCGATGGGAACCGGCTACGACATGATCCGCGGTGGGCGCGCCGACATGGTGGTCGCCGGAGGCACCGAGGCCGCCATCCACCCACTGCCGTTCGCCGGGTTCTGCCAGATGCAGGCGCTGTCGACCCGCAACGACGACATCGCCGCGGCGTCCCGGCCCTACGACAGCGGCCGCGACGGCTTCGTCATGGGCGAGGGTGCCGCGGTCATGGTGCTCGAGGAGTACGAGCACGCGGTGGCCCGCGGAGCCCGCATCTACGCCGAGTTCGCCTCCATCGGGATGTCGGCCGACGCCCACCACATCACCGCGCCCGAACCCGAGGGCGCCGGGGCGTCGAGGGCGATGCGCGAGGCCGTCGAACGCGCCGGGCTCACCGACAAGGACATCGTGCACATCAACGCCCACGCGACCTCGACCCCGGTCGGTGACGTCGCCGAGGCCAACGCCATCCGCCGGGCCTTCGGGGCCGCCGCCGACGACATGTGCGTCAGCGCGACGAAGTCGATGACCGGCCACCTGCTCGGCGCCGCCGGCGCCCTCGAGGGCCTGCTCGCCGTGCTGTCGGTGCACCACCGGGTGGCGCCGGCCGCGATCAACATCGACGACTTCGACCCCAAGATCGACCTCGACGTCGTCCGCGGTGAGCACCGCTCGCTGCCCGACGGCGACATCGCGGCGCTCAACAACTCCTTCGGGTTCGGCGGCCACAATGTGGCGCTGGTCGTGAAGAGCGTCTGACGACGCCCTGGTCCCGCGCGCGACCCGCGCGAACGACGGCGCCCCCGCTTCCTCCCGGGGGCGCCGTCGTGTCCGTGCGTGGTGGATGACCCGGTCAGCCGACCTTGTGCAGCCAGCGCACGGGGGCGCCGTCTCCGGCGTACCGGAACGGCTCGAGCTCGTCGTCCCAGTCGGTTCCGAGCAGCTCCTCGATCATCTCCGCCATCGCCTCGGGGCTGCCTTGGGCGAGCACGACGACCTCACGCAGGCGGTCCTCGTTGATGACGGCGTCGCCGTTGGCGGAGGTCCAGGTGTGGTGGATGCCCAGCCGTGGGGTGTGCGACCAGCGCGAGCCGTCGCTGCCGGCGCTGGGCTCCTCGGTCACCTCGTAGCGCAGGTGGTCCCAGCCGCGCAGGGCGGAGGCGATCCGGGCACCGGTGCCGACCTCGCCCGCCCAGCTGAGCTCGCTGCGCACGAGCCCGGGGTTGGCGGGCTGGTCGGTCCAGTCGAGCGACACCCGGGTGCCGAGCACGCCTTCGATCGCCCAGACGATGTGCGGGCACAGCGCTTTAGGGGTCGAGTGGACGTACACCACTCCCCGCGTGTTGGTACGCGGCATCGCGACAGACATCCTGGCCTCCTTCGCGTGCGAGGGACGTCTTCCCCAACGCCGGTGCGCGCGATGTGTGGCCTGCTGGTCTGCCCGTGGCCGGGTTCCCCCGGTGCGGATGCCGTGCGGCCGTGCTCTGTGGGCACGGGTGGGTGCCGTTGTGGGTGCCGTTGTGGGTCACATCATGCCCCACCGGCACCAGCCGCACCAGCCATCCCAGGAATCGCACCAGAAACGCCGTCTCGTGCCGATGGGGGCGGCGGCGGAGCGCGGCGGGCCCGCGGCGGGCCCGCGGCGGGCCCAAGGCG
>Ga0105047_10009878_pt1 | contig 15654 bp, 14 predicted proteins | sample MAT04_FD_78384 | JGI IMG/M metagenome (GOLD analysis project Ga0105047, IMG submission 78384) | Freshwater microbial communities from Lake Fryxell liftoff mats and glacier meltwater in Antarctica - MAT-04 (megahit assembly) | ecosystem: Environmental > Aquatic > Freshwater > Ice > Liftoff... | reverse complement strand
CGATCCACGACGTCGAGGCCTGGTGGCGCCATGGCGTGGTCGGCGGGGCGGTCCACTACGGTCGGCGCGTGCGCATCGGGATGATCTGCCCCTACAGCCTCAGCGTCCCCGGCGGGGTGCAGGGCCAGGTGCTCGGGCTCGCCCGGACCATGCGCGGCTTCGGCCACGACGTGCGGGTGTTGGCGCCGTGTGACGGTCCGCCGCCCGATGCCGGGGTCACCCCTCTGGGGGTGAGCATGCCCACGCCGAGCAACGGTTCGGTGGCGCCGATCGCACCCGACGTCTCGGCGCAGCTGCGGACCATCCGGGCCCTCCGCGACGAGGCGTTCGACGTGGTGCACCTGCACGAGCCGTTCGCTCCCGGGCCGACCCACACCGCCATCCTGTTCAAGACCGCTCCGCTCGTCGCCACGTTCCACGCGGCGGGCGACATCTCGGCCTACCGCCTCTTCAAGCCGATCGTCCGGGCGGCAGCGCGCAAGCTCGATGCCCGCTGCGCCGTCTCGGAGGAAGCACGGGCGATGGCCGAGACCCACGTCGGCGGGCGGTACCAACTGGTGTTCAACGGCGTCGAGGTGGCGAGCTACCGCACCGCCGTACCGACCCCGACCGAGGGACCCACGATCTTGTTCTGCGGGCGCCACGAGCCGCGCAAGGGCCTGTCGGTCCTGCTCGATGCGATGGCCCACCTGCCGAGAGAGGTGCGGCTGTGGGTGGCGAGCGACGGCCCGGAGACCGCTGCCCTCCAGCAGCGCATGGCCGGCGACGCCCGCATCACCTGGCTCGGGCGGATCTCCGACCACGAGAAGGCCCAGCGGCTGCGCGGTGCCGACGTGTTCTGTGCCCCCTCGCTCGGTGGCGAGTCGTTCGGCGTGGTGCTCCTCGAGGCGATGGCTGCGGACACCCCGGTGGTCGCGAGCGACCTGGTCGGGTACGCCACGGTCGCTCGTGACGGCAAGGACGCCGACCTCGTCCCGCCGGGCGATCCGCTCCAGCTCGCCGTCGCGCTCGACCGGGTGCTCGGCGACGCCGATCGCGCCCGTCAGCTCGTGACGTCCGGACGTGAGCGCGCGGCGGAGTTCTCGATGGAGCACCTCGCCGAGATCTACCTCGACATCTACGAGCAGGTCTGTGCGCGGGACCTCGCCGGGCGGCGCTGACCATCCTCGCGATCGACGACCCACGCCGGACGGCTCCGGGCGACGGATGACCGGTGGGCGGTCGGGGAACCGTATGATCGGTTGGATGGCCGTCGAGCTGGGTGAGGATCGCAGGGCGCGCAACCGCCGCACGGAGGCCGAGCTGGTTCGCTCGGCCGCCGCCGTCGTCGCCGTGCCACCCGTCGTGCTGGCGGTGCTCGCCGGCATCCTCACCCGCAACGTTCTCGTGGTGCTGGCGGTCCTCGTCGCCGTGGGCGTAGGTCTGGCCCTGTGGGCCTGGACCACCGTGACGGGCTACGGCGCGTCGGTGGTCGCCCGGGCGGGCTCGACGCTCACCGAGGAGGCGCAGCCCCGGCTGCACAACCTCGTCGACGGGCTGTGCGTGGCCAACGGCCTGGCCAAGCCGACCATCGTCGAGGTCGACGGACCGGGGTGCAACATCGCCAACGTCACGGTGGGTCACGGCTCATCGGCGACCAACGCGCTGATCGTCTCCGCCCCGCTGCTCGCCGCGCTGAGCCGCATCGAGCTCGAGGGCGTCGTCGCCCAGCAGCTCAGCCAGTTCCACGACGGTTCCAGCTCGGTGGCGACGCTGGTGGCCGCGCTGGGTTCGACCGCACCCTTCGGGTCGGTCCTCGCCGGCCGGCTCGCCGCCGCGACCGAACCCGACCCGCAGGTGCTCGCCGACCTGGCGGGGGTGCGCCTCACCCGGTACCCCCCGGGTCTGGCCTCGGCTCTCCACACCGTCGGATCGGGGTCCACCGAGATCCGATCGGCCGACGCGGCCACCGCTTCGCTGTGGCTCGCCGACCCGCTGGCGCCAGGCTCACCGCGCGACGACGAACCTGCCTCGCTCGAGGTGCGGGTCGCGACGCTCCGCGAGCTGTGAACGCCACCGACGCTCCGTCCCCGATCCTCGACCTGCCCCGGTCTCTTCGGTCGCACCGGCCGTCGCGGTCCTCGCGGCGTCGCCGGCGAAGCACGGTGGCCGTGGGGGCGCTGGCCGTCGTCGCTCTCGCTGCGTCGTGCAGCAGTGAACCGCTCGCCGCCCCGCCGGGGACCGACCCGTCCGAAGCGACTGCGTCGACCGCATCCGCGCCGCCGCCGGTCTGGCCGCTCTCGGGGCTGCCGGTCGACGATCCGTCCCGGGCCGAGCGCCGCGCGCTCGTCGTCAAGATCGACAACGTCGACCAGTACGCCCGGCCCCAAGCCGGCATCAACCAGGCCGACATCGTCTTCGAGGAGAAGATCGAGGGACCCATCAGCCGGTTCGCAGCGGTCTTCCACTCCCAGGATGTGGCCGAGCTCGGACCGGTGCGGTCCGGTCGGTCCACCGACGTGGCCATCGTGACGCCGCTCGCCGTCCCGCTGTACTCCTTCTCAGGGGCCAACGGGGTCTTCCTCGACCTCCTCCGGGCGGCCCCGCTCATCGACATCGGCTACGACGTGCACCCGGGCAGCTACGACCGCCAACCTGGCCGTGTCGCCCCCGACCACCTGTTCACGTCATCGGCACGGCTCTGGGCGCTGGCCCCGGCCGAGGCCTCGCCGCCACCTCCGCAGCTCGTCTACCGCGCCGGCGGCGCAGCGGCGCCCAGCTCGGCCATCGCCGTCACGTCGTTCTCCTACAGCTTCGGCGCCGGCCCGGTCGGGCAACCCGTCACCATGACGTGGGACCCGTCGGTCGGTGGCTGGGCTCGGGTGCAGAAGGGCACGCCGCACGTCGACGTCGACGGCGTGCAGATCGCGCCGCCCAACGTGATCGTCCAGTTCGTGGCCTACCGCGACACCGGACTGGTCGACACCTCGAACACCGCCGTGCCCGAAGCGATCCTGGTCGGGAGCGGGGCCGCGTGGGTGTTCACCGGCGGCACCGCCACGGCGACCACATGGTCCAAGGCCAGCGACGACGCGGTCACGGCGTACACCTCTGCCGACGGCACGCCGGTGGGGCTGACCCCCGGACCGACCTGGATCGCCCTCGTCCCCGAGGGCGGCGAGTTCAGCGGCGTGCGCGCCGACGGCGCGCCTCTCGTCGACTGAGAACGCGGTCGGTGGTCGCCGGCGCGGAGGTGGTGCCCACGGCCCGGGATTTCTTCGACCGGCGCCGGTGCCGCTGACCTGCCGTGATGGCGCGGAGTGACCGATGCCCACCCGAGGTGCGGTTTCGCAGCCGGTCGCCCCCGCTAGCTTCCAACGCTGTCCAGGGTCCACCACCGCGTGCGCTCTGATCCTTACCATCAGCGGCGGCGGGCGGACTCGCCCTCAGCCCCCGAGCGGGCTCCCATCGGAGGTAGTTCCCTTGCGTCGTCGTGTCGTCGGTCCCGCCAGCGTGGCGGCGGGGTTCCTCCTGGTCGCCGGCGCAGCCGCGGGATGCGGGGCCGAGGCCTCGACTCCCCAGGCCACCCCTTCCGCTGCAGATCCGACCACCTCGACCGCCGCCGAGAGCACGACCAGCACGGTTGCGCCCGTCGCGCCGACCTGGCCGCTCACGGGTGCTCCCACCGATGATGCCGAGGGCATCGTCCAACCGGCCGTGGTCGTCAAGGTCGACAACAGCCCCCAGGCTCGGCCGCACGCCGGGATCAACCAGGCCGACATCGTCTACGAGCTCCAGGTCGAGGGCATCACCCGGTTCATGGAGGTCTTCCACTCCAACACGCCCGATCGCGTCGGCCCGGTGCGGTCCGCTCGGAGCAGCGACATCAACCTGCTCAGCAACCTGAACCGCCCGCTGCTGCTCTGGTCGGGCGGCAACCCGGGGGTGACCAACGAGGTCCTCGCGGCCCAGGACAACGGCCTGCTCATCGATCTGGTGCACGGCGGTGCCGCCAACGCCGAGTTCTCCCGCGACACGAGCCGGCAGGTCGAGTTCGAGCACACGCTGTTCGTGAACATGCTCGGGATCCGGACCAACTTCACCCCGCCCGACGGCGCGCCGCCGGTGCCCGTCTTCGCCCGCCGCAGCGCCGGCGAGACCCTGCCGGCGACCGCCATCGACTTCCCCGGGATCACCATCGACTTCGGGGACAACGTCCGCGTCGACTACGTCTGGGACGCCGAGCGCGGCGGTTGGGACCGGTTCCAGGTCGACCAGCGTCACGGGCCCACCGACGCCGCGTTCGTGGATGAGGCGGGAACCCAGGTGGCGCCGCCCACCGTCGTCGTCCTGAACCTGCCCTACGAGGTGAGCGGCGGGTCCCCGGTCGCCGTCTCCGTGGGGGACGGCACCGGCATGGTCCTCACCGAGGGCAAGGCGCTGCTGATCACCTGGTCGCGCGCCAACCCCGACGACCCGTGGACGCTCACCGATCCCACCACGGGCGCCCCCGTGGCGCTCCCTGCTGGTCCCACCTGGATCGCCCTGCCCCAGCAGGGCATCGACCAACTGGTGCCGATGGCACCCGAGGTCGCCGCCACCCTGCTCGCCACCCGGGCCTAGCCGAAGGCCTAGCCGCGGCCCAGCCGTTCGGAGCTGGCCGGGCCGGCTCGCGGGCGGCGACGCGCCGCCGATCCGACTTCGGGGAACCGGGGTCGGCCTCCTACACTGGAGGCCATGGCTGACGACACCGGCACCTCCAACGCATCCACCGGCGGCGCTCGCGCCACGGGCACGCAACTGGTCAAGCGGGGCCTGGCCGAGATGCTCAAGGGTGGCGTCATCATGGACGTCGTCGACCCGGCCCAGGCCAAGATCGCCGAGGACGCCGGTGCCACCGCGGTCATGGCGCTCGAGCGGGTGCCGTCCGACATCCGGCGCGACGGCGGCGTGGCCCGCATGAGCGACCCCGAGATGATCGAGGGCATCAAGGCGGTCGTCACCATCCCGGTCATGGCCAAGGCCCGCATCGGGCACTTCGCCGAGGCCCAGATCCTCCAGGCGCTCGGCGTGGACTACGTCGACGAGTCCGAGGTCCTCACCCCGGCGGACGAGGCGTACCACATCGACAAGTGGGCCTTCACGGTGCCGTTCGTCTGCGGCGCCACCAACCTCGGCGAGGCGTTGCGGCGCATCAGCGAGGGCGCGTGCCTGATCCGCTCGAAGGGCGAGGCCGGAACCGGCAACATCGTCGAGGCGGTCCGGCACCTGCGCTCGATCCTCGGCGACATCGGCCGCATCACCCAGGCGGACTCCGCCGAGCTGTTCGGCTGGGCCAAGGACCTGCAGGCCCCGCTCCCGCTCGTGCAGGAGATCGCCGAGACCGGCAAGCTCCCCGTGCCCCTGTTCTGTGCCGGCGGCATCGCCACCCCGGCCGACGCCTCGCTCGTCCTGCAGCTAGGTGCCGAGGCGGTCTTCGTCGGCTCGGGCATCTTCAAGAGCTCCGATCCCGAGGGCATGGCCAAGGCCATCGTCGAGGCCACCGCGAACTACACGAACCCCGATGCGCTGGCCAAGGTCAGCCGGGGTCTCGGCGCGGCCATGCGCGGCGACTCCATCGAGAGCCTCGACGTCACCTTCGCCGACCGCGGTTGGTGACCCGCCCTTCCCACTCACGTTCGGGCGGCGACGCGCGTAACCGGACCGGCGAGGCGCCGCAGCATCGAGAGCTCTCCTCGGCGAAGGGAGGGGGCCGATGAGCGACGTCACCGTTGGTGTGCTGGCGCTGCAGGGCGCGGTCGCCCTCCACGTCGAGACCCTGCAGTCGCTGGGCGCCCACACGGTCGAGGTCCGGACCCCGGCCGAGCTCGCCGAGGTCGACGCCCTCGTCCTCCCCGGCGGGGAGTCCACGACGATGTCGCGGTTGCTCGTCCTCAACCACCTCGCCGACCCCCTTGCCGAGCGGCTCGACCGCGGCCTCCCGGTGCTCGGCACCTGCGCGGGCATGATCCTGCTGGCGGCGAACGTGCTCGACGGCCGTCCCGACCAGCGCACCTTCGGAGCCATCGACATCGACGTGCGCCGCAACGCCTTCGGGCGCCAGGTCGACTCGTTCGAGGCCGATCTCGACGTCGTCGGCATCCGGGGTGAACCGGTCCACGCCGTGTTCATCCGCGCGCCGTTCGTCGAACGGGTCGGCGCCGGCGTCGAGGTCCTGGCGGCCGTCGACGGCCACCCCGTCTGCTGCCGTCAGGGTCGGGTCGTGGTCACGGCGTTCCACCCCGAGTTGGCGAACGACCCGCGGATCCATGAGAGTTTTCTGTCCATGGTGGATACTGCCGGTCCGGTCGGCGACTGACGCCGTTCCGAGTTCGAGTCGAACCGCCGCCCCGGGCCCGCCCGGCGCAGCGGTGTCTGGTCAGAAGGGGAGCACGTATGTCGGGTCATTCCAAATGGGCGACGATCAAGCACAAGAAGGGCGGCAAGGACGCCGCCCGGGGGAAGCTCTTCGCCAAGCTCATCCGCCAGGTGGAGGTGGCGGCCCGGTCGGGGGGGAGCGACCTCGACAGCAACGCGACGCTGCGCACGATGTACCAGAAGGCCCGTGACGCCTCGGTGCCCCTCGACACGATCGAGCGCGCCATCAAGCGCGGCAGCGGCGAGCTCGAGGGGGTCATCTACGAGTCGATCACCTACGAGGGCTACGCCCCGAGCGGTGTCGCGGTGCTCATCGAGGTGCTGAGTGACAACCGCAACCGCATCGGCGCCGAGATGCGCTCGGTCATGAAGAAGGCCGGTGGCTCGATCGCCGAGCCCGGCGCGGTCGCCTGGCAGTTCGAGCGCAAGGGCGTCATCAACGTCTCGCGATCGGCCGAGGAGGACGACGTCATGATGGCGGCGCTCGAGGCCGGCGCCGAGGACATCGTCGACGAGGGTGACACCTGGCGGGTCACCTGCGCGGCCACCGATCTCGCCGCGGTCGTGGCCGCGCTCGGCGACGCCGGCATCACCGTGGAGTCCACCGACACCACGATGCTCCCGCAGAACACCATCGCCCTCGAGACCGTCGACGCCGCCAAGTCGGTGCTGCGGGTCATCGACGCCCTCGACGACCTCGACGACGTCCAGGACGTGTACGCGAACTTCGACATCCCCGACGAGATCCTGCAGAAGGTCGATCTCTAGGCGGCGGGTGGCTCCTGGCACACCCGCTGGTTTCGACGGATCGCCCCGGTTCTGGGAAGGTGGGCCGCATGACGATCGCGGTGGGGACGGCCGCCCCCGACTTCAGCCTCCCGGGCACCGACGGGACGGGGAGCGACATCGGCCACCGCACCTACTCGCTGTCGGAGTTCGACGGCATGGTGCGGGTGCTGGTGTTCTACCCGGCGGACTCGTCGCCGGTCTGCACCGTGCAGCTCAACACCTACACCCAGGACATCGCCCAGTTCGACGACGTCGGCGCCCAGGTGCTGGCCATCAGCCCCCAGTCGGTGGCCGCCCACGACCGCTTCGCCGCCGGCGAGGGCGGGTTCGCCTTCCCGTTGTTGGCCGATGTCGACCACATCGCCGCCGAGGCCTACGGCGTCCTCGGGCCCATGGGCTTCTACCGCCGCTCGGTGTTCGTGATCGACGCCGCGGGCATCGTCCGCTACGCCCACCGCTCGACGGCCGGACTCACCTTCCGTCCCACCGAGGAGCTCCTGGCCGCCGTCCAGGCTGCCACGGTCTGACCCCGTCGTCGTCGTCGGAGTCGCCGGTGGCGCGCCGCGGACCCGTCGGGTCGTGGGCGCCGCGTGGGGCAGCTGGGGACCCGTCGGGTTCGGGGGTCCGAAGGGGAGTCGGACCCGTCGGGTCGGTGTCTCACCGACAGCCTCTCAGACGACGAGGTTGACCAGCTTCGGTGGGCGGGCGATGACCTTGCGGGGCTCGGCGCCGTCGAGGAAGCCCTGGATCTTCTCCGAGGCCAGGGCGAGCGCGAGGGCGTCGTCGTCGCTGATGTCGACCGGTACCTCGACCTTGTCGCGGACCTTGCCGTTGACCTGGAGGACCATGGTCTCGGTGTCCTGGACGAGCAGGGAGGCATCGGCGACCGGGAACGGCTCGAAGGCCAGCGATGCCTGGTGGCCCAGACGCGACCACAGCTCCTCGGCGATGTGCGGGGCGAGGGGAGCGATCAGCAGGAGGAGCGGTTCGGCGATCGATCGGGGCACGCCGCCGTCGGGGTACGCCTTGGTGAGGTGGTTGTTGAAGGCGGTGATCTTGGCGACCGCGGTGTTGTAGCGCAGCCCCCCCAGGTCGGTGGCCACACCATCGATGGCGACGTGCAGCGCGGTGAGCGTCTCGGCCGACGGGGCCTGGTCGGTGACCCGCACCTCGCCGGTGTCCTCGTCGATGACCGTGCGCCAGATGCGCTGCAGCAGGCGGTAGCTGCCGGAGATGGACTTGGTGTCCCACGGGCGGTCCTGGTCGAGTGGGCCCATGAACATCTCGTAGACCCGCAGGGTGTCGGCGCCGTACTGCTGGTACATCTCGTCGGGCGTGACGCTGTTGCGCAGGCTCTTGCCCATCTTCCCGTACTCGCGTGCGACCTCGGCGTCGCCGACGAAGAAGCGACCGTCGCGCTCGTCGACCTTCTCGGCGTCGACGTACACGCCGCGCTCGTCGGTGAACGCCGCCGCCTGGATGTAGCCCTGGTTGTAGAGGCGGTGGTACGGCTCGACCGACGACACGTGCCCGAGGTCGAAGAGCACCTTCTGCCAGAAGCGGGCGTAGAGCAGGTGGAGCACGGCGTGCTCGGCGCCGCCGACGTAGAGATCGACCCCGGCCTCGCCCATCCAGTAGGCGTCGATGGCGGGATCGACGAGGGCGGCGTCGTTGGTGGGGTCGAGGTAGCGCAGGTGGTACCAGCACGATCCCGCCCACTGCGGCATCGTGTTGAGCTCGCGCCGGTAGGTGCGCAGGCCATCGCCCAGGTCGAGCTCGACCGTGGCCCACTCGATGGCTCGGGCCAGCGGCGGATCGGGCACGGCGTCGCTGCCCTCGGGCACGGGCGCCGGCGCGTAGTCGTCGATCTCGGGGAGCAGCACCGGGAGCTGGTCGTCGGGCAGGGCGATGGGCAGTCCCGTGTCGTCGTAGACGATGGGGAACGGCTCGCCCCAGTAGCGCTGCCGGCTGAACAGCCAGTCTCGGAGCCGGTAGGTGACCGTGGCCTCACCGGTGCCGTTCGCCACCAGGTGCTCGATCATCGTTCGCTTGGCGTCGGCCATCGACAGGCCGTCGAGGAAGCCGCTGTTGATGGTGGGGCCGTCGCCGGTGAAGGCGTCGCCCTCCCAGCCGTCCGGGGGCGCCACGGTGCGGATGACCGGCAGCTCGAACTCGCGGGCGAAGTCCCAGTCGCGCTGGTCCTCGGCGGGCACCGCCATGATGGCGCCGGTGCCGTAACCCATCAGCACGTAGTCGGCGATGAAGATCGGGATGGCGGTGCCGTTGACGGGGTTGGTGGCGTAGGCGCCGGTGAACACGCCGGTCTTGACCCGGCCCTCGGCTTGGCGCTCGAGATCGGACCTGGAGGCGGCGATGGCCCGGTACTGCGCGATGGCGTCGTCGGGGCCGGCGGCGTCGCCCTTCCAGCGGTCGGGGGTGCCGTCGGGCCAGGCCACCGGCGCCACCTCGCCGACGAGGTCGAGCTCCGGGGCGAGCACCATGTAGGTGGCGCCGAAGAGCGTGTCGGGTCGCGTGGTGAACACGTCGATGGGGCGGGGGGCGCCGTTGGGGGTGTGGGCGGCGAAGGTGACCCGGGCCCCCTCGCTGCGACCGATCCAGTTGCGCTGCTGGGCCTTGATGGCGTCGGACCAGTCGAGCCCGGGGAGGTCGTCGATCAACCGGTCGGCGTAGGCCGTGATGCGCATCTTCCACTGCTTGAGCGGGCGCTTGAAGACCGGATGGTTGCCCCGCTCGCTGCGGCCCTCGGCGGTGACCTCCTCGTTGGCGAGCACGGTGCCGAGGGCCGGGCACCAGTTGACCGGCGCCTCATCGAGGTAGGCCAAGCGGTACCCGTCGACGAGCCCGCGCTGCTCGACGGGGTCGAGGTCGGCCCACGCCCGGCGGTCCGGGGTGGGGCGATCGCCGGACGCGAACGCGGCGATCAGCTCGGCGATGGGCCGCGCCCGATCGGTGTCGGGGTCGTACCAGGCGTTGAAGATCTGGAGGAAGATCCACTGCGTCCAGCGGTAGTAGCCCTCGTCGGTGGTGGCCACCGAGCGGCGCGAGTCGTGGCCGAGGCCGAGGGCCCGCAGCTGCCGGCGCATGTTGGCGACGTTGGCGTCGGTGGTGGCGCGGGGGTGGGTGCCGGTCTGGCGGGCGTACTCCTCGGCGGGGAGGCCGAAGGCGTCGTAGCCGAGGGTGTGGAGCACGTTGTGCCCGTTCATCCGCTGGAAGCGGGCGTAGACGTCGGTGCCGATGTAGCCGAGGGGGTGGCCGACGTGCAGTCCCGACCCCGACGGGTACGGGAACATGTCCATGACGAACAGCTTGGGCCGGTCGCCCACGGCGTCCCACCCGCCCTCGAGGTCGCCGACGGGGTTGGGGGCGAAGAACGTGCCGTGGTCCTCCCAGTGGTCCTGCCAGCGCCGCTCGATCTCGTTGGCGAGCGCCGCGGTGTACCGGTGGGGAGGCAGGTCGTCGGTGTCGGGGCGGGCGGCGTCGGACATGGCGGGCACGTTACCGGGTGGCCTGGACCCCCCTGAAGCCCGTTCGTCGGGCTGCCCGAGCGCGGCGGGACCCGGTCAGGAGCCGTCGGCGACGCCGAGGAGCTGACCCCGCTTGATGCTGCGCACGCCGGTCAGAAGACTGAGCGCGGCGACGGCCCAGGCGATCAGCCCGATGACGATGCTGACGGTGATGCCGCCGCTGGCCAGGGCGCCGGTCGACTGCCCGTAGGCGATGAGGATCAGGGGCAGGGTCACCAGACCGGTCGCCTGCTGGGCCGCCGCGGTGCTCTTCACCTTGCTCGAGAGGCGCAGCACCAGCGACAGGGTGATGGCCAGGAACGGCGGCAGCACCCAGACGATTAGCAGCCACCACGAGGTGGTCGGGAAGAACCAGTAGCCGATCTTGGGGCTCACGATCAGGTTGACCAGCAGGGAGTAGAGGCCGAACCCGACGATGGTCGTGATGTAGCCGGGGATGATGCTGGCGAACAGCTTGCCGACGTAGATCTCTCGGGTGTCGGCGGGGGAGTGGGCCAGGAACTCACCCGTGCCCCGCTCGCGTTCGCCGACGATGGTCGACGCGCCGATGGCCGACGAGATCGTCAACGGCACGACCACCGCGATCGGGGCCAGCCCGTACACGGCGATCATGAACTGGACCTTGCCGATCGGCGACACGTCGGGCACCGCCGCCTGGGCGTCCCGGGGCAGCACCTGCACCGCGTTGGCGACGCCCTGCACGGCGTCGTTGCTGCCGATGATGCCGATCACGCCCAGCAGGAAGACCGGGACGATCACGAAGAAGAAGCTGCCGAGCAACGCCATCGGCAGCCAGAAGTCGCGCTGGAGCAGGAGGCTGCGCAGGTCGGTGCGGGCGACGACCCACATGCGCGACCAGTTGAAGCGGTTCTTGCGGGGGACGACGCCGGCTGACGGCGGCGCCGGCGGGGGAGCGGCGGTTCGACTGGTGGTCGTGGTCACAGGGGGGCCTCCACGCCGAGCTCGCGCCGTTCCTTGCGGACGGCGAAGTAGAGCTCCTCGAGGGTGGGTTGGTGGGGGTCGACGCGCGTGAGGCGGACACCGGCGGCGGTGAGGGCGCCGACGAGGTCGGGGACGCGGTCGACGTGGTCGATCTGCACCTCGGTGAGGCGGCTGGCGTTGCGGTGCAGCGCGATCACGCCGTCCATGGAGCGGAGCTGGTCGAGGTCGGTCGGGTCCTCGGCGTCGAACCAGACGAGCTGGTTCGGCCAGTAGCGGCGGATCAGCTCGTCCTGGGAACCGTGGAGCAGGTCCGTGCCCGATTCGAGCACGATGATCTGGTCGGCCAGACCCTCGGCCTCGATGAGCAGGTGGGTGCACATCACCACGGTGTGGCCGTCGGCGGTCATCTCCCGGATGAGGTCGAGCACCGCCTTGGAGGACTCGGGGTCGAGGCCCGAGGTCGGCTCGTCGAAGAGCAGCAGCTCAGGGTCGTGCAGCACCGATCGGGCCAGCGCCAGCCGCGTCTTCATGCCGGTCGAGTACCCGCCGACGCGCTGGTCGAGGGCATCGACGATGCCGAAGCGCCCGGCGGCCTCGCGGATCTTGGCGGTGGCGTTGCGGCCGAGGCCGTAGAGCTCGGCCGAGTACTGCATGTTGTCCCACCCGGTGAGACGGTCGTAGAGGGCGGGTTTGGCCGACACGATCCCGCACCGGATGCGGACCTGCTCGCCGTACCGTGCGGGGTCCCAACCGAAGGTGCGGACGATGCCGGCGTCGGGCTCGAGCGCACCGGTGATGACGCGGATGGCGGTGGTCTTGCCCGCGCCGTTCGGGCCCAACAGGACGGTGATGCGGCCCTTGGGCACGAGCAGGTCGAGGTTGGACAGCGCCGGGTTGGCGTTGAAGGCCTTGGCGACCCCCCGCAGCTCGACCACCAACTCGCGCTGATCGTTCTCCCCGGTGTCGAGGTGGCCGAGCGGCACCCGGTCCGGGGTCGACGGTGTGGGCGCCCCCGCAGGCGCAGCGTTCGAAAGGGTCATCGATCTCTCATCGGCAGCGCACGGTCGAGGTCAAGGGGTCCCCGCCCTTCTGGTCTCGATGGCCCAGCGGACCGCGAGCCGTTCCGGGCCCCGCCGGCTGGTGACCTGCGTCGTGAGGTCGTGGATGAAATCGGCGAGTCAGGTTCTTCCCTGGCAAGGACGCAGGACGAGGCTCTAGATGGGCTACAAGGACATCGTCGCACGCGCCGCGGCGCACGGGTCGACCCCGAGCGGCATCCACCCGGGTGGCGCACGTCCCGGGTAGCGTCGTACGCGTGTTCGTCTTGGGGATCGATCCCGGCCTGACCCGGTGCGGCTACAGCGTGGTCGAAGGCCACGGCCGCCGTGCCCGGGCCCTGGCCCTCGGCGTCCTCACGACGCCGGCCACCGACCCGTTGCCCACCCGCCTCGCCGATCTCCAACGCGACATCCGGGCCCTGCTCGTCGAGTTCTCGCCCCAGGTCGTGGCCGTCGAGCGCGTGCTGTTCCAGGTGAACGTCCGCACGGCCATGTCGGTCGGCCAGGCCAGCGGCATCGCCATGGCCGAGGCCGCCTCGGCGGGCTGCGAGGTCGTCCAGTACTCGCCCAACGAGGTCAAGCAGGCCGTGGCCGGCTACGGCGCCGCCACCAAGGAGCAGGTGCAGGTGATGGTCCAGACCCTGCTCGGTCTCGCCACCTTGCCCCAGCCCGCCGACGCCGCTGACGCCGCCGCGCTGGCCCTCACCCACCTCGCGGTGGCCACGTCGCTCACCGCGTCGTCGCTCGATGCCGCCTCGCCCGCCTCGCCCGCCGCGGCCGCCCGGATGGCGCCGCGGTCGGGCGCCGGCCAGGTCAAGAACGCCGTCGGCCGGACGCAGCGTCCGGCCCAGTCCCTGCCAGGAGCACCCCGATGATCGGTTCCCTCCGGGGCACCCTGCTCGAACGCAACCAGCTCAACGAGGTCCTCGTCGAGGTCATGGGCGTCGGGTACCGGGTCACCGTCAGCCCCGCCACGGTGGTCGAGCTCGGCCAGCCCGACGACGACGTCTTCCTCTACATCCACCACCACCGTCGCGAGGACGCCGAGACCCTCTACGGGTTCCGGACCCGCGAGGAGCGGGTGTGCTTCGAGGCCCTGCTCGGGGCGCACGGGGTCGGCCCTGCGCTGGCGCTGGCCATCTTGTCGGTCCACGCGCCCGGGGCCCTCCGTCAGGTGCTTGCCGAGGACGACCTCAGCGCCCTGTGCCTCGTGCCCGGGGTCGGCAAGAAGACCGCTGCCCGCCTGCTGATCGAGCTGAAGTCCCGACTCGACATGCCCGAGCTGGAGCTGTCGGTGCCGTCGGTCGGCGACGCCCGGGGTTCCGTCGTGCCCGCGTCCACGTCGGCGCGCGCCGACGTCCGCGAGGCGCTCACCAGCCTCGGCTACCAACCCGACGAGGTCCTCGCCGTGCTGCGCGAGCTCCCCGACGGCGACGACTCCGCCACGCTCCTGCGCAACGCCCTGCAGCGCCTCGCCGTGGGCGCGACCGGGTGATCACGGTCCTGGGTCCGATGCCCGGCGACGCCGAGGCCCGCACACCCGCGGTGTTCCGCTCGGGCCTGCGCGCGGCGCGCCAGGAGCTGCGGGCGGGCAGCGCCCGTCGCCTGCACACCGACGCCGACCCGGCCCCGCTGGGCGGCTCGGCCTCGATCGAGATCCTGGCGTCCGACGCCGTGGCCCGGCCGGGCGGCGCTCCTGCGACCGTTGAACCCGTCGGCCCAGGCGATCCCGGGCTCGCCACCCAGCGTGCCGGGGTCCGCGCCGCGCTCGAGGAGCTGCGCCAGCATCGGGGCAACCGATGAGAGACGAACTGCTCGATCCCACCGCCGATCTCGACGACCTCGTCGTCGAGCAGCTCTCCGACGAGGGCGGCCTGCGTCCGCGCGACCTCGACGAGTTCGTGGGTCAGCGCGAGCTCAAGGAGCACCTCGCCATCATCCTCGAGGCCGCCCGGCGTCGCGGCCAAGCCGCCGACCACCTGCTCTTCGCCGGTCCTCCCGGCCTGGGCAAGACCACCCTCGCCGGCATCGTCGCCACCGAGATGGGGGCCGGGCTGCACATCACCTCGGGGCCTGCGATCGATCGCGCCGGCGACCTCGCGGCCATCCTCACCCGCCTCGACGAGGGCGACGTCCTCTTCATCGACGAGATCCACCGCCTCTCGCGCGCCGTGGAGGAGGTCCTCTACCCGGCAATGGAGGACTTCCAGCTCGACATCGTGCTGGGCAAGGGCCCGGCGGCCCGATCCATCCGCCTCGACCTGCCGCGGTTCACCCTCATCGGGGCCACCACCCGCACCGGCCTCATCACCGGGCCGCTGCGCGACCGCTTCGGGCTGGTCGCCCGGCTCGACTTCTACGACGCGGTCGACCTCGAATCCATCGTCGTGCGCGCTGCGGGGATCCTCGGCATCATGACCGACTCGCCGGGGGCGCACGAGATCGCCCGCCGGGCCCGCGGCACGCCCCGCATCGCCAACCGCCTACTGCGCCGGGTCCGAGACTTCGCCGAGGTCCGCAGCGACGGCGTGATCGACCACAGCACCGCGCGCGAGGGGCTGGTCGTCTTCGGTGTGGACGAGCTCGGTCTCGACAAGATCGACCGCGCCATCCTCACTGCGCTGTGCGAGCGCTTCGGCGGCGGGCCCTGCGGCCTGTCCACCCTGGCCATCAGCGTCAGCGAGCCCACCGAGACCGTCGAGGACGTCTACGAGCCGTTCCTCATCCAGCAGGGTCTGCTCATGCGCACCCCGCGCGGGCGCGTCGCCACCCCCGCCGCGTGGAAGCACCTCGGCCGCATCGCCCCCGCCCGCGCCCCGCTCCTGGCCGCCGACGATGCCGAGCCCAACTTGTTCGGCTGATCCGGCTGCCCACTGGGCAGCTGGGATCGCCCCCTTCCTCTGCTGCCCAGTGGGCATCTGGGG
>Ga0105047_10009876_pt1 | contig 15657 bp, 15 predicted proteins | sample MAT04_FD_78384 | JGI IMG/M metagenome (GOLD analysis project Ga0105047, IMG submission 78384) | Freshwater microbial communities from Lake Fryxell liftoff mats and glacier meltwater in Antarctica - MAT-04 (megahit assembly) | ecosystem: Environmental > Aquatic > Freshwater > Ice > Liftoff... | reverse complement strand
TTTAGTGCGATGGGGATTTTGGTTTTAAGCGGGGGCGTACTTTAGTGCAATGCACCAAGGTGTAACTTTTCAATATGGGCGCGGCGGCGTACAGTAGGGGTGCAAGTTTGATCCGCGATTCTTTGGAAGGTGATGCTGATGGCGACTACCCCGCAAATGCTTTGGGCAAGGACAATGTTGGAGAGCGCGCTGGCTGAGCGCGAGGCGCGCCCGCTGGATGTGTACCGCATGTTGGAGGCTTATTATTTTAATAATGGGCTGTATGAAGTGGTGCAGCAGGCGTTGTATGAGAACGGTATCTGGACGCCGGGCATGAAGGCGCTGCGCAACCCGGCCCGGCGCGCGGTGGAGTTCCACGTGACGCACATCTGGCCGGGGGCGCTGGAGAAGGCTTTGCCGCTGGTGACGGAGAACGCGCGCATCGTTAAACCGCTGCAGCAGGTTTGGAAGTGGAGCAACTGGGCGGTGAAGAAGCAGCTGGCGGCGCGCTGGTTTGCGCTGTACGGGGATTGGTTCTGCAAGGCGGCCACTTTTTCGAGCGGCGGCAAGGTGGAGCGGGTGTTTTTGCAGAACATCAAGCCGGAGCTGGTGACAGATTTTGAGGTGGATGAGCGCGGGGTGGTGACCTGGCTGAGGTTGGATGTGCCCGGCGCGGACGGTCTGACGCATACGGAGGTCTGGTCAGTGTTGAATGGCTTTCAGGTGTACCGGCACCGGCTGGGGGCGGGGACGGGGGTGAGCCAACTGGGCAAGCCGCTGGTCAACCGCGAGCTGTCCGAGTTTGGCATCGACTTCGTGCCGTTTGTGCATGCCAGTTTCACCGATATGGGCGAGAAGCGCGGGTTGGGGGTCTTCAGCCTGGCGCTGGATAAGATCGATGAGGCCAACCGCATGGCGACACGCCTGCACCAGTTGATCTTCCGCTATAACAAGCCGACGGTGGCGCTGATGGCGAACGCGGTGGATGCGGCGGGGCGTCCGCTGCCTGCGCCGAGGTTGAACGGGGCGAGCGCGGGGCTGCCGGAGGTTGCCAAGGATGAGGATGTGCTGAGCTTCCCGGGGACGAGCCGGATGGAGTACCTGGTGGCGCCGTTGAATTATTCGGCGCACCTGGAGGCGGTCAACGCGCAGATGCGCGAGCTGGAGGAAGACCTGCCGGAACTGACTTATTACCGTCAAAAGGATCTTTCGGCGAGTGCCAGCGGGCGGGCGCTGCGCTTGATGCTGAGCCAGGCGGCAGACCGCACACTGGAGGCGCGCGGCAACCTGGAGAGTGCGCTGGCACGGGCAGACTGTATGGCGCTGACGATGGGCGTGAACGCGGACCTGTTCAAGGATATTGGCAGCTACGAGGCCGGGGATTTTGAGCATGGTTTTGCCGAGCGCGAGGTGATCCCTTACAGCATGGAGGAGCAGGCTGCGGCGCTGGGGGCGGAGGTTGCGGCGGGTGTGCCGCTGGCAGTGGCGGCGCGGCGTCAGGGCTGGAGCGAGGCGGAGGTGAGGGCATTAAGTCCGGGCGCAGCGAGTGAGGCGCTCTCCGTTTAATTGGGAATGGTCTGAAGCGGCAAGTTACTTCATTTAAATGGAGATCGCGACGAAATCGGGCGATAAATTAAAAAAGGAGGTATTTATGGAAGACGAGCAAATGGGCGGCGGCGCTGCCCCAACGGGGACATTTACGCAGGTGGATGTGGACCGGATTGTAAAGGAACGCCTGGAGCGCGAGCGGGGGATGCGCGAGAAGGCGGCGGGCAAGGCCAGGGATGACGCGCAGGCCGAGGCTCTCAAGAAAAACCAGGAGTGGCAGGCGCTGGCCGAGAAATCTGCGGCCAGGGTGGTGGAACTGGAACCACTGGGCGAACAGGCGGCGCGTTACCGGGACGCACTGGAGAAGAGCCTGGCTGCTGAGAAGAAAGACTTGCCGCGGCATGTGCTGGTACTGCTGGAGAAATTGGACCCGGTGGACCAGATCGAATACCTGTCGGCGAATCGCGAGGAGCTGGGCAAGCCGCTGAGAACCGGAGTGCCCGCCAGCCCTGAACCGGCGGAGCGCACGCTTTCGGAGGATGACGCGGCACGCGCGCGGCGCGGACAGGCGCAAATCTATCAGAATTTTTAGTTTGCCGCCCCAGAGCGGGGCAGCGAAAAGGAGAATATTATGGCTTTGATCGCGTTACAGACCGCCTCGCGGGTGGAGGTGGTGGAGAGTGTGGAACAACTGACCGGCGTGGCGGCCGAGACGATTGTACCGGGTGCGTGTGTGCGTATCGACACCAGCACCGGCAAGATCACCAACGGCAACGGAACCAGCGCCGCTGAGGCGCGCATCTACGGCATCGCGCTGGGCACGCACGACATTCCGGCGGGTATGCCGGTGACGGTGATGCGCGTGGGCGTGCTGGACGGCTTCACCTTTACGCAGAATTACGATGCCGCCATGTATGCCAGTGACACGGATGGGCGGTTGGGAGATGCCGCCGGGACGGTATCTGTGCTGGTGGGCCGCATCATCCCGGGCAATTCCGAACTGCTGGGCGGAGCGTTCGCCAAGCTGCTGCATGTCCATTTATAGGAGCAGAAAATGACTTTACTCTACGGCTTTGAAAGTTTGAAAGACCTGGCGGGCAAGCGCGTGACGGAGATCGGCGCGGGGCGCGTGAACGATGCCATCAACCAGAGCGTGCAGGAGCACAATCGCCAGATGGCAGCCATTATGGGGCTGCTGGCGCGGCCAATGACCGAGTTCAAGGTGACTTATCGCACGCCGACCGCGGCGCGTTTGCAGCCGCTGGATGAATTTGGGCGCGCAAGACCGGTCAAGACGACCGGCAAGTATGATCTGGCTTTCCCGATCCAATCGGGCGGGGCGGCCTGGGGCTCGTCGCGGCTGGTGCGTGAGAAGATGACGGTGCAGGAGGCGAATGACGTGACGGCGGCTATGCTCTCGGCGGATATCCGCTGGATGCGTGACCACGCGCTGGCGGCGCTGTTCATGAACGTGAGCTGGTCCTTCGCGGATGACGAACACGGCGCGCTGACAGTTAAAGGCCCGGCCAACGGCGATACGGATGTGTACATGCTGACAACCGGCTCGGATGCCGGGGCGACGGATGACCACTTTAAGGCGCAGGCGGCCAGCATCGCAGACGCGGCCAGCCCGTTTACTGCGGATTACCAGGAGTTGATGGAGCACCCTGAGAACAGCGGCGAGGCAGTGGCGTTGATTGCGAGCGACTTGCGCAGCAGCATCGAGGGGCTAACGAATTACACGGCGCTGGCCGACCCCAATATTCAACTGGCCTCGACCAAAGATCAGCTGGTGGGCAGCCTGGGCGTGAGCCTGCCGGGGCGTTTGATCGGCTATGTGGACAAGGTCTGGATCTGCGAATGGAAGGCGGTGCCCTCGGGTTATTCGATCATGGTTTCGACGGGCGGCGAGCCGCCGCTGGGCATGCGCGAACATGCCGAGGCCAGTCTGCGCGGTTTCAACCGTGTGGCGGAGCGCAACAACCATCCGTTTTACGAGAGTCAGTGGGAGCGCCACGCGGGTTTTGGGGCGTGGAACCGGACGGGTGCGGTGGTGCGGCGGGTGGGGAATGCCTTGTATGCAGTGCCAGCTAATTTCACGGCGCCGATGGGGTAGGGTCACTGGATTGGATCGCAGACCAGGCTGATTACTCGGATTTCGCGGATGAGAGCGGAGATTGACCGGAGATTGCGTTGATTTGACTGTGGATTGGGCTGATTGCGCGGAGGTGCGGATTGTTTTTAAAATCTGTGTAATCTGCGTAATCAGCGTCAATCTGTGGTCGGGAGGGTGACTTATGGTTTTGCCGGGATCGTACACGGAGAAGACGCTGGCGGTGTATATGCACGGAGTGCTGGGGCCGCTGGCGGGGGTGTTGGGGTTGGCAGTCGGGGCCGCGGATGCGGGCAGTTACGCCGAGGCGGTCAATGCTGTGCTGCTGGCATATTCAGGAGTGGCACAGGTGAGTGAGGCGCTGGACCTGGAGTGTCTGCGCGGGCTGGCGTGCGTGGAAGCCTGGCAGTTGGCATGTAATGGACTGGCTGCGGCCTATGATTTTGGCGCGGAGGGCGGCACGTACCAGCGCAGTCAGATGCTGGCGGCGGCGCAGTCGCGGCTGCTGGCCGCGCAAAGCGCGGCGCTGGTTTTTGACCGGCAGTATGTGGTGCAGGTGACGCGTATGAAGGCGGTGCATGATCCATACCGCTATGTGCCGGATGACGAAAGGAGCCTGTGATGTTGGAAATGAGCGCGCAGGAGTTGACGGGCATGGCGGCAGCGCTGTGCGCGGGGCGGCTGCCGAATGGGACGTTGATATGCATGGCGGACCGCGCAACGCATACGGTTTTCACGACGATTGAAGCTGTGCGCGATCTGCGCGGGCCAAAGCTGGCGGGCGTGCTGCAGGATGCAACCGTGCATAACAGCGGCGGCTGGCAGGAACTGCTGCCGGTGCTGAAAACGGGCGGGACGCTGGCGTTTGAGCTGGTCTACGACCCGGCCAGTCACGCGCAGCTGCTGGAGGCTAGCCTGGCGCAGAGTCTGGAGACGTTTGAGTTGGTGTTGGAAGATGCTTTTCGGTTCACGGCGCTGGTGGAGTTGGAGTTCACGGCGCGCGTGGTGGGCGCCAGGCGCGCGGCTGTGCGGCTGGTGTTGAGCGGTGAGTTTGTCAAACAAGGAGATGGAGCATGACACTGGATATGGATTTTGTTTCAAAGTTGTTGCAGGCGCTGTTGCTGGCGATTTTTCCGGTGCTGGCGGGCGCGCTGGTGCGCTGGGTGCTGGTGGCGGTGAAGCGCGAGAGTCAGCGGTTCGATCAACAGACGCTGCACACGCTCACGATGCTGGCGGAATTGGCGGTGCGCGCAGCGGAGCAGGCCAAGCTGGCCGGGTTGATCGATGACAAGAAGAAGTACGCGCTGGAGATGATGGAGCAGTGGTTTGCCCGGCGCGGGGTGCAGATTGACCTGCAGGCCTTGAGCGCGGCGATTGAATCGGAAGTGCTCACGCAGTTCCCGAAAACTGCGCGTAGCCAGTAGTTGTATGACATTGCGAGACCGGGGATGCTTTAACATCCCGCCCGGTCTCGCAACGTCATTTTATCAAGGAGGTCTGTATGTACGGCACAGGCGTGTATGGCGTTGAAGTGTACGGCGAGGGGCGCGGGCATCCGTATGCCGGGGTGGCAGGCAGGCTGATGTGGCTGGTGCAGGTGGATTGGGATCGGGATGGGGTCTTTGGTTCGCTGGTTGAGCCGCAGAGCATACGCGCGCTGGAGCTTGTGCGCGGGCGGTCGAGACGGGTGCGGGCCGACGGGCGGGGTCTGGAGACGCCCGGCAGCGAGCGCTTCCGCGTGGTGATCCAGGATCCGGCTGGCAGATATGACGGGTTCAATCAAGCCGGGCCGCTGTATGCGCACCTGGGAGGGGTCGGGCAGGCGGTGCGGGTGCTGCTGGTTTCAAGCACCAGCCGCGAGGCAGCCGGGCCAGTTTTTGTGGGCACGCTGCAGCAGGTGGAGTACCGGGCGCAGGACGGGCTGGCGGTTTTAAGCGGCGAGGGTCTGAGTGCCTGGTTGCAAACAGGGCAGGCTGGGTCGCTGTGGACACCTGCCCAGCCGGTCTGGCCGGGGGAGGCCTGGGATGAATATTTTATCGCGGACGGCAGCACGCCCGCCCCTGTCAATTACTGGAAGGGCCGGCCTGGCGGGTTGGGGCTGCGCGCCTGTGCGGCGCTGACGCTGGAGCGCGCGGGCTGGCCGTTTGAGGCGTTCTATGGGCAGGGCGAGTTGGGGCTGGTGAGTGATCAGCCGGACTATTTTTACTTTGATGGGTCGAGCGCCTGGGATGTGCTGCAAGAACTGGGCGACGGGTTCGCGGCGCGCCTGTTGTTTTTGCGGGATGGACGGTTGTATGTGATGGACCGCAGCGATTTAAGCGGGCTGGAGGCGGGGCTGTCCGCTCCGGCGCGGGCACAGCAAGCCGCGGGGCTGGTGCGCGTGAGTGCGGTAGACAGTCTGCGCAACACGCTGCGGGTCAACGTGCGCCCGCACAGTGTGGTGCCTTTCAGGGTGCCGTACCCGCCGCAGGCTTTTGTGGAGGCCTGGAGCAACAGCGGGCCGCTGGCGCTGGGGCCGGGCGAGACGCTGGAGATTGATGTACATTACGCGGGCAGCAAACCGCTGCAGGGTTCGTTTTTGTCGGTCAATAACGGCGGTTTCCCGGTGAACTTTGAGGCCTGGTCTGCGGCTGACCGGACCGGAACGTTGATGTCTTCGGACGGCACAGGTGAGGCGGAGTTTACTTTGCTGTGGGAGCAGGTCAACGGCGCGACGGTGCCGTATGGGAACAATCAAAGCTGGACGCGGGTGCGCTTTAAGAACTGGTCGGCCACGCGGACGGCGTATTACTTTGATATGAAAGTGATGCTGATCGGCATCATCGAGAGCGGGCAGCCGGTGGTGCAGCAGGTGACGGACGAGGCCAGCGCGGCGCTGAACGGGGCGCGCGTTTTGACGATCAACAGCCGCTGGGTGCAGACGGCGCAGATGGGCGCGAATATCGCGCAGGCTTATGCGCAGATGCTCGCCAGCCGGGAGCAGGCCAGCCCGGCGACGGTCACCTATCAGTGGAGCGGCGAAGCGCTTTATCAAAACCTTATGCGGTATGACCTGGGCACGCATGTCAATTTTGGAACGCAGGGCGGCAGCGCGGCGCAGGCTAATTTTGGGATATGGGGGCGCTGGCTGGTGGTGGGGCAAAGCCTGCGCTGGCTTTCGGCGGATGGGCAGGATGGGTTGGTGAGCCTGACTTTCGAGAAGGCGGCAGACAGCGCGGAGGTATAAGGCAATCAGCGCAGAGAGTTCACGGAAACCCCGTAAGAGATTCGGAGAAAATAGGTTTGGCGTTGATCTTTTAAAAGGAGGTATTGAATGGCTACAATGTTGGCGAAAAGTAAAAGGCGCGGTGGGCGGGGACGCAGAATTGCAGCCTGGCAGGCGGCGGGCGGGCTGGTACATGCCGGGGGGCTGGAAGCCGCTTTGTTTCAGGTGGATGCGGTGATCGACCCGAACAACGCCGGGTATATGACGGTGATCGATGACCGGCAGTTCAGGCGCATACGCCAGGCGGGTTTTGTGTACGGGGCAAAGATCCAGGTGAGCGGCACATCCCTGGCCGGGCAGGTGAAGTTCAAGGTTTTCCGGCTGAACGGGGCTGTGTTTGATTTTGTGGGCGAGAGCGAGTTGTTCAGCTTTCCGGCAGGCAGCGGGGTGACGCGCACGCATACGTTCACATTCAGCGCGCCGCTGGCGTGCCAGGTGGGGGATTGTATGGGGTATGCCACGCCGGAGAGCGCCAGCAAACAGCCCAAAGTTGCGTGGAAGTCGGACGCGCCGGGGATGGCGCGTTACGTCTATGCGGATGTGCAGTTGAGCAATGCTTTTGCGGCGGTGCTGGCCTTTGCACCGTGTGTGGAGGCGCTGACCAAACGGCCTTACCTGGCGATTACGGGCGACAGCCTCGCGGCGGGGTATACCGGCAACGCCGGGCTGTATGACACCGGGGCGCATGACATCACGCATGACCCCGGTTACCAGGTGGAACTGCTGCAGCCGGGGCTGCGCTACCAGAATTTTGGCAGCGGCGGCAAAAGCTGGGACTGGGTCTATTCCACCAGCCTGACCCCGGCGCTGGCAGTTAATCCGCGCGTGCTGATGGTACATGCCGGGGTGAATGACGCGGCAGCGGGCACGCCCTGGGTGAATGTGCAGGCCAGCATGGAGCTGGTGAAGGCCGCCTGCGATGCGGCCGGTGTGAAGCTGCTGGTGGATGAACTGGCGCCGATGACAAATCAAAATGACACGGTGGCGGCGGCCATGCGGGCCTTGAATGTGAATTATGCGGCATGGTGTGCCGCGAACGGGGTCAGGCTGCTGCGCCTGCACGATGAGTTTGGCAGGCTGCGCGCATCTACCGGCTTTTTGGATGATCTGCTGGCGGGTTATGAGGCGGCGGACCATGCTCATTTCAGCCTGGCGGGCAAGCAGCGCCTGGCACAAATTTGGAGGGATGCGCTATGAGTGCCAGTTTTCCGTTGAGTATCAAGAATTTTGGGAATGAGCGCGTGAACGGGGATTACATCCCGGCCAGCGATATGAATGATGTGCGGGCCGAGCTGGCGGCGCTGGAGAGCGCCGCGCTGGGCGGCTGGATGACGATGCCGGAGACGTTTACATACGTGAGCGCGCAGTCGTTCAGGCTGGCGGGTGTGCGCACGGCGGCCTACAGCAAGGGACGGCGGGTGCGCTGGTACCAGTCCGTTTCGGCGCGCTACGGGGTGATCGCGGGCTCAAGTTACTCTGCACCGAACACGACGGTGACGATTTTGACCAGTTTTGAGTATGCTTTCTCGAACGCGGTGATCACGTCCCTGGCGCTGAGCGATCTGGAGAACCCGCAGGGTTGGCCGGGCTGGTTCAGCTGGCTGCCAACCTACAGCGCCAGCGGCGGCATGACGTTTACCTCGGTCAGTACGCAGTTGGCGCGCTACCGGGTGAGCGGGCGGACGGTGTTCTTTATGCTGCGCGCCATCGGCACAACCAGCGGGACGCAGCATACCGAGCTGCGCGCTTCGCTGCCGGTAACGGCGCTGGCGGTGACAGGCAATGTTGTGCCCTTTCATGCGGATGTGACTGACTCAGCCGCTATGCTGGGGCGCGGACTGATCGACACCAACGGGCAGTTGCTGGGGTTTGGGCGTTATGATGGGGCGGTGTTTGGGATTGGCGCGGGGCGGGTGCTGGCGGGGCAGGGTTGTTACGAGTGGTGATCGGAATGGGGCAGATGCCATCTGCTCCTACGACCGATGCGCCAGCATGAGTTCTATATTCTCCTGCAATAATTTGCAATCAACGCTCAGGTCGGCTACATTCGCAGTTCCATCCGGGTCCTTTGGATCACAAAGCTGGTAATAGGATTGCAAATCCAGGGCGGAGGCCAGTGAAAAATAACAGTTACGTTATTTTTATCTTCCCGCCTGCGCAGTTCCAAAACACGGGAGCCGGGGTTCATAAAGAGCATATTCGTCAGACCGGCGCCGTGGTTAGAGACTAGGTATTCCGCATTTGAAACCAGTCTTACCTGGTCTTCAAAAGAATGATTTTCAAGGTGTAAAACCCTGAAGCCGTATTTTTCAAAAACGACCAGGCATTCTTTTTCATTTGATATTTTTCTTCTATTTGCTATTCCGCGGCTGATATAAATCCTGCGATAGCCTGGATCGCGGGTTTCGTTTTTGTTAAATGCAGTATACCTGTCCCTCAATGAGACGACAAAATTCTGGCGAAAATTACCGGTGGGCGCGGTATGCGAAGGCATATTGAGATTATCCAGGCGGAAGACTCCGTCGACAAACTCGATATTTTTAATCGTGAAAGGTTTAAGGGAGGGGATTATGAACTTGAGTGACCGGTAATTTCCAGGCAGCAGCAGGGTTGAATTTTTTAATTTGTCCTGAATTGTGAGCAACCTGGGGATTGCATCTGTCATCCAGTGAAAATAGCCGTTACTCCAAATATCTGTGATCCAATAGAAACTCTGGTTGGCTTTTTTCTGACTGTTGCGCAAGAAATTTTTTATTAAAAATTTGGGATAGGCGGTGGAACTTGCCCAATTTTGATAAGAGGCATGCGATTGGAATAGTTCCTGGATGATTGTGTTTCCCCGGAAGAGCAGGCCTTTTGAATTTACACAGACATCTTCGATTTTGTACAGGACAGTTTCTGGAAATTCCTTGCTTAGTTCATGTTGAAATAGAGGCAGATCTGTTTGGTTAAAATTTCAGGTAATTTTCGAATTGAAGTTTCACCAGGAAATAACGACTCTCGTTTTAACATTTACATTTATCCAGAGTTTCCAGTGAAACAGCCAGAGCCTTAGATGCTTTGCCAGGTTGATTTTTAGCCAATCAATTATTTTTTTGCCGCGATAATTTCCTTTTTCAGGATTATCGATTTTACCATTCAGGGTTGATTCGGTGTATTAAAAGGGTGTTTTATTTTATGAAGGCTGTTACATGTGCAAAACGTTTGGGCAGGGATTGGGGTTCGGATGGAGGCTGTCATCGAAGACGAATTCAAAATTGGAACCATACAGGATGTTTTGATGCAATCTATCATTGCATTATCGTAGGGATCAAATAATCATCTTATTTGTGGTTATTTACCATCTTTTTTTGCTGCTCAATTTTAGTTGGTTCTGCTTTTGGCTGTTCAACTACGTGTCTTTTGAAAGTGTAAAGGATGTTGTAGGTTGCCGTCTGATCATTTAATAGAGGTGTCACGTTTACCAATTCCCAGCCAGACGCAGCATGTTCTTGCAGCTTGGTCCAGATAGATTCGTGCGTTTTTTTATCCTCCCCCAACAATACATTCAGGGGATCTTCGCTGGCTTTTATTCGAACCTGGTAGGTCCACATTTCCCATTTTGTCATAAATCGCCACCCTTTTCGGTTTATTTTCTTCTCAGGACCAGTATATCATTATACGGGCGGTTGATTCTCACGCATTATGCCGTTTATCAAAGGTCTGGCGCCAATAGTCCAGGGCTTTGGCGATCAGGTCATCAGACAGGCCAAAGTGGTCGTGGGTATAGCGCAGATTGCCAAAACGGTAGTTGGATCCATCCATGTATATTTCATCAAAATACTGGAGCATTTCATCTGTTACGTAGATTGGGCGGAAGATGGGGGTTTCTTGCATGTTAATTCCTTTCAATAGAATCTAAAACCCTGCCATAGAAGCTTCAGCAGGGCCTGATCTTTCCATTTAGATGGGACGGTGGCTGGGGTGTCTTGTGGTGAGTAAATCTAATTGGATTATACCGCAGATGATGGAAAAGCAGGTGACAGTCAACTTTCCACTAACATGCTCGCTTTAATCATTGTTTAAGTTTAGTTAATAAATCGACAGGCTGCCGTGGGGAAAGCGGTGGTTAAACCCCTGTTTAGCAGTCGGGCATTCATTTATGATTGGGGCAGTTCATGACTGAGGAGGTTCGAGACGGCCCGAACTTCCACCGCCTTGAACTGGTTTACAACCATAACATTTGGCTGGTATCTCTGATGCAAAGAAAGGAAAATGATGAAACGTGATGATGTAGTCCGTATTCTTCGTGAACAGCAAAAAGAGCTGGTGGAACGCTACCACATTGCTTATCTTTCCCTCTTTGGCCCGGTAATTAAAGATGGGATGCGCTTAAAGAGCGGGGTTGGAATTCTGGTGAAGTTTGCCCGCCCGACCGGGCTGTTTGAGTTTATTAATTTAAAAAAACAGCTGGAGGTCCTGCTGGGCTGCAAGGTGGAACTGGGCAAGCCGCAATCGCTGCGCCCACAATTTAGAACGCTGATTTTACAGGAGGCTATTCGGGTATTTTAAGTCTGGCAGTTGGATCAACTAAAAATTGCAGCGCCGCCCACCTGTGAAGGTGGGCGGCGTTTTAGAGGAAGCAACCCACGAGAATCTCTGTAATCCTATTCACTGTAATGAAAGTGAGTATATAATAGGTGAATACGTGAGGCAGCGCCTGGCAGCCTCTCCTCATTCCGGCCAGGCAGCAATATCCATCCAAAGGAGACGTGTGTATGGGCGAAAAAGGCGGAAAGAAAGATAAGAACAAAATGGATAAGCAAAAGGTGCAGCAGGACACCAAGAAGAAAGAACAGCAGAAGACCAAGCTGCCTTCCAAGAAGCCTGCTTAGGGAACACCGTCCGAGGTTAAAACACAGTTCCCCGTCCATCATTGGACGGGGAACTGTGTTTTATAGGATTCGCTTAAGCCTGAAGCCAGTGCAGCAGGACGGCGGTGAGTTGGGCTTTATCCACAGGCTTGGCCAGGTAATCATTCATCCCGGCCTGTAGAATTTTTTCGCGGTCACCGCTCATGGCGTGGGCCGTCATGGCAATGATCGGCAGCATATCGAATTCGAAGCGCGGGTTTTCGCGGATGTGGCTGGTTGTCTCGTAGCCATCCATGCCGGGCATCTGGATGTCCATCAGCACCAGGTCGTAAGGCTCGGTTGAGATCAGGATCAGGGCTTCTTCGCCATTCTCGGCGATGGTGACTTTAATGCCCAGGCTTTGCAGCAATTCCTTTGCGACCATCTGGTTGATCTGGTTGTCCTCCACGACCATCACGCGTTTGCCTGCCAGTGCTTTTAATGCCCCGGTTCCACCGCTCTTCCTGGCGGGGGCCTGGTTCTCCAGGCTTTGCGAGAGCGCATCGAATAGCTTTGCGCGTGTAACAGGTTTGGTCAGGCGGAAGTAGGAGCTGTTCAGGACTGGCGCTTGATCATTTTTGCCAGGCTCCACCAGTAATATGATGGGGATGTTTAAAATGGACAGGTTTTCATGCGAGCGCTGAATATGCCCGGCACTGTCAGAAATATCAGAATCCACCAGCAGCAGATCAATGGCGGGTGGCCTCTGGAGCTGGCTGATCGCTGATTGTGCGCTTTCGAGAGAATTAAATACCCAGGTTTGCAGCGAGAAAATTTTGAGGGCGTTTTGCAGGTCTTGCTGTGTTTCAGGGCTGGTTGTCAGAGCGGCAGCGCGCATATTTTCCCATTCGGAATAGTGCCGGTCATTTTTCGGGCGCTCCAGGCGGACGGTAAATTTAAATGTGCTGCCTTTTTTTGTCTGGCTGCCCACAGATATATTGCTGCCCATCAGGTTCACCAGCCGCTGGCTGATGGTGAGACCCAGGCCTGTGCCGCCATATTGGCGGGTGGTGGAAGAATCGGCCTGGCTAAAAGGTTGGAATAGCTGTGCCATTTGCCCGGCGCTCATGCCGATACCGGTATCGGCTACCGAAAATTCTATCTCCAGCTGGCGGCTGTCTTCATTTATAAGCGTAGTCTTTACTACCACGCTTCCCTGGTTTGAAAACTTGATGGCATTGCCGACCAGGTTGGTGAGTACCTGCCGCAGGCGCATCACATCGCCTTGCAGTCTGACAGGCAGGGCCGCATCGGTGTCGATGATCAGTTCCAGATTTTTTTCCTGGGCTTTATACACGAACATGCCGAAGATCGAGCGCAAGAGGTTATCTGTGCTGAACTCGGTTTGTTCAAGTGTGATCTTGCCAGCCTCAATTTTTGAAAAGTCCAGAATGTCGTTGATGGTGGCAAGCAGCGAATTGCCCGAGAGCTGAATTTTGTTGAGGTAGTCGCGCTGCTGGTCAGTGAGAGCGGTTTGCATGGCCAGGGTTGCCAACCCCAGCACGCCGTTGAGCGGGGTGCGGATTTCGTGGCTCATGGTTGCCAAAAAGCTGCTTTTGGCCTGGTTGGCGGCTTCGGCTTTTTCTTTGGCGATCACCAGTTCGGCGGTTCGCTCGCGCACCAGGTCTTCCAGGTTGTAGCGGTACTGCTCCAATTGATGCTCGACCTGTTTGCGCTCGGTGATATCTTGCACGATGCCGGTCAGAACGGCCGGGCTGCTGTTCTCGTCGCGCATCAATTCACCGGCTTCGGCCCACACCGTGCGAACATTGCCATCCGGCCAGATGATGCGGTATTCGAGCGGTATGGGGGTGCTTATCTCGCTCACCATCAGGTTGGAGCGTTCGACTTCCGCGCGGTCATCGGGGTGGATGGCGGAATTGACCACATCCGCCAGTACACCTGTAAAGGTTTCCTTGTGGAGGCCAAAGATGTGGTACATCTCATCCGACCAATCGAGCCGGTTGGTTTTAATGTGCCAGGTCCAACTGCCTACATGCGCCACTTTTTGGGCGTTGCGCAGTTGAGATTCTGATTCGCGCAGCAGGTTTTCGGCCCATTTGCGCTCTGTGATATCCTGGGCTGTGCCAATACTGCGCAGGGGCTTGCCAGACTCATCGAACTCCACTCTGCCCTCGGCCAGGATGGTGTGAATGGAACTGTCTTTGTGAATGATGCGGTATTCAAGCGCAGGTGAACTGCCGTCTGCCAGGTTGGATTTCATGCTGTTGGTGAATGCCTCAACATCCTGCGGGTGAATTACTTTTAGCAGGGCTTGCGGGTCGCCGTTGTATTCCTGGGGACTGATGTCGTACACATGAAACATCTCTTGCGACCAGGTGAAGGTGTTGCTGCGCATGTCCCAGTCCCAGCTGCCCATGCGCGCGATGCGCTGCGCTTCTTGCAGGCTGGTTTCACTTCTGCGCAAGGCTTGTTCTGCCTGCCTGCGCTCTGTGAAGTCACGCAGAAAGGATATTATGCGCCCCCCCTGGATATCCCGGTACTGTGTGCTGATTTCAACATCGAAAAGGCCGCCGTCTTTGCGGCGGTGGCGAGTTTCAAAGCGGTCTTCGCCAAGAGCCATGAGCGTCTGGATGCGTGCCGCAGTGTCTGCGGGTTCTTCGTTTGCATCCAAATCTGAAATGCTCATGTTCAGCAGTTCTTGCTCGCTGTAACCACTCGCGCGGCAGTAAGCATCGTTTACTTCCAGCAGGCGGCCCCGCATATCCGCCATCCAAAAGCCGTCCATGGCAGACTTCAAGACAGCCTGGTGCGAAACTTGAACGGCAACCTGGGCTTCTTCAGCCAGTTTACGCTCGGTGATATCCTGAACTGTGCCAGTGGAGCGAATTGGTTTCCCGGCGCTGTCGTATTCGGTGCGGCTGATTTCATTGACCCACTTGATGCGCCCATCATTTAACAGGATGCGGTGTTCAACCTCATAGATCGTTTTATTCTTTACGGCTTCCTGAAAGGCTTTTTCCACGAATTCCCGGTCATCGGGATGTGTGAATTTAATAAAGCTTTCGTAGGTGGGGATAAATTTTCCTTTTTCGGTATCGAATAAGGCGTAGATTTCATCAGACCAATCCAACTGGTTGGTCAGCATGTTCAGCTGCCAGCGCCCCAGGCGGGTGATTTTTTGCGCTTCCACCAGGCGGGCTTGCGTTTCAAGCAGTTCACGGGTTTGCTTTTTGACTGCGCGCCGCAAGGAGAACCCCCACGCGGCTAACAGCAGGGCCAGGATTGTCACAAATGCGCCTGCGCTCAGCACCAGCGTGTGATACCTGGTAAACCAATTGCCATCCTGGGGAAAGACGTTCAGCCATTTGTTTTCAAGGGTCAGATAGCCCCCGGAGGCTTTGAGCTTTTGCAGTTGGGTGTTGAGCAGGACGATCAGCGTGGTATTGCCCTTGCGGGCTGCGAAGCCGTAGGGCTGCGGAAATAATGCAATCGCAGCCACCTCGACCTTTTGCAGACCGTATTCGCGCATGATCTTCAGGCCGGGCTGCTCGGCGGCAAAAAGTGCATCCACCTTGCCGGCGTTGAGCATCATAAAGCCTTCTTCTTTGCTTTCCACGATCACTTTTTTGATATCGGTGCGGTCTGCCAGCCTTTCCAGGGCAATGTCATTTTTCTGGAAGGCTACGCTGTGGCCGCTGAGCGTTTCCAGGCTGGTAATATCTGCGCTGGTGTTGCGGAAGATGGCCTGCTCGATCTGGCTGTGCGGTTCTGATAATTCGTAAAGTTGGGCGCGTTCGGGCGTCTGGATCATATTGACCAGATCTACAGAGCCGTCTTCCAGCCCGGTAACGGCATCTGGCCAGCTCATGGGTATAAAACGAAAGCTGACCCCGGCC
>Ga0105047_10009875_pt1 | contig 15657 bp, 14 predicted proteins | sample MAT04_FD_78384 | JGI IMG/M metagenome (GOLD analysis project Ga0105047, IMG submission 78384) | Freshwater microbial communities from Lake Fryxell liftoff mats and glacier meltwater in Antarctica - MAT-04 (megahit assembly) | ecosystem: Environmental > Aquatic > Freshwater > Ice > Liftoff... | reverse complement strand
GTTTGGAGTAAGCGAAGTTAATGTTTATTCGAAAGTAAGGGATATCTGAAACATCTTGGACGACATGCGATCAACAGCATCAGTATAAATGGTATTATCTCTTTTTAACACATCAAATAAACCATATGACATTGTAATTTCAGCTCCAAACTTAAAATAGGCTGTGTAAAAATCAAACCCAACCCCACCCAATGCATATACGTCCTTACGATTGATAAAAACATAAGCTGCAGTATTATCAGCTTTTTTCTTTGCATTCGATGCAAGGTCGATGGCATACTTACCTCCAGCAAGCACATAGGGTCTTACATTATGGATGCGTTTTCCTTTAAACCTCACCCAAAGAGGGAACTCAACGAAAGTTGACTGAATATTTTTGGTTACGTAAAGCATTTTTGGCTCAGGGGTGTCATAATAACTTTGAATGGTATAGTCCAGGTTTCTTTCACCAAAAGTAAGCGAAGGAGTGAACCTTAAATCGAAATACTCACCCAGACGAAGGTTGCTCACAATGCCGATTACAAATCCGAAAGTCGGCGTGGCTTCCATATTAAACAGGTATGCAGAATCAACGTTTTGATCAGGCAACGATTGTTTGATATCGTTATTATAGTACATTTTCTTCTGGTAGCCTGGAAATGTATTTATTGTGAAAAACATTTCATTTACTCCTAAAAGAAATCCAAAATGGTAAGGAGCCAGATCGTAATCAGGTTTGTTAGGCACTTGACGTGATTGCGCAGCGGCCATGCCTGAGACGCAAAGCATAAGAGTTATCAGGAAGATTTTTTGAATCTGAATCATGAAATAGAAGTAATAATATATCAAAAACGACGTAATTCGTTGTTTAGTATATAAAACTCATCGTAAGTTGCCTAAATTGTTCAGCAGTGTACGCCTGATTCCTATTTTTTACCTATATAAAGGTTGGTAATCCCAAAGCTCAGACTTATAAATTCGGCATGACTGAATCCTGATTTGAGCATAATCTTAAGAAATTCCTGTTCCTGAGGGAAAGCTGCAACCGATTCGGGTAAATAAGTATAAGCTGACGAATGCCTGGATACAACACGCCCGATTGCGGGTAGTATAAACCTGGAATAAAATCCAAATAATTGTTTCACCGGAAACTTGCCTGGTTTTGAAAACTCCAGAATAAATGCCCTGGAACCTGGTTTTAAAACCCGGCACATTTCATTGAGTCCTTTCGACAGGTTTTCGTAATTCCTCACTCCGAAAGCAACCATTGCTGCATCAAATTCTGCATCTCCAAACGGCAGATTTTCGGAGTCGGCTTTCATAAGCGTGATGGTTTTCTCAAGTCCGAGTTTTTTAACTTTTTCTTTCCCGATTGCCAGCATTTCTTCAGCAATATCAGTACCTGTAATATTATCCGGATTTAATTTTGAAGCAGCAATTGCAAGGTCGGCTGTGCCTGTTGCCAAATCGAGAATACGTCTTGGCCGGTCCTCCGACATGAGTTTAACAAGTCTCTTTCTCCAACCGCGATCAATACCCATTGATAACAAATGGTTTAACAGGTCGTACCTGCCGGCTATATCATTGAACATAACCTGCACCTGTTGCTTACGGCCTGGAGTTTGAGAAATTGGAGGTTTCGACATGCTAATTCGTATGGATATTATTAAATATTTTGAAAATCAGTTGGTTACAACAATTTATCGCTCGTTCACAAACTGTAAAAAGTAAACTAAATGGCTTTCCGGGAAATTGAAAGAAACGCGTTGGGATTTTAATTGTATTATTTAAATTCAATAATAGCTTCTTCCAAAAGTCTTGCTTTATCAACAGGAACAACGCCTGATTGTTCGCAAACAAGTCCGCCGGCTATATTAGATAGTGAAGCTAAAAGTAGGGGAGTCGTTTTTGCAGCCAGGCAAAGCGCTGCAACGCTGATTACGGTATCGCCGGCACCGGAAACATCAGCAATGCTTCTCATTGTTGCCGGAATAATTATTGAATCGAATCCATGCTCATTTTTTGCACTGATAAAAATACCATATTCCGATAACGTAATCATTACCAGTTTAATATGGTGATTCGAATGTAACACCATAGCTGCCTCGCGAAGGCTTTCAATGTCATTAGGATCAACATCAATTTTCAATCCTTCTGTAATTTCTTTAAGGTTCGGCTTGAAAAGTGTAATGCCTTTATAAGCCATAAAATTCTTTTTCTTTGGGTCAACGGCGATTGATATAACTTGAGCTTCGGCCAATGACGAAATATTTTCAATCACATGCGATGTCAATACACCTTTATTATAATCCTGAAAAATTATAACATCAGGTTTATTTTTTCTAATCAGTTGAGTTATACTTTGAATCAGAGCTGTTGAGTCATTGCTGTTCAGGTCACTGTCAATTTCCTCGTCAACCCGGAGCATTTGCATCCGGTTGCTGATAATACGGAATTTTGTGGTGGTTATCCTGTCGGTGCTACGGATAATTCCATCCGTTCTCAAACCTTCATCCTGCATCAGTTTAAGCAGAATATCTCCTTGTTTGTCATTTCCAATAACTGAACAAAGGATAGCCTCGCCACCTAGCGATTTAATATTAAGTGCTACATTAGCTGCCCCACCCAGCATATTTTCACGTTTTGTCAGAGCTACAACCGGAACGGGGGCTTCAGGCGAAATCCGGTCAACTTTGCCTATCAGGTACGAATCGACCATTACATCACCAATAACAAGCACCTTGCACGAATTAAATCTGCCGAAAAGTTGCCTGATTTCTTGTTCCGAAATGGTCATAGTTAGTTTTGTTAATGAAAAATATGCTTTTCAGGGTAGTGTGAAAATCTATTTCAGTTTTGACAATGCTTCACTGATTCGCCTGATGGCTTCGCGAAGTGTATCTTCGGAAGCGGCATATGAAATACGAATGCAATCCGATGAACCAAAGGCTGCTCCTGGAACAATTGCCACAAATGCAGTATCGAGCAGATAGTCGCAAAGATCAGATCCTGAAAGAATTACCCTATCGTCAAAAGATTTGCCATAATAATATGTAACCTCAGGGAAAAGATAAAATGCACCATCAGGAACATTGAGTTTAATTCCGGGAACTTCGCGCAATAAACTGATTGCCAAATCGCGGCGATATTTGAAAGCTGCTACCATTTGTTTGATATCATCACTTTCGGCCGGATCAGTATTCATTGCTACTATGGCTGCCCGTTGTGTTATTGAACATGCTCCGGATGTAATTTGTCCTTGAAGTTTATCGCAGGCCTGTGCAATTTCCTTAGCTGCAGCCATGTAACCGAGGCGCCAGCCTGTCATGGCAAAACCTTTGGATAGACCGTTGATTACAATCACCCGATTGTGGATTTCTGCAAAAGTTGCTATGCTCGAGTGTTTGCCAATGAAATTGATATTTTCATAAATTTCGTCGGAAATAATAAAAACATGCGGATGACGGGCAAATACTTCGGCGAAAGCTTTAAGCTCATCAGATGTATAAACCGTTCCGGAAGGATTGCATGGACTGCTGAAAATGAAAAGTTTAGTATTTGGAGTTATGGCTGCTTCAATTTGTCCGGCAGTTACTTTGAAATCAGATTGGACACTGCTATTGATAAATACTCCTTTTGCACCTGCCAGTTTTATTATTTCCTTATACGAAACCCAGTAAGGTGCCGGAATCAGAACTTCTTCGCCGGGATTAACCAGGCATAGTATTGCATTGGCAAGCGACTGTTTTGCGCCTGTGGATACAACTATCTGCTCAGCGGTGTAATGCAGGCCATTATCGCGCAACAGTTTATCGGCTATAGCTTTCCTGAGTTCAGGATAACCGGGAACCGGCGTATAATGCGAATAATTCTGATCTATAGCCGCTTTGGCAGCTTCTTTTACATGATCGGGTGTATCAAAATCAGGTTCGCCTATGCTCAGGTTTATTACATCAAAACCTTGTGTGCGAAGTTCGCGGCTGCGGCGGGTCATAGCCAGTGTTTCCGATTCGGCAAGCAGGTTAATCCTGTCTGAAAGGTAGTTCATTGCTGAGAATTTTTAAACATCATCAGTGGCAAAAGTAGAAAAATATTCAGCTATAAGAATTTTTTTAAAAATTGTTTGTTAACCAATTAACACCCAAAAGTTATAATTAACACGAATCCAATTGATTATACAGTAATAAAATGATTTCAAGTTTGCTTAACGCGTGTAAATACACTCATAATGCATCTCTTTTCTCTTCCTTTAATTAATTTACAGATTCCTGAGCTATTTTTTTCGAAATTTGCATTTAAATCTAAAAATACCATGCTGGCTCTGATCGAATTATTCAAATACACTGTGCCTTCGTTGGTTGTGCTTGCTGCAGCCTACTTTTTATTGAAAATGTTCCTTGATAAGGAAGCAGAAAAAAACCAGGTACAGATGCGTCTTGATGTACAAAAAATTACTCTTCCTGTCAGGATGCAGGCTTATGAAAGGCTTGTGCTGTTGCTCGAACGTATTGAACCTGCCGGATTACTGGTTCGTACCAATCTGCCTGGAATGAATGCCGGTCTCCTCCAATCCGAATTGGTTCAGTCAGTAAGGTCGGAGTTTGAACATAACTTGTCGCAACAATTGTATGTTTCATCCAAAGCCTGGGAAATGGTTCGGAATGCACGCGAAGAAGCTGTTAAACGGATTAATACCGCTGCCATGAAACTGCCGCCTGATGCTACCTCTGCCGATCTTGCAAGTCTTATTCTTATTAATGATATTGATGCTGAACAATCAGTTGTAAAAGGTGCGCTTGATCTTTTAAAAGCCGAAGCAAGATTAAATTTCTTTTAAATCTGCAATAAATAGTATTCATCCATTTGCTCTATTATTTACGATGTTCTGATTATTGAACAGTCCGTTAATAATTCCTGATAGTCTTATGAGTAATAAATTATAAAATTGGGTCTTTACGTCCTAATGTGCTGATAATTTGTTGCATAATGGCTTACGCCTTGGCGGTAAATATAAAAATAAAGGAGTATTGGATAATTGAACTAATTCGTTCATTAGTTTGTTTAATATATTTAATAAAATATTAAACAATGAAACGTGTAGAGTTTTTTCAGTTTGTACCCGGAAGTATAAGTGAAGTTTGGAATTTCTTTTCTTCTCCAGCCAATCTTTCGAAAATAACACCTCCCGAAATGGGTTTTACCATAACCTCGCCACCACAATCTGCCATGTATCCAGGCATGTTTATTACTTACAAGGTAAGCCCTGCTTTAGGTATAAAGTTGAACTGGGTAACCGAAATAACACAGGTCAGCGATAAAAAGTTCTTTATTGACGAACAGCGTAGCGGCCCTTATAACATCTGGCATCACGAACACCATTTCAGGGAAGTGGATGGAGGAGTGGAAATGCACGATATACTATATTACCAGGCTCCGTTTGGAATTTTTGGCAAAATGGTGGAATTGCTTTTCGTTAATCAAAAAGTGAAGCAGATATTTGATTTCAGGGGAAAATGCATAAAGGAACTGTTCCCGGATAAAATTTAATTTATTTTATTTTCGGAAATACTAACTCTTATTATCAAACGGAGTCGTTATGATATTTAATTGAATGAGCATGGATTATTAAGTTTTTAACAAATTGATAACTTTTTATCGCATCCTGCTTTCAGTTTCAAGTTTATTGAATTTCCAAAACCGGAAAATTACTCCATATTGGAACCAAAATCATTGTATACATAAATTTTTAAAATGCACACAACAAAACACGTATAGATATTGCTGGCTGTAGCTAAGAGTTGCGTGTTAAACTTTGTGCTTTGTTAGCTTTTTGAGGTCTCCATGGCTACAAATAAATAGCCACTAAGTCTCAAAGCCACAGATAATCTCTAACATAGGCTACAAAGCTCTTCTAAACCTAAGCCATCATGCTATCGAAAACTTATAAAGAGTCATCTAAGTGTTGGCCTTGCAATAACATAAAATTGCTGAAATCATTTTAGTTGAGTACAAAATCATCTTCCGATACTTCAATTTCCAGTTCTGCACCGATAAGTTCAGCAAGCCATTTGTAATCTCTTTTAATAATGAGACGGATTTCAGTGAATCCCATAACAGGGAATTTTAATGTAGCTAACATAATTTTATTTTTTTAATTGGTTAAAACTTTATTTGTTTCTTTTCGAATAGGTCCTCTTATCAGTTTTATCAACCTGTGTGCCAAAAGTAACTTCGAAAATCGACATAAATTGTTAGAATTTGATTAGAAATTAATGAGACTTATTTCCAGTGTTTGTACTCACAAAACTGCTTCCGCAATAAGAGGTTAACCTGGTTAATTTTTAACTCTGTTTTAATGAACTTTATAAATGGTTTACTGATGTGAAGAATGTCCGGATTGGAAAAATAAAAATAGATTCATTTTTGAGATTGTAAAGTAGTTGAACGGACTAATTACCTGTAGTTGATGTTTTACAAATAATGTAGCACTAATCACTACAAATAACTTTTTTTTAAAAGCAGTTAGAAGAATGGATTCATCTTTAAATCAAATTTTGCCTGATAACAAAATATATTTTACTGAACAACCTTCAATTTCCTTGGTTTTATTATCTTTGGAATAAATCTTTTACTAAAAATTATACTTCAAACGAAGTAATTATGCCATACTATTTCTCATTGGGGAAAATTCCTCACAAACGCCATACACAATTCCGGAAGCCCGACGGAAGCCTGTATTCGGAGCAGCTTGTTAGCACCGAAGGCTTTTCCGACGCATATTCAATTACTTACCATGTTTATGCACCCACAATGGTGAAGTCATTGGGCGAACCATACAGCGTTGCACCTGAAATTGCAGTTTCCAACAATACCCAAAACCGTAGTTTACAGGGTTTTTCAGTTAAACCTGTTGACGACTATCTGCAAAGCCGCGTTCCTGTTCTCGTTAATAATGATGTGTACCTCTCGCTGGCTGCCCCGCGTAAGTCGATGACTGGGTATTTTTATAGAAATGCTTCCGCCGATGAACTGATTTTTATCCATCAGGGCTCAGGCGTTTTGCATACCATGTATGGGAAAATTCCTTTTGAATATGGCGATCATGTAGTGGTTCCGCGTGGAGTAACTTATCAGCTGGAGTTTGAAACTGAAAATAACCGTCTGTTTATTGTCGAATCGTTCACTCCATTCAGGTTTCCTAAGCGGTATGTGAATCATTTCGGGCAATTGCTCGAAAATTCACCACTCTGTGAGCGCGATATCAAAGTTCCGGGAAACCTTGTTACTCATGATGAGAAAGGAGATTTTAAAGTCCTTATCAAAAAAAATGATATGATATTTCCATACCATTTTGCAACACATCCTTTTGATGTCGCGGGTTGGGACGGATGCCATTATCCGTGGGCTTTTTCCATTCATGATTTTGAACCAATAACCGGAAGAGTTCATCAACCACCTCCTGTTCATCAGACTCTCGAAGCTAACAACTTTGTAATGTGTGCCTTTGTTCCGAGGCTTTACGATTATCATCCTGATTCAATACCGGCTCCTTATAATCACAGTAATGTAGATTCCGATGAAGTGTTGTATTATGTTGATGGTGAATTTATGAGCCGTAAACATGTGGATAAAGGCCAAATAACATTGCATCCGATCGGACTGGTACACGGGCCACATCCAGGTGCGGTCGAAAAAAGCATAGGACTAAAGGAAACCAATGAACTAGCGGTTATGGTGGATACATTTAAACCTTTAAAACTCACAAAACAAGCACTGGAAATAGAGGAAAAGGATTATTATAAGTCGTGGGTAGAGTAAGAACATGAATATGTTTTACACTCAACTTTTTCAATCCTGACCTGGTTTTATGATTTAATGGTTTTCGGCATGCCAAATGCTGTTGGTAATGCTTAACATAAAGCCGGAAACCCTTAGGACATTGCTATCTGAACAATTCGTTTAATCGTTAAGCATTGTTACTTTGAAACCTGAGCCTCATTCAGAAAAGCTAATCATAATCATACCTTATTAACAATATGTAACAATCAGATAAACAAATGAATAATCAAGATTTTCTACCCATCAACGGGACTGATTACGTTGAATTTTACGTCGGAAATGCCAAACAGGCAGCACATTATTATCAAACAGCTTTCGGATTTCAGCCTTTGGCATATGCCGGACTCGAAACCGGACTCAGCGACCGCTCATCCTATGTGCTTCAACAGGGAAAAATTCGTTTCATTCTTACAACAGCTTTAATACCTGATTCTGAAATCGGCGAACATGTAAAACAGCATGGCGACGGAGTTAAAGTTGTTGCTTTATGGGTTGATGATGCCCGGAAATCATTTGAAGAAACTACGAAAAGAGGTGCAAGGCCATATCTTCTGCCAACTGTTCAGAAGGATGAAAATGGCGAAGTGGTTCTTTCGGGAATTCATATTTATGGCGAAACCGTCCACATTTTTGTGGAACGTAAAAATTATAAAGGCTTATTCCTTCCCGGGTACGTAAAATGGGAACCAGAATATAAACCTTCGGATGTTGGATTGAAATATGTTGATCACATGGTTGGTAATGTCGACTGGGGGCAAATGAACGTATGGACTGACTTTTATGCCAATGTGATGGGTTTCAAACAATTGATATCGTTCGATGATAATGATATTTCAACAGAATATACTGCGCTGATGAGCAAAGTGATGTCGAACGGAAATGGGTTTATAAAATTCCCGATTAACGAACCGGCTAAAGGGAAAAAGAAATCGCAGATTGAGGAGTATATAAATTATTATTGTGGTTCAGGCGTTCAGCATGTGGCGATGGCAACGGATAATATTATGGATACGGTAAGTGAGCTACGCAAAAGAGGAGTGGAGTTCCTTACTGTACCCGATTCCTATTACGAAACTGTTTCTGAACGTGTTGGTATTATTGAAGAAGATATGAAAGTGCTTCAAAGTCTTGGTGTTTTAATTGATCGTGACGAAGAAGGCTACCTTTTACAATTATTTACCAAACCGGTTGAGGATCGCCCTACTGTATTTTATGAAATCATTCAGCGGAAAGGAGCCAAATCTTTTGGGAAAGGCAATTTTAAAGCATTATTCGAAAGTATTGAGCGGGAACAGGCCAGGCGAGGGACGCTTTAGGCGATGGGCGAGTGGGCGATGAGGTGAAACGGCGAGTGGGAGTAGGGAAAAAGGAGGAAGAAATAGTGAGTTTTTACTTATCGTTAATGGTTTTAAAAAACAAATTTCACAGCCGATTCAGTATCTTCAATTAGTTAAAAATATAATTCTATCTCAACAATGAAATCGTGGATTGAAATTAAACCTGACAGTGATTTTTCGTTATATAATATTCCGTTTGGAATAGGAATAATACCCGAAAGCGGACCAAGAATTTGCACCCGTATCGGCGACTGGGTTGTCGATTTGTCGATTATGGCAAATCTGGCTTTTTTTGATCGGGACATCATTAAAGATTCTGAATTTACTGCAGCAGTGCTTAATGATTTTATAAACAAAGGAAAACATGTTACCGGACATGTGCGGCAAGTGATTCAGGATTATTTTCTGGAATCGGATCAACCGGAATCAACTGCTTCTCTTTTTAAAGAGTATATCCTGCATCAGGCATCGGATATAAAGATGCTGATGCCTTTACAGGTTGGCGATTATACCGATTTTTATTCAAGTATCGAACATGCAACCAATGTCGGTATTATGTTTCGCGATCCTGCTAACGCATTGCTGCCCAATTGGAAGCATATTCCCGTAGGGTATCATGGAAGGGCATCAAGCATTGTTGTATCGGGTGCTCAAGTGTATCGGCCCAAAGGTCAGATTAAACCAGCAGATGCAATACTGCCGGTTTTCAGTGCAACTAATCAACTGGATTTTGAATTGGAAACTGCATTTGTAATCGGGAAAGGAAATTCACTTGGAGATACTATTTCTACTTCCGATGCCGAAGATTATATTTTTGGGATGGTGTTGTTCAACGATCTTTCGGCCCGCGATATTCAAAGCTGGGAGTATGTGCCGTTAGGGCCATTTCTGTCAAAGAATTTTGCATCGGTGATTTCGCCATGGATTGTCACAACCGAAGCACTTGAAGCTTTCAGGTGCAGTGGTCCCGTTCAGGAACCGGAGGTTTTGCCTTACCTGCGTTTCGATGGCGACCGCAATTTTGATATCAACCTTGAGGTTTTAATTAAACCTGAGGATGGCGATCAGGAAGTAAGTGTTTGTAAATCAAATTATAAATACATGTACTGGAATATGAGCCAGCAACTTGCGCATCATACCGTAAATGGTTGCAATATGCGAACCGGCGACCTTTGCGGAAGCGGTACAATCAGCGGTCCTGAACCTGGAAGCTACGGCAGTATGCTCGAACTAACCTGGAAAGGAACAAAACCATTTGCCATGCCTGATGGCAGTGTACGTAAATTTATAAATGATAATGATACCATTATAATGCGTGGTTATGCCGAAAAAAATGATGTAAGAGTAGGATTTGGCGAAGCTGTAGTTACCATTCTGCCGGCGAAGTACTAATTTCATTTTTTTAAACTGATGGAATTTTTTTCTATTCGGATTCTGATTAACATACATTGTCGTCGATAAATCCCTTGTATCTGACGATAATAAGGATTTCCTTCTGTCTGTCCTGAAACTCTAAAATTTGCAACCCTGAAACTCTTCAAATGTCCACAATCGATCCCAATACTATCCCTCATCACCATTTGCACCGCTTGCTGCTCACAGCAGTAGCGCCACGTCCTATTGCTTTTGCCAGTACAATCGACAATATCGGGAATGCAAATTTATCGCCATTCAGCTGTTTTAATATTTTTGGCGTCAATCCAAGTACTCTCATCTTTTCTCCATCACGCAGTGGCCGTACCAACGAGTTAAAGGATACACTTCTTAATGTACAAGAGGTTCCCGAAGTGGTAATCAATGTAGTGACCTTTTCGATGGTTGAACAGATGAATCTTGCCAGTACTGAATTTCCGCGTGGCGTTAACGAATTTTACAAATCCGGGTTTACGCCGGTTCCCTCCGAAAAAATAAAACCATTCAGGGTTAAGGAATCGCCAGTTCAGATTGAGTGTAAAGTACGCCAGGTAATCGAAACCGGTGATGGCCCGGGAGCTGCAAACCTCATTATTTGCGAAGTAGTTTTGATCCATGTGGATGATAATGTACTCAACAAGTTGGGTATGATTGATACCCGCAAACTTGATCTTGTTGGCCGTATGGGTTCTGACTATTATGTAAAAGCCTCGGGTCGGGCACTTTTTACCATCGAAAAACCTGCAATGAAACAAGCAATCGGTGTCGACTCATTGCCCGAAGATGTGAGAATGAGCGAAATACTCACCGGAAATGACCTTGGCAAATTAGGAAGCCTTCAGTCAATGCCAACTGCGCCTGAAATTAAAAAATACTTATTATCACCGGTTTTCAGGATAATTTCAACTAAGTACAGCGATAAGGCAGAAAAAATTACAGAAGAAGCTCACAAACTTGCTCATGCTATGATAGCAGCAAATGAAATTCACGAAGCAATTCTATTGCTTTTAGCAGCTAGTATGAAAGCTTCTGATGGTGAGTAATCAATTTCAGACCATCTCCGATCAGTTTTGCCATTTCTTCATTTTCTTCCGATCTCTTTTTCAGGAAATCTGTGATTTCATCAAGCGTTGCATCTGAGTCATTCAAGTTAGTAAGCTCTTCAGCTATTTCAAGTGGTAAAAGCCACTCGTCAGCATAATCATTTTTGAGGATTTTCCATGAGTCAATGTAGGCTGTGCTTTTTCCTTTGTTTTGCCGCACTTCATTAACGTTGTTGTATAGTCCGTATAAACGTAAATTTGATTCTGTATGCTCGATATGATGTGTTTTTTCAGCAGGAACCGGATATTCCAGATTGAAAGCATCCGGAGAGGCCGGACCAGCGAAAGTTGAAATTATATTTTCACCGATTGCCATATCATATATTCCCCATTCGGGCCTGAAAAGGATACTGTTTTTATAACTGACAGTGCATTCTCTGAAAGAAAAAATGAGATTATTACCTTTGTGTGTTGTAATTTTTTCGAGTAGTCCACGAACAGATACGCCACCATTAAATTCCAGATTAAGAACTTTGTTGGTACTAATGCCATTTGCCAAAAGTTCACCAGTACTCATTGTTTCTAATTTTCCGCTTATACCTTTTATAGTTCCAACAGGTGAGCCAAATCCATCCTTGTGAAAATCTATTCCATGACCAGAAAATTGTTGGTCGTTAACCGAAAGCATAATAGGTCCGGTGAAATTAAGATAAACCGGTTTTTTGTCATACTCATGGATTTTGGCAAGTTTACCCGAAACCTGCAATCCCGAGCTATACACAACTGTGCAGGTTGAATTGGATTGTTGTGCTTTACGAAGACTTTCAAGTCCACCTTTTCTCAGAGCCATAGTATCAATATATTGCTCAAGAACAGTGTTAAGGTATTCGAAATCAGGCGTTATAAATAATTGTGGTTGTTGAGATGTAATATCAAATGTAATGTTTTTGGTATCTATAGTATAAGGTAGTTTTTTAACTTTTGGTTTCAAACAGTTATAACTTTCGCCTATTGACGAAAGCAGCCCTGCTCCATATATCTTTGGGTTTTCGGGTGTTCCGATAAGCCCGTACTCTACAGTCCACCAATGCAAATTGCGCAATAGCGACATTTCTGAAGGTTCTTCTATCAACCTCGAAAGTGCATCCAGTTCAGCTTCTGCCTTTGCAATATCATGGAAGGGAGTATAAGGATCAGCTTTTAAGATAGACAAATGCCGTATAGCCTCATACATTTTATTATCGTAAACGGATGAAAATGCTTTGCTGCCTGCTTTCCCGAAATCGCGGAGGTAAGCGGAGTATTCTTCGTCGGCAATAATGGGTGCATGACCTGCCGCTTCGTGAATAATATCCGGGGCTGGCGTATAAAGAACCTGATCGATAGGCCTGATATCGGCAGCTATCACCAGTACGTTATACGCTTGAAATTCCATAAAAGCCGCCGGGGGAATAAATCCATCCACAGCAACCGCTGCCCAACCGATTTCTTTCAAAATCCGGTTCATTCCGTACATATGAGGAATGCGGTCGATGCTGATACCGGTCCGTTTCAAACCATCAAGGTACGACGAATGCGCAACACCTGGCAATTGTTTAACATTCTGCCTCATTATATAACGCCACACTGCATGATCCTGAGCTGTATAGTTGTTATACGGCTGGTCGATGACGAGGTTGAGCAGATGACTTGGAAGCTTGTCCAATACTTCGTTACTTTCCATAAAGGCTGATTATCTCAACAAAACTACTACTTTTGAAAATCTTTTGTGAAACTGTTTTCCAAAGATATATATATACTTTCATATAACAGCAGTGATTTTGACACCTTCTCTTATTTATATTGCACTTCCGGTAATGAACGAAATGGAGCGCCTGCCGCTGCTCGTAAAAGCTATTATGGAGCAAACAGAACAACATTTTAATCTGGTTGTGTGTGTAAATCAGCCCGATAGCTGGTGGAGTGAACCTGATCACGAGGCTGTTTGCATGGAAAACCAATTAGCTATCAGGTATCTTGAGTCGCTCGATGATAAACGAATTGAAATTCTTGATAAATCATCACCTGGTAGCGGCTGGACCCCAAAAGCTCAAGGAATAGGCTTTGCGCGAAAATTCCTGATGGATCATATTTCGAAAATGGCTAATCCCAACGATATTATTGTCAGTATGGATGCTGATACCGTTTTCAACAAAGGATATTTTGCATCGGTTGCTGAAAACCTGCGTCTTAACCCGGCGGCCTCTGCCATTTCAATTCCTTACTATCATAAACTTTCCTATAAAATTGAACTCGACCGTGCGATGCTTCGGTACGAAATATACATGCGTGCTTATGCCATTAACATGTGGCGGATAAATAGTCCTTATTGCTTTACAGCGCTTGGTTCGGCCATTGCCTTACCTGTATGGACTTACAGGGCTTCAGGAGGTATGACACCTAAAATGAGCGGCGAGGATTTTTATTTCCTGCAGAAAATCGTGAAAACCGGTCGACTGCTTCATTGGAACGGAGAAATTGTTTACCCGGCAACCCGATTAAGCGACAGGGTGTTTTTTGGCACCGGGCCAGCCTTGATAAAAGGAATTGATGGCGACTGGAGCAGTTATCCGGTTTACGATCAGCGGCTTTACGACCTGGTTGCTGAAACCTATAAATTGTTCAATAAACTTTATCACGAAGATGTAAATACTCCTCTCGACGAATTCCTTTTGGGTAAATTTGGCGAACTGCCATGGAAAGCATTACGATTGAATTTTAAAACACCGGTTCATTTCATCCGCGCATGTCATGAGAAAATTGACGGTTTGCGGATTTTGCAATTTCTGAAAGAAAAGCAGCCTGCAGATGAAAAATTAAGTGAAGAATCTCTTTCGGCTCTGTTAGTATCATACCAGAAACAATTCCCTGATTTGATAGAAGGATTAAATACAAAAGTTGATTTTCAAATGTCGCCCATTTCTGAATTGGATCATATCAGGGACATACTTTTCGAAATAGAAATGTATTACCGGAGGATGCACTGGAATAGGTTTACAGGGTTAACAACACTTTATAATTAAACTTCAATTGAATATTTACCCATAAAATTCAAAAATATACCCTTTGCGCTCTCTTAAAGTGAAGCCCTTCCTTAACAGGAATTTTAGTCAATTTGAGATATTCCTCGTTTGTTCTCCTATATTTGCCTGATTAAACACAACTCAAATGAGCACACCCATCAATCCCACCGACACTTTTGTTACCGAAATGGAATCCTGGCATGGCCGCACACTTGGGCTGAAAACTGTTGAGGCTTTGCGCAGAAACCGTTTTGAGGCTCAATTTTTCGAAACACGCGAAGAAACAGCAAAAGCGGTGCTCGAAATGATTTTGCCAGGTATGCAGGTTGCTTTCGGCGGATCACAAACGGCGAAACAACTAAATCTGCAACAGCTGGTAACCGAAAAAGGTGCCATTATCCTCGATCACAATGCCGCAGGATTGAGCGATGAACAGAAAATGGAGGTTATGCGCCAGCAGCAGATATGCGATGTATTTATATGCAGCAGCAACGCTATTTCTCTTCAAGGTGAGCTTTTTAATATTGACGGACACGGAAACCGCGTTGCAGCTATGTCCTTTGGTCCCCGCCGCGTTATAGTGGTTGCAGGCGTTAATAAATTAGTTGCTGACGAGGAAGCCGCCTGGGAACGCCTGCGTACGGTTGCCGCCCCGATAAACTTTAAACGGCTGAATCGTCCCAATCCTTGTGTTAAAAGCGGCGTTTGTATGGATTGTAACCTGCCGACACGCGGCTGTAATATATATGTAGCAACACGCAGAAGGCCTTCTTTAACTGATTTTTCAGTGTTTATAGTAAACGAATCACTTGGTTTTTAATACAATAGTGTAATTAGCCAGTATTACCTCTGTTGGATTCGCTCAGCGGGATTTATAACCCGCTGCATCGGGAACCTGATTTGCAATCCGGTATATTAAATCGTTTCCGGAATCAGCTTAGCGGGATTTTATAATCCCGCTACAACGGGTACCGGATTTGCAAT
>Ga0105047_10009870_pt1 | contig 15663 bp, 11 predicted proteins | sample MAT04_FD_78384 | JGI IMG/M metagenome (GOLD analysis project Ga0105047, IMG submission 78384) | Freshwater microbial communities from Lake Fryxell liftoff mats and glacier meltwater in Antarctica - MAT-04 (megahit assembly) | ecosystem: Environmental > Aquatic > Freshwater > Ice > Liftoff... | reverse complement strand
CTCAAGGTCTTTGACCACCACGCTCCGCGCGCCCACCACGCACCGCGCGCCGACACGCACGCCCGGACCGATGAACGCATCCGCCGCCACCCACGCGTCCTCACCAATCACAATCCCCGGCCTCAGCAGCGGCATATCCGCCCGCGTGTAGTCGTGCGTCCCCGCGCACACGTGCACGCCCTGGCTCAGCGCCGCCCGCGCGCCGATCTCCACCCGCCCAAGACAATATAAAATCGCCCGGTCACCCACGCTGCTAAACGCGCCCAAACTCAGGTTCCACGGCTGCTCCACCAGCACGCTCGCCCGAACCCGCACGCCCACGCCAACCCGCGCGCCGAACACGCGCAAGATCGCACGCCGCACGCCGTACCAGTTGTGAAAGCTCGCCCACAGCAGCCGCTGCCCCACCAGCATCCACAGCGCTCGCCGCACCTTCTCGCCCAGCGTGTACGGCGACCGCGCGCGATCAACCTCGCCCCCGCGCCCAACATCAGCTTGCTCCACCCGTTCGCTCACAGCACCATTATCGGCTCGATCCCGGCGACGGTGCCCACCGAAGGCGACATTTGACTCCCGCAAGGCGGGCTTTCAAACCGCCTGGTCCCTCGCCCCGCTCACCTACGAGCACCGACATCCAAACCTCTCCCACCCTCTCTTGCCATCGGGCTCTGTCCTTCGCGCTCTGTCCTTCGCGCTGTTTGTGCCCTTTGAGTGTTCTGCTCCCACTCCCCGCTCCGCGCCCCCGCGCCTCCGCGTTCCCTCCCCACTTCCCCTCATTGCTTCCGCTGCGGCTCTAGCGCCCGTCGCAGGTCCAGCAGCCCCGCCGCCGCCTGCGCCCGCTCGGCCTCGCTCAGCTCGCGCCCGCCAAACCGCGCCGCGTAATACAGCCCCGTCAGCCCCTCCGCCGCGCCGCCCGCTGGCGCGTTCGCCACCCGAACCGCCCCGCGCGCGTGCAGCATCGGCGGCAAGAACGTTGGCTTCGCAAGCCCGCCATGCCGAAGCGCCGTCAGCATCTCGGCGTAGAACTTCGTCTGCGCCGTAACCACCGGGCCACTGCTGCCGCGCTGGCCCCGCGCAAGGCCCCAGCGTGCCAGCCACCCGCGCAGTCCCCAGCGCCGCGCCAGCCACCCCACCGCGCGCACCAACCCCCGCGCCGCCAGCACCACCAACCCAAGCGCCACCACCGCGCCCACCACCACCACCACCACGCCCACCAGCGTGTCGCCCGGCAAGTTCCGACGCACCCAGCTCTGCACGCCGCTCACACTCCGCGTCAGCCGCGCCGTCGCCTCGCTCCCGCGCCGGCTTGAAAGCTGCGCGACCAGGTCGATCTTCACGCCGCTCTCATACGCCACCACGTTGTCCAGCCAACTAAATTCCACCGCCTCCCACACCTGCCGCACCCACGCCCCAACGCCACCCTCGCGGCGCTGCGTCACCAGCAACCCCGCCGGCGGCGTCGGATCAAAGCTCTCCCACCGCCCCGCCTCGATCTGCACCTCCGCCCACGCGTGCGCGTCGCTCTGACGCACCACAAAGTGCCCCGTCAGGTCGTTGAACTCCTGCGCCACATACCCCGTCACCACCCGCGCCGGCACACCCACACCCTGCAGCATCGCCACCATCGCCGCCGCGAAGTACTCGCAGTGCCCCTGACGACGCTCGGTCAAAAAGTACGTCAGCGGGTCCATGCCGCTGCCCTCAGGCGGGCCCTGCATCTCCAGCGTGTACCCGAACGACCGACGCAAATGCCCGCTGACGGCCTGCGCCGCCGCACGCGCCACCGACGCCTCCGCCAGCTCGCCCTCCGCCGGCAGCACCACCCGCGCCGACCGCAGCACCTCCTGCGCCAGCTCACGCGCCGCCGCCGGCACCGCCGACGTGTCAACCCGCGCCGCCCGCGCGTTCCGCTCGGTATACCCGCTCATCGAGACCACCGTGTACGCCAAACGCCCGCCGGCCCAGTTCCCGCTCAGCAGCGTCGTGCCCGCATCAAACCGCAGTGTTGACTGGCTCGGCCCCTTGACCTGCACCACCCGCAGCGGCGCAAACAGCGGCGCGAGCTGGCTCGCCTGCGCCGACCGCTGCGAGATCTCAACCGTCATCGCCACACGCCCAGACGACCGGTCGCCCACGGCCATAGACCCGCTGCCGACCCGCGTGCCCGGTTCCAGCTCGCTCTCGGTGCCCGGCCCGCCGCGCGTCCACTGCCCGCTCTGCGCGTCGTACCGCGTCAGCACGTTCCCGCGCAAGTACAGCGGCGCGCTCAGCTCACGCACCTCGCCACCTAGCCCGTCACGCACCAAAATGTCCATCACCGGCTCGTTGCTCTGGCTCAAAAGACCCGACTCGCCCAGCCTGAACTGGTCGCGGTACCCAGTCACGCTCCCCGAGCCCGTCCGCGCCCCGCCCACGCCACCAAGCTGCCCCGCCACCTGCCGCGGCGCCAGCATAAAGACAACCACGCCGCCCGCCGCCCCCGCCATCACGCACAGCACCCCAAGCCGCCACGCGCTGCGCATCGTCCGCAGCTCAACCCACCGTCGCCGTAGCGCCTCGCCCTCGCGCGCCGTGCCCGCACGCGCCACGCTCTCACGCTGACCCTCGCCCGACGCCAGCAGTTGCAGCATCACCGCAGAGCACACAGCCAGCGGCGTCATCGCCAGCAGCGCCAGCCCAAGCCCCAGGCTCTGCCCCGTCAGCACCGCGCCAAGGGTCACAAACACCGATAAACTCAGCAGCTGCCGCTCGTCACGCACACGCCGACGGTCCAGCATCTTCGTCAGCATTACCAAACTCAAAAAGTCGCTCAGGCGGCTGATCACGTCCTGGCGGTCGGGCCGCAGAAACTCCCAGATTAGGTTCAGCGCCGCCAAAACCACCAGCGTGTTCAGCAGCCAACCCGGCACGGGCGGCTGCCCCGTCAGCCGACGCTCAACCACCCACGTGCTCAGCAGCGCCACCCCCGCACCAAGCACAAAGAACAGCGGCTTCTCGCCCGCGATCGCGTAGCTCCACTGCGCCATCAAGGCCGTCAGTGTCACGCACGCCATGGCCCGCCGCTCGCCCGTCAAGGTGCCGCCCTCCTGCCCGCCCCGCGGCCCTCGGCGCGCCCGGCAGCACGATCAGCCCCACGATCCGAAGCACCAACCGCGCCGTCAGCCTCCACCCGCAACACCACATCCCCCGCAGACCCGCGATGACCTGCGCCAAAGAACCGCACACCGCTCGCACCTTCACCGCTCGCACCTTCACTAGTCACACCCGCACTGCTCGCACCCGCGCCGCCCGTGCCAGCGTCCGCGCCCCCAACACTCCCTGCCGGCAGCTTCAACAGCGCCAGCTCGTTGATCAGCGCCCACGCGCCGCCCGCCGCCGCACCAGGCGCCACGTCCAGCCCGTAGCCAAAGTCAGTCCACACGCTCAGCCCCGTCACCATCCGCCGCTCGTGCGCCAGCCGCAGCAGCGCCGCGGCCCGCGCAATCGCCAGCTCGCTGGCCTCTTCACGCGCCGCGCGCCGTAGCGTCAGCACCACACGCAAGCGCCGCGGGCTCCCCGTTGCCGTCTGCTTGACCACCAGCTCACCGGGCCCCAGCCGCGCACTCGCACGCCACGCCACCAGCCGCGGCGGATCGCCCGGCCCATACGGCCGCACACCAACCAGCTCGTACCCGTCGCGGTCCATCGTCCGATCGCTCACGCCACCGCTTGACCGGCCGCCGCCCTGCTCAACAAGCCCCGCATCAACCTCTTCACGCCGCGGCGGCACCACCACGCTCGCCGCCGCCGCGTGCCACAGGCTCTTCTTGATGAACCCGAACGGGAACGTCGTGACCGCCTCCCACCCCGTGCTCACAAGCCGCCCGCGCCCCGTGCTCAGCGCCAGGCCCTCCACAATCACGCTCGTTCGCGCCGGCACATGTGACACATATGCCCGCGGCTCGAAGTCAACGCCCGCCCACCGCACCTGCGCCAAGCGCGAGTCGCCCGCGCCCGCTTCGCCCGCACGCGCGTTATCGCCGCCAACCGCCGTTGGCTCGGCCTCCAGCCGCTCATGCACCGTCACCGCAAAAATCGGCAACCACCGCCCCGTGTTGCTGACGCGGTAACGCACACGCACCGCGCCGCCCGCCGGCTCTGCCTCGATCCCCAGCCGCTCAACGCGCAGTGCCATCATCATCGTCCCGCTGACAATCCCCGAGGTCATCAGCAGCCCCAAAGACAGCCCGAACAGCCAGAACAGCAGGTTGTTGTTGGCGTTGAATGCGCCGACGGCCAGCAGCAGCGTCACCAGCGTGTACGCGAAGAACACGCTGTGCAACGGGTACCGTCTTTGAACCTTCACGGCCACAGCGTCTTTATACGCTCCCGCGCTCGGGTCGGATCGTCTACACGCTCACTACCAAGGACTTCTTGGGCTGGCCCCAACCGCTACGCCGAGAGCTTGGCGAACTTGGCCTCAACCCCGGACCCGTCAACCTTCGACCCAGCACAGGCACATTCACGGCACCGAGCTCTTCTCCCGCTCGCCCCCGCCACCGCCACTCACCCCGCCCGCCCGCAGCGTCCGCGCCACCTGCCCCGGCAGCAGCGTCACGACCGTCGGAAACTCACGCGCCACGCTCTCAGCCCGCATCGGCACCCGGATCAGCTCTCCGGCCTGCCACATCGGCACCTGGTCGATGAAGTTCGCGCTCGCCGTGCTCCCATCCTGCCCGCCCATGAGCACAAAGTAGTTCTCATCCGGGTCCGCCAGGTCACTTACGTGCCGCGCGCTCGCGCCAAACCGCGACTGCTGCACGCCGGGCCCGACGTTCGTCGCCGTCTTGAAGACCGTCGTCAGGTTCCCCGGAACGCCCATCTCGTCGTAGCGGTACATGCCCCCAAGCACCGGGATGTTCCCCAGCCAGTGCGTCACCCGCAGCCGGTGCACATCGCCCCAGGTCGTCCCCTCGGGCGTGTCGCTCGCGGCCAGTCGCAGCGCCCGCCCAAGCTCGCCCGTCGCCGCCCCGCTCTCAAGGTCCTCAGCCATAAACGCCGCCAGCGCCACGCTGCCCAGCAGGAAATCACGGCTCTTGCGCCCGTACCGCTTGGCGTAATACTCCTGCGCCAAGTGGTACATCAGCCGGTGCACCATCGCCGCGCCTTGCGAGTCCACGCTGTAACGCCCGTCCCACGCGCCAATCACCTCAGCCGCCCGCCCCGCCTGCGAGCCCCGCCGCAGCTCGAGACCCGCGGCCTGTGCCGCCACGACCTGCGCCAGCCTGTGGCTCGCGCGTGAGTACACATCAAGCTGATGCTTGGCGTGCGAGGCCACGCTCTGCTCCGTGTCACCCTCGATCATCTCGCCGATCCGCCAGACACGGTCGTTCGCGCTCGTCAGCAGCGTCACCGGCGGGTCGGTCCGCACCGGCGGGTTGTTCGCGCTCACCAGGTACCCGCTGCCCGGGTTGAGCGTTGACGGCAAGTCCGTGCTCTTGAGCGCCGTGCCCCAGCGGTGCGCCGGGTTCTTCGGATCCCCCAGCGGCAGCGAAGCGGTCCGCCCCGCCGCCGGGTCAAACTCCATCGCCAGCAACTGCCCGATGTTCCCCTCTACGTCCGCGTACAGCATGTTCTGCGCGCTTACGGCGTACGACGCCCACGCGGCCCTGAACTGCGCCCAATCCTGCGCGCGGTTCGCGTCCAAAAACGCGCTGATCTCGTCGCTGGGCCGCCGCCCGCGCCACATCATCGCCACCGGGCCCGTCGCCTTCGCGCCGCCGCCAGAGCTCAGCACGCTCCCGTCGGTGATCACACCGCCAAAGGGCGTCTCGCGCCACGTCCGTTCTACCGTCGGCCACAGGCGCACCTTGATCGTCTCAGTGCGCGTGGTGAACGCCTCGGGCGGCAAGCTTGAGACATCAAACGCCGCCGACGACAGCCCGACCATGTTCGTGCCACCCCACGCGATCCGCTGGTTACGCCCCAGCAGCACCGCCGGCACGCCGGGGATCTGCAGGCCCAGCACCTCAAACCCCGGCGATCGATAGCCCGCGATGATCCACAGGCCCGGGACGTTGAAGCCCACGTGCGGGTCGCTGGCAATCAGCGCCGCGCCCGCTTGGCCTGCGCCGGGCTGGTTTGCGCCGCCGCGCGCTGACGCGCGCCGCGCGCCGCTGACCACCCAGCTGTTGCTGCCGCTCTTGCTCACCTCGCCCATCAATGAGAGCGGCAGCGGGACCTGCGGCCCGAAGCTCGGCATCGAGCCCTGCCCGTGCGCCACCAGGCGCTGCCAAAGCTCTAAAAAGCCCGGCTCGTCGCGGTTGCGCAGGTACGTCACGAACGCCGCCCAGTTGATGTCGATGCACGCGACGCGCCCGACCGTCAGCACGTCCGCCGCCGTCCACTCTTCGTCGGGGATCGCCAGCAGCCGCATCTCCAGCGGGCGGCCCTCCATCGTGCGCTTGTAGTCGTTGATCCCTCGGACGTACCGCTCAAGCCACGCGCGCGTGTCAGGGCGCTGGGTGGCCATCAGCGCCAGCGTCTCTTCACTTGCGGCCCCAAACCCAATCTGCCTGATCAGCACGTCAAAGTCGATGGCGATCGGCCCGCCCATCTCGCTCAGCCGGCCCTTGGCCGCCATCCGCAGCAGCTCAAGCTGCCCAAGCCGAAGCTGCGCGTGCACCAGCCCCATCGCGTACGGGACGTCATCATCGCGCTCGGCCTCGACAAACGGCACGCCCCAGCGGTTCCACCTGATCTCGACCTTCCCGCGCACGTCCGTCGGCACCGCGCCGGGCCCCTCGCCCAGCGAACCCGAGCGGTCCTGACCATCAAGGTGCTGCCGCGAGCTGGAGATGTTCGCGCAGCCGCCAGCCTGCAGCGTGAGCGCCGCGGCGCACGGCACCACCGCCGCACTCAAGCCCGCAAACAACCAAAACCGCACACGAGCCGTCACAGAACCCATGACTCCGCCCCTCTCGCACACGCGCCCAACACACCATCGCGGCCGGTGTCGCCGCCAAAGCTGATCGTACCGTCCGCGCACCGCGCACCGCGCGGCTGCGGCCCCGCTTGCCGCCAAACCTCGCTACATTCCTTGGGTGAACCCACTGCACTGCCCTCTCCAGCTCAAGCGTCTCTCGCCGCGCTGCACGCTCCCGCAGTATCAGACCGCCGGTTCTGCGGGCATGGACGTCGCCGCGTGCCTGCCCGAGGGCGAGACGATCCGCGTCGCGCCCGGGCAGATCGTCAAGGTTCCGCTGGGTTTCGCCGTCAGCTTTCCGAGCGGCTTTGAGCTACAGGTCCGCCCGCGGTCAGGCCTCGCCACCAAGCACGGCATCACGATCCCCAACAGCCCCGGCACGGTCGATAGTGACTACCGCGGCGAGATGGTCGTGGCCCTTATCAACCTTGGGCGTGAGGCGTTCGTGGTTGAGCACGCCATGCGGGTGGCCCAGATCGTCGTCGCCCCCGTGGCCCGCGCGAGCGTCAGCGTGGTTGAGAACCTTGACGACACGCAGCGCGGCAGCGGCGGCTTTGGCAGCACGGGGTTGTAAGAACGTCGGCAAAGTGCGCACCAACGCGCAGTTCGGCGCGGATCGCTACGATCGCCCAGGATCGCTGCGGCGGGGCCCGTCCACCCGCGGGTCGGGTCGCGCGGCGCGGGCTGCCAGGGCCATCCACGCCCATCACAGAGGCTATTACAGGATCGCTTGCAAGTAAGTGGTCGCTTATGTCGGTGTTTGTGCGCAAAGGTATGGTGTTCGCGTGTAGAGGCACAAGCGGGCACATGTACAGCACCGCTACCGGTCGGCGTTCAGCCAGTCTTGGGCGCGCTGGGCGTGCGTGGTGCCGGGCAGCTCGGTGCGCACGCGCGTGAACAGCTCGCGGGCCTGCTGACTCTGGCCAAGGCGGTCATGCCCGGCGGCCAGCGCGGTCCAGTACTCGCCCTTCTCGGCGGGGGCCCACTGGTCAAAGTGCGGCGCAATCAGCGGCCAGGCTTCGAGCAGGTCTTGCACGCCAAGGGCCGTCAGCTCACGGCGCACGCGCCGATCAAGGTGGAACCCGGCCATGTGGATCAGGCACTGCCCGCGCGCGAGCGTGACGGTGGAGTTCTGCGGCTCAAGTGCGCGGGCTCGCGCGAGAGTCTTGACTGACTCATCCCACAGTCGGCGCCCGGTGCCGATTGCCAGCGTGCGGTAGGCGCGACCGCTGCGGACCGCGAGGACGCTGCCCTTCCAGGCCATGGCCTCGGCGTGGTTGGGGTCGGCGGCGAGGGTTTGATCGCAGAGGCGTTCGACGCGGGCGAGGGCGTCAAGGTCGCCGCGGAGGCCAAGGAAGTAATCGGGGCGGACGCCCCACTCGAAGCCACGCTCGCCGCCGGGCCCGCGTCGTGCGTCGGAGAACGCGCCTGGCGGCGCCGTGCCGTCGGCGTGGGTGACTGGGAACTCATGGAGCTTCGGCGCGGCGGGCTGCGGCAGCGGTGCGGTGAGATCGGTGGATGAAGGCGAGCTCGGCGCTGTGCTGGTTGTGGCGCAGGTGGCTAGTGACCACCCGGCGAGCGCGGCGAACGCGGCGAGTGCCGCCGAGCACGCAAGCAGCAAGGTTGTTCGTGGGCGTGGCACGCGTGCAGCATCGCAGGGAATTGCGTGCGCGTCAAGGGGTGTGTTGCGGGCAAAGGCGAGCGGGCAGCGCCCGGTCGGAAGGTCAGAGGTACTCAAGCAAGGCCCTCGGGTTCGCGTAGGCTTGGGCTATGCGACGCGTAATTTTGGTAATGGCGGTGCTGCTGGTGCTGTTGGCTGGGCTGGTGGCGGCGGAGCGGCCGCTGCCACGGGCGGACTTCACGTTCATCAATCGCGGCGACCTGACGACGCTGGACCTTTCGCGCATGAGCTGGGCCCAGGACCTGCGCGTGGCGGCGATTCTCTTTGAGACGCTGGTCCGCAACGACCTGTTCAGCGAGGGTTACGACAAGTTGCCAGCGGCGGCGGTGCGGTGGCGCGTGGGCGATGACCGCAAGACTTGGACCTTTGAGCTGCGGCGTGACGGACGGTGGTCCAACGGCGAGCCGGTGAAGGCGGGGGACTTTGTCTATGCGTGGCGGCGTGCGATGCTCCCCGATACGGCGGGCGATTACGTGAAGCTGTTCCATCTGATCGAGGGCGGCAAGGAGTTTACGGCCTGGCGCGGCGAGGCGCTGGAGGCGTTTACGAAGGCGCACGCTGGCGCGCCAAGTGAGGCGGCCGCGCGTGAGCTGTGGGCGCAGACGAAGGTCAAGTTTGACGAGATGGTGCGCGTGCGTGCGCTGGACGACTGGACGCTGGAGGTCAAGACCAAGCGGGTCGTGCCGTATTTTTTGGACGTAATGGCCTTTGAGGTGACGGCTCCGCTATACCCGGCGCTGCTCGAGGCGCACCAAAGTTATGACGGCGCGACGGGCCGGATCGCGACGCGGTACGACTGGACGCGCCCCGAGCGGTTTGTTGGCAACGGGCCGATGCGGCTGGCGGTGTGGCGGTTTAAGCGCGACGTGCGGCTGGAGAAAAGCACGACGCATTGGAACGCGGCGAACATGGCGATCGACTCGATCTCCATGCCCAGCGTGGAAGACCGCAACGCGGCGGTGCTGGCGTTCCAGAGCGGGAGCGTGGATGCGATGAGCGACACGACGGCGGACTATCGGGGGGACATGCTGCTGGCGAAGTGGCAGTTTTACAAGGAGAATCAGGGCGAGGTGGACCGGCTGCGGGGGCTGGGGCTGGACCAGTTCGCGGTGGATCGTGCGCTGCCGAAGGACCCGCGGAAGAACATCCACTCGGTGCCGGCGTTCGGGACTTACTTTTATAACTTCAACTGCCGTCCGAAGCTACCCGACGGGCGAGACAACCCGTTTATTGACGCGCGGGTTCGCAGGGCGTTTGCGATGAGCGTGGACCGGCAGAACGTGGCGGACAACATCCGCCGTCAGGGTGAGCGGTTGGCGCGGACGCTGATCCCGCCGGGCGGGCTGCCTGGATATAAGAGCCCCGAGGGGCTGACGTTTGATCCGGCGGCGGCGCGTGTGCTGCTGGCGGAGGCGGGGTACCCCGGTGGCAGGGGGCTGCCGACGATCGAGATTCTGTTCAACCGCGACGCGGGGCATGATCTGATTGCGCAGGCCGTCAAGAGCGACTGGGAGCGGCACCTTGGTGTGCGGGTGGCGCTGCAGCAGCGTGAGATCAAGGTCTTTCGCAACGACCTGAAGACGAAGAACTTCATGATCTCCCGGTCGGCGTGGTACGGGGATTACGGCGACCCGCTGACGTTTTTGGACTTAAATCGGACGGGTGACGGGAACAACGACCGGGACTTTTCGTACGAGCCGTACGACGCGCTGCTGGACGCGGCGGACGCCGAGGCGGACGTGGCGAAGCGTTCTGCGATCTTGACGGAGGCGGAGCGGGTGCTGATCGAGGAGCAGGCGCCGCTGATCCCGTTCTTTCATTACAACCAGGTGTACTCGTTTGATGTGGACCGTGTGCTGAACATCTCGCCACACTCGCGCCAGAAGCAGTATTTGCACATGGTGGACATGGTGGGTGACGGGAAGGGGACGGACGTGCCGCGCGAGATGCCGCGGCGTGTGAGGTGAGGATTGTTAAGACTTTTGGGATATCTGGACTTTGATTGACAAAGCGGGGAGGTCAGGGGGTAGTCTGTGGGAATGACCAACGCAAGCCGAGTGTGGGCACGGTGGCGGAGCATGGCGGCCCAATCAGCAGTAATTTTGCTGTGTTTGTGGTCGTGGGGGAGTGCGGCGGCGCTGGCGGTTGAGCGTGAGGGCCCGCCACGGACGGAGGCTGAGCTGCGTGCGTTTGTGGAGGAGTTGCAGAAGGATTCGGGCTCATTAAATTTTCCGCCGCTGGTCCAAGTCTCATTCCGAACGCTGAGGTTTTGCCCGTGGACGTCGGGCGAGATCGAGGCGATGTGGCCGAATATCAAGGACAAACGGGAACATCCTGCGCGGACGATGATTAAGCTGTGCCAGGAGATCTCTAGGCGGGGAGAGCCGGCGACGGGCGTGCAGGTCGTCGTGCGAGATCAGCTTGGACAGTGGCGTTACTCGTCGATGGACAAATTTCGCAGTGACCAGGAGCACTACGCCAACAGCAAGCGCGGCCCGTGGGTGGTCGACAGCTTTAAGAATGGCGAGCTCATGGACGGGGGCTCCTTCTCCCCCGACACCTTCGCAGGCGGCATGGGCGGTTACGCTGGGCAGTTTGCCCGCGCTGTTGAGAATTTCCTAACAGGTGGCGTGCGTCACTGGCCGGGTACCCGGGTTGATAGCGTCAGCCTGCGCTCTAGCGACTGGCGGGTGGTGTTCAAGGAGCAGGACCAGACCGGTGCCGCAACCTTGATCACGCTCGAAGGCGTGATTTCGGACAAGCCCCCGTTCCTCATCACCCGCAGCAAGGACACGGTTGACACCATCGGTTCATCCCAGCGCACCCGCGCCTTCGTGCGGTTCGAGGGCTGGCGGTGGGATGAGACACTGGGTCAGATGGTGTGTGAACGGGTTGACTTCGGCGAGGTTCCTGGTCGCGTGCTAAACAGTTACCGCCTTGATTCGATCAAGCAGATCGAGCAAGCAGACTTTGATGCTCTTTTGGTGCCGCCAAGCGCAGCGAACCCAACGGTGCGCTACGGGGCGTTCGAATGGACGGCTCAGAAGCTGGTCGAGACTAAGCGTCGCAACAGTCCGAACGGGAGCCAAGCAACCGGCGACAGTTCGTCGCGCTTGCCAGCAAGCGGCAGGCTCGTTGCGGGCTGGTGGATTCTCGGAGCGTTGGCTGCCACGGCGGCCGGGTTTGTTTGGTGGAAGGCGTCTGCGCTAAGGAGGTAATGATGCAGCGTTTCTCTGCCCTTGCGTTGCTCACGGCTGCCGCGGTAGCACCCGCGGCCATGGCCACGGTCGTTGCGTGCTGGGTCGACGCCGGGCTGACCGCGTGCTGTAATGCACCCAAAATGATCTGCAACAACCGTCAGGGTCTCGTATGGCTTTGTCACGGCAGCTCCGCTGGCGCCGTCAACATCCAGGTCGTGCGGCCGGTCAACTTGGGCAACTTTGAGAGCGGCCAGAACAACCTGGATACTTCGAACCCCGTCGCGTGCACAACGAAGACGCATGCGTGCGGCTCGCAACCCGGGCAGTGCTTGCCTGAGGTCGTTGCTCAGTCCACTTGCGTCAACACGACAACCACCGGTCAGATCTGCCCGTAGGGCGATGACTTCCGGGCCTGCACGGCCCGACGGAGCGTGACGTGATCAAGAGCGATCGATTCAGAACCGCTGTGGCATCGACTCTTACAAAGCTCGTCGCTACGTTGCTACTTGTAGCGGGGCTGCTCAAGCTGCTGGACCTTGATGAGTTCGCCTCAAGCCTTGTTGCCTTTGTTCTGTTGCCCGAGTGGGCGCGGCACGTTTCGACTTTCGCCCTGCCGACCCTCGAAGTGGCCGCTGGGTCGCTGCTGCTCTGGCGCTGGCGATCGCGGCCGCTGGTAGCGTTTACCGTTGCCCTGTTGAGCGCGATGGCAGGGGTGCTTGCGGCCCACCTTCTGCTTCGCGGTGAAATTCCACCCTGCCGCTGCTTTGGGGCGCTGAGCGCTCACGCGCAGTGGATGTCGGACGCGCGGTTCGCGTTGGCCAAGCCGCTGGTGCTCATGGGTTTGCTGCTGATTGGGGCATGGCTGGCCGCGAGGTCATCAATCGAGGCGGGGCTCCAGCCGGGCCAGAGCGATCCGCGCGCGCCTACCCAGCTTGGGGCGTCGGCCCGTGCTTTCACGCTCATCGAGTTGCTGGTTGTGCTGGCCATCATCGGTGTGCTTCTGGCGGTCTCGCTTCCTGCGCTCTTTCGCGCGCGGATGGCTGCACGCGAGGCCCGCGCGCTCACGTCGCAGCAGGTCATCGCTCGCGGCTTCATCGTCTACACGATCAACTGGAAGGATGCGTTCCCGCAGCCGCTGGCACCAATTGCGCCAGCACCACCTTTACTCAGCCTTTACTTTTTCGCATACATAGGCTGGTCCGCGATGGTCGGTGCTGAGGTTTTGGGAGACGCTCGAGCTGTGCCCAGCGATGAACGCTTTCCAGGGAGCGGGTCGCCGGGCCAGTTTCTATACCCGTGCGCCTTCCTGGCTCGCCCCGAGTTTTGGGACCCATCAACGCGCCTCGATAGCGGTCAACTCAAGGCCACCCGGACTGCGGACGTGACCCATCCTCAGCTCAAGGCCCTGAACGTGACCGAAGCGCAGGACCGCCAGCCTGAAGCGCTGCGCGCGCGTGACAACCACAACATCCCGGCCCTGCTCGCCTTCGTTGACGGCTCCGCGGCGCCCTTCAACGTCCGCGACGTGCTCCCCGGCATCTCCACGGGCGAAGGCGCCATCCCCGAGGCCGCACACACCTTCGACATCTACCGCGCTTTGCACACGCTGCGCGGGGTGTCTGGGCGTGACGTACTGTCGCGGTGATGCTGACGTTAATTCTTCGCAGGCTGTTGCAGTTGCCGTTGATCGTGCTATCGATCTACACGCTGACGCTGGCGTTGGCGTGGGCGGTGCCGGGCTCGCCGATGGACAAGGGCGAGGGGCGGTTGCCGCCGGTAGAGGTGATCAAGGCGATGGAGGCGCGGTACAACCTTGACAGTTTTTGGGGCTTCTACTTCAGCTATTTGGGGAGCGCGTCGGGTTTGAAGTACGCGCGTGATTGGGCGAGCGGGAGCATGGCGGCGGAGGACTCGGCGGCGCGGGCGCTAGGGCAGGCGCCGGCGGCGCGGCCGGTGTTTGACCTGGGGCCGAGCCTGCAGTATGAGGACTGGCGTGTCAACGAGATTTTGGCGGGCAGCTTGCCGGTGTCGGTGACGATCGGTGGGCTGGCGATGGTGCTGGCGATGGTGATCGGGCTGACGGCGGGGCTCGTGGGTGCGGTGCGGCCTGGGTCAGTGGCGGACGTGGGTACGCTGGCGGTGGCGCTGGTGGGGATCAGCTTGCCGAGCTTTGTGACCGGGACGCTGCTGCTGCTGGCGGGGCCTGTGATGCTGGGGATTGGCGGGGTGGCGAGCTCGGGCCGGATTGAGGACATGCTGCTGCCGGCGCTGACACTGAGCCTGCCGTTCGCGGCGTATATCGCGCGGCTGACGCGGATGGGGATGATCGAGGTGATGGGGGCGGACTTCATCCGGACGGCGCGGGCGAAGGGCGTGCCTGAGCGGAGTGTGGTGATGAAGCACGCGCTGAAGAACGCGTTCTTGCCGGTGCTGAGCTATCTGGGGCCGGCGACGGCCTTGGCGATGACAGGGAGCTTTGTGGTGGAGCGTGTGTTCACGGTGCCGGGGCTTGGGCAGCACTTTGTGAACGCGGTGCTGAACAAGGACCTGTTTTTGATCATGGGCGTGGTGCTGGTGTTCAGCACGATGCTGATTGTGTTCAACTTGGCGGTGGACGTGCTGTACCGATTTGTGGACCCGCGGATTGAGTAGGGCAGGCCGATAGCACGTAGCACCTGGGTACGTGGGCACATCTGCACATCGGTAAAGGCGCGTGGGGGCGCGCGGGGGCACGTGAGGTTTAGGGCGGCGCGTGGTCGAGGGTGGCCTGAACGGAGCGTTGCTCGGCGCTGAGCAGTTCGAGGGTGCTGGTGGACTCGCGCACGAGGTTGGCGGCGGCGTAGGCGATAGCGAGTACGCCGACGGCGCTGGCGAGGATGACGATGGCGACGGCGACCTGCGCGGGCTGCTGGTAGCCGAAGAAGCTCATGGAGGCACCGGCCATGGCGACGCAGGTGCCAGCGGCGAAGCAGCCGATGGCCAGGTAGCAACCGCGCAGGGCGCGGATGATGATGCGCGAACGTTTGGCGGCGGGAACGAGCTGTTGTCGGGCGAGCTCGCGGGTGAGCGAGGCGGGTATGCCGGGGTGGTGGCCAAGGTGCGTTGGTGCGTGCGCGGGGTCGAGCAAGACCTCGGCGATGATGCGGGTGCGGTCAACGGAGCGGGCCAGGCGGTTGGCGGTGCTGAGTGTGAGCAGCGTGCTGGCGTTGGTGAGGATGGCCGGTGCGACCAGGAAGGTGAAGACGGCGAACGGGTTGTCGTGGCTCATCACGCCTATGTCCATGCGTGAGGGTATGGGGGCACATCGGCACATCGGCACATGGGCACGTCGGCAGATGGGCAATGGACGGGGCGAGTGCTTGGTTTGGCGATGGTGGGGTCGGTGGCGCTGGCCGCGTACTTCAACACGCCGGGTTGTCAGTGGGGCCGGCGGAGTGCAGCCCTCGGAGCCAGCCGTGCGTGGGAACGCACCAGGATTGTGAACTGGGCTGTCTCAGGGCGAGCCGAAACGATAATACACGCTCGTAAGATTATCAGGGGTGCTTTGATTAATGCCCTGAGCGGAACCTGCTTTGGTTGGACGGCGCGGTGACGCTGGGCATGCGGCGGTGAGCCCGTTGCGGGCCCTTGGTGGGCCCCTGGTGGGCCCCGGGTGGGTCCTTTGGTGGGCCGCGTGGCGCAGGGTGCCGCGGTCATCAAGTGGACTCGTGGCCAAGCGTTGCCGCAGTTAAGCGTCGGCGTCAGTGGCGTCGGCGTCAGTGGCGTTGGCGTCTGTTTCTTTTTCACTCGCGTTGTCGATGTCGCCGTCGTGCCCGTGG
>Ga0105047_10009869_pt1 | contig 15664 bp, 6 predicted proteins | sample MAT04_FD_78384 | JGI IMG/M metagenome (GOLD analysis project Ga0105047, IMG submission 78384) | Freshwater microbial communities from Lake Fryxell liftoff mats and glacier meltwater in Antarctica - MAT-04 (megahit assembly) | ecosystem: Environmental > Aquatic > Freshwater > Ice > Liftoff... | reverse complement strand
TTGGTGGCGCCGGCCTAACGTTGGGATCGAGCACCTCGTTGATAATCCGGCGCGGATTGAGTTCATCCAGCACCTTCAACTCTTCACTGAACTGCGATTGGAACTCGTTAGACACCTTGCGCAATTGTTTGGCGTATTTTGCCATCTCACGCATGGCGGCCGGCAATCGCTCTGGCCCCAATACGACCAAAGCGATGATCGCGATCATAACCAACTCGAACATGCCAATGCCAAAGAAGCTGTCCATAATCAGAAGATTTTCTGCTGAACTTCGTCCAATGCCGAACCAAGCACGCCGTTGACAAAGCGGGGGCTATTGTCGCTGCCAAATCGTTTTGCCAACTCCACAGCCTCGTTGATGACCACCTTTGGCGGCGTATCGGCATCACGACACCCAATCTCAAAGAGGGCAAGACGCAACACATTGCGGTCGATGATTGCCAACTGGTCAACTGGCCACTCGGGCGCATATTTGCCGATGATGCGATCCAAGTCCGTGCGGTTGGCGACGACGCCACTGACAAGCCACCGCAAATAGCGGGTAGCCTCCGCACCGACAGGCATCTCGGGGTCTTCGCCGGCTTCACTGGGCAGCGGATTGGCCAACCTTGCATCCACCACGTCACCCGGTTTGTGACCAGCGCTGTCCACCTCAAAGAGCGCCTGCACAGCCATCTGGCGCGCCAATTGGTGTTCTTCGATCTGGCGCTGATGCGCCGGATCCACTGGCCTGCGTTTGGAATGCGGATTGCTCACTGCCGCCGCATCCCCGTTCCTTGCTGTTGCTGTCATCGTTCCATCCAGTCATGCGTTATAGCATAACTTACCGAACTGTGCTAGGCCATTACCAGCCCGCCGTCCACACTCAAGACGTGTCCGGTAATGAAGGAAGAGCGTTCTGCCGCCAGGAATGCCACCGCCCACGCCACTTCTTCCGGCGTACCCATACGCCCGACCGGCGTATTGGCCAAAATGCTGCCACGCTGCTCGTCCGTGAGCAAATCAGTCAATTGAGTGGGAATAAAGCCAGGCGCCACCGCATTGACGGTAATGGAACGGCTAGCCACTTCACGCGCCAGGCTTTTGGTAAAGCCAATGATCCCGGCCTTGCTTGCTGCGTAATTCGCCTGTCCAGCTTGGCCAGACAACCCCACCACGCTCGTGATGTTGATGATTCTTCCCCAACGTTGCCGGATCATTCCACGCAACGCAGCCTTGGTGACCGCATAGACGCTCTTCAGATTCGTGTTGATCACAACATCCCAGTCGTCCTCTTTCATCATCATCAACAACGTGTCGCGCGTCGTGCCGGCATTGTTGACCAAAATATCAAGCCTGCCCAGGGTGGAATGCACCTTCTTGACGAGCCCAGCCGCCTGTTCCACATTCCCAACGTCCGCCTGAACCATCTCGCTGATGCCGCCTGCCGCACGGATCTGTTCCACAACCGCTGCGGCGCCGTCAGCATTGCCACGATAGTGCACCGCCACTTTGGCGCCGCCTCTGGCCAACTCCAATGCGATTGCCGCACCGATGCCACTGCTGCTTCCGGTGACGAGCGCAACTCTTCCAGAGAAATCAATGCTCATTGCTACCCTACTCGAAGCTGATCACTTGACCACACTGCGGCATTATACCGTCGAAGCCAGCTGCGGCGAAACAACCCTGAAAGGGACTTGGACAATTATCAGGAATGGAGCCACCCACCGTCCACCGATCAGACGCAGAGGCAAAAGTCATCCTTCAGCGCGCACGTTCGCGACAAAGGCGCGCACACCGTCGACTGTGTTGATATTGACGCGCTCCGCCCCACGCGCCACGCGCTTGACAAGCCCAGTCAATACCTCACCGGGTCCCACCTCCACAAAGCGCGCGACACCCGCCTCTGCTAGCCACTGGAGTGACGCCGTCCAGCGCACGCTGCCGATCAATTGCGCGGCCAGTTCAGCACGAATCGCGCTGACGGTCGTCAACGGCTTACCTGTGGTGTTACCGATCACCGGCGCTAAGGGCGGGACAAACGGCGTGGATTGCAGGGCAGCCAGCAATTGCTCCGCAGCCGGCTGCATCAACGGGCTATGTGCCGCAATGCTAACGGCTAACGGCATCACCTTTTTGGCACCGGCCGCCGATAGGGCTGCCATGGCGGCTTCCATCCCCAATCGGTCACCTGAAATCACAACCTGACCCGGGCAATTGTCATTGGCAACTTGGACGATCCCACCCTGAGCGACTACTTCAGCGCAAATGGCGGCAACCTTGCTTTCATCCAGACCAAGAATCGCCGCCATCATTCCAGGTGCGCGTGCGCCGGCCTCTTTCATCAGGCGACCGCGTTCACGCACCAAGCGTAGCCCATCGGCATACCCAAGACTGCCGGCTGCCACGAGCGCGGTGTATTCCCCCAGACTGTGACCGGCCCAATAGACGCCTTCGCCGGCCTTCGCCGGCACGGTGGCGCCAAACTCTGCCTCGAGGGCGCGTAGGGTAGCGATGCTAGCGGCAAGCAGCGCGGGCTGGGCGTTGATCGTGTCGGTCAACACCTCTTCCGGGCCATTCGCCATGAGCGTGCTCAGCGCATAGCCAAGCACATCGTCCGCTTCGGCCAACGACTGCTGAGCTGCCGGGTAGGCGGCAGCAATATCCACGGCCATACCGACCTGCTGGCTTCCCTGTCCGGGGAACAAGAAAGCCGTCGCCCGCACGTGTTGCATCAACAAGGTTCCGTCCATCATCATGCTCTTTGGGTGCAGTTTATCGAGAACTTCAAAAAAGAAAAGGGGATTTGGCAGTCAATCCAAATCCCCTTTTGCACTGGCGAGTTACTTTTTGCCCGAGGGTTTTGCAGCGGCAATTTCGAGGACTTGCCTGCCCCGGTAGTAGCCGCAGTGCGGGCAGACCCGATGCGGCAGCATCGGTTGGTGGCAGTTGCTGCATTCACCCAGCGACGGCGCCCCAATGGCATCGTGCGCGCGGCGCCGATCCCGGCGACCCTTGCTCAGTTTTCGTTTTGGTAGCGGACCCATCTTGCCTCTCCTTGTTGCATCAATTCAACCCTGCTCAACTACAGCGTTGTCAAACGCTGCAGTTGTTCACAGGCGATTCCAATTCCATTTGCTATTGATCATTTCCCGTTGAGTTGCGCAACTTGAGCAGCGCCACCCAACGTGGATCGATTTCTTCCGGTTCTGGTAGGATGCCGTCGTTACTGTAGTGAACATCGACATCTTCCAAATTACCCAGCTCGCTCAACCGCTTGACCAAGTTTGGACATTGGCCCGCGCCCCGCCAGTTACAGCTTGGGTACATCGGCGCCGCCAACCAGATGGCTTGGCGCACGACCTCGGATAGGTCCAGAATGTGCCGCACGTCAATAATCAGCGCAGCGTCCTCCAGATCTTCCTCTTCCCCGTCGAACTCTTCGGGGGGAATGTAGCGTCCTGTATTTACCTCCAACAGCGGGCGGAAGCTCTCTTCCAACTGAAAGCGGACTTCCTGCGCGATTGGATCCGCGCACCGGCTGCATGTCACCTGCACGGCGGTACTCAATTCACCCGTCACCAGAACACCGCTGTTGGTGCGTAACAGGGTGACTGTACCTAACAGCGGGCCAAGAAACCGGAGGTCGCCATCCAACCCATCCAGATTTTCATTGAGCGCGTACCGCCGGGTGGCGCCTGTCAACTCCTTGAGCAGTTGTGCGACGTTAAATTGCATACCAGAATCTCTCCTGCCACTACAGGAGGGCAACGGTACAGGCATACCACCAAGCGGCATTGACAGTTGACCGCAAACAGACAACCAGTATACGCCCGCAGGTTGAATCCTGTCAAAATGGCGGGCAACAAAGCGTATACCAAAGCTGAACAGGCCCGCCGGCTATCCTCCGACGAACAAAGTAGCCGGTAAAAGATCCTTTTCCGGTAAGCCTATTGTAAGCAATCATTCACTTTACGGGCAATTGTTGCGTCATTTGATGTACGATTCTTGTGCCTAATCGATGCTATGATTATCAAAGGGGTATTTTTACCTCTGCTTGTGCTGCCTTGGCGCGTCAAAGATTTGTTCTGCTTCTTGAGATTATGCAATGATGGGCCAACCTCCGTCCTACGTACGCATGCTCCGTCTGACAGTGATACCATTGATCGCCGTCTTGTTGGTAGTTGTTCTGGTCTTTGCCGTCAGGAGTGGTGCAGAGCAGCCGGCTGTAATCGCCGCGAACGCCACGGTCAGCACACTGACGCCGATCACAAACGCAGTTGAGGCGCCATCCTCTACCCCTGGTCAGGATGCTCCACTCCTTGTTCCATCTCCCCAACCGACTGCCGATCCCGCCATTCTTGCGATCGTCAACGACAAAATGATCATGCAGGCGGACTTGGACGAAGCTGCAGCAGTGGACCGGGCTATGTCGGCGCTTGCAGGGCGCGATCCTACCCCGATCCGCTTAGTCCTTGAACAACTCGTCAATGGCGAGGTCGTTTGGCAGGCATCACAAATGGCCGGCGCACCCTTGGCCGATGTGCAGATCCCGCTCGCGGCGATACTGGCTACCTCGACACGAACCGAGCGGGATCTGGATGCTGCACTGGATAACGAGGGGTTGGAGCGCACCGGATTTGATGCCTTTTTTGCACGGTTGATGACGGTTGATCAGTTTGCGCGCCGTGAAGCCAAGCGGCTTGGCACCAAGGACGACGCCTATCTCCGTGAATTACAGCGTGCTGCACACATCAGTTTTGGCCAGCGCGCCGGTGAAATATTGGCGGACGCATTTTCCACTGAGCCAGCCGCGGCGTCATTTGTGGCAACAGATCTCCCAATTGCCGTGTCTGGCAATGCAATCGATGCCAGGATTGCGCCGACCGGTGTCGTGACCGCAACGGCGCCCCCTCCCTCACCGGCAGCTACGCGCGGCACTGAACCCGGCCAACTTTCGCCCGGCTTCCAACTGGCCGCCCTCAACAGCCCGACCGACACGCTTCGTCTAGACGATTTCTTGGGCAAGCCCCTGGTGCTGAGTTTTTGGACCACATGGTGTCCCTACTGTCTACGCCAGACGCCGATCATGGTCGACGCCGAACATCGCTACGCTGTCGATGGCATCCAATTCGCCGGCGTCAACGTCCAAGAATCCCGCGACACCGTTACACCCTACCTCATGCAACATGGCATTGGCTATCCCATCCTGCTCGATCAAGACGGGGCGGTCGCTGGGCTATACGCAGTCAGCGGTTATCCGACGACTTATTTCCTCGCCGCCGACGGGCGCATTGTGGCACGCCACATCGGCGCCTTATCTGTTGAACAACTGACCGGCTACGCGGAGCAATTGCTTCGCGTAGAGTAAACACAATTCAATCGTCCACCGACGTGGGCAGGCGGTCCATATGAATCGTTCACACGATGACGTGATGCGAACAACGGTGAGCACGCAGGTACAGGCGTGGCCGCAGCCGTTGGCACAGGTGCGCGACGCGTTGCATCTGCTGATGGTGCTATCTATGCTGCTTTCTAGCATCTCGCCGCTACTCAGCCGTCCGCTGGCCAATTTGCCCGATCTGATGGATTGGACGGCGCGGCCAATCGCGGCGCGTCTGGCAGCGGCGGCCGCCGTTGCACCCTATCGACCGGGCATGGCACCATCGGCCCGGACGGTTGCGCTTGGAGCCTCACCCTCCGCTGTGTCGGCCGTGCCTGTCAAAGTGCCGGGCGCCGTCGCCCCCATGGCTGACGCCACTGACACAACATCGAGGGTGGGCACGCGCTTGTCGCCGGATTGGCTTGCGCCGGTGGGCGCGGCGCCTGACGGCGCCACAAGCGCGGAAGCGGGGGCCTTCACCAGTGCCAAAGTGCACGTAAAGTCGCCCGACCTGGGCACCGCTCTGCTGCCGTCCTGGCTGGCTGAAGCGCAACCAGGAGACGCCGAACTAAACCAAATGCCAGATTTCTTGCAGGCTGGCAGCGAGTTCGCCCTTGCGGCCGGTGTCTGCATGGATCAGCCTGCCCTGGGCATCCAACTATCGACACCCTCCCTGGTGAGCCAGGGCCCAATCACCACGCCCTATACCTTCACTTTGGTCGTGAGCAACACGAGTTCATTGACACCGACCGGGCCGATTTCGTTCAGCCTCCAGGTGCCGTCAAGTTTCTATTTCATCGGCGGTTCTGCCGTAGCAACGAGCAACTCGGCCGGTATGCTAGCGCTGTCGCAGCCGCTCATCGACGGTGCAGCCGGCCAGGTCGTCAACATTTTTGTTATATCGCCGGCGCCAAACAACCAGCTTCGACCAGGCGGCATGGTCACGTTGACCTATCGACTGGCCGCCACGGCGGGCGGAATGCCCAATCCCAGCCTCACCAATACACTCAATACGACGACTACCGCACCCTTATGCAGCGTAGGGACGACGGTCAACACGAGTGCATGCCCATTGGCGGTGCGTGTGCCCGTGCAGTTGGCGATTCCGCCCTACCTGGTGAGTTTCGGCAACACCTTTGGCGACACCTACACACTCACGGTCACGAGCAACGGCACGACGACGGCCACGGATGTCAGCTTTGCGATCGACCCGAGTGCAGGTTTTTACTTTATTGGCGGGTCCGCGCTCGCGCAGCATAGCCTTTTTGGCCCGTTGTCGCTGAACCAGCCAGCGACGACCGCCCCCGGCGCGCCCTTTGTGATTCGTCTGGGCGGATCCTATCCAACCAACACCCTGTCGCCCCTGACCAGCGTCACGGTGACCTTCAAATTGGGCACGGACGGCAACGCCAAGTCGGGCCAGCCCTTGTCGGTGACCCTGCGCAGCGGCTCAGACGAAGCACAAGTGTGCAGCAGCACCCGGCAAAATATCGCCACCGGACGTGGCAATTTGCTCGTGACGAAGTCGCCAGACACGCAAAACGCCAGCTTAGGACAAGTAGTCACCTGGACCGTCCGTCTGCGAAACACGGGGTTGGGCAGCGTCTACAACGCGATCTTTACGGATACGGCGTCACCGGCCTTTTTGTCGATGACGGTAACGCCTCCACAGACCCCAATCGCCGAGATCAAGCCCGACCAGTCGCTCGTCTATACGGTGACCGGCACGCTGTTGGGCACCTGCAATGAACTCAATTCGCTCCAGAACCGCGTAGACGCGGCATGGCCGCTTGGGAACTTCGACGCGACCGGCACCTACACCAACCCGGAGACCAGCCAAGTGTATGTGCAATATGCGCCTAAGTATCTCGAAGGCCAGACACCCAATATTACAGTCACCGTCCCACCACTCCCCGTGTTGCCATATTGCGGCACACAACCGAATTTGCTGACGATTGTGACAGTCACAAACAGCGGCGCACCAGCGCAGAGTGTCGTGCTGGTGCCCGTACTTTCCGGGCCGCTGTCCTTTGTGGTCGGCGGCGCCGATTGGCTGTATGAAAATTCAGTGATCAAGCTCGTGCGCGGCAATGGGGTGCTCGGGTCGGGAGAAGTAGTGACCTTGCCATTGACGTTGGACTATACCGGCTCCCGGATCTGCAGCAGCGGTTCTCTACACCTGACATCGCGCTACGCAGTGGATGTCTGTCCGCCTTTGCCCGCCCAAACCGGCGGTTCGGCGACACTCGCGTTGAATACATCACTCGAGCCGAGCCTGAGTATCCATAAGATCGGCTCCAACCCCATTGCCGGGCCGGGCGACAACAGGGTGTTTACGGTCACCATTTCTGGTCAAAATCCGATCACCAGCCCGATAGGCCCCATTCGCGTCACGGATACCCTTCCGATCAGCGCCTTCCAGTTTGCCAACATCACCATCACAAGCACGCCATTGGTGACGCCGACGGTCAACAACGGCGAAATCCAATTTGTTTATACGCCCACGATTTTACAAGATTCGTCACCGTATTCGCTAGAACTGGTGGTAGATACCCGTCTCGCGCTCACGAACGTATGCCAGTCAGCGTTGAACATGAGCAACCGCGTGACGGCCACGGCGCCCGGCGGCTGCCCCACGTGCACATCGCTGTTCAGTGCCGAAAGCTCGGCGCCCTTGCTGATCGAAGAATCTGGCCCGGGGGCAGGCGGCTATTTCCACACGACGAGCGAAGGCTCACTGGTGTTGTGCACCCCACGTCCGATCACACAGACGGTCGGCATCAGCATCCCCTATCCAATTACATGGACTGGCACGATCTACCGCGATCCCCTGATCGCGCGCGAAGCGGGTGTGGTCGTGACAGGGCCGGTCTACTATGTCGCGGACACGCTGCGCGTGCTGGTGGATGGGATCGACCGCACAGCCGAAGTTACGGTCACGGTGGAGCCGACACTTACCGTATGGTTTGATCGCATCGGTGTCGTCAGCGACAGCGCCCAAATCACGTTGACCTACCAGATCACCAGTGGTCCGGAAAGTGAGAGCGGGCAAGGGTACTACAATGTCTTCTTCCAACACGGTGGATACACGGATACCAACAGTTGCAATGGGGGTGGTCTGCGCGCGTCACCGATGTACCTGGACATTTGGGGCGATGGGATCGGGTTGACGATAGATCCGTCTGCCCTCAAGAGTTGTTCGCTCAATGAAGTGGTTCTCAGCGTCAGCGCGCCGGCTACCACCACGGTCAACGACAATGTCGTAGTCGTCTTTAGCACCTCCATCGACGATGTGATCACACCGACCAATCCGGGCCTGACCGGCGACTTCGCCGGTCAGGCAGTAACCGTGACCACCGGTGTCATTGCTACAAGTCGGTTTGTAACCTTTGCCTTTGCCAGCGGGCTGGCGATTACCCAGACGAGCACCATCACCTTCCCGCTCTATCGCCCTTGTGGCGTGACCGCACCACTGACGGCGGCCCTGGCGTACGCCAACCAGTGCCGGTTGCCCGTTGAGGCGCCTGCCAGCGGCGGCAATACGGTGCTTGGATCGAACATCATCCTGCGCACGCCGACTGTAACCTATACGGTCAACACGCGTGAAACAGCCTGGGAGTTCTGGGTGAGCAACTCGGGGACGCTGACCGGTTCCAACGTAAGTATCACCAATACGTTGCCGGCAGGCTTCCAGTATTATAGCTTCACAGTGCAGTCGACGATGGCGCCAGCCCTGCTCAGCGCGATTACAGCCACCACGGGGACTATCGGCGCCCAGCAGATCGTCACGTTTTCCGTGCCGGTCTTCCCGCCTGGGGTCACTGTGCATTTCTTTGTGTCGTCCACCGTTGCCTCTTGCCAACTGCCCAATCAGGTTTGGGTGGGCATCTCGCAACCGTGTGGGTTCGTCGCCGGCGTGTGCAGCATCAACCAGCTTGCGCCCATCAGCTTCCAGGCAGGGCGTTCCGCCTTGCTCACCAGCAACACCCAGCAAGCCACGATCGATCTCTGCTCGACCGGTGACGTGCGTCTGATTGTCAAGAACATTTCGGGGCAAAGTGACATCTTTCGCTTCTTGATACGCGAAGTTCTAACCGACACTACGTATTTGTCCGGTACGGCCGAGGTGCAATTGGTGCGCGCCAACGGTCAAATTTCGGCTGCAGTGCCCTTCACGCCGACCTATGTGTGGCCGCTGCATCCAACACAACCCTATACGCAGGTGTTGATCTGGGATTCTGCCCAAATGACCAGCTATATCGAGTCATTGCAGGCGTTGGTAGCGGAACGCGACACGGGCGACCAGATCATCCTCCAGTTCGGAGTGCGCTCCTATTGCAGTGCGCCCAATCCGCAGGTGCAGGCGACGGTGGTCGCCGTCGATGTGTGTGGTTTGCCACTCATCAGCCAAGAGGATTCGCAAGCCATTCTGGTGAGCGAGCCAACGTTGGCCATGCAAAAGCAAGTGCGCAATGTGACTCAGGGCAGCGCTCTGGCATCGCGTGTCTTTGTCGGCGTGGACGACGAGGTGGTCTGGAAAGTGGATGTTCAAAACACCAGCGAAATTGACGTAGCCACGCTTTTTGTGACCGACACGTTGCCCGCTTGGTTCAATTACACCGGGGCCTACACCACACCGACTTCTGGCCCTTCCCCTCTAAAATGGACGCTGGAAGGAACGCTAGGCCCGACGGCGAGCGTGCCGGCTTTGGGCAGCGTTACACTCTGGATCACTGGTACGGTGGGCAACAGCATCTGTGCGAATCCGCAAGACAATGTGGTTGCGGCTGCCTTTGGCTGCACCGCGCTCGATGCCTGTCCGGCGCCTAGCTATGGCGCGCAGGCCGGTGTTATTGCCGCGCCTGACTTCTCGTTGGCTGCGGCCAGCGTCACGCTCGATCAATGCGCCAGTGGCCCGTTGCCGGTCACCTTCAGCAATGCGGGTGCGCGTTCCGGCAATGTGGTGATCACCTATACTTTGCCGGCCGGCGCCCAATACAACGGATTGGCGCCTGGCACTACCCCGCTGCCGGCTATCTCACCTTCGCTGGGTGCAACGAGCACGTTGGTCTTCAGCTACACGCAGATTGGCCAGCAACAGATCGACAACCAACTGTTGATCAGCATCACGCGTGATCTGAACGCACCGGCCGCCTGTCTGAACAGTGGCGCCGTGACGGCCACCCTTGGCTACGCCGACTCCTGCGGTGGGTGGGTTGCGAACGCCGAGCAGGCCACCGCCCAGGTAACGGTGCGAAACTCAAACATCGGCACCTTCAATCTGGCACCGCTGACGCAGACAGTCGAAAGCGGCAAAGCGTACACCTGGACCATCAGCGCACCCAACACAGGGAACAGCCCGACCAATAACTTGGTGGTCACGGCCACCCTGGATGCGGGCTGGCAGCTTGTGACGGCCACGACCGGCAGCAACCCGACGACGCCGCCGATCACCGGATCATTGGGCAGCCAGTCCGTCGTTACCTGGAACGTGGGCAGTGTGGCGGCCGGTCAAACGTGGTCGGCCAAGTTCGTTGCTACACCCTTGGGGGGGATAACGGCCTACCAGGTAAATGCCTACGCATACAGCGCATGCAGCAACGGCGGATGTACGCAAAGCATGGCCAAGGTGGGACACAACACGCCGCTGCAGAGCCTGGACAAGCGCATCGACCACTCGCCGGTGAGCATCGCCGAACCCTTTTTCTATACGATTACCGCCGACTTTTTGGGCGGCGTCACCTACACCAACACGCAGGTGGTAGACACACTGCCCAAACTCAGCGGAAACCTGGTCTTCAGCTACACAGGTATTTCGATCGCCAACACAAACGGCGTCAATCTATGGACCGCCAATCCGGCGACGTCCGGCCTGATCACGTTCACGACCAGCGCCGGGCCGGGTACAGTGACAGGGCCAGATCAGCTCACGATCACGGTGAGCGGCATCATCTCCAATCAACTGGCAGCCCAACGTGGCAGCATCTTCACCAACACCATTCGTCTGACCTACTTTGACGACGGCCAATTCTATCTCTATAGCGACAGTGTAAGCGGCCGCGTCAAAGAGCCGACCTTGTCAATCGGCAAGGCGGTCACGCCGTCGACCAACGTCGAAGCAAACACGGTGGTGACCTATACGTTGGCGGTTTCGCATGCCGCCGGCAGCGATGCTACGGCCTACAACGTCGTCGTCACTGACGCCGTGCCTGGGCTGTTGCTCTTCGATGCCAGTTCTCTGACCTACTCGGCGCCCGCGCCCGCCATTGTAACGCCAACCGTGGTGGGCAGTAGCCTGATTATCACGATCAGCGCGTACCCGACGCCATCGACACCGATCTACGTCACCTATACGGCGCACGTCGGGCCACTGGTCACTGCCGGCACGCGCATTACCAACACAGCCTTCGTGCGCTATACCAGCCAACCAGGCGAAAACCCCTACGATCGCGACGGCAGCGGCACGATCCCCAATGACTACTTCACAAGCACCAACGCAAGTTTGCAGATTCCAAACGCTGCGCTGATCAAGGCTACCGATCCGCCTACGGTGACCATCGGCCAATCGCTGCGCTACACGTTGACGCTGCCCAAGGTCGGCGGGCTGGCAGCCAACCTCTATACGGCCACCGTCACCGATATATTGCCGATCGGTTTCCGGCTCGTCATCACGCCGGAAGTCATCGTGGATCCAAGCAGCAACATTGATCCCAGCACGATCGACTTTGCGGGCACTACCACGAAGATCGTAGTGGTGAACTTCACACGCATCCCGTCAGAAACAGCGGTGAGCATCGTCATCACAACGGTGGTGGAGAATCTGTTCATCAACCAACAGGGGGTAAGCTACACCAACACGGCGACGCTGCGCTGGCGCGATCTGGATGGCAACTTGGTGCCACCAGTCACTTCCAACCCAGTGACCAATGAAATCGTCGAGCCGGCGCTGATCATCAAAAAAGTCGTGGCGCCAACCAGTGCCAAGCCAGGCGACACCCTGTTCTACAGCATACTCGTCTACCATGCGCCGACCTCCACCGTGCCGGCGTATAACGTTATGATCAGCGACATCGTGCCGCCGGAGATCTCCTATATCAGCGGTTCTTGGTCACAAAACAACAAACCAGCTGGTCTGGCGGCTACTGGCACCTACACCGAAAGCTCATCCAACCCGTCGGTCTACTTCCCCGTGATTCCGGTTTCGACCAAGGAAGGCACGATGCAATTGGAGCTGACCTTCGTGGGGGTCGTCCAAGTCAACATCCCATTGGGCAGCTTGATCACCAACACAGCGCGCGTGGCATGGACCAGCCTACCCGACGACCCGGAAAACGAACGCCGCAACGGCAGCGGCGACGGCCCGAACGACTACAATGGGTCAGCGGCCGCCAACACCAGTCTTGACGATTTCAGCATCGTAAAGACCGGGCCACTGACTGCCATTGCCGGTAGCTTGATCACGTATACGATCGATGTCAACAACAGCAGCCCAGTCACCGGACATGACGCCTTTGTGCGGGATACGCTGCCCTTCCAGGTAACGCCGATCACCGCCACCTTTGCCGCGCCGCTTCGTACAGGCGCCTGTGCACCGGCGACGATCGTGAATAGCCGGCCCTTGTTTGTGTGCTTGCTGGGCGATATGCCGCCCTTCTCCAGAGCGGTTGTGACCGTCACCGGCAGGATTGATCCAGCGACACCCGATGGCTCATTGATCGACAACTACGCGCGCCTGACGATTGTGGATTCAACCGGCGTGCTGCAGTCGCGCGAGGATGAGTGGGAAACCTGGATCGACACGCAGTCGGATATTGGCATTCACAAGAGTGGACCGTCTACGGCAATGGCGGGCGACACCATCAGCTATACGCTGGTCGTAACTAACTACGGCCCCAGCCATGCCCACTTTGTGGACGTCAAGGACGCGCTGCCGCCCGGCGTGTCATTTGTGAACGGCACTGGCACACAGGGGGCTTGTGTCAGCGGTATCTGCCAGCTTGGCCAAGTGCGGGCCGGCCAGGTGGTGACGCTGATCATCACCGGTACCATTGGACCGGGTGTGTCGGGCGTTATTACCAATACCGGCTACGTCTTCTCAACCACCGAAGATGACAACCCAACCAACGACGCGCATTCGACCACGGCCATTGTCGGGGCTGACACTGCGCTGCGTGTGGCCAAGACTGACCTGACTGATCCTGCTTACGCCGGCGAAACCTACTTTTACCAGGTGCTGGTCACCAACACGGGGCCGGCAACGGCCTTCAACGTCGTGGTGACCGACACCTTGCCCGCCGAGACAGAGTTGAAGTGGAGCAGCCCCGGCTGCACAGTGAATGGCCGCCAGGTTTCGTGCGCGGTCGGTGATATGCTGCCGGGCAGTTGGTATGGCCTTCTGATCAACGTGCGCGTGCCGCTGACGATCCCCAACGGACTGATCGTAACCAACAGTGTCCAGGTCACGACCACCACCAATATCAACGTGGCGCTCAGTGTGTTGACCGACACCGAACAAACCAGGCTGCTACAGACAAGCGGCAACCCGACTGACCTGGGGATTACTAAAAGCGTGACCCCCGCCCAAGTCACGGCCGGCGCAAACGGTTTGCTCACCTACACATTGCGCATCACCAACAGCAACGTGGTGACCGCTACGGCAGTGCAGGTCACCGACCTGTATCCGCCGCAGTTCACCTTGTTGAGCGCTACGACGAGCAAGCCCATTTCGCAAGCGCAGTGCAGCAACGGCGGTGTGTGCGACCTAGGTGAAATGGGGATTGGCGACAGCGCCTTGGTGACGATGGTCTTCCAGGCGCCTGCCAACGTCTTGCCGGGCACCTACACCAATACGGCCTATGTTGGCAGCCCAGCGCAGGACACCTACCCCCCGAATAATACCTACAGCGTGAGTGTGCAAGTGGTGAAGTCGGTTGGCCTGCAGGCCAGCAAGACGGCAACGCCCAATCCAGCCACCCCCGGCCGCGATCTCTCCTATACGATCTTTGTGACCAACACCGGCGCGTCCGACGCGACCCACGTGACGGTCTCCGATACTCTGCCGGCGGGCTTTAGCCCCTTGTTGGTGCTGAGTAGCCAAGGCGGCTGTGCGACCCTGCCCTGCACACTGGGCACCCTACCGGCTGGCGGGCGGGCCTGGGTCACCATCAACGGCACAGCCAGCGCTTCGGTGACCGACACGGCGCAGCTTGCCAACACGGCTCGAATCACGGCCACGGAAGATCCCATCGGCATTACCGGCAGCGTAACGCCCGCGTTGAGCACGGGCGCTGACCTCGAGGTGATCAAGCAGGCCACCGCCACCGCCGCGCCCGGCGACACCATACGCTACACAGTGACGCTCTACAACCACGGTCCCTCGGTTGCGCAAAATGTGCGGCTGACCGACACCCTCCCCGCCAACCTGGTATTGCCACCGAGTGTAGACGGCTGCATCAACATTGGCAGCGGCAGTCAGGTCGCTTGTGATTTCGGCACGGTGGACGCGGGCCAGGCGCGACAGATTCTGGTTACTGCCGTGGTCAGCAACAGCGCCGATGCGGGCGTCAGTCTGGAGAATACGGTAGTGGTTACTTCCACCACATCCGATCCAAATCCGTTGAATAACCAGGCGAACGCCGATACGAACATTACGGGCAAGGCCGCCTTCGCGGTGATGAAGCGACAGGTGGCGCCCACCGGCAACGTCAATGCCGGCAGTTTGGTGACCTACACGATTACCCTTACCAATACCGGTCCCGGCATGGCGCGCAGCGTCGATGTCAAAGACCAATTGCCGTCTGACTTGACGCTGGCGAGCATCCGCGCACAGGACGGCAACTGCGCCTACGCAATTTGCCAGTTTGGCTTGTTACCGGTCAATGCCACGCGCACCATCACGGTGGTCGCCCTCGTCGACCCAACCACGACTGCCGGCACGGTGACCAACACGGCTGCCGTCTACAGCACCGACGCAGTGACGACGGCAACCAGCACGGCGACCACGACGATTACTACCTTGGCGGACCTGGTGGTGAGCAAGATGGATCTGGCCGACCCGGTGGCGCCGACTGGTAGTTTGGTCTACCAACTGATGGTGGTCAACCGCGGTCCGTCGACGGCGCAGAATGTGCTCATTACGGACACATTGGACAACAACGTGACCTTTGCCTCGGCCGCAGCCGGCTGTACGCACAGCGGTGCAAACCCCGGCGGCACAGTGACATGTACGGTCGGGTCGTTGGCGCCGAACGCGGGCGCAGCGTACCTGGTGGCGGTGAACGTAGCTGATGTCTCTTCGGGCAC
>Ga0105047_10009866_pt1 | contig 15668 bp, 15 predicted proteins | sample MAT04_FD_78384 | JGI IMG/M metagenome (GOLD analysis project Ga0105047, IMG submission 78384) | Freshwater microbial communities from Lake Fryxell liftoff mats and glacier meltwater in Antarctica - MAT-04 (megahit assembly) | ecosystem: Environmental > Aquatic > Freshwater > Ice > Liftoff... | reverse complement strand
CAACCGCAAGGGCCGGGCAATGGCCTTCACCGGTCCCGGCATCGCGGTTGATTGGCTCGATATCGAAGGGCCACTGCACGAAGTCTGGCCGCCGAAAAGCCACCAGTTGCTCTTCGGCGATCTACCGTTGAACGAATTCGAGGTCTCTGATCATCCCGGAGTGAAAGCCCCGAAGCGGAAGATCACACGTCAGATCGGCGGGGGCAAAAACCGCCCCGATCCGGTCACCGGCCTCTACACCGTCACGCCAAAAGATCCGCTCAAAGATGCGGATCGTTTGCTCGCAGCGTTTCTGCCCAAGGCTTTCCGCCGGCCGGTCGAGAACGATGTCCGCCAAGCCTACGTGAGCAAGGTTGGGGAACGGTTGAAAGCCGGCGATTGCTTCGAGACTGCGATGCGTTGGGCCTACCGCGCCGCCCTGTGTTCGCCCGATTTCCTTTATCTCGTAGAACCGGCCGGCAAGCTCGACGATCACGCACTCGCGTGCCGATTGTCGTACATGTTCTGGAATTCCCAACCAGACGAGAAGCTCGTCGCGCTGGCCAATTCGAATCGACTGCACGAGAAGGAAATCCTGAAGCACGAGGTCGAGAGGATGCTGAAGGATGCGAAATCGAACCGTTTCGTCGATGACTTCCTCGGCCAATGGTTGAAGCTCCGCAACATCGCCACGAACGACCCCGATAAGAAGCTCTACCCCGAGTTCAGCCCGTATCTGCAGGATTCGATGCTGGCCGAGCCGCGGGCCTACTTCCGCGAACTGCTCGATAAGAACCTCGATGCGACCTACCTCGTGAAATCCGATTTCGTGATGGTGAACGAGAAACTAGCGAAGCACTACGGCATGACCGGCGTGACCGGTGCGCAGATCCGCCGGGTGGAACTGCCCAAAGATTGCCCCCGCGGCGGCTTCCTGACTCAGGCGGCGATTCTGAAGGTGACCGCCAATGGCACGACCACTTCGCCGGTGCCAAGGGGTGCATTCGTGATGGAACGCATCCTCGGCCAGAAGCCCGAACCGCCGCCGCCGAACATCGCCGCCGTCGAACCGGACGTTCGCGGGGCGAACACCATCCGCGAACTGCTCGACAAGCACCGCAACAGCGCGACCTGCGCGTCGTGCCACGCCAAAATCGACCCGCCAGGATTCGCCATGGAGTCGTTCGATGTCATCGGCGGTTATCGAACCCGCTACCGTTCACTGGGCGAAGGGGATAAACCGGAGCGCGGCGTGATCGACCCGTTCATCGGCATCAACTTCAAGCTTGGCCCAAAAGTCGATGCATCGGGAGTCCTGCCCGACGGTCGGACGTTCGACGGGATCGCGGGGATGCAGGCGGCACTCGCTGCCGACCCCGATTTGCTTCTGACCAACCTGGCGAAGCAGTTCGCAGTGTATGGAACGGGTCGGCCCGTCTCGTTCGGCGACCGCGACGACATTGCCGCCATCGTGACCGCGACGAAAACGAAGGGCGACGGCATCCGCACGCTCCTGCACGAACTTGTGCGAAGCAGCCTGTTCCAGACAAAGTGAGCGCAACTGGAGATCGACCGATGAGCATCTGGAAATCGCTATTGTGTCTGGCCGGGGTGCTGATTGTCGATCCGGCAGCGTACGCCGAACCGACGACGACGAAAGTGCGGATCGCCGGGTTATTCTCGCCGGATCGGGAAAAGGACCTGCGCGAGTTGTTCGAGGAATGGCCCGAGGTGAAACTCGTCCGCGTCGATTTCGCCCGCTCCGAAGCGGAACTGAGTTTCGACTCGGAAAAGCTCTACCCCAAAGCCAATCCCGCTGACGTCATTGCCCGGCTCAACGACCAGCTCCGGAAATTGTCGAACTACACGTTCGGGGTGAAGCCCTTATGTGCGGTCCCGTGGGACAAATTGACGCGGGTGGAGATTGCAATCGCCGGCCTGGACTGCAAAGCCTGCTGTCTGGCGGCTTACGAGATGGTTGCGAAAATCGACGGCGTCGAGGCGGCGACAGCGAGCTTCCGGGACGGCCGCCTCACCGCGACAATCGACCCTGCGAAGACGACGAAAGCCAAGCTGGAAGCGGTGCTGAAGGAACGCGGCGTGCTGAAATAATGATGACTCGTGGGCTTACCGGAGAAGGAAAAGGCGTCGGCAGTCTGTTCCTCACGCCTCCGACGGCTTCCGGGGCCTTCCGTATGGCCGCATGGACGATTCCAGGCCGAGAGCTTTTGCTGTGGCGACCGTCCAAGCCTCGTGGCCATAGGGGTTGCCTCGCTTGACACACCCGCGCAACGCGGCCACTTCCGCTTCGGCTTCCGCTCCGTTGACATAGGTGAGCCATTTCGGTCGTCGACGCACCGGCCATGCGTCCAGCCAATCGACTTTCCTGTTTTGTTCTCGCTGCCACAGGCTTGACCAGCGCCATTCTTCCGCGTGCTCGACCAGATTGGCCCGCAGTGCGTTGCGCTCCACGTAGCGGCAGACTGTCAGAAAATGGTTGTCAGCCTGAATCGGGAACGACTTGAACCGCCCCTGGTACAGCGGGCCCGTGCCGGCGGTGCCGTGACGAGCGTGCCAGCGCTGCGTATGGGTCACGGTCAGCCAACGAAGAAACTCCGACAGTTCGCCGTCGTGCCGCGGCCACAAGATCATGTGCCAATGAGTGGGCATCAAGCAGTACGACAGCAGCCGCGTCGGCTGCCGCACCAACGCGTCACGCATGACGTTTTCGAACGCCAGATAGTCCGCCTCTTTCGGGAAAAGCCGTTGCCGTCTCACCGCTCGATTGAACACGTGGAACACGTACCCGCCCGCACAGAATCGGAGTCGTCGTGGCATGCCCTGAATCTACACCGTCCACGGGCCGCCGACAAGCTGAAACGACTCCCGACCCCTTGTCTGCGCCGCACGCTGTTTCCTTATCAGCATCTCGCGCGGCCTTGGGCGTCGTTTTCCCCGGGCAGGTTCGACAGGCCTGCGTACCGTTGCACAGTCACAGGGGAGTTCACCACGCGTTCGCTATGACACAACTCGAAATCATCTCGCCGTCGTCCGAACGGCTTTTCACTGTGTGCAAGGTACGTACTGGAAACCAGCGGAAGCGGCTGGCGGTGTCTACGGGCGGTGCTGCGCGCGGTGAGCTTGCAGCGGCGATGCGAAATGAAATGACTTGTACGGAACGGGCGCACACAACCTTACAAACGCGAGGAAAACAAGGGTTTCGCAAATAGCCTGTCCGCAACTTGCATGACCCCGGGTGAAGCGGCCCTCAACTCGGCGCGGTTCGCTTGAAGTTGCGCTCAATTCCGGAGAGATTCGGCAGAGGTGGTGGAAGCCTTCCGAATTCCGCTTCCTCGCTGCCCGGCGGAAGTCTTCCGACTTCCCCTACAAAGACCGGGTGGGCGTTTCGCTATACTGACTGCCTGTTGGTTGGTTCCCCATTTGAATCTTTGATGAAGGGCTTTCGTCATGTCTCCACTGCAATCGCTGGCCGCCTGCGGTACCAAGGTATGGCTCGATTCGGTTGATCCCGATGAAGTGAAGCGCAACATCGCTCTCGGTGCTTCCGGGGCGACGTCGAACCCGATCATCGTCTCCGACCTGATCAAGACCGGTCGATTCGATGCGGAGATGAAGACGCTGTTCGCTCAGGGCCTGAACGACGAGGACGTGGCCTGGAAGTTGACCGACTCCCTGGTTCGCCACGCGCAGGCCGCGTTCGAGCCGGTGTTCACCGAAACGAAGGGCGACAACGGCTACGTCAGCTTCGAACTCGACCCGCTGCTCGAAGACCCGGCCCGGGCGCTGTCCGTCGCCGATCGCGCGAGCGCGTATGTGACGCTGGCGAAGAAGTGGAATGCCGGCCACAAGAACCGCATGATCAAGGTCCCGGCCACCGATGGCGGTCTGGCGGCACTTGAAGAACTTGTGGCCAACGGTACGACCGTGAACGTGACCCTGATCTTCAGCGAGCGTCAGTACAACGCCGCTCGTGATGCCTGCTGGCGCGGTGCGCAGCGTCGGCCCGATACGAACGACTTCAAGTCGGTCTACTCGATCTTCGTCAGCCGGCTCGACGTGTACACCGAGCAGCATGTGCCCGACCTTTCGCCCGCGGCCCAGGGGATGGTCGGCATCGTCAACGCCAAGAAGATCTGGCAGTTGAATCAGCAGTTCTGGGCGGACAAGGGTCTGCGCCTGAAGCAGGAGATGATCTTCGCCAGCACGGGCACCAAGAAGCCCAGCGACCCGGCCTGGAAGTACGTCGATGCGTTCGCGGGCTCGGACATCGAGACCAATCCGCCCAAGACCAACGCGGACGTCGAAGCCAGCGGCCGCACCTTCACGAAGAAGGTCGACAAGATGCCGCCGGCCGAGGTGGTGGCCGAGATCGAGAAGAAAGTCGACATGCAGAAGCTCGAAGAAACGCTGATGCGTGAAGGGCTGCAGAAGTTCGCCGACCCGCAGAAGGCGCTCCTGGCGCTGATCACCAAGAAGCGGGCCGGGTGATTTCAGGCAAACAGATCGCCCCCCTCGCTCGTCTCCTTTGTGGATGCGGTTTACCACTTCAGGAGTTCGACCATGCGTTTGCTCCTTCTGCTGGGCCTGACGGGCTATCTGTTTGTTCAGTCACCCGCGGTGGCCAAGTGCTGCAAGCTGGCCATCTCGCAGACGCCTGTACAGCAGGCGGTGAAGGCCGATACCGTGGTGATCGGCCGGGTGGTCGACCTGGACCGGATCTGGTAGAGGCGTCGCTTTACCCGGGCGGAGAGAAGGTCAGCATGGCCGTGGCCGTTATCCGCATCGAGGATCGGCTGCGCGGCACGCCGGGGGTCACCCACGTTCGGGTGGCCTTCGTGAACAGTTCCTATCGCGACAATTCATTTGAGCAGGGCGACAACCCGGGCCACTGGGCGGGTGAGCAGAGCCTTCGAATCGGCATGGAAGGCTGCTTCTTCTTGCAGCGGCATCCGGATGCTGATTTTCAAATGACAATTCGCCAGGGCTATCCGCTCGAGAAGCGGGAGCTTCGCTACGGGGCTCAAATTGAACTGGTGCGCAAGGCCTGCCATGCGTTCGAGCAACCGCTCGAAGCGCCGCAGGCGAAAGAAGCGTCCGACCGGCAATTGGCCGCGTGTGTGCTGATCGCCCGGCACGGGCAGTTGACCGCCAACGGCGGCGACGGCAAGAAAATCTTTGTTACTGACCCGGCGCCCACCGAGAGCAAGCTGGTCCTGAAGAATCTGGCAGAGATGAAGTGGAACGACACGGCCAACAACAACGAATACATTCTGACGAAGAACGGCGCGCTCAATAATCTTTACCCGATCAACTGGCAGGCCCCGCAGGTCGGCGAGAAGGGCGATGCCGGCGCGGTGTACGACAAGGCCATCAGCAACTGGGTGGAGAAGTCGCAGGACACCTTCCGCATCAAGCGAGACATCATCAAAGGCGCTTCTCAATGAACAAGCTACTCCTCGCCGCTTGCGGCGTCGCCCTCCTTGCCGGTCACGCCCGCGCTGACCGGATCGCGATTGCGCTGACGCCCGCGCAGCAGGCACTCCAGGCGGACGCGATCGTCGTCGGCAAAGTCGTCGAGTGGGAAGCGGAATCGCCGGACGTGTCTAAGGTGTTCGGCGACAGCAACACGCTCAAGGTCGCATCAATTAAAGTGACCGATGGGCTGTTCGGTACCAACGGGGTGACACACGTTCGTGTGGCAGTCCCTTCGCGGAACGTTCCTGGACCGTTGCTGCAACAGGATCAGGAAGGATGCTTCGCGCTGAAGAAGCACCCGTCGGGCACGTTCTACATGACGATTCCCTTCGGCAATCCTCTCTTGATGTCCGACAAGAACTATGCCGATCAGCTGGCGATCGTCCGCAAGGTGGCTGCCGCCCGTGCCGAGCCAATGAAGGCGCTGAAGGGTGCCGACCGCGAGTTGGCCGCGTGCGTACTGGTTCAGAGCTATCGCCACATGCCTGACCGCTACTCCCAAATGAAGAACGGCGACCCGATCCCCGCGGACGAAAGCCGGCTCATTCTCGAAACATTGGCGAACATGAAGTGGGGCCAGGGCGACAACACCGGCATCGGCAATGCCTCAGCCACGTTCAACGCGCTGCGACTGACCGAGGCCGACGGCTGGGCCTATCCGAAACCGGTCCAGGGCCAGGACTTCAATAAGCTGATGGAAGCTGCTGCCACCAAGTGGCTCGAGGATCATGCGACGACGTACCGCATCCACCGTCTGGTGGAAGTAACAGCGAAGAAGTAACACGTCAGTCGTCACTGCTGCTGTCGATTGTTGATCGGCAGCAGGTAGTTCATCTTCCGCCGCAGCCACCACTCATATACGAATGGCCCGAACGGCAGCACTGAAGCCAGCAGGCCGAAAAGCAACGGTTTGGTGCCCCAGTTCATCGCCTGTTTCGCCTGCCAGATCACGCAGACGTAGAAGACCCACAGGAATCCGTGGATCGACCCGACGACGGTCACGCCCAATGGCCAACCCATCCTGTACTTCAGCGGCATCATCGCCAGCAGCAGCAGGAACGAGAACCCCTCGGCATAGCCGACCCTTTTCAGTCTCGCCAGTATCTCTATTTGCCGTTGGTTCATCGGGGTACTCAATTGGTTGATCGTGAGATCGGGGCACTTACCTGTCTGGTGAAGGCACAGCCCCACCTTTAACAAATATCGATTATTCAACAACAATTAACTCCCCTGACAGAAAGCATTGACACCCGGCCACTGTGAGAGTATTCACCCCGGCACTCCCACTGGACAAGGAAGTCCATCATGTACTGGCGAGCGCTATTGCTCGGATTTATCGTCGTGTCGTCGACCGGCTGTCTGCATGACCGCCCGGCGAAATCGACGTCATTGATCGATCGTGTTCGCGGCATGGGCGGGCCATCCGGGTCCGAGGCCGTGTTCATCGAGTATGCCCTGATCGAGCGGCCGCTTGGCAGCGCGGCCATCAACCGCGAAGTCTGGGCAAACGTCGACGAGCAGTTTCTGCCATCCGATAAAAGAGCCCTGTTGAGCGAGAACGGCTTGCGTGTCGGCGTTGTCGGCGGATTGCTGCCGTCGGAAGTCGAGGCAATGATCGCCAACCCGCGCAGTGCCGTGGGTCATCGCCAACGCCGGCTGTATGCGAACAACCCCGCGGTATTGCCGATCAACGGCCCGGTGCCGGTGGCCGAGTACCAGATGCTCACGGTACTGAACGGTGCGCCGACCACCGTGAAGCAGGAACAGGCTCAGTTCGGCATCAGCATCACGCCGGTCTTCGCATCCGACGGACGGATCACACTGAAATGCTGCCCGGAGATCGAGTTCCACGACAAGAAAAGCTGGCTGCCGACCGGAGCAGCGGGCAGCGCCTGGGGATCGGGCAAGCCGGCCGAACGACCTGAATCGCTGGGATGGGAAGTGACGCTGTCGCCACGGGAATTCGCCATCATCGGCTCGCATCACGAACGCGGCAACTGGCTGGGCAACGAAGTCTTCACGGGGATGTCCGGCAAGGATAAAGTTCAGCGACTGCTGATTGTGCGGGCCGGCAAACTGACGCCCGCGGAGACGGGGACGACGCCGACACTGGCTGCCCCCCCGAAAGATGGCATCGTGCCACTGGCATCCCAGGCGTCGACGAGCACCGTCCGCGGGCAACGGCCGTAGGCGTGACTTCAATTCCCGTCTGGCGGAAGCGCAAGCGACGGCGTGAAAGCCATTCTCAGATCAAATCCAGCCTTCGCTTTGTCGCCCGGGCCCGATTGCAGTCGAGGCAGATCCCGCGAATGATCAGCGTATGGCCACTGAACTGGAACTGGTGCTCTTCAGCGACTTCGCGGATGGCGGACTCGATGGCCGGGTTCTGAAATTCGATGAGCCGTTTGCAGATCTCGCAGACGAGATGCTCATGGGCCGGGTAGCCGTAGTCGTGGTCATAGTAGGTGTCGGTACCCAGTTCGAGCTTGCGCAGCAGCCCGGCATCAACGAGTTTCGTGAGCGTTCGGTACACCGTGGCTCGGCTGATATCGAGACTGGTCGAATGCAGATCGCGGATCAGCTGCTCGGTCGTGAAATGGTGATGCTGGGCGAAAATATGGGCGACCAGATCGCGCTGCTGGCCGGTGAAACGCTGTGGCCGGGGCCGGCTCGCGAGATACTCGCGGAACTTGTCCTCTGGCGATTGCGATACCTGGACTGACGGTAGCGACAAGAATTGGCCTCCTTTGGGTAGCTCGATTGAGCGTTCCTGAAGGCCATTATAGAAAGCCGGGCCGGTCTGAATCCAGACGGGAAGCATCTACTCGGCCGCGAGACGGTCTACAAGGCAGTCGAGGGCGGCTTCCAGTTTGTCTGTACTGTCATACGTGCCGGCCAGGATTTCCCGGCGGATACGCGTGACCAGTTCGTTCCGGACATCCGGCATGATCGGTTGATTCGCTTCCATGCGAGATCCTCGTAGGCGACTCGTGATGAATCGGTCAAAGTGCGGCCGTCGGCCATTCGGACGGCCTGCGGGACGATGCCAGTGGAACAAGCGATCTCCAGAACCCTGCATACTGTGCGCTCCCAAGGCGGCGGTTGCGGCGACCCGCTTCGAGCGGTTCCCGCGTTCGGTCGGTGACACTTCGGCTTCACGTCAAGGCAAGCGCCCGGTGGTTCATTTCCGGATGCCGCAGGATCCATCCCGTCGTTGGTTGCGTGCTCATCGTTGTCGGTCAGCCCATCTATCGACGCGCCCGCCTTGGTCGTTGCAGCAAAATCGGGAGAGTTTCACGAGGCTTCCATCAATGGAGCGTCTGAGGAAGCGAGTGAGCATGTCGCACGCTTCCTGTCGGCCGCGGCACATGCACCAGAGAGGCGCGACAATACCGACTGCGCGACTGTGCCCGACAAGACCGACGCAGCGATGACAGAGGCCATGCGGAACAGAACAGAGCGCGAGCGAATTCGTTGCTCACAATCCGCCACTTTTGATGATGTATTCGCGAATCGTGTGCGCACTCATGGCTGCGCCAGCAGTGCGTCGGTCGATGGATCGATGGCCGTCATGGATGAAGGCAACGTCGGCATGCGGTCGCCGGGTCGGTTGGCCGACATCGCAAGTGACGTCAGGCCCCAACGCACTTCGGACTGAGCGTCAGGTGCCGCCTCGCGCGGCAGCCGCAGCGTGAATGTGCTCCCCCGGCCCAGCTCGCTCTTCAGTGTGATGTCGCCACCGAGCAGTTTGCTCAACTCGCGTACGATCGAGAGGCCCAGGCCCGTGCCTTCGTGTTCGCGCGTCAGCGGGTTGCCGGCCTGACGGAACTTTTCGAAGATCGCTTCCTGATCCTCCGGCGCGATGCCGACCCCCGTATCGGTGACGGTCAGCACCACATCACTTCCTTCGATCACGGCTTTCAGCAGCACCCTGCCGCCTTCGGGCGTGAACTTCACCGCGTTCGAAAGCAGGTTGGCAAGGATCTGCCGCAGCTTGGCCTGATCTTGCCGGATGAGGGGCAGGGCGCTGTCGTACTGCGTCCGCAAGTCGATGTTCTTTTTCTCCGCCTGCGGACGCAACATCGTCACCAGGTTCTCGCACAGGTCCGGCAGTGAAAGTTCTTCCGGTCGTACCTCCATCTTGCCCGCCTCGATCTTCGCAAGATCGAGAATACCGTTGATCAGGTTCAGCAGTTGGGAGCCGCTTCCCTTGATGTTCGCCACCCAGCGGGCCTGCTTTTCATTCAACTGTCCGGCCGAGTTCAGGAGCACGTCGCTGAATCCCAGGATGCTGTGCAGCGGCGTGCGGAGTTCATGGCTCATCGTTGCAAGGAAGTCGCTCTTCAGGCGGTTCGATTCGTACAGGGCCATGTTCGCATGTGCCAACTCGTCGACCTTGCGGTCCAGGTCGCTGTTGAGCCGCTGGTAGCGCTCCTGCATGCTCATCAGGTTGCGCAGCATCCGGTTGAAGGCGTGGCTGAGGTCTTCAAACTCGTCGCCCGTTTGGATCTCCGACCGAACGTTGAGTTGACCGGCCGAGATGGCGTCGCTGACTTCCTTGAGGTGTTTGACGGGTTTGACGATCACATAGCGGATGATCAGATAGCTGCCGGCCATGATCAGCAGTGCCGTCAGCAGCGCGGTCGAGATCAGCAGGGCGCGATTGCGGTGCACGCCGCTCTCGATGCCGCGGGTCGACAGGCGGATCGCCATCACACCCATCAGGTCGTTTTCCTTCAGTTCTTCAACGCCGAGTTCGTCACGCTCTTCCTTTGTCTTGCCATGGCACTGCAGGCAACTTTTGCCCGCGCGGATCGCCCCGTAATAAGAGAAGGCGCCCTGCGAATTCAGGTCTCGCGTTTCTTCATTGCGATTCGGGTCGGCCAGGAAGCGGCTGAGGATGGCCAACTCCTCACCTTCGGGCTTGTTCTCGGGCTTGCGGGCCTTCGGCTTGATCAGCTTGTACTTGTACTCGTTGACGTCGGTTCCGACGGGGCTCTCGGTCAGATCCTGGAACTCCTCCATCGCCTTCTTGCTGCGTTCGTCGGCCACATGCAACCTGGCAAGGATCGGCGAGATCAGCAGTCGGCCGGTGTTGGCAGTCTGTTCGTAGGCCAGCCCTTCCGTCTGCCGGGCGTAGACCCAGAAGCTTAAGGTGATGAGCAGCAGGATGCCGCCGCCCAGCAGGAACCTGCACTTTCGTTCCAGGCTGGTCTCGCCGAGCAGGCGCTTGAATGCACGATACGACATGAATTTCAGGGGCCAGGAGTCAGAGGTCAGGGGTCAGCCAGAACAACATTCGGCTGACCCCTGACCCCTGACCCCTGATGCCTAGCTCCTCTGACAACGCGGACACCAATGCGTCGAACGTCCGGCGAGGCGGATGCACTCGACCGGTTGGCCGCAACGCGGACAAGGTTGCCCCGTCCGGCCGTAGACCGCCAATTCGTGCTGATAGCCGCCCTTCAACCCCGACCCGCCCACGTAGTCGCGAATCGTCGAACCGCGCGAGTCGATCGCTTTGCCCAGTACGGCCACAATTGCTTTGCGCAGCCTTTCGGCCTGGCGCGGCGTACGATCGCAACCGCGCCCGCGCGGGTCGAGTCGGGCCATGAACAGCGACTCATCCGCATAGATGTTGCCGACCCCGGCCACCACTCGCTGGTCGAGCAGGATCGCCTTCAGGCAGCGTTCGGTGCGCGACAGCGATTCGCGAAACGGGCCGGGCTGCAGGTCGAACGGCTCGGGACCCAGATCTTCGTCGCGTGCGGTGGTCCACGCCTGTTCGTCGGCATACAGCACGGCCGAGCCGAACCGGCGGATGTCGCGATAGCGCAGTTGAAATTCACCATTGTCGAGATCGAACTGCAGATGGACATGGTCCGCAAGAGGGTCCCCGGCGGGGACGACAGTCAGTTGCCCGGTCATCCCCAGATGGACGACCAGGAGGTGATCGGGCTCGAGATCAATGAGAATCCACTTGCCGCGCCGGCGGATGCCACGAACACTGCGGGACAGCAGTCGCGATTCCCACTCGGGCGACCAGCGGACACGCAACGGGTGCGGACTGCGCCGCACGGCCGACAGCCGCCGCCCGACGAGCATCGGCCGCAGATCACGCACAACAGTTTCAACTTCCGGCAGTTCGGGCATGGGTTTCCCGTATGGTGGAGCGACGGATGATTATAACTCTAAGTGGTTGGCTGGCGGCAAGTGGAACTTTCGTCTGATTCGCCTTCACCACCGCGATGGTGCGATGATAGACTCAAACTGCCGGAATTTCTGCATTGAGGTGAATGATGGCCACATTGACGACGTCGGAGCCGACGATCTACTACCCTGATTCGGACGGGATGCCCATGGCCGACAACACACTGCAATGGGAGTGGATGGTTCGAATCAAGGAAAATCTGGAAGACGTCTACGCGGACGATCCCCAAGTGTTCGTTGCCGGTGACTTACTCTGGTATCCCGTCAAGGGCGATAACAAGACGCGGGTCGCTCCCGATGCGATGGTCGCCTTCGGCCGCCCCAAAGGCAGACGCGGATCGTACCGGCAATGGGAAGAGGATGGCGTCTCACCCCAGGTGGTGTTCGAGGTGTTGTCACCTGGTAACCGTTTCGGCGAGATGATGGACAAGTTTGAGTTCTACCGCGACCACGGTGTCGAAGAGTATTACCTGTTCAACCCTGATAACAATGCCCTGGAAGGATGGACACGGCAGGTCGGCAACCTGGTAAAGATCACGGCAATCGACGGCTGGATCAGTCCGAGGTTGGGCGTTCGGTTTGTGCTCAGTGAGGATGGCCTCGAAATTTTCCGGCCGACCGGCGAGCGGTTCCTGACTTTTAACGAACTGAGTGAGCTGCGGAAACTGGCAGTGGAGCAGTTGGCGATCGAGCAGCAGCGGACACAGGAGCAGATTCAGCGGGCCGAAGAGGAACGCCTGGCACGCCTGCAGGCTCAGTCAAGGGCGGACGCCGCGACGCAACGTGCGGACGCCGCAACGCAACGTGCGGACGCCGCGATGCAACGTGCGGACGTGCTGGCGGCAAAACTGCGGGAACTTGGCATCGATCCCGGTGCATGACCACTGGGGCCGGAGATTGCGATTGTCGCCCGGCCGACCGCAATCACGGCTGTCGACCGCGTTAACTCACAAGGTGCGAAACTGATGAGTGCTCTGCTGCTGCCGACACCTGAAATCGTTTACTCCGATTCGGATGGAATGCCCATGGTCGACAAAACGCTGCATCCGTTTCAAGTTCGACGAGCCGGAGTGGGTGATTGCCGGTCCAGACGGAAAACCGTTCTTGTCACTGGCGGAAACGGGCCGAGACTCGGTTGGCTCGTATGAGCAACGCCAGGTCAGCCTGCACGTGTGAGTTTTCCTGGTAGCCGCGGCGTGCTGGCGAATGCCTCGACCCTGTATGGGCCCAGTTTGCAGGAACGACGCTGCTTTACTCTTCCTCAATCTCGAATTGTCGCTACTTCCTGGGCCGCGACTTGATGTCGAACAGGCCGAAGATTTCGTCCTCGGTCAGACCCATCGCGGACGGGGTGCCGCTCTGTTCCAGCAGTTCGTTGAAGAGTTGACGTTTGCGTTCCAGCACCTCGGCGATGCGCTTCTCGATCGTATTTTCCATAATGAACCGTTTGACGGTCACCGGGTGCTTCTGGCCGATGCGATGAGCGCGGTTGATCGCCTGGTCCTCGATGGCGGGGTTCCACCAGCGATCGAAGAGGAATACGTAGTTGGTGAACTGCAGATTCAGGCCGACGCTGCCGGTGCCGTAGCTCATCAGGATGACGTGCTTGGTCGGGTCGCTTTTGAACTGATCGAGCACGCGGGGCCGATCGGGCATCGGGATTTTGCCGTGGAACTGCAGCGGGTTGAAATCCTTGAGCGCCCTGGCGATCACTTCCAGCGGCTCGACCCATTGCGAAAAGACGATCGCCTTGCGGCCGCTGGCGACCACTTCCTCCATGTCGGCCAGCAACTGTTCCAGCTTCGCGCTGGAACCGGTCAACGGGTCGAAGTTGCAGATCTGCTTCAGCCGCATCACCAGTTGGAAGACGTGCTGCACCGTGAGCGTATCGCCCAGCGAATTGAGGCGAACGACGCCTTCCTTCTCGGCGAGATCATACGTTTCGCGCTGGGCGGGCGTCAATTCGATCGAGAGATCGTAGACGGTCTTGGCAGGCATGTCGCTCTGCACGTTTTCCTTTGTCCGTCGCAGGATGCACTCGCTGGTCAAGGCGGCCAGGCGCTTGATCGGTGTATCGGGAGGAATACGGCCCTTGTCCACAAATTCGAAGATGTTAATCAAGTCTTCCGGCCGATTCTCGATCGGCGTGCCGGTCAGTGCCCAGCTGCGTGCACGCCTTACGCTGCGCACCACCTGGGCCGTCTTCGAATCGTGGTTCTTGATCCGCTGGGCTTCGTCCAGCACGCACAGGTCGAACTCGACGCCGGGTTCCTGCAGGATGTCCGCGTCGCGCGTCAGGATCTCATAGTTGACCACCTTAAGGGGGCAGTTCGACACCAGCCAACTCGCTCGTCGCGCCTGTGCGTCGCCGCCGAAGATCTCGAACGGCAGGTCCCCGGCCCAGAGTTTCAGTTCGCGTGTCCAGTTGAAAACCAGCGGCTTCGGGCAGATGAGCAGCACACGCTTGACCAAGCCTGCCTGAAACAGCAGACGGATCGACAGGATCGTCTGCATCGTCTTGCCCAAGCCCATCTCATCGGCCAGCAGAGCCGAGTGACGGGGCATCAGGAACGCGATCCCTTCGAGCTGGTACGGAAACGGCTGGTGCGGGACTGAGACCTGCTTACCGTCGAACAGGTTGTCGAGCGGCGGCTGCAGCAGGTACATCAGCCGATCCTTGAAAACGACCGTCTCGGCGGTCGGCTTCATGCGGATGTGCGGCTTGGGCCGCGGCGGCAACGGGTCGGGCAGCTTGCCGTCGTCGATCGTCGGTGCGTCGGGTTCCTGTTTCGGCGGCGGCTCGGGCTTATTGACCGGCTCGGCCGGCGGAGACGGGAACTTCCAGCCTTCCGTCTGCACGCGCATGTCGAGCCCGCCGAGCAGTCGTGCCCAGGGGGAATCGGTCAGCAGCCGTGCTTCACGGACGGTCGGCAACAGGTGGGCGTCGAAACGCGGGAAATGAAGCGCCTCGACCGCAAGACCGGGATCGGTTGAAGTCGTTTCGAGTTCAGCATTCATTGATGGTCATCTCAGGAAGCCACGATGCAAGGCGTTGCGCACGTCGGGGATCGTTGCTAGGCGGCACGGCTGGTCGCGCCCAGCTTGCGGGCCTCGCTCATCGCCTCGCGGATGCGGCCAAACGGTTCACTCAGATCCAGCCCGGTGTCGACACCGGCGAGTAGTGCCTGGATGCGCGGCAGATCGCCCGCATGCCGGGGATCGTACAACAACGGCTGCGACGATCGGGAATCCTGAAGTCGTGCGACCCGTTCTTCCGGTAGAAACGTCACAGCCGGGTCATCCTGCGGCACCACGGCCAGCACGGGAATCTCAAGCCGGGTGCGGATCGGCAGCACGGTCAGCGAGTCCGTGAACAGCATCTCGATCGGCTGGGCGCATTTGTCGATCAGCGTCTTGCCGATCAGGTCGGCGCAGAGGTACTCCTGCAGCGTCGCCCCATAAAGGATGTGCTGCACGCGATTCGGCTGCACAGCGGTGCTGAGCCGAAACTCGAGAGGCCTGCCCCAGGAATTGGTGACGAGGTACCCCCCCACATATCCGGCCCCTTCCTGGAACACCGTCAAAAACCCGAGATGGATCGGCCCGGTCGGAGTCGATTCACTCATCAGTAAAGTCCCTGTTGTTGAACAACCTTACCCGACTGTCAGTTTGCGCAGCATGGAGAGTCGAGCCTATGTGGGAATCGGCCGACGCGAGCGACCGACTTCACGGTCGTCGCCTTCCGTGTTGCCGAATGCGAATGGAGGTACGTCACAAACTGCCAACCGGCTCAGGTTGCACGAACGTCAACACCGGCATGGCCCGCGCCCGATGATGCGAATTTCCTTCAAGCAGACGATCGCGTATACTGATGATGTCCAGCGATGGCGATTCCCGGGGGGCCAGGTGATGCTGAGGCTTGACGACGTTCTCATCGAAGATCCCCCGCCGACGGTGGAGATCCTGGCGGCGGACGCGGAATT
>Ga0105047_10009865_pt1 | contig 15668 bp, 10 predicted proteins | sample MAT04_FD_78384 | JGI IMG/M metagenome (GOLD analysis project Ga0105047, IMG submission 78384) | Freshwater microbial communities from Lake Fryxell liftoff mats and glacier meltwater in Antarctica - MAT-04 (megahit assembly) | ecosystem: Environmental > Aquatic > Freshwater > Ice > Liftoff... | reverse complement strand
GCCCCGAAACGATTCAAAGGTCTCCCTCACCTCGTTTTCCACAACAAGGGGAATGGAACTTTCGCCAACGTGAGTGAGTCCGTCGGCCTTGCCCCGGGGGGTGACGCGGCCAGCAAGGGACTGGGCGTTGTGGTCGTCGATGTGAACGGCGATGGCAAACCCGACATTTACGTGGCGAATGACACGGTGGCCAATTTCTTGTATGTGAATCAATCGACTCCGGGAAAGATTGCATTCTCCGAACAAGGGATGCGAGCGGGGGTGGCTCTCGACGGTTTCTCCAGCCCCAACGGTAGCATGGGAGTCGATGCCGGTGATCCCGCAAGAACCGGGAAACCTTGGCTCTTCTGCACGAATTACGAGAACGAATTGCACGCGCTCTACCGCAACGAATGCGTCCCGAAAACGGAAACTACGGCGGAGCGCGTCTTCTTCCTCTATGCGACACCCGCGTCCGGTATGGCCGCGCTCGGCCAAAAATTCGTCGGCTGGGGTACCGGCTTCGTCGATCTCGACCGCGACGGCTGGGAAGATGTCTTCATCGCGAACGGCCACGCCATCCGCCATCCGCTACCGTCGATGGCCCCGCGCCGGGAGAAGCCCGTTTTGATGCACAATATGGGTGACGCCAAATTCAAGATTTCCTCGGCCCGAGGAGGTAGCTATTTCCAAAACGAGCATCTCTCCCGCGGTATCGTCCTCGCCGATTTTGACAACGACGGTCGGGTCGATGTCGCCATTTGCAACATGAACGAACCGATCGCCGTGTTGAAAAACATCTCCGACGACAAGAATCACTGGGTGGGCCTGACTCTGCAAGGTGCTAAGCACGCGGACATCGTCGGCACCAAAGTGCGCCTGACGACCGCGGATGGCACCGTGCAAACCCGGTTTGCAAAAGCGGGTGGTAGCTATGCGTCGTCCCCCGATCGCCGCATGGTGTTCGGGTTGGGAAGCCAAGCGAAGGTCACCAAGTTGGTGGTAACCTGGCCGGATGGCAATACCCAAGAATTCGCAGACGTTCCTGTCGATCGATACGGCATTGTGAAGTGCGGGGAGAAAGCGATACTCCCCGTTCGATGATTTCAGCGCGGGCGATCAACCGGAGCAGCGGAGTCGCCTTGCTTGAGACGATATTGAAAATCCGATTTCAGCTTCGTCCACTCTTGAGTACCGGCGTTTTTGCCCGGCCAGCGCACCATGACCTTGTCCACAGCGTCGGTCATTCCCAGTCCCACTGTCACCGTGAGCTCGCTTTGGCTCAAATAGCCGCGCGCTCCGGTGATCGTGCGTTTGAACGTACGTCCTCCCGCTGCGACGGTGACCTCGGCCCCAATCGCCGAGCGGTTGCTTTTGACACCGTCGCCTTCCAAGTTCAATCGGATCCAATGATGCCCTGTCTTTTGATCGTTGCGAAGAAGCACGGCCGGACCGCCATTTTCGGTGAGGCTCACATCGAGATCGCCGTCGCCATCGTAATCGAAATACGCACTGCCGCGACCGACGAGGGGCTTGAACAAGTCGGTATCACTGGCGGAAACGGGAACCGGCTCAAAATCTCGTCCGACCTCACCGGTATTCCAAAAGAGCTGCACGGGTTGTTTGTAGGTCTGATTCGACTGGATCTTGGTGATGTCGGGGTCGATGTGCCCATTCGCCGTGAGGACATCGAGACGACCATCGAGATCGTAATCGAAGAAGAACGTCCCGAATTTGAGGGGGCCTTTGCTCTCTCCTTGCATGCCAACGGCTGCGCAGGCATCGGAGAAGCTCAGCGGGCGCTTGGGATCGAGCTGAACCAGAAAGGTGTTTTCCTCGTTTGCGAAGTTGGCGATCAACAACGCGTTTTTCCCGGGGCTGTACTCGCCGATGTCGATGCCCATCGCCCCACGCGGGATGCCTTGGGCGTAGGCTACGTTTGATTCTTTACCCCGCTCTTCGAATTTCCGTCCGCCTTGGCCGTCCGATATGTTGTGAAAAAAGAAGTTCCGCACGGAGTCGTTGGCCACGAAAAGATCGGGCCAACCGTCGCTATCGGCATCGTAAAGGATCACCCCGAGGGACTTGCCGACAGGCCTTTGCTTTGCCCCGGCATCCGTGCCTTCGGCTTCGAAGACGCGGACACCGGCCGACTCGCTCACGTCTTCAAAGGTGCCGTCGCCTCGATTCCGATACAGGCTGCATTGATTCCCCTCGAGGTCTTTGGGTTGTTGGTAGGTACGGCCGACGCCGGTGAGTGTCGACTTGATGCTCAGGTCAATCGCGGGAGACCAGGTGCAATAATGGCAGACGAATAAGTCGAGCTTGCCGTCACCGTCGTAATCGACGAATGTGGCAGACGTGCCAAAAGGAATAGGCAGCGCGTGCCTGAAGAATTCCTCGGCGGTCGCTGACTTCGGCACCACCCCGGGACCGGCGACACCGGCTTTCGCAGTGACATCGACGAATTTCTTTCCGCCTTGGTTTTGGAACAGGCGGTGACCGCCCACGCAAGTGATGAAGAGATCGTCGTAGCCGTCGTTATTGAAATCGCCGACGCAGGCACCGATCCCGAACAGTGAAATGTCGAGTCCCGCCGCGACGGTGACATCCTCGAAAGTTCCGTCTCCTTTATTGCGGTAGAGCACGAGGGTCGGGGGCTGCTCCGGTTTTGGCTGGCCGGGCCAAGCCATGCTGTTCACGAAGAGCAGATCGGGTCGGTGGTCGTTATCAAAATCGAGCACCACAACGCCGCTGCCCATTGTCTCGGGGAGCAATTTGCTGGTGGTCGCACCGCTGAAGTGCGTGAACCGGATTCCCGCCGTCGTTGTGACATCGGCGAATTTCACGTCCGGCACCGGGATGGCCTTCCGTTCCCCGGTCTTCCCGATATCGACCGTCAGATTCGTCGGCGCCTTGCCCTTCAGAACGAATTCGTATAGCAGGTAGATGCCGGCACCGAGGGCGATGGCTGCAATAGCGAATGCGATGGCACGGAGTCTCATCGGGTAGGTTCCTGAGGCGATTTCGAATAGTATTCCATACGCTGTTCCGTGCGATTCGTTCAGCACCGTTCCCACAGAGTGACCGATGTCCTCTTCCCTGCGCTACCTCGCGGCCGCGATTCAGACCGACTTTCCCAATCCCGCGACACGGGACGATCTCCCGGACCGTGTCGGGCGGATGTTGGCCATGATCGACCAGGCGGCATTGGGCTACGCCCCATTCGGCGATGTTCGGCTCGTCGTATTTCCCGAGTTCGCCCACGCCGCGCCAATCTACAACACCGTCGCGGAACTTCGCGATCAGCTCGCGGTATCGCTGCCGAACGAGCAAACCGAACGCTACGCTCGCAAGGCGAAGGAGCGAAACGTATTCATCCAAACCGGGACATTTCTCGAAGTCGATGCGAAATATCCCGGGCACGTTTTCAACACCACCTGCTTGATCGGGCCGGACGGGCTGCTCTCCAAGTACCGCAAGGTGAACCCTTGGATTCCCTGGGAAGTCCACAGCAGCCCGCACGATGTCCCCGACTACGCGGAGGCGTACTTCCCCGTCGTCGAAACGGAGATCGGATGCCTCGGCGCGGCCATCTGCTACGACTGGCTCTTCCCGGAAGCAATTCGCGAGCTGGCACTCCAAGGGGCGGAAGTATTGATCCGAGTCTCGGCCTATATGGACCCATGGGGTGCGACCCCCCCCATGGATTGGTGGACCACCGTGAACCGCTGTCGTGCCCTTGAGAACATGGCCTACGTCGTCGCGGCCAATCAGGGTGCCCGACTTGAACATTACCCACCGTTCTCGTGGCCCGGGGGAAGTATGATCGTCGACTACGAAGGTCGCCTCTTGGCGCAAGCCGATCCTGGCCCCGGTGAAAAAATCGTCATCTCGGCCATCGACATCGCATCGCTCCGCGCCGAGCGCGAACGCCGCATGGGTCATCATCTTCTCGGTCACCTGCGAACCGAAACGCACCGGCATGGGAGAGCCTCGATTTACGCCGGCGGATCGGCGAGCCTCGGGAGGCCGCTTACGATCGAGGGCAACAACGCGGCCATCGCCGAAGCCAAGAAACGCTGGAAGCAACCGTGAACCCTGCGTTCCCTCGGGAACTGGCGGCCAAGAACATCACTCACTTCGAGAGTCCTGGGGCTCCGTAACGATCCGTCGGGTAGATCACGATGGCCTCGGCGGCGGCATTCGCCGCAGGGTGTGCATCCCGATACTTCCGCGTCGTGGCCGAGCGAGCGAGTTCGTCCGGCTTGAAGAGTGCATGCAATTCGCGGTGAACCGAAGAGAGCGCCAGTGCTAGCGCCGCTTTCGCGACCGGGTCGGATTCGCGCACAAATGACTTCTGCAATTCGTGGCGGGCTTCTTGCAATGGCTTCAAACGCGGCGCGTTCGCTTCCGGTGCCTTGCGACCGAGTTTGGTCACCGCTTCGGCGAGCCGGGCCGCAGCATCGGCTTTGTCGGTTGACGAGCCCGTGCTCGTGGATTTCACCAACTGCTGGACTTCGGCGATGCTTCCTTCGGTGGATGTCGATGGAAGAGGGGCGGCCGTGCTCAAGAGCCCGAAGCACTGGTTCAAGCCGTAATGGGCCAGCAAATCTTCGGGATCGACGGCAAGGGCCTTCTGATAGGCGTCGATCGACTTCAACAAGAACGAAGTCTGCTCCGGGGAGCCTTGGGGTTCCGGTTGGGCCCTCCGGAAATAGGCCTGAGCGAGGCGATCCAAGACGACGTAGTCTTTGGTGAAGTTCATATTCCGCTCTTTGGGCTGATTCGCCGGATCGACGATTTTGGCGAATTGGGCCGCGATCACATCCCAGTCGGATTTGGTACTCGCGTTCTCGGAGAGTGCCAAACCGGAGAGCCAAGCCTGCAACCACCATGGCGCGGGGGGATCGCACTGCCCGGAGGCCGTCACCTCTTCGGCGGCCCGCTTGCCCAATCCGAGGTCGATATAGACACGGGCCAAGTTCGCGTGGGCATGCCAAACGGCGCCTTTCGCGTTGAGCGCGAGCAGCTTTTGGAACGCGACCTCGGCTTGTCGCAGATTCCCCTTTTTGCTGCCGGCACCCCCTTCGAGGTAGCACGCGATGCCGTAGTCGTTCCATCGTTGCCACGCCGGGTCGATCGGAGATTCTTGCTTAGCGACCTCGGCAGAGCCGGCGATGGGCAACGTCACACTGTCGCTGCAGAGATCGACAATCGGCAATTTGGGTGCAGGCCGATTCAGCGGCTTGTAGACGTAGTCCATGTAGGTCTGATCGAACTTGCGATAGCGCAGCCGCACAGTCAGTTCCACCGGCCCTTTCACCTGCGCCGGGATCGAGAGTTTATAATGGACGACGTTCGCAGCTCCGGGGGGAATCTGGTGGTCGTACAGCGGGGTGAAGATGTCTTGTGGATTCCGCCGGTCGATCCGCTTCCCGTCCTTGTCCAACATGTGAACATTGATGAAGTGCGACCAATCGTCTACGGGGCCAGTGTCGTCCGGATTTTCTGTGGCCCCACTGCGGCCGATGACTTTCCCATCCGCTTTGGCCGTGAAATCGACCCAAATCTCGTTGGAATCGACGGTTCCCTGTGAGAAATGGTGACCGATATTGAGCGTTCGAACCACGGCCTCGAGCAGATAAGTTTCGCCGGGTTTCAGTGCAGGGAGCGTGGGCCGCAATACCTTCAGCGATCCGTCATCGACGCTGCCGTCGCGGGCGAATTCCTTAACGCCGAAGAGATCGATGCGGAGTTTCTTGTCTTTCAAGAATTCGGTGTTGAGATCCTGCGACTTTTGAAAACCCTCGGACATGTGGGTGTATTTCGGGTCGTTCTTGAGCAATTCGAACAACCCGGTGTTCGCTGCAGGAAATGTGTGGTGGTGCACTTTGCGCCCGCCGGTGCCATCGAAGTCCTTGGCCCCGAAGTCGTTGCTCGGCTTCAACGGCATGTGGCAACTCGCGCAGTTGTCTTTGGCTTTCTCCGGGAAGTAAAAGCTCCGACTCCCGTTGCCCATGCCGGAGAGTACGAACGAATCGTAATGGTTCTGCCCGCGCAGGAAGTCCTTGTAGTGATTGAGTTCCACCGGCAGCGCGACCTTGTGGCATGTGGAACAAAACTCGGCGGTCTTGTGTACGGGTTTTAGCATGGTCTTTTTGTGGAAGTCCGGCTTCGCTTTCACCATTTGCCCGTTGATCCACTGCAAGATCCGATTCTCGCTGTACGTAAAGGGGTACTGCTGCTGCTCCTCAATCGTGAAGGCGGCATTCCCCTGCGGGCCGTGTACCTCGGTGATGCTATGGCAGACGATGCACGTGATTCCGGCGTGGCCGGTCTCATGTTTTTCAAAATCGAATTTGTCGTCGTCGAATTTGCCGCTGAAGAACGGCACGGGGTCGTGGCAGCCGGCACACCAGCGCGAGGCCTTCACGTTGCCGTCGCGCTTCATGCCGATCTCACGGGTTTCCTTAACGCTGAATAAATAGGCCGGGTTATTGAACGAGCTAAACTTATGCGCGCTGTGCAGGTGATCGTTGGCGATATCCGCGTGGCACTTCGCGCAGTACGCGTCGTTCATCAACACTTTGGAATCGATGAATTTGCCATCGGCGGTGCGAGCCTCGGAAGGTTGGAAATATTGCAAGCCCTCTTGAGATTCCCGCCGACCCGCTTCGCGGGGGTCGTAGTTGTGGAACCAGACCATCACTCCCATCGTCAACGCGACGACCGCACCCCAGATCTTTCCGTATTTCCACCGGATCCGCGGACCGGCTTTGCGGTGCCCAATGTACGCTGCGATACAGACCACCGGAATCAGGATGTGTAACCAATACACAATTGATCGCGGGAGGGTGCCTGTCGGCAACTGCGGAAGTCCTTCGAATTGAAAGAGCGCTCCGCCGGTGAGGATCACCAAGATTCCGAGTCCGAACACGCTGAGGCCGAGTTTGACCGCCTTGCGGTTCCGGGCCTTGCGCGAGGTCGCGTAGTGCGCGATACCAAATACCAGATACGGCAACGTGCCGAGCAGGCCCACCGCTCCGTGGGCGAGGAACATCCAGAAGGTGAACGGAGTCGTGTAGGTACTACCGGGCTGCAGGTAGTTCATCAAGCTGACGGCCGAAAGGTAGACGCCCGTGGCGCCGAGCAAGGCGAAGCCCGCGAATGTCGCCCAAAGCAGCGGCCGCAACCAAGGGCGGATCGCGGGCACGTAGGGCAATGGTGCGGGGCGGACTCGCTTGACCACGGCGGGAAAATCCAGATGGATCGACATCGAATGCCTCGAAAATTAGAGAATCAATGAGACGATTGCGCAAGTTTGTGTTCGCGATTGATCGATAGACCGATCCATTCTTGGCGGCCACCACGCTGCCCAGGCCAGCGGACCACGACACGATCCACCCCCGTTGCATGGCCCAAACCGACGGTCACGGCGAGTTCGCTTTGGCTGAGATAGCCGCGGGCCCCGCTGATGAAGAAGCGTCGAATCCTGTCACCGGTTGTCACTTCCATGGTGGCACCGATCGCATCCCGGTTCGAGCGCTCGCCGTCTCCGACAAGTCTCAAACGCACCCAGTGTTGATCTGTAGCCGAGTCGTTGCGAAACAGTTTGGCGGATCCCCCATTCGTCGAGACGACGATATCCGGTCGCCCGTCACCGTTGAAATCGAACGTGGCGGAACCGCGGCCCACCAGGGGCATGGAAAGATCACCGGCATCGGTAATGAGATGGAATTCGGGAGCAAGGCCCGAACCCGCGTTTCGGAACAGTTGGGCGGGCTCGGGCTGAATCTGTCCCTGTCGGGCGAGCGCGATATCGGGTTCCAAGTGACCATTGACCGTCAGCAGATCGATCCGACCATCGAGGTCGTAATCGAAAAAGAGCGCTCCGAATTTCATGGGTCCACGACTGGGCGATGTCAGTCCCCAAACCGCGGCTTGATCCTGAAACAGAAGTGGAGCCGTTTTTCGAACCGCGAGCAGCGTATTGGGTTCGTTACTGAAATTGGCGATCAAGAGGTTCGCCTTTTCGAATTCCAGTTCTGCGCTATCGATCCCCATACCTCCTCGCGGTCGGCCCTCGGCGTAGGCCACATTGGAAGTGAGGCCAATCTCTTCGAATTTCCGCCCTCCCTTCCCGTCGGGGACGTTGTGGAAGAAAAAATTCCGAACCGTATCGTTCGCGACGGCGAGATCGGGCCAACCGTCGTCGTCAGGATCGCACACGACCACCCCGAGAGACTTCCCGATGGGCACGACCGTGCCGTTCATTCCGCTCGGCTCGCTCACTTCAATTCCGCTGGCGGTGGAAACGTCGGCGAAACGACCGTTGCCGAGATTGTGGTAAAGCCCACAGTTCGTCCCGGGGAACTGCGTCGGCGGTACGTAGGCCCGTTTCCCGCCCGGCAGTACCGCTTGAATACCTAGATCGTGAGCCGGGGACCAACGGAGGTACTGGCAGACGAAGAGATCCAGTTTTCCGTCGCCGTCGAAGTCGAGCCACGTCGCGGACGCGGGGAACGAGATCGGCTTGTTCCATCGCCGAAACTCTCCAGCATCTGCGAGTGCAGGCCAAGACTTTTCCCCCAATCCTGCGGCATCGGTCACATCTTCGAATCGCTTTCCCTCGCGGTTATGAAAAAGCCGATTGCCCCCCACCGCAGTGATGAGTAAGTCGGGGAAGCCGTCGTTGTCATAATCGCCGACGCACGCCCCTTGACCGTACAGCACGACATCAAGACCGACCGCGAGTGTGACATCCTCGAACGTGCCATCCCCTTGGTTGCGGTACAGGGCTCCCGTCGGGCGGACGATGGGGGATTCCCCCGGCCAAGGCGCACTATTGACGAAGTAAAGGTCGGGTTTTCCATCGCCGTCGTAATCGAGCACGACGACGCCGGCACCCATCGTCTCGGGCAGCAACTTGCGCCCGGCGGCCCCGTTGACGTGCCTGAAGCGGATGCCGGCGCCGGCGGTCGCATCGGCGAAGGAAACCTGCGCGGTTCCCCCCGGCGCCGGCACTTCCGGCGCGGGGCGGCGTCCACAACTAAACAGGCACACCGCGGCCACACTGGTACCCATCGCGACCAATACTGCGAAACCCTTCCGCATCGCAAATCTCCACGGCTACTTCTTGGGCTGCTCAGGCACGCCCGGTACGTGGTGGGTATTCAACCATCGCACCAACTCTTTGAGTTCCGCCGCCTCGAGGTATCCATCGTGGTCGACGTCGAGGCGTTCGAAGTGCGGCAGGATCAGCCCGCGCACTTCCGACTTACTCAGTTTGCCGTCACCGTCTTTGTCCCCGGCCAGCGACTGGCGCGTGAACTCCTCGGTGTCCCACAACCCTCCCCCTTCGCTGCGGGCACCGCCGCCATCGATATCCCGCTTGCGCCGCAACACGTAGCTCTGCGTCACGGTATAGCAGGCCAAATCGCCCACGCAGGCGGCGTAGGTCACGGTGACCGTCAACGGTTGATCCGCGGGCCAGGACCCCACATCCAGCAGGAACTCGCGCGGAGCCACATCGCTGGTGACTTTCAGCTTCGTCGCCTCGCCGGTCGCTTTCTCGATCTTCACTCCTTCGGGAAGCTCCAGCTTGTACTTCAACGGCGTCGTCAAGTTGTTCCAGTGGGCGTTGTGGAACGGATCGAGGTGGAAGCCCAAATACAATTTCCCCTCGCCCGTTTTCAGCAGTCCCACGTCCGCTTCCGCGCGGAGTTTGGCGTAGAAGGGCTGCCCTTTCTTCTCGAGCTGAGGCTCCATTACGAGCGCTTGCATACGCGGTCGCTTGAGGCGGGGTACGACGCCCCGTTCCGCCGGTACTTTGAGCGGCAACTCGAGCGCGAGCTTGATGTCCTCGTCCTTCGTTACACGGTCCACCTTGCCGACCAGCGCTTCCAAATCTTTGCGGACTTGGGCCGGGAAACTCCACGCCCGCTTGCGGACGACCTTCCCCTTCGGATCGATGATGAACTCCGAGTTCGGCCGATCGCCCAGCGCGTGCTTCAAACGGTTGTCCATGGCGTCCACGATCCACGGAATCGTGGCGCCCAGTTGCTTCTGCGCCTGCTTCGCATGGCCCAGCCGCTCGTCGAGCGTGATCGGCTGGACGTAGTTGCCCACGAGCTCCGGATGGGCCAGCGTCTTGTAGATGAAGAAAAACTTCACACCTTTGGGACTGTAATCCCGATACGTCGCCTCCAGACCGGAGACGTTCCAGAGGAACGGCGGTCAGGTCAGGCACCCGAAAGTCAGCACGGTGTAATGGCCGCGGAGGTCGGCGGTTTTGAACTCCTTGCCGTCCGGGTTGTACACGTTGACATCGGGGAGCATCTCGCCGACGGCCGGCTTCTCCACGAGGAAGTCCTCGTCCTTTTTCTCTTTCTGGGCCAGTGCCAGTTGCGGCCCACTCAGCAGGGTGGCGACGAGCAGCCCGAGTCCGAATTGCGAAAAGTACCGCATGGGAACACCTGTGTGTGGTGTGTGTGGAAACCGGATTCGGATCGACGTTTCACAGGCCCAAGGCCTCGCGGACGATTACGACACGGGGGACGGTGTCGATGATGTAACCGATGCGCCGCTCGTATTGCTTGCCGCTTTTATCGCGGAGCGAGAGTTTCGCAGTGCACCGACCTTGGCGACCTTGCAATTCGACCGGCTCCAATTCGTAGCGCAGGAGTTTCGTCCCGTCTTGCCAGAGGGGTTCGCTGAACACGATCGGCGGATTGCGGACGGCGAGGCCCTCGTACGGCTCGTCGCCTTTCCAAGACGCCAGCGCCGTTTCGAGCTGGCGACCCGCCTCGGCGGTGTCGATGGGCTGGGGCACTTCTTGCCCGCAGCCCATCGCCAGAGCGAGGCCGAGCCATGCGATGGCGAACGCGCTCCGATGCCGGAATTGCTGAGTCGGCATCAGTTGTCACCTCCGATTTCACCGCCGTTGCGAGTGCCCAAGGCGCGCCAGCCGATTACGCTGATACTATTTTTGACGAACCGGACCGAGCCGTCGCAAAGCATCACGTTGACGCCCCCGGTATGCGCGCTGCTGGCCGGCATCGTTTGCGTCGAGTTTTGGGGGAATGCGCAAAGCCGGTCATTGGGCATCGACGCATGCCCGTACATCACGTCTTGGTTGCCTTGAATCCAATTGGAACCGAAGTTCGAGTACCACTGCAACGAGATGTCGTTGGGGTCGCTGGCGCGGCAGAAGTTCATCGCCTCATCCGGGGTTGTGGGCGAGACCCCCTTGGGGTTTAGCAAGTCGCTGCGCGGGGTCACCGTGGCGTTGCTCCAGTCGCCTTTGTAACGCTCGGAAAACGCGGCCGTGTTGCTCGTCCCGTCGATAATATCGGCGAAGCGGCTCCCCTTTGCGCCGGTCACGTGGTAGAACACGCCGTTCGCCCCTGCGGCATCTTGCTGCCAAAGGATCCCGGTCCCGTAGTTGGCAGCGTAATTGTTGCCGCCCCAGCCCGCTGGAACTGCTGATTGCGGATCCGAAGGACAGAGGAACATCGCCAATGCCGAAGCCTTTGGAACCGGGCTCAATGCCTGCGACTTGGTGAAGTCGATCTGTTTGTGGAGGTTGTCCTGTTCGATGAAGGGCAAGAGCAGACTGTGCGACGAGAAGCTGTTCGGCTTGGAGTTGCCCGGGGGGAAGCACTCGTTCGCACCGTGGTAGTTGTGCAGCGCGAGGCCGATCTGTTTCAGGTTGTTCGTGCATTTCATCCGGGCCGCGGCTTCGCGGACCTTCTGTACGGCGGGCAGCAGCAGGCCGATGAGAATGGCGATGATGGCGATGACCACCAACAACTCGATGAGTGTGAAGGCCGAACGAGGGCGAGTCATGGGAGAATGCTCCAACGAATGAAGGAAATCTGGCGAAGAATCTCGGCGCCCGAGGAAAGAACGATGAGTGAGCCGATCCAGGTGGCGCCGACGCTGTGTGGGCGAATCAAAAGATCACTCCGACGAGGAACCCGATAACCCAGAAGAGGAAGAACAACGCGGCCGCGAGGCGTTTAGAAACTTCGCGCCAAAGGTAGATCGTCGGGATGACGCTGTAAGTACCGAGGTTCATCGCAAACATCGCCACGTACCCGGCCGGCACTCCCTGCGATTGCAAATTGCTCGCGAACATCACGTCCAACGCGATGGGTACGGGCATCGCGGTGGCGAGCAAGCTGACGAGGGCGACCGTCGCCGGAGATTGGTCGGACAGCAGCTCCGACCAAGGCACGAGAATCAGCAGGATCGACGAAGCCAAGCTCGCGCCGAGCATGATGAGGAGTGTCGGTCGGATCAGATTCCAAAGATGCCGGAGATAGAGCGGGCCGAGTTGCCGCAAAACTTGACCGAACGATTGCGAGCAAGGCCGAGTCAAATCGACGGCGCAAGCCGCCTGGGCAGCCGAGTCCGGCGCCGGCGGTTTCGCAGATCTCTCGGCCCATCGCACCAGTAGCGGCACTGCCCCGAGGATGATGAGCAACAGCACGCCGTATTTCGTCAGCGCCATGGCCAATGGGAAAGCGGCGAACGTCATCGCGACAACGACCGGGTTGAAGTTCGGCGACGAAAACAGGAATCCAAGGGCCGCTTCGACGCGGCCCGCACCCCGCGTCACGCCGCAGGCCACGGGCACCGAGCAGTTCGCGCAGACTCCCGCCGGAACCCCGATCAGCGCTCCTTTTATCGAGTTCAGGTACATGTTCGAGCCGAGTTTCAGGGGGTAGAAATTCAGTACGGTGTGAATCCAGGCGCCGAGGAGTACGCCGAAACCCATCCCGATTTTCATTCCATTGAGCCAGTTTCCCATCGTCGCCAAGATCCGCTGCCACGCCGGCGCTGCGGGATCGACAATGAAGATGGCGCTGCCGTACGCCATGCTCGGGACGAGATCCCCCAAATGCTCGGACTTGCCGAGCAGTTGGGGGTAGCGCGAGAGAAACCAAAAACCCGCTACCAAGATCGAACCGAAGGCCAAGAGCACTCCCGGTCGGTAGTAACAGCTCGGTTGCCACGCGCCGCGTCGCCGGCCGGCGGGTGGAGTCAAGTCTAAGGTCGCGTTCATCGGGCCAATCCTCAATAGTCGTTGGTGCTGACCGTTTCGCCACCGGCGCGGCTGACGAGGGCCCGCAGCACTTGGGGCGATACGGAGTCGCGGAGAAAGGAGACATGTCCGTCCGCGAAGACCACGTTCGAGCCGCCGCCGTGGAAGGAAAAGATCTCGTCGTTCGCACCGCAGTTCATCGGGAACCACGGCTTGACGCAATTCGCCGTCGTCGTGTTCTGATGGTAGTTGGGCGTGAACGATACTCCGAAGGCGTTGTCCGCTTCGGCCCAGCGCCAGTGCTTTCGCATGGAGGGGTTCGCGCCCGCCGCCACGAGGACAGGATCGGCGAAAAGCGAAGCCATGCGCTCGTTGCGACCGACATCTTCGGCGATGGCAACGGTGTTGCTGGTGCCGTCGGTGATCTCCTGGATGCCGACCTTGCGCGATCCCAGCGCTCCGGGGATCAAGAACACGCTGCTCGTGGCGGGCGCGCCGCCCGGCGTCGGGTTGATGTTGCTGTGCAGCGTCGCACCGTAGTCGACGCACCCGAAGCCTTCGCTGTCGGCCGGCGTGCCGCGCAGGGAGTCGCTCGGGCAAAGGTAGATCTTGACGATGTTCTTGCACACCGCAATATTGCCCGCGCTCCCGTTGTAGGGAAGATTCAAATCGAACTGGCGGGCGATGTTGTCCTGTTCGATGAACGGCAACAGGTGCACAAAGACCGAATGCGCCTGTTTATAGCCGGCCATGTACGGATCGGGCATCGGCGTATCGCCGGTGCCGGAGGTGTACCAAGAAATGGCATAGGGCTGCGTGTCCGTGAGTCCTTGCCCGCCGGGAGGGAATTTGGAAAAGGAGCTTTCGTAGGTGTGGAGCCCTAGGCCGATTTGCTTCATGTTGTTGCCGCATTGGATGCGCGCCGCGGCGGAACGCACCTTCTGTACGGCGGGGAGCAACAGCCCCATGAGGATAGCGATAATCGCAATCACCACCAGTAGTTCGATCAAGGTAAAACCGAGACGCTTGGATGGACGCATGACAGGGAACTCCCGTGGAATGAACGAGAATGAAAATGAAACGACGTATAACAGCGCGGACTACCAAGCGCATCTCGCCGGCAGAACTGAGAGAATTAGACTGAGGATGGGACGTGTGTTGTCAGCGTGATCATCCGCTTTGGCAGATGCGCCAATCCGAGTCGTGCAACCCACGGGGATCGCACGCGGCCGTTTCGCACGTGCGAATTCGGCCGTTGTGGAAAAGCGACGCTGAAAACTAGCGAGGGGGATGGAAAATAGAAGTGTGTATGCGGTGAGGGCGGGAACTGGCCTCCGGGTCGATCGGCAAGGCCATGGCCGAATCGGGATACTCGGCCGGGGCGAACAGAATGGCGTCCGATGGTGCCTGTTGTGTTGTCGTAGGCACAGGAACTGGCATCGGCGGAATTGGTCGCTGCTGGTTGCACCCAGGGCCGTGGCAAGGTTCGTGAGGAGTCACTGGGTGGTCTGAAGCAGGTATCGACTCGTTCGTGTTAACGATATGCACGTAGTCACCGCAACTCGCACTGGCACGACTCTCCCAATTGACGAGGGAGAGTATCGGCAAGGTGCCTAGTATCAACAACCAGCGATAGGGAAGAGAGTATCGCATAATTTGAGTTGTTAGATCATGGCCAGTTCTTGTCCCGAGCACAAGTGGAATTTCTAAATAGTGCCCCGTCCAGACTAAACTTTCGGGTAGAGCCGCTACAATTTGACCCTCGCCTTATCGATCGTGATCGTGAATTGCCAATCGACGGCCCGCTGCTTCTCGTTGACGCGGCTTGACCATGCGGCGATTTTGGCATGGAGCGTCGCGAGGTCGCCGATCCGTCGATCCTTCAGGCATTAGCTGGTCGTGCCACTCAACTCGCATTCCTCCACATTGTGCCAACTGCCGTGCTTGGGGGTGTACACGAAGTCGATCCGCCGCACGTACTCGCGGGCCTTCTCGGGGCAAAGGCTTCGTAGAACGCTCCCTTCGTGTGCGTGTTCAGGTTGTCGCAGACCATTATGATTCGCCCGACGCCCGCGTAGCGGGTGTCCAGAAAATGGGCGACTACCTAGGCCCAATCGTGCTTGGTGCGCCAAGCCCGGCCCTTGAAGGAAGCCCGCATGATTCGCCGGGGGAAGAACAAAGGCCTACTCGAAACGGAACTCAGTCCGGAAGCCGTCTTCCAACTCGAAGCCGTCGGCCGGGAACGTGTCTTCATCTACCGGACGCTGTTTTTGACCGGACTCCGCTTGGACGAACTCCGAACCTTGACCGTAGCCCAAGTCGATCTCACCACCGGTGCGGAGTTGATCCAACTCGAAGCCAAGAATGAGAAGAACGGCATCGGCTCGGAAATCCCGCTCCGCTCCGACTTGGCCGAAGAACTGCGAAGTTGGATCGACTCGAAGAAGCTGTCCCCGTCCGCGTTTCTTTTGAGCGTGCCCAATGGGTTCCTTCGGATTTTCGACCGTGACCTCAAAGCAGCCGGTGTCCCCAAGCGGGACGAACGCAAGCGGACGGTAGACCTTCATGCGCTCCGCACGACGTTCGCCACGATGCTCTCGACGACGGGAACCGGCCCGCGAACCGCCCAAGCCGCGAT
>Ga0105047_10009864_pt1 | contig 15671 bp, 17 predicted proteins | sample MAT04_FD_78384 | JGI IMG/M metagenome (GOLD analysis project Ga0105047, IMG submission 78384) | Freshwater microbial communities from Lake Fryxell liftoff mats and glacier meltwater in Antarctica - MAT-04 (megahit assembly) | ecosystem: Environmental > Aquatic > Freshwater > Ice > Liftoff... | reverse complement strand
TTGACTCGCAAAGAGCTGATACTGGGCATTCAGTAAATATTGATACTGTTGTTGAAAACCAAGATAATATGTCGACTACTCGTTATTAAATTCTGGAAGTGGTTTTACAGAGATTATGCAACCTTATCATATAGTAAGAATTCCAAGAATTAATAAACCTGTTATTTTTCAATAATTTTAATAATGCTAGCTACAACAAATAGTATCTAGCATTATTATTTTAACTTTAAATATAAAAGAAAAATTTTAAAAAAGTGATTGTTGTATAGTTGGGTTTTCGTGTTCTAATAACCATTTTTTGCGCCACAAACCACCAGCATAACCAGTTAATGAACCATCAGCGCCAATAACACGATGGCACGGAATAACAATCCAGACTGGATTTCTTCCGTTAGCAGAAGCCACAGCACGAATGGCTTTTGCATCGCCAAGCTTTTTAGACAGCTCAAGGTAGGATATGGTTTTACCGAACGGAATTTTCAATAATTCTTGCCAAACTTTTTGTTGAAAATTGGTTCCTTGTGTATTTAGTTTGAAAGTGAAATCTTTTCGTTGTCCGTCAAAATATTCGCTAAGCTGAGAGACACATTTTTTAAGTACTTTAGGGATTTTGGAAGTAACTTCACCTTCACTTAAAATCGAAAGTTCTGCAATTCCATTAGCATCGCCAACAATTTTGGTAATTCCGAGTGGCGATCGGATGAAAGCAGTTTGCATTACTATTCTGTTGGCTTGATTAGATATACTCTTTGAATGACTTCATGATGAATATTCGTTGGCAAATCTCTACCATTACAATCTTGCTTCCGTAATTCTGAAGCCATTTCTTTAAGACTTTCTGCTCTGCTTACATCCTTTGTCCAACTGTACTTTCTTGGCAATAAATTAACTTTATAAGCATTAGGAAGAATTTCAAATTCTGTTTTCCCAAGCATTTCGATACTAGAAATTACAATTGTATCTGTTTGGGTTGGTGTAAAAAGGGTTTCAGTAATGTGCTCTTTTGGAATTTTAAAAGTAGATTTTGTCTGCGAAAATGCAGATAGTACAGTTATTGCTAAAATAACCAACGTAAAAATATTTTTTGATTTCATAACCGATTAGATTTGACTAAAGATAAGAAATTAAATCATCAGTCAAAAATCATATTCTTATTTTGAAAAGCTGTACATATAATCTTCAAGTGCTTTCAATTCCTCATCACTCATCATTTTGGTGATGGCAAAATTAGTTTTCATAACGTCGTACTGACTTGGATCAACTATTGGTTCGCTTTCTTCTTTTAGAAATGCTACAATACTTCCGTTTTTTTCATTGTAGATTTTGGCGATTTCTTCAATACTTGGCCCAATAATTTTTTGATCGGGTTGATGGCATGCCGTGCAATTACCTTCACCTTCAAAAAGTTCTTTCCCCGATACTTTTACTGCTGACGGATCTTTGGTTTCTTGTGGTTGTGTAGTTTCATTTTTACAGGAAACAAAGGTGATTAAAAGGATGAGTAATAAGGTTGTTTTTTTCATAGATAACAAATATTCAATATGTTGTTCAATTAGCCCCGATTGAAGAGGAAATCCTTTTTTTAACTCCGGCAGAGTTTTGAGCTCTGCTGGAGTTAAAAAAAGATTGTAGCGAAAAGCGGGAACATGGTTTATGAAAGCTCCCGAGCCTTTCGCTACTTGTTTAAAATAATTGCTGCTTCTTTAGCAAAATAGGTCGAAATTAAACTAGCGCCAGCACGTTTTATGCACATTAATTGTTCCATCATGATTTTATCGTGGTCTAACCAACCTCTTTCGGCAGCGGCTTTGATCATGGCATATTCGCCCGAAACATGGAAAACGGTTACGGGAACATGGACCGCATTTTTGACTTCGCGAACGATATCTAGGTACGCAATTCCGGGTTTCACCATAACCATATCAGCACCTTCTTCAACGTCCATAAGTGCTTCTTTGATGGCTTCAATGCGATTGGCGTAATCCATTTGGTAGGTTTTTTTGTCTTTCGGTACTTCAACATCTGCTTCTCTAGGTGCGCTGTTTAATGCATCGCGAAATGGTCCGTAAAACGCAGAAGCATATTTGGCCGAGTAGCTCATGATTCCCACATTTGAAAAGCCGGCAGCATCTAAACCTTGGCGTAAACGCAAAACCCTTCCGTCCATCATGTCGCTTGGCGCGACAAAATCGGCTCCGGCTTGAGCGTGTGAAATGGCCATTTTTACTAATGCTTCATTGGTTGAGTCATTTTCTATATCACCATTTATAATGATGCCGTCGTGACCATAAATGGAGTATGGATCTAAAGCCACATCTGGCATAACAATCATTTCAGGGCACGCTGTTTTGATGGCTTTGATGGCTTGTTGCATTAATCCGTTTGGATTCCATGCTTCTTTTCCGGTGTTGTCTTTTAGCGATTCATCAACTTTTACGTAAATGTTTACGGCGCGAATTCCGAGTGCAAAAATCTCTTTTACTTCTGTTACAGTCAAATCAATCGAACGGCGAAAAATTCCGGGCATTGATGCAATTTCGGTTTTATAGTCTTCGCCTTCTACTATGAACATTGGGAACATAAAATCGGACGGACTTAAACTGGTTTCGCGAACTAGCGACCGAATACTTTCATTAACTCGTAATCTTCTGCCTCTTTGTAATGGGAACATATTTTTTTCTTTTAGCTGTTAGCAATTAGCCGTTAGCGATGGGATTTTATATTTAAATCCAATGTTTCGGATTTTCTAATACTTTAATTAATTTTTCTTCTTCACTTCCTGCTTCTGGATGATGGTCATAAACCCACTGCACATGTGGTGGCAAGCTCATCAAAATAGATTCAATTCTGCCATTGGTTTTTAATCCGAAAAGTGTTCCTTTATCGTGAACCAAATTAAATTCGACATATCTTCCTCGACGGATTTCTTGCCACTTTTTTTGGGCTGAAGTAAATGCTAGATCTTTTCTTTTTTCAACTATCGGAACATAAGCTTGCAGGAAACTGTTACCAACTTCAGCTACAAAATTGAACCAATCGTTCATTGACATTGTTTCAGTTTGCTTACAATAATCAAAGAATAATCCGCCAATTCCTCGTGCTTCATGGCGGTGTGCGTTCCAAAAATAGGTGTCACATTGTTTTTTGAATTTTGGATAAAAATCTAAATTATGCTCGTCGCAAGCAGTTTTACAGGTTTGATGAAAATGTTTTGCATCTTCTTCAAAAAGATAATACGGTGTTAAATCCTGACCGCCACCAAACCATTGATTGATGATTTCACCATTTTCATTATACATTTCGAAATACCGCCAATTGGCATGAACTGTTGGCACCAGTGGACTTTTAGGATGAATAACCAAACTCAATCCGCAAGCAAAAAAATCGGCTTCGCCCACGTTGAACATCTTCTGCATGGCTTGGGGTAATTTTCCGTGCACTGCTGAAATGTTTACACCGCCTTTTTCAAAAACTTTTCCGTTTTCAATAACACGTGTTCTTCCGCCGCCGCCTTCTGGTCGTTCCCAAATGTCTTCACGGAATTTGGCAATAGCATCAACTTCTTCAAGTTTAGAAGTGATTTGGTTTTGGAGATTTTGGATGTATGTTAAGAATTTGTCTTTCAATTTGTAAAAATATAAAGCGTTTAAAAAGCGTTTAAAAAGCGTTTAAAAGTGTTTAAAAGCGTTTAAACAATTTCCCAATAATACCCTGGTTTGTTAACAATTTTACCATCCATCCTTAAAGCAGACAAATAATTTGTAACTTTATTTTTTTTCTTGTCTTCTGTAAGTGCGGTAGATAACTTCGGAATAATTAAATTGTCAATTTTATCTCGCTTGGTTTTTCCGAATTTCCTTAAATATTCGACTATAATGTCTTTAAAATGAGAATCATCAAAACTACGATTAGCTAAATACTCCGCCTTTAAACCCTCGTCATTAGTAGATTCAATAACGTCATACGATAAATATATATTTGGTCTTCTGCCCTCAATACATTTTAGTTTTTTAAGATGCTTAAACTCATTTTCCGAAATTTCTTTATGTTTCTGAACTTTATCTAATAAGATGATTTCATCTAAACCGAGATTAAAATTCTTTATTAATATTTTCGCAAAATTTTCATCTAAAATTTTACCTGTTATGGTAACTTTTACCTTATTATCTTCAAAATTATAATCTGGTAAAGGGAAAAAACGTTGCTTCTGATAATTAAATATTTTTCGAATACCGCCGCCCTGAGTTTCAATCATATCTAAATTTTTCATTGCTTCAACAAGAAAGGGATTTCTATAAACTTCTTCGGGAGTATCTTTTAAAACAACATCTTCAACAGATTTTGGCAAAAAAGAACCGTAATTTGAAAAAACTAAATGGTCATCTTCAAATTCAACAACATTAATTCTTGCTCCTTTTGAGTAATCTTGATGAGCAATAGCATTATTTAATGACTCTCTAATATTAAAAGGTTCGTATCTTAAAACTTCATCGGGAAATAAAGTTCCTTGTCGAAGATAGCGATATTTTAGGTTTCTTATTTTTTTATAAACTTCATCAACTGATAATAAAAACGGAATAGAAAATATTTCAAAATCTTTATCTTGATTGTCGATGGTTTTTAAGTTCCATCTTATTTTTACGCAAGAGTCTAAAAAGTGTTCTGATTCTTCTTTCCCTAAAAGAATAAGAGTTGTTCTCGTGATTTTTCCTCTAATAGCAAGTTTAGATTTATTTAAAAAATCAAAATCACTCCAATTATTTAATTCATCAGAATACTTAGGGTTTCTTTTCTTGAATTCAAATTTAGCTTTCTCAATTGCATTTTTGTCTAAATCTTCAATAGTTGCCTCATCAATAATAACTTTTGACCAATCTTCGTTTAACTGAATTTGAGTTAAAATTGCATCTAATCTAGCTTTTGTCATCTCCACTAAATTATCATCTATTCTTTGCCATATTTTTTTATGAGCATAAACGGGTAATCTAAATTGATGTTTTGGGATATTAAAAATCCAAACTATTTTATTCGTATCAGATGTTGTAAATTCTGTGACAGAAAAATTTTCAACATCTAAATTGGTATAGTTACCATTAATTCTGTATCGAATATTTTCAATTGAATAGCCTGCAAAATGTTGAATACCCAAAATACTTAATGTTTTATCTTGAATACCAATGATTAAATTTCCTCCCTGCATATTTGAAATTGCAGATATATATGAAATAACATCGTTTCCTTGATTTCCTGCAACAGAATTTTTTAACGACTTAAAGTCTTTCCACTCGCATTTTTCATTTTCGATTGGATAGTTGATTATTAAATAATTATGTAATTCTTTTTCAGTCATTATCTAAATCCGTCTAATACAAATGTAATTTTTTTAATTTTAAATCACGAATTATACTCTTTCACCGCATCTATAAAAGCCTTCGCATGATCAACTGGAATATTTGGTAAAATTCCATGTCCTAGGTTTACGATATAATTGTCTTTTCCAAATTCGTCAATCATTTCATGAACCATTTTTTTGATGGTTGGAATTGGTGATAACAAACGGCTTGGATCAAAATTTCCTTGTAATGTGATTTTTCCACCAGATAAATAACGTGCGTTTCGTGGCGAACACGTCCAATCTACGCCAAGTGCTGATGCTTTTGATTTTGCCATATCATTCAAGGCAAACCAACATCCTTTTCCGAAAATTATTACTTTCGTATCTTCTGCCAAGGCATCAACAATTTGGTTGATGTATTTAAATGAGAATTCTTGGTAATCAACCGGCGATAACATTCCGCCCCAAGAATCAAAAATCTGAATAGCATTACAACCTGCTTTTACTTTTTCTTTTAAGTATAGAATGGTTGTGTCTGTGATTTTCTGTAATAAAGTATGCGCCGCAACTGGATTTGAAAAACAAAATCCTTTAGCAGTATCAAAACTTTTCGAACCTTTTCCTTCTACTGCATAACAAAAAATCGTCCAGGGCGAACCTGCGAATCCAATTAACGGCACCTCATCGTTCAGCATTTGTTTGGTCAATTTTATGGCATCAAATACGTAACCTAAAGTTTCGTGAACATCGGGAACAAAAGTTCTATTCACATCTTCCATTGTTCTGATTGGATTTGGAATAATAGGCCCCAAATTATCTTTCAATTCCACATGAATTCCCATAGCTCGTGGTACGACCAAAATATCTGAGAACAAAATCGCTGCATCTGGTTTTACAATTCTAATAGGTTGCACTGTAATTTCTGCTGCTAATTCGGGTGTTTCGCAACGTGTGAAAAAATCGTATTTATCACGCAAAGCTCTGAATTCTGGCAAATATCTTCCTGCTTGACGCATCATCCAAACAGGTGGACGTTCAACGGTTTCATTATTTAATGCTCGTAAAAAAAGGTCGTTCTTTATCATTTTAAATTTTTATAATATTCAATTACTTCTGCAATTACATTCTCAACCGTCGGTTTATCTGCAATAATGATATTTTCTATTTTTTTATTTTCTAATACTTCTGCTGTGGTTTCGCCAATACAGAAGCAAATTTCTTTTTTAATTGTATTCGATTTGAAATAACTTTCAACTCCCGATGGACTGAAAAATAATATTCCATCAAGTTTATTTGTTATTTTTTTTGATGTCAAAACGGTTTCATAAACTTGAATTTCATTGAATGTGATTTGGTTTTCTTTCAATGTGTTTGGTAAAACATCTCTCCGCAAATTTCCGCTGAAAAAGGTGAAACTTTCTTTGTTGTAAATTAGCGAAATTATTTCAGCCAAATCAGACGCGTAACCTGTGTAAGCAATAACATTAAATCCGTTTTTGGATAGTAATTCTTTGGTTTTCATGCCGACAGAAAAAACATTTTTGCTTTTTAAATCAGCACATTTTGGATGTTGTAAAATGCTTTGAACGGCGTTTTGACTGGTGAAAATTAGATTCTGATTTACTTGTTCTAATTCAAAATCTATAATTTTCGTTTGGATAAAATCTTCTTCAATCACCATAAAATTGGCTTCCAATAAAAGTTGATTTTGATTTGGCAAAAGTTTTTTGGTTGCTAGTATGTTGATTTTTTTTACCACAAATTCGCAAATTATTTTTTTAGTTGTTGTTTTATTTCTGTCATTAATTTGCTTCCTCCAGAATTCAAAATTTCTTGAGCCAAGTTGAATCCCAATTTCTTCCACTGGGAAATGTCAACTTTTTTAGCAATCTCCAATTTTTGTTTTCCATTTATCGACAGTAAAACACCTTGAAAATTTATCGTGTCGTCTTCTTCATTATACTTGGCCAAAGCTCCAATTGGTGCAGTACAGCCGCCTTCTAGCGTTTTCAAAAACTGTCGTTCAATGTAGGTACAGATTTCTGTTTCAATATCATTTAATTGTGAAGCAGCATCAATAGTGAAATTATCGTTTTGCATTGCAAGGATAACCATTGCTCCTTGTGCTGGTGCCGGAATCATCCACTCTAGATTGATAAAATTATCAGGTTTCAGGTTGATTCGCTCCAAACCTGCAGCTGCAAAAACGGCTCCGTTCCAATCATTGTCTTTCAGTTTCTGCATTCTGGTGTTTACATTTCCTCGTAAATCGACAACGGAATGATCGGGATATTTATTCCACCATTGTGCCTGACGACGAAGACTTCCCGTTGCAATTGTACCATTGTCATCAAGAAAATCAAGATTCCCTTTATGAACTAAAATGTCCAGCACATTGGCACGTTCTAAAACGGCAGCTTGCACGATTCCTATTGGCAAAGCTGTTGGCACATCTTTCATTGAATGTACGGCGATGTCGACCTTGCCATTTATCATAGCAATATCTAAAGTTTTTGTAAAAATTCCTGTGATTCCGAGTTCGTAAAGCGGTTTATCTAAAAGGATATCGCCATCTGATTTTACCGCAATAATTTCGGTTTTATACCCTAAATCCTGAAGTTTTTTTTGAACTGTATGTGCTTGCCAAAGTGCCAATTCGCTGTCGCGAGTTCCTATTTTGATAATTTTCTCTGACATTTTGTTCTTTTTTGAACCCTTACGAAAAGAAGGTTCATTAAGGTTTTTTTAAATTGTTTGTATTTAAAAAAATGATTTCTCTTGTTCCAATTGGAATACTTTTTCGATCCATTCGATTCCTTCGTCCATAGCATCGCCATCTTTTAGATGATTTACAAAATGGTTGGTAATTTTTTGAATGATTCTATTGCTAATTAATTCAGCTTGAGCTTCATCGAAATTGGATAATTTTTTACGTTGAACGTTCAGTTCACCGTCTTTGATTGCATTTAGTTTTTCTTTTAACGCCTGAATAGTTGGAGCAAACTTTCTATTTTTGGTCCAAGCCATAAATTCTTCCTTAATTTCCTCGATGATAATTTCTGCCTGAGGAATATGCTGTTTGCGTTTTTCTAATGTTTCGTCAGTGATTTGCGAAAGATGATCTAAGTGAATTAAAGTAACACCTTCAACATCGGTAACATTTTCGTGAACATTTTTCGGAATTGATAAATCTAAAATCAACAGTGGTTTTTTTAAATTCAATATCGCTTTATCAATTGTTGGATTCTGCGCACCTGTAGCTACAACTACGATATCTGCATTTTGTAATTCTAACTGCAAATCGGAATAATCTTTTACGATTACGTCCAGCTTCCTAGCTAGTTTCTCCGCTTTATCTTTGGTTCTGTTGATTAGCGTGATTTGCTCATGTTTGGTATGTTTGACCAAATTTTCGCAAGTGTTTCTTCCGATTTTTCCGGCTCCGAAAAGCAAGATGTTTTTATGAGCAATGTCAGCTACATTTTTGATGATATATTGAACGGACGCAAATGAAACTGAAGTTGCACCCGAAGAAATCTCAGTCTCTGTTTTGATTTTTTTGCTTGCTTGGATCACTGAATTAATCAATCGTTCCATGAACGAATTCACTAATCCGTTTGATTTACTTTCGTTAAACGCTATTTTTAGCTGACTGATGATTTCGAAATCTCCAAGAATTTGGCTATCTAAACCCGTTCCAACTCGGAACATGTGGTTAACGGCCTCTTGATTTTTGTAGATGTAAGCAACTTCCTGAAACTCTTCAACGGTTCCTTTACTGTTTTCACAAAGTAGTTTTATTAATTCATATGGATGATTGGCAAAACCGTAGATTTCGGTTCTGTTACAAGTTGAAGTAACTATTAGAGATTCTATTCCTTCAGCTTCGGCTTGAATTAAGATTGTCGATTTAGCATTAGTGTCTAAACTGAATTTACCTCTCATGGTCGCATCCGCTTTTTTGTAACTCAAACCTAATGCATAAAATGAAGTATGCTTCGACATGTTAAAATTTTCCATATAATACTTTCCTTAAAAAGTTCAACAAAATTATTATTATCTAATTTATAAAAGTAACGCTGTAGGGACTTTTTGTATCGCTATGAGATATTTTAATCCAAAATGCCATTATCAACGTAAATTCTAGTAAATTTGTACTGAAATCAAGTGCTGACAAATACTTTATATAGATTGATTCTAAATAAGAATTTGGTTTGATTTCAAAATAATCTACGTAAAAATATCGCTATGGGTTCTCAGGAAGAGATAAAAATTGAAAATGATTTTATTTTAATTCGGTTTCAGAACGATTTAAATCAGATTTTTCATGTCAAAAGACCTATAAACCAAGGGCTTATTCAATTTCACTTTTGCATAAAAGGAAAGGCAAAATTTGTTTTTAATGAGGGCACTTATGCATTAGAATTGAAAGATGAGAAATCACTTTTGTTTTATAATCCACAAAAAGAGTTGCCATTAAATTTAGAATTAGCTCCAAATTCTTGGATTATTTCAGTGATAATTTCTATTCAAAAGTTTCACGGATTATTTTCAAACGATGCAAATCACATCCCTTTTTTGAGTGATGAAAATAAAGATCGAAAATATTACAAAGAGAACGATATAAGTCCTTCAATGGCGATAGTTTTGAGTCAGTTATTTCATTATAATTTGAATCCACAGATCAAAAATCTATATTATAAAGGTAAAGGTTACGAATTATTGAGTTTGTATTTTAATCGTTCTGAAGATCCTGATGCCGAACAGTGCCCATTTTTGATTGATGAAGAAAATGTGTTAAAAATTAGAAAAGCTAAAGAAATTATTATTGTAAATATGGCTGAACCACCAGGACTGGATGAGCTAGCGGATAAAGTCGGCTTGAGCCTAAAAAAACTAAAAATGGGTTTTAAACAGATTTACGGAGATACCGTTTACGGCTATTTATTTGATTATAAAATGGACTATGCAAGACAACTATTAGACAGCGGTTCCTATAATGTGAACGAAGTTGGACTAAAAATAGGATACAGCACCGGAAGTCATTTTATTACTGCATTCAAAAAGAAATTTGCCACTACGCCAAAGAAATATTTGATGTCGCTGAATCAAAATACATAATCTATTTAATTTTGCATGTCAAACAAGCACTAAAAAAGTGTTAATGGAACACTAAAAAAAAGAAGTTTATATACTTTTATAAAAAATTAAAATTGCCAAAATGAAAGGAGTATTATTAGTAAATCTGGGTTCTCCAGAAAGTCCAACTGCCAAAGATGTAAAGCCTTACTTAGATGAGTTCTTAATGGATAAATATGTGATTGACGTGCCATTTATACTGCGAGCCTTATTAGTTCGGGGCATCATTTTACAAACCCGTCCCAAAAAATCTGCTGAAGCTTATGCTAGAATTTGGACAGATGAAGGTTCGCCTTTGATAGTAATTTCTAAAAAAATGCATAAAAAAGTAGAAAGTTTAGTCGATATTCCAGTTGCTTTAGCGATGCGTTATGGAACGATTACCATCTTGAAAGGATTGCAAGAATTGCACGATAAAGGAGTAAATGAAGTGCTGCTTTTTCCTTTATACCCGCAGCACGCTATGGCATCAACAACTACAATTTTGGTTTTGGCAGAAGAACTTCGCGCTAAACATTTTCCAGAAATGAAATTTACGACAGTACCAGCATTTTATAACAAACCAGATTACATTCAAGCACTGGCAAATTCTATCAAAAAACATTTGGATGCTTTTGAATATGATCATTTATTGTTCTCTTATCACGGAATTCCAAAACGTCATATTCGCAAAACGGACATTACCAAATCACATTGCAAAATTGATGGTTCCTGCTGCAATACGCCTTCGCCTGCACACGAATTTTGTTACCGTCACCAATGTTATGAAACTACGAAACAAGTTGTTAACATGCTAGGCATTCCCGAAGGCAAATACAGCCAAACTTTCCAATCAAGATTAGCAGGCGACAAATGGTTGACACCTTACACTGATGTTGAAGTTAACAAAATGCCCGAAAAAGGAATTAAGAAATTGGCCGTCGTAACGCCGGCTTTCGTTTCCGATTGTTTGGAAACTTTAGAAGAAATCGCAATGGAAGCCAATCACGAATTTAAAGTTCATGGCGGCCAGGAATTTATGGCAATTCCGTGTATGAATGATGATGATGAATGGTGCGGTGTTGTTGCAAATTGGATTAAAGAATATGCAAAAGTTTAAATTTGTTTTAAGTTTCTAGTTACCTAGATTAACTTGAAACCTAAAACTTGAAACCTGAAATAGTACAAATGGAACTCTACAATTACATAAAATCTTTGCATCTCATCTTTGTCACTACTTGGTTTGCGGGCTTGTTCTACATCGTTCGATTGTTTGTATATCAAATTGAAGCTAATGAAATGTCTTCGCCAGAAAAAGAAATCTTGCAAAAGCAATATAAAGTAATGACTTATCGCTTGTGGTATATCATTACATGGCCAAGCGCAATTTTAGCTGTCCTTTTTGCATTATGGTTGCTAATTTTAATGCCTGGTTGGTTACAAATGTCATGGATGCACGTCAAATTAGGATTCGTAGTTTTATTGATTGCTTACCAAATAAAATGTCACTTGATTTTTAAGGAATTGCAAAATGATTTAGTCAAATATTCGTCCAACTTTATGCGATTGTGGAACGAAGGCGCGACGCTTATACTATTTGCAGTGGTTTTTTTAGTAATTTTAAAAAATGCTTTCAACTGGATTTATGGTGTAGTCGGAATTGTTTTATTTTCTGTTCTGATTATGCTTGGATTCAGATTATATAAAAGAATAAGGGAAAAGAAAAACTAACCCCTAAGTTGATGAAGAATCTGCAAAGTAAATTGTAAAATCTTTGTGTCCTCGCGCCTTATTAGTTCCTTTGTGGTGAAAAATATGTCTAAAAACTTCAAAATGTCAATGCTTTCATTACGCACTAGGATTTTCCTGTCGATGATTATATTGATATTAATCGCTTCTGTTCTGATGGCTTCTATTTCGATTATTCAGTTTAAAAATGAAGCAAAAGATTATCATCAAAAACGTCTCGATCAGAAAGAATTTGCCATAAAAGAACATATAAACTATGTGCTATCTAACACGACCTATCCGTTAACCGAAAGAAATCTTCCGCTGATTTTTAAGGATAAAATTCACGAACTTGCCGACATCCACAATCTTGAAATTAACATATACGGACTGAACGGAAAGTTGCTAAAATCATCTAAAGCATCTTTTTCTGTTGACAAAGTAGCACCTCCAATTCCGAATTATGTTTTAAAACTGGTTCAATCCTCGGTCGAAAAAAGATATGTTGATATTAAAAGTGTCAACAGCGTCAAAAACCGTTCTTCATACAGTCAGATTAAGGATGATAAGTTTAAGCCTTTGGGAATTTTAAATATTCCATACGTTGAAGACGATGGTTATTACGAAACCGAACTGCAGCAATTTTTGCTTCGATTGAGCCAAGTATATTCGTTTATGTTGATTATCGCTTTTGCTTTGGCTTATTTCCTTTCGACTTATATTACCAAATCGTTGAAAACCATTTCAGATAAAATCAACGAAACGAGTTTGAACCAGAAGAACGAGAAAATTGTTATTGAGGCCAACAGTAAAGAAATTAATTCGTTGATCAATGCCTATAATCAAATGGTAGACAAACTCGAAGATAGCGCGACAATGCTTGCACAAAGTGAAAGAGAACAAGCTTGGCGCGAAATGGCGAAGCAGGTTGCGCACGAAATCAAAAACCCATTAACACCAATGCGTCTGACAGTGCAAAGTTTCCAGAGAAAATTTGACCCGAACGATCCAGAATTAAAACAAAAACTTAACGATTATTCGAAAACGATGATTCAGCAAATTGACACAATGAGCGCTGTGGCTTCCGCTTTTTCAAACTTTGCTTCGATGCCGGCTCAGCAAAATGAAACACTAAATGTCGTTCAGGTTGTAGAATTGGCGCTGGATATTTTTAACGAAGATTTTATCGTTTTCGAAAGTAATAAAGAATATGTGATTTCTAAATTGGATAGAACGCAATTAATTCGAATAATTACCAATTTGGTTAAAAACGCTATTCAATCTATTCCAGAGATACAGTTACAAAAACTAGTTTTAGTTTCGGTAAATGAATTTGAAGATAACGTTATCATATCCGTAAAAGATAACGGAATTGGCATCAATTCTGAAAATAAAGATCACGTTTTTGAACCTAAATTTACGACAAAAACTAGCGGAATGGGACTAGGTTTAGGAATTATCAAGAATATAATCGAAAATTACAAAGGAACTATTACATTTGAATCTGAATTAAACAAAGGGTCAACATTTATTGTTTCGCTTCCTATTGTTAAATAGAAAACAGATTGTCAAATATTAATTTACTTAAAAATCAAGATATGAACTTTGAAAATATACTGGTTGCTATAGAAAACGGCATTGGACAAATTACCATCAATCGCCCTGCCAAATTAAATGCGATTAACGTTGCAACTATTCAAGAATTGCATAATGCATTTGAATTACTTGAAAATAGTACAGACGTTAGGACAATTATAATCACAGGAGAAGGTGAAAAAGCATTTGTTGCTGGTGCTGATATTGCTGAATTTGCGAATTTTTCAGTACAAGAAGGAGCGCAACTTTCGGCTCAAGGGCAAGAACTACTGTTTGATTATATAGAAAATTTAAACACGCCAACGATTGCTGCTGTTAACGGATTTGCACTTGGCGGTGGATTAGAATTGGCGATGGCTTGCCATTTCAGAATTGCTTCCGAAAATGCTAAAATGGGTTTGCCTGAAGTTTCTCTAGGTGTAATTCCAGGTTATGGCGGAACACAGCGTTTACCACAATTAATCGGGAAAGGTCGCGCAATGGAAATGATAATGACAGCGGGAATGATTACTGCCGAAGAAGCTTATCGATTTGGGTTGGTCAATCATGTTGTGCCACAAGCTGAACTTTTAGATTTTACAAAAAGTATTGCAACCAAAATTATGAGAAACTCTCCTTTTGCTATTGGTAGAGCCATAAAAGCAATTAATGCTAACTTTAAAGAAGGAATTAATGGTTATGAAACCGAAATCAGAAACTTTGGCAAATGCTTTGGCACCGAAGATTTTAAAGAGGGAACGACTGCCTTTTTAGAAAAACGTAAAGCTAGTTTTTCTGGAAAATAAATTTAAAGAAAAAGAAGGATGACGATCTACTGCTTTTACTTTTTTTAATCTCAAGTACATTATTTGGGCAGCCACTTACTTTTTCAAGTAACAAAAGTAATTTGTTTCAAGATGACTTTAAGGAAACGGCAATAATTTAGCTGAAAAAATTGGTGGCAATAAATTTCTTCTTGTCCGATCCTATAAAAAAGGAGGTGTTTCTCCGACAGAAGGCTTTATATTGAGAAATATAATACTGATTTGAAACTCATCAATGAATTTGAATTAGATATGAAACACCCAAATTATCAAAGATATAATTTGGGTTTAAGCGTTTTCATGACTGAGAAAAACATTTATATTATTGAAATTTATTATGATTTAAATTTAAAGTCGTTTCTCTGTATTGACAATAAGGTTGAAATGAAAATAAGGTTTATAAGGCAGTAAAATATTTGGCTTTCAAAAACGAATTTTTCAATAGTAACAATGAGATGATTCTTAATGTTGAGGAAGATAACAGAGTTGTACGAGCCGGAGCCGGAGCCGGAGCCGGAATTAATGGCGCTATGGGAACTATCAGTTCGTCAGCAACTTTCAATTTTGATGATATTGTTATTGCAAAACTAAATTATGACGGCGCTATGATTTGGGCAAGAAACATCAATAAAAAACAATCAACTACTGATGACGATACTTCGTATCTTTCCTATACTTCAACTATTAAAAATGATAAAACGTACTTTTTTATCAATACAAAAAATAAAATCGAAAAGCTTAAAAATGACCGAATTGAATTTGGCCAAATACGAAAAAACAAATTCAATTTAAATGTAATTGAAGTAAATTCATCTGGAAATTTTAACTTTCATGAAATTCTGGATGACGAACAAAATGAATTCCTTTTATGGTATCAAAAGGAGCTGTAACTGACAATGCAGTTTGTTTTTTAGGCCGAAAAGGAAAAGACAAACAGCTATTAAAAATTATCGTATAAACTACTCAATTTCAGCTATTTGTTTCCTTCCCATTCTGCTAAAAACTGCGTAAGGAAATCTTCCATGTATTGGTGACGAGCTTGCGCTATTTGTTTCCCAGTTTTGGTATTCATTTTGTCTTTTAACAATACG
>Ga0105047_10009863_pt1 | contig 15671 bp, 12 predicted proteins | sample MAT04_FD_78384 | JGI IMG/M metagenome (GOLD analysis project Ga0105047, IMG submission 78384) | Freshwater microbial communities from Lake Fryxell liftoff mats and glacier meltwater in Antarctica - MAT-04 (megahit assembly) | ecosystem: Environmental > Aquatic > Freshwater > Ice > Liftoff... | reverse complement strand
CGAACCTGCCGATCTCGTCGAACCTGCCGATCTCGTCGAACCTACGGCAAACGTCGGGCACGAGACCGGCCCCGACCCAGAGTCCGTCGTAGAAACCGACGTGCCTGCTGAGCCTGCCGCTGCCGATGAGGTCACCGTCCAACCGGCGGCCGCGCCCGACAGCGAACTGCTCGCCGCGTTGTCGGCCTCCGTCGTGGCACCCGAGCCCTTCGGGATCGAACCGTTGACGGAAGCCCCTGCGGGCTTCTCGCCACCTGCGCCCCCACCTCCTCCGCCTGCGCCCCCATCTTCTCCAGCCACCGCCGACGAAGAGTTCGATCCTGACGACGAGTTCCCCGAGCGCCCGCCGGCATTGTCGGGCAGCCGCCGTTGGTTCCTGGCCTTCCTGGTCGTGATGGCCGTCGGTGGCGGCGTGCTGGCCTGGTACAACTCGCAACCCGAGACCAACGCCGTGCCCGCACTGGCCGGTCTGCGTCAGGGCGAAGCGCTCAATCAGTTGGGTCCCTTCGAGCCGATCATCGCCGAGGAAGCCAGCGAGACCGTCCAGGTGGGCGTGGTCACCCGCACCGAACCGGAGGCGGGCACCACGCTCGAACACGGCAAGGACGTCACCATCTTCGTCAGTACCGGCCCTGCGCCACGGGTGCTGCCAGAACTGGTCGGGCTCACTGTTGCCGAGGCCACCGCCACGCTCACCGACTTGGGCTTGGTGCTGGTGGAAGGTGATGCCGTCTACAACGAGACGGTCCCCCTCGGGGTGCTCGTCTCCTGGTCGGTTCCGGCGGCACCCGGCCTCGCCGTCGGTGCCACCGTCACCAAGGGCACAACTGTGCAGGTCATCGCGTCGGCCGGTCCGGCGCCACGGGTGATCCCAGATCTTTCCGGCTTCACGCTCGCCGATGCCACGGCAGCGGTGCAGGCGCTCAATCTGGTGATCTCGCAATCTCCCGACGAGTTCAGCGACACCGTTCCCGCCGGCCAGGTCATCCGCCAGGATCCAGCGGCCGGTTCGGCACTCGCACTGGGTGCCACTGCCACGGTCGTGGTCTCCAAGGGCGTCGATCTCGTCGTCGTGCCGCCGCTGGCGGGCCTCGGCTACAACGGCGTCGTGGCAGCTCTGCAGAACGCCGGTTTCACCATCGGCACTGCGCAGGGCGACACGCAGCAGCCGCTGCTCGCCATCTCGGTGGGTGGGCTGTCAGCCAAGGTCGGCGACTTCTTCCGCCGTGGCTCCAAGGTGGATCTGTTGTTCGCCTCGACGCCGCCACCCACCACCGTCATCTGAGCCGGCGCCGGCGCGACCCGTCGGTTCTGCAGCTGAGTGGTCGCATCAGTAACGTGCAGTGAACTTCGGTGCAACATACGAGGGCGAGCCGGCATCCGGAGTACGTCCAACGACCCCAGGAGGTTTCACGCATGGGTTCTCTCGACGGGCGCGTCGCCATCATCACCGGTGCAGGGCGCGGTATCGGCCGCGAGCATGCGCTGTTCTTCGCCGCCGAAGGCGCCAAGGTCGTGGTCAACGACCTCGGTGGTGCCAACGACGGCTCTGGCAGCGATCTCACCCCGGCGCAGCAGGTGGTCGAGGAGATCAAGGCCATCGGTGGGGAGGCCGTCGTCAACGGCGACAACGTCGCCGATTGGGAAGGCGCTCAGCGGATGGTCAACCAGGCCATCGAGACCTTCGGCGACCTCGACATCCTGGTCAACAACGCGGGAATCCTGCGCGACCGGGTGCTGGTCAACATGACCGAGGACGAGTGGGATTCGGTCATCGCAGTGCACCTCAAGGGTCACTTCGCCCCCAGCCGGTGGGCAGCTGCGTACTGGCGTGAGCAGCACAAGGCGGGCGTGGTCAAGCCGCGCCACATGGTGCACACCTCCAGCACCTCGGGCCTGTTCTCCAACCCTGGCCAGTCCAACTACGGCGCTGCCAAGACGGGTATCGCCACGTTCAGTCAGATCATCGCCAAGGAACTGGTGAGGTATGGCGTGCGCAGCAACACCATCGCTCCTGGCGCGCGTACTCGGCTCACGCTGGCCACCCCTGGTCTCGGCGACATCATGAAGCCGAAGGAGAACGCGTTCGACCCGTGGGATCCCGCCAACATCTCGCCGCTGGTCGCCTACCTCGCCTCTGAGCGTTGCGAGTTCACCGGCGAGACGTTCCTGGTGCAGGGCGGCAGCGTGACGATGGTGGAGAGCTGGCAGCGCGGAGCTGGCGTCGACCGCGACTCGAAGTGGACGGTGAACGAGCTCGCCGATGCATTGGCGCCGCTCACCAGGCCGTGAAACTGAGGTTCCCGCATCGCGAGAACGTCCACGAGCGCGCTGATCGCACGCTGTCCATCGACAGCGGCGGCGTCGACGAACTGGGTGTCATTCCCTGGCCCATCCTGCTGCGGCGGCGACTGGCCGCGAAGGTCGGCATCGATCATCGCTGGGCGGTGCTGTGGGTGGTGCTCGGTGGGCTGTTCACCACCGGCTTCACCATCACCTTGTTGGTGGTCTCGCTTGATCGCATCGCCGGCGAGCTCAACACCACCACCACGGTGCTCACGTGGGCCATCACCGGCCCGATGCTTGCGTTCGGTGTGGTCGGCCCGGGGTTCGGCAAGGCCGGCGATCTGTGGGGACACAAGCGCATCTTCATCAGTGGCCTGTTCTTCGCGGGCGTGTTCGCTATCGCTTCGGCGCTTGCTTGGAACGCGGCATCGCTGATCGTGTTCCGCACGTTGTCGGCCACCGCCGGGTCGGCGTGCGGCCCCTCGGCAATGGCGTACATCAACCGTATGTTCGACGCCGGCGAGCGGGTCAAGCCGCTGAGCTATTGGAGCTTCGTCGCCGCTGGTGGGCCGGTGATCGGTGTTGTGCTGGGTGGCCCACTGGTGGAGGCTGTCGGTTGGCGAGCAATCTTCGCGGTGCAGGCCCCGATGTGTTTCATCGGCTTTCTGGTGGCCCTCTGGCTGCTGCCGGGCACCGACCGGTTGCGTGGTGTGCGGTTCGACGTGTGGGGCTCGGTGACGCTGGGCATCGGCGCCGTCAGCCTGCTGGCCGGCATCAGCCAGGGCCGCGCCTGGGGGTGGACATCGGTGCCCACGCTCGGGTGTTTCGTGCTGTCGGCGGTGGTGCTGCGGCTATTCGTTCTCATCGAGCAGCGCGCCGCTGCCCCGCTGGTGGTGCTGCAGTGGTTCAGTACGCGCAACTTCGCGTTCCCGATGCTCAGTCAGATGCTCACCAACTTCGCCTACATGGGCGGGTTCATTCTCATCCCACAGGTGTTGGGCGAGCGCGGTCTTGGCTTGGCCGATTCCACGAAGGGCTACCTGGTTATCTCCCGGCCACTGGCGTTCTCGTTGGTCGCCCCGCTGGCAGCGCTGGTCACGTTGCGCATCGGCGAGCGCATCGCCGGGGTGGTGGGCGGGTTGGCCGTGGTCGTGTCGATGCTGCTGTGGGCTTTGGTCGACCTTGACTCGACCTATCTCTTCGTCGTCGCGGCCACGGCGTTCTCGGGCATCGGGCTGGGCATTGCGTCACCCGCGCTCACCTCGCTGATGGCCAACTCGGTCGATGAAGCCAACCTGGGCGTGGCTGGCGCGATGCAGCAACTGATGTCGCAGTTGGGTGCGGTGATGGGCAGCGCGGTGCTGGCCACCATCAGCGTCACAGCCGATTCGGACAACCTGGGGCCGTTCCACATGGCCTTCTTGGTCGGCGCGGTGGTGGCCGCGTTCGGCTGCGTCGCCGCAACCTTCGTTCGCAGCACGCCGCGCCGACTCGCCTGAGCCCCCGGGCCGGGGCGGGGCAGGGCGGCCAGTTAGGCCGTGATGTCCTTGATCTCCGTGGCGATCTGCTTGGCGATGTCGTCGTTGGGCATCGAGGTCTGCATGGCCATCATCTTCATCATGTCGCCCTGTACCTTGATCTTGCCCGACATGAAGGCCTGCATGCCGGCTGCCTGGTCCTGCTCGACGAAGATCTTCCGGGCGGTGTCCCAGTCAGTGGTCATCGTCAGGTCGGGGGTCTCGAGCGCACCGGATTCCATCACGACATCGCCCGACGAGGTGTCGAGGAAGAGGTTGACGGTGCCCTCGCCGAACGGGACATCGGTGATGACCTGGTTCATGCGGATGCTGCTGGTGACCTTGGTGGCCTGATCGGCGTACTTCTCGCGGATGGCGGCGGCGGCGGCCATCCATTCCTCTGACAAGAACTGGTGGGACATGTCGTAGTGCTCCAGGTGATCGGTTCGGGGCGAACGGTGATGGGCGGGAACTTACTCGCTCGCAGCGTGGTGACGGTAGGCGAGGCGCACGGCGAGTGCCTGACGGATCTGCGGGCCGGCGTCTTCGGCGAATTCGCCCCGGTAAGTGGCGTCGGTGCCCAGCACCACGGTGAAGTACATGCCGGTGAACGCGCCGAGGAAACCGGACACCCGCAACAGCGGTTCGCTGAGGACGAGCGTTCCGCCACCGATGTGCCAATGCGCGTACACGTGCACCTCGGCGAGTTGGGTCCAGGCCGCAGTGGTGGCCTCGGGGATGGCGAGCAAACCGAAGAGCATGAAGAACAACGCGAGCGCGAGCGCCACGAACGTGATGAGGATGGCTTGGCTGAACACGCTGACCAGGCCGATGTTGACCCGCTGCCGGCCTGACAGGGGCAGCTCCGTCGGGTCGCCGTCCGGCGGCAGTTCGAGCGCCGCAGCGGGTGTGCCCTGCACCAGCCTGGCAACTTCGGCCCAGTCGTCGAAGTCGTGCACTGCCCGGATGGATTCCGGGATGCGTGACAGCACGAAGGCACTGCCGAGTAGGAAGAACAGGCCGAGCGTGATCGCGTACACGGGGCCTTGCAGGGTGCCGGCGACCTGCCAGACCTCGGCGTTGATGAACAGGAAGGTGGTGAATAGCAGCAGCAGCGGCATCGCCCGGGTGAGCATCCGGCCCACCGAACCCAGCCGGGAGAACGTTTGCGAAGCTGCCCAGCCCATCAGCGGGATCGCGCCGTAGCTGGTGGCCAGGTAGATCACAGCCAGCACGGCCGCGCCTTCGAGCACCGCCTGCAACGCGTCGCCCCATTGCTCGAACACCAGCGCCGGCAGCGCTGGGCCGATGAGGAACGCCATCAGTTCGGGTGCGCCCAGGTCGTGCGGTCGCGACAGTGCGGGGCGGTGGCGCAACTTGTTGGTGAGTACCCAGGTGGCGAACAGCAGCACGACGATGACTGCGGCTGCGCCCAGGTTGCGGGCAAGCGACCAGTTGGCCAGGTCGAGGCCGTGCAGGCCTCCCGCGACGTATGCGATGAGCAGGACCGGAGCGGCACGGCCCCATACATCAGAGCTGGAACCGTCGGCCTCGATGAAATGCGGCAGCCCACGGCGGATGAACCACTGTTCGGTCTCGGTTCGCCGCGAATGCATCGTCGGGAGTGTACGAAACGCAGCAGCGTCGCGCGTGACGTGTGCCGCCCGAGGTGAACAGAACGTTCAATCCATTTCCGATCGATGGCCAGGCCCGGTAACGATGGTCGAATGGCACGCATCCTCGTCACGGAAGAGATCGCCGAAGGTGGCCTTGATCGGCTGCGCGCGGCAGGCCACGAAGTCGTGGTGCAGCTCGATCTGTCCCAACTGCTCACCGCCGTGAAGGGTGCGCATGCGCTGATCATCCGCAGCGCCACCCAGGTCACCGCCGAGGTGCTGGAGGCTGGTAGCGAGCTGTTGGTCGTCGGCCGTGCGGGCATCGGTCTGGACAACGTCGACGTGCCAGAGGCCACCCGTCGCGGCGTGATGGTCGTCAACGCCCCGCAGAGCAACATCATCTCCGCTGCCGAGCACACCATGGCGCTGCTGCTCGCCCAGGCCCGCAACGTGCCCCAGGCGCATGCGGCGCTCATCGCCGGCCGGTGGGAACGCAGCCGCTGGGAAGGTGTCGAGCTGGCGGACAAGACGCTGGCGGTCATCGGTCTCGGTCGCATCGGCAAGCTCGTCGCCGACCGGGCGAAGGCGTTCGGCATGCGCCTGGTCGCGTACGACCCGTTCGTGTCGGCCGACCGCGCACGGCAGATGGGAGTCGAGCTGATGTCGCTCGACCAGGCGGTCGCCGAGGCTGACTTCCTCACCATTCACCTGCCCAAGACGAAGGAGACCACCGGTCTCATCAACCGCGATCTGCTGTTGAAGGCGAAGCCTTCGCTACGAGTGATCAACGTGGCCCGCGGTGGCATCGTCGACGAGCAGGCGTTGGCTGATTGCGTGCGCGACGGCATCATCGCCGGTGCTGCCATCGACGTCTTCGTCACCGAACCCACCACGGTCTCGCCACTGTTCGAGCAGCCGTCCATCGTCGTCACCCCGCACCTGGGCGCCAGCACCCGTGAGGCACAGGACAAGGCCGGCGACACCATCGCCGACATGGTCAAGCTGGCTCTTGCTGGCGATTTCGTGCCGTTCGCGGTCAACGTCGATGCCGCCGAGGCCAACGAGACCCTGCGCCCGTTCCTGCCGCTGGCCGAGCGCCTGGGCCGCCTGTTCGCATCGCTCACCGGTTCGTTGCCCGACTCGCTGGAGGTGTGCGCCGAGGGCGACATCGCCGGCTACGACACGCGCATCGTCAGCTTGGCGGTGGCCAAGGGTTTCTTCGGGGCCATCAGCGACGACCAGGTCACGTACGTCAATGCGCCGCAGTTGGCGAAGGAGAAGGGTGTCGAGCTGCGTGAGACCAAGTGCGCCACCTCCGCCGACTTCGTCAACCTGCTGACGGTGCGCGGCGGCGGGCACAGCCTGTCGGGCACGCTCGTCGGCCGGCGTAGCGAGCAGCGCATCGTAATGGTCGACGAGCACCACTTCGACGTGCCGCCCGCCGAGCACATGCTGGTCGTGAAGAACGACGACCGTCCGGGTGTCATCGGTACCGTCGGCACGTTGCTCGGCGATGCCGGCGTCAACATCGCCGACATGGACGTCGGCCGTGCCGCGACGCCGGGCACCGCGGTCATGCTCATTGCACCGACGATGGAAGTGTCCGGTGAGGTGCTCGCCAACCTGCGCACCGCGCCGGGCATCATCTCCGTGGTCGCCCTCGCCGGCTGACCCCCACCCCCCGCTTTACGTAAAGGCTGTCGGGCGCTGGGCTGGGCCTGTGAGTCCAGGTTCTTGACACAAACCCTGGGTGGGGATGGCGACGGAGGTCAGCGCAGGGAGTGGCCGCGGATGGCGTCGCGGGTGGCGATGGCCTCGGCGCGGGCGGCCTCGGCGAAATCGGCGCCAGTGGATGCGTACAGGACCGCTCGCGACGAATTGATCAGCATGCCGAATCCGGTGCTGTCGCAGCCGGCCGCGACCGTTGCCTGTACGTTGCCGCCTTGGGCGCCGACGCCGGGCACGAGCAGTGGCAGGTCGCCGACGATGGCCCGAACCTCGCTCAGCTCGGCCGGGTAGGTGGCGCCGACGACCAGCCCGCAATCGCCGATCTCGTTCCACTCGGTGGCAACGCGTCGTGCCACGTGCAGGTAGAGCGGCTCGTCGCCGACCATCAGGCTCTGGAAGTCGCCGCTGCCAGGGTTGCTGGTGCGGCACAGCACGAACACGCCACCCTCGCGATGCCGAAGGAAGGGCTCGACCGAATCGGTGCCCAGGTACGGGTTGACGGTGACCATGTGTGCGCCGTAACGGTCGAAGGCTTCGTGCGCGTACTGCTCGGCGGTGCTGCCGATGTCGCCACGCTTTGCATCGAGCACCAGCAGAACGTCGGGGTAGGTCTCACGGATGTAGGTGCACAGGCGTTGCAGTTCCGGCTCGGCGCCGACCGCGGCGAAGTACGCGATCTGCGGCTTGAACGCGCACACGGTGTCGGCGGTGGAATCGACGATGGCCCGGCAGAAGTCGTACACGGACCCGTGGACGACAGCTGGGAAGCGTGCCGGGTCTGGGTCGAGGCCGACGCACAGCATGGACTGGGATGTCGCCCAGGCGCGGCGGAGGTGCTCGTGAACGGACATCGTTGGTCAAATCTAGTCGCTGGGGTCGCGACCGACGACGCCTGTGTTCAGTGCTCGCAGTTCCAGACGCCGTTGTCCTCCAGGACCGGCTTGACGCAGCCGGGTGGGATAGGAGGGATCGGCTTGTTCGCCGGCCAGTCGGAGGGGATACGAGCGCCAGGCGGAACCGTGTTGGTGGGGGCGGCCGTCGTTGCCGGGGTGGGGGCGGCGGTGGCCGGGGGCGTCGTTGCCGGGGCCGTGACGGTGGGCGCGACCGCTGGGGCCGTGCTGGCGGGTGTCGCCGCTGCCGGAGAGGTCGGCGCGGGGGCAGTACCGGTTGGGGTGCTGGTCGGTGTTTGTGCTGCCGGCGAGGTCACGCCACGCGGGGCCTGAGTAGGGCCGCCGGTGGCTCCCGGCTGTACGACGACGGGCGGAAGCTCACCGACGCCCGTGGTGGTGGACTCATCGCTGCCGCTCACCGTCACCTGCGTATCAGTCACTGCGCTCGCCAGTGAGGTGGTGTCCAAGATGGTCGGGTCGGTGGGGATCGCGGCGCTCCCGAAGCCCAACACGTCGATTCCGCCCAGCGACGCAAACGCCAGCGCGCCAACTGCCAGGCTGGCTGTCAGGGACACAGCTGTCGCAATTGCAGTTCGTCGTTCCACGCTTCCTTATCGGCAGGTCGCCGAACGACTTGAACAACGTTCTCAGTGTTGCAACCACTGGCGGGCACGCCCCGCGCACACGTCAGTCGGTGACGCTGATGGCAGCCGTCGGACACATGTCGGCGGCCAGGCGCACCTTGTCGGCGAGTTCGGCCGGTGGCTCGTCCTGCAGCACGTACAGGTAGCCGTCCTTGCGCACTTCGAAGACCTCGGGGCACAACTGCATGCAGGCGCCGGTGCTGGCGCACATGTCGTAATCGACGGTGACTTTCATGGGGCACTCCTCAATCTCTGAACGGAAATGTTCCTCAGGCCTTGGCCTGACGGTACCCGTCGGCGACCGCGTCGTCCGCACTTGCGTAACAGCGCTCGGGCGCCGTACGAGCGTAGAAGCGGCCGCCGGGCAGGTGAAAGATCCGCGAGTTGTCGTTGGCCTTGATGGTGTAGCCGTCGGGGCATGCGCCGTCGACCGGTGTGACCCAGCGCTGAGCGACGGCCGACTGGGCGACAACCGGGGGAGCAGCGGCCGACGGAACAGTCTGGCCGGCCGGCTCGGGTACCACAATGACGTGTTCCGGCTGGAACGGCGGCCAGGAGGGCACCCCCACAGCGCCGACGGACCGAGCCGCCCGGCGCTGCCACAGTACGGCTGCGGCGCCGGCCAGCAGCACCAAGAAAAGGGCGACACGTCGTGTGCTGCGGGCAGCGGCCATATGGCCAGCGTAGTCGCGACTGCCGCTGCCGACGGGCTAGCGGTCCTGCCAGGTGCAGATGCACGCCTCGTTGCCGTCGGCATCGGCCAGCACCCACCATGACTTTGCGTAGCGGTCGGTGACGAGCGTGCCGCCTGCCGCGAGCGCGGAGGCGACACGTGACTCGGCGATTTCGTCGGGCACCGTCACGTCGAGGTGGAAGCGGTTGCGGTTGGTGAGCGGTTCCTCCAGCTGCTGGAACCACATCGCCGGGCCGATGCGCAGCGGGTCCACCAGATTGCCGTGCACTTCGCGGTAGCCGAGCACCGCCGCCCAGAAGGGGCGGATGCGGTCGGCGTCGAGTGTGTCGATGGCGATCTCGAGCATCTGCTGCTGTGCCGGTTCGGAGCGTGCGCCCGCCTCGGTGGCCAGCCGCGACGTCTCGTGGGCAAGCTCGATATCCAGCGTGCTGACGCCGCCGATGGCGTGGGTGGTGAACACGACGTGCACGTGGTCCGGGTAGCGGATGTCGATGTCCGGGTGGTGGACCGCTGCCTCGGCGGCTTCGGCGATGGCGCCGGCCAGCGCGGTCGCGGCCGGGAACGAACCTGCACGGAAGTGCGCGTGAATGCCGCCGAGGAGGTAGCGCCAGTCGCCGAGCCCGTGTGTGCTGGCGAACTCGGGAGGGGTGACTCGTTGGTAGTCCATGCCCGCGCCTCAGGCCGTGTGGCGTTCGTGGGCGTGCAGCACCGCGCGCAGCGCCGCGGTGATGGTGCTGGGATCCGTACCCACACCCCACAGCACTCGGCCGTCACCATTCTTGGTCTCGATGTAGGCGACGGCTCGGGCCTGGCTGCCTTCGCCGAGCGCGTGTTCGGCGTAGTCGACCACGTCGAGGGTGGCGCCGACGCCGTTGCGCAGCGCCCGTACGAATGCGTCGATGGGGCCATTGCCTTCGCCGGTGACAGTGACTGGTTGGTCGTCGATGACGAGCTGGGCGGTGATGGTGGTGGTGCCGGTGGTGCTGTCGCTACGCAGCTCGTGGCTGTTCATCCGCATGCGCGGTTCGATGGGCAGGTAGGCCTCCTGGAAGGCGGACCACATGATCACCGGGCTGATCTCGGTGCCGGTGTCTTCCGTGATGTGCTGGATCGTCTTTGAGAACTCGATCTGCAGGCGACGGGGAAGATCGAAGCCGTGCTCGGTCTTCATCACGTACGCCACCCCGCCTTTGCCGCTCTGGCTGTTGACGCGGATGACCGCCTCGTAGCTGCGGCCCAGGTGCTTGGGGTCCAGCGGCAGGTACGGCACGCCCCACACCGGGTACTCGCCGCCGTTGGTCGCTGCCTTGGCATCGAGTGCGTCGAAGCCCTTCTTGATCGCGTCCTGGTGGCTGCCGCTGAACGCGGTGTACACGAGGTCGCCGACCCACGGATGACGGGGGCCGACGGGCAGCCGGTTGCAGTACTCGGCCACTCGGCGCAGTGCGTCGATGTCGCTGACGTCGAGCTGCGGGTCCACGCCGTTGACCATCAGGTTGATGGCCAGGTTGACGACGTCGACGTTGCCGGTGCGCTCACCGTTGCCGAACAGGGTGCCTTCCACGCGGTCGGCTCCGGCCAGCATGGCCAGCTCGGCGGCAGCGGTGGCGGTGCCGCGGTCGTTGTGCGGGTGCAGGCTGATGACCACGCTGTCGCGGCTGCGGATGTGACGGCCGAACCATTCGATGACGTCGGCGTAGACGTTGGGCGTGTAGCACTCGACGGTGGCCGGCAGGTTCAGGATCAGCGGCTTGTCCGGTGTCGGCTCGATGACGTCCATGACCGCGTGGCAGACCTCGATCGCGTACTCGGGCTCGGTGAGCGTGAAGCTCTCCGGCGAGTACTCGTAGCGCACGAAGGTGCCCGGCACGGTGTCTTCCAGCTTGCGGCACAGCTTGGCGCCGTTGACGGCGATGTCGGTGATGCCGGCCTTGTCAAGCCCGAATACGACCTCGCGCTGCAACGGATTGGTGGAGTTGTAGAAGTGGACGATGGCCTGCTTGGCGCCGGCGATGGCTTCGTATGTGCGTTCGATCAGTTCCTGGCGGCACTGGGTGAGGACCTGGATGGTGACGTCGTCGGGGATCAGGTCGTCGTCGATCAGCTGTCGAACGAAGTCGAAGTCGGGCTGGCTGGCCGACGGGAAACCGACTTCGATCTCCTTGAAGCCCATCTTCACCAGCGTGTCGAACATGCGGCGCTTGCGCTGCGGGTCCATCGGGTCGATGAGCGCCTGGTTGCCGTCACGCAGATCGACGCTGCACCACAGCGGCGCGGCCTCGTGCACCTTGTTGGGCCACGTTCGGTCGTGGAGCACGACGGGCACGATGCGTTCGTACTTGTGGAAGGGCATCGGCGCGGGGGTGACGGGTTGCGGTGACATGGTTCGTTCGTGTCCTTGAAGAGTGTGTGCGTGCGAGCAGAGCGGAATTGGCCGGAAAAAGCAAGAAGCCCCGGCCGGTGAGGCTGGGGCGTGCGGGCAAGCGCGAAGTATGTGGCGCTTACCCTACATAAGGAGAAGGAGGCCACGAACGCGAGTCACGCCAGCCAGTCTGCCGGGCGCGACCGCACGTTGTCAACATCACAGGCGTTACACCACGGCCGATCACGCAGTCGGCGTTGGGCCGGGTGCACCGAGCGGGTCTACCCCTCGGCGGCTTCTCGCAACGCGCGCCGGACCCGCTTGGCTTCGTACATTGCTGTGTCGGCTGCGTGGAGCAGGGCTGCTGGATCGTAGCCGGCGGTGCGTGTGTCGGCGATGCCGATGCTTGCTGGACAGTTGACGCCAAGCGTTGGAGTGATGTTGATCGGGGCTGCCAGCGCTCGGTCGATGCGCTCGACCTGGCTGTCCGAGCCGACATCGTCCGGCTCAAAGACGACTACGAACTCGTCACCGCCAACACGGGCGACGATGTCAGCGCTGCGAACGATCGCTACCAACCGATGGCCTGTTTCGCGGAGCACCACATCGCCGGCGCTGTGTCCGAACGCATCGTTGACCTTCTTGAACCCGTCGAGATCGAGGAAGGCAACAGCCAACGGCTGACCGTCGCGTTGCGTGTGTGCCAGCTTGGCGGCGAACAGTTCATCGAACAGACGGCGATTTGCCAACCCTGTCAGCGGATCACGCAGTGCAAGTGCAGCCAAGTCGGCTTGCAAATGACGCAGCTCGGTGACGTCACGACTGACGCCCTGCAAGCCTTCCCCAATGACGGTGGTACGTGTCTCGCCGATCACGATCGAGCCGTTGGCGTGATGGAAATGGAAGTCGAAACGCTCGAGTCCCGACCTGTCACGGAGCGCACCTTCGATCAGGTTGGTTTCGGCCTCGTCGATGATCGCCAACATATGCTTGAAGTCCTCGAGGAAGTACGACGGCGGAAACCCGAGAATGTTCTCGACCGACGGGCTCATGTAGTCGAAATGCGGTACGGGCTTGAGGACGAAGCGCCACACGACATCGGCAGATTTGTCGGCGAGATCACGGAACCGTGTCTCGCTCTCTGCCAACAACCGCTCGGCCTCGTGCCGCTCGCTGACATCTCGGCCGATTGACACCACCTGTGGGCCATCGGGGCTGTTCACGTAACGATCAACCCACTGCAGCCACTGGGTCGCCGCGCTGTCAGCAGCACGGGCCACCGGATCTACCAGGATCGGGCTGTCAGGACCCAGTAGGGGAAGCTGGGAAATGAGACCCTGGTGTTCGTCCTCGGACAGGAACTCATCCAGCGGCCGGCCGACTACCTGACGTGCGTCGATGTTGTGGTGCTCGGCCCACGCCGAGTTGCAGTAGGTGACGACATGATCGTTGATGCGGTATCGGCTGACCTGCTCAGGCAACAGGTTCAAGATCATCGCCGAATCCTCGAGAGCAGCCTGGTTCTCGCGTAACGCACGAGTGAGCTGTCGAGCGTCCGCGACAAGTTCATGCAACGTGATTCCCATCCCTGCGGCGCAGACACCCAACACAACGGCGGAGACAGTGCTCCCCAGAACTGGCGAGCCACCACCAAGCGGGCCGAGCCAGAGACCCACTCCCGTAAGCGCTGATGCCAACAACACTGCGTAGCCATTCTCGTAGATCGCCAACCACATCAGCGGCAGGATCGCCATCGTGACGAACGGCCAACCGATCACGGTCCCGCAGGCCGCCGCCAACAGCAGCATCGCGACCAGAAACACGAACGGCGTCACGCTCTGCGCGGAGCGTGGAAGCCGATGCCAAGGAAGGGCCATCGATCCGATGATTGAAACGATGGCGACGAGCGATGCGACGCCAGCGAGGCCCGGCCGAGCCCACGACATCGTTGGCACCGCCACCAGCATGCCCACACTCGCCGTAGCAGCAAACGGCAGCACCCGACGCAGACGGCCGTCGCCAACCAGTGGCCCTCTCGGGGCATCAACAAGTTGCACACTCTGCGGGAATGACTTCGTCACCTCGTCACCTCCCACCGTCCACCGCAAATGCCCCTGTCGTTGCCATCAAGCTCCTCCAGCTCGAAGGCATCGCTCCTCGGTTACCCGTGGGGAGTCTCCGACGCGTCGTCTGGTCTCGTTGTTCTCAACTTCACCATCGGCGTAGCTTGTTCCGCAGCGTAGGGACAAAGGTCCCTCGCCGGCCGCGCCGTCTCGGCCAGGTGACCCGGGACGGGACCAGTCGACGAGGAAGTTTGCGAACTGCCAGGAGTCGTCCCCACTGAAGGCTTGAGCGGCGCGCCGTGCGTGGAGACCTCGCCGGCCAACCACTCAGCGTTGTCGGTGGGGCGGATGGCGAGGCACAGAGCCGAAGATCCTGGGTCGGAATCGTCTCGGCCGCCGAGACGATTCCTGTCCAGAAGCCCGCATGGGACGATTCCTGCCCAGAAGCCGGCGGGAAACCCGAGCAGTCAGTCGACCTGAAAGTTGGTGAACTGCCAGAGGTCGTCGTGGTCGACGTGTTGCGCCTCAGTGCTGAAGCGGGCGAACAGGTCGGTGCGGGTGCTGACCGGGTCCCAGTCGCTCGGACCTGAATGCAGTTCGCCGAGGTATCGGCGAGCCACGCCCAGCACGTCTTCCCACGGCAGGTCGTCGGGCACGCACACACCCTCGTTCGGGTGAGCAATCATCCAGGCCACCGCGCCGACGATGCTGCCAGCGACCTGCATGGTGGTGGCGCTCTGGTGGGGGAGGATGGCCCGAGCATCGTCGATGGACAGCAGTGAACCTGTCCACCAGCTCTTGTACGGGTGGCCCATCAGCAGCACGCCCAACTCGTCGCGACCACTGACGATCTCGTCGTTGAGAATGCGCTGCGACGGCTGCATCTTCCAGCCGCGCATGCGCAGCTCGAGCACGCTGTTGATGGCCGCGTCGGACGGGTGGTAGGCGTAGTGCACCGTCGGCCGGTAGATCGCGTTTCCGTGCTCGTCGGCCACCGTCAGGTGCTCGCTGATCGTGAAGCTCTCACCGTGGCGCACCACCATGCCACGGATCTCGCCACTGGGCACCCAGCTGCGCACCCAGGTCTCGATGCCGGGGCGGGCGATGCAGATCTGGTTGCACGGGCCCTCGCCGCTGTGCACGAACGCGTTGGCGGGAAGGCGCCGCTCGTGTGTGCCCCAACCCATCTCGGCCGGTGCAATGCCCTCTTCGTAGAGGCCGTCAACGGACCAGGTGTTGACGAACTCGTCGGGGCGCTTGGCTACCGAGGAGATTTGCGTGTCGCGCTCGGCAATGTGAATGACCTTGGTACCGGTGAGCATCGCCAACGAGTTGTAGCGGCCTTCGGCCAGTGCCGCTTCGAAGGCGGCGGCATTGGAGCCGGCCAGGCCGTCGCTGAGCATACGGGTGGCGATCTCGCCCAACGCCTGCTTGGCGAAGTGGCTGACCAGCCCAGGGTTGGCGCCGTGCTCGAGCACCGCGGTGGCGCCCTTGTTGTCCGGCCAGCCGGCCTTCATGCGGCGCAACTGCATGTGGCGCACGTAGAGCGTGCGATCCAGCGGCGAGGTGGCCTCCAGATCGTCGTACGGGTCCCACACCTCGACGCTGGTGTTCAGGTAGCGGACACCATGGTCGCGGCACCATTGCAGCACGGTCGGGTTGTCGATGTTCCACGCGAGGTCGAGCAGCAGGTCGCCGTCGCCGACACGTGCCGACAGGAACTCGTCGAGGTTTTCGGGGGTGAGGCGTTCCTGTTCATAGGAAACGCCGGCGGCGATGGCCGAAGCCACGCGCTCGCGGTTGTCGACGAAGTCAACGATGGTGACCCGGGAAGGGTCGATCTCGAGATCTCGTAGCAGCAGCGGGACGGT
>Ga0105047_10009862_pt1 | contig 15674 bp, 14 predicted proteins | sample MAT04_FD_78384 | JGI IMG/M metagenome (GOLD analysis project Ga0105047, IMG submission 78384) | Freshwater microbial communities from Lake Fryxell liftoff mats and glacier meltwater in Antarctica - MAT-04 (megahit assembly) | ecosystem: Environmental > Aquatic > Freshwater > Ice > Liftoff... | reverse complement strand
ATTTAGATGGAGTAACCTAACTGTTTACATCTAAAGATATGCGGAATAATCTTTAAAACACATCAGCCTGGGCATGATGGATTTTAGATTTTTCAGACAAAAATCAGGTTTATTAGACAAAAACAGGTAAAGCAGACAAAACGTAAATTATTGATAATTAACTTAATGTATAACAAAAACTAGCTTCCCGGCAGCTCCACAAGTAATTGAATAAAAATATAGCATTGTATAGTATTGATATACAATGCTTTATTTTTTATTGTCCCCTATAATTGCTTTTCTACAATGAATACTTGACTGATCAGGAATAAATAAAGTTAAGATTTTGAGCAGTATCAAATTCCGGGATATAGTTATGATCCTATCTGACTACTATACGTGACAGATCAAAGGATGTAGCTTCTAATCCGTCCAGGTTATCCGAAACAGAGAATAATATATCGTTAAAATCTTTATCGCAATTGGGATTATTAGCTATAGTGCCGTCTTCGTAGCCTATAATTATATAGTGCGAATATTCATTTTTAAATAAAACATGTTGTTGCTGACCACCAATGTTAAAATTATAGTTTGTGTAATGAATAGTGCCACTAAAGTCGATTGAGCCACCTTTCCATCCGTTTACAACCAGCGAAAAGCCAATTACAGTTCCAGCAGGAAATTTTTCCGTGCCAAGTTGCAATGTGTATCCTGATTCCAGTAATCCACCTTCGCCTTTTTTCGAAATATTTGGGAAGAGCACTCTATTAGTAATAGCAACGGATTCTGTGGGCGGCTGTGTATTATTATAAGCGTACCAACATAGTGAATTCAGATTTCCCGTGAGTTCATTGACAAATGTTACATATACATTGGATTCTTTAATCAAAACAATATTTTTCTGAATGGTATCTGAAAATAATTCAGGACTGCTAAGTAAGAAATTTCTGCTTTCAGGTAATACTAACAGCAAACTGTCTACAAGATTTTCAACAGGCTTCAAAATTGAGATGCCAGGAGGTATTTCGTCAATATTATCTTTTTCACATCCAATTAAAAATAAAAAAAGCATTGGAATCAGGAGCCAAGTTTTCATAGTGGAATGATTAATTTACAATTTTACAACAACGTAATACGGAAATTGTTACACAATATTACGAATAATTTACATGATTCACATATTTTAAGGCTACGAATGAGGTATAAGAGGATCGACACGTCTCCGGATACCCTCTGAATAAAGATATAATACCGCTTTTCCAATATACTGCTCACATCAATCAAAAATCAAAAAGCCCTGTATATGAACAATATACGATTCTTTATTTTTTAAATGATTATTATTTCATACTAAAAATACGAAGGCGGCATTGTACTACTGATCCAAAATGATTTCCCCACTAAAATAATAGTGAAACCAAAACAAATAAATGCTTTTATTGTTATATTTGGTCATTCAAAATAGTTTCCCCGGAAGGGAATAGGAATAAGATTTCATCAATCTGCGAATCACTAAAATTGTTACTTTAAAATTAACTATCAGACTCAATATTCAAAACTTGTAAGCTATATTTGTGCAATTGCGAATTCAAAAGCATTTTCCAGCAAAAATAGGGGGTAAATGCATAAATAATCATATAAGCCAGGTAAAACATCAACAAATAATTTCAATCTTTGATTATCGCAACTGATTTTCAAGAGAAAATTGAAATGGAAAGTTTGGGATTGCAAACTTAACCACAATGGTGTGCTTGTTTTACGCTTTTAATGGATGTTAACAAACTTTGTTATGAGAAAATTAAGTATAATCCCGGTAATTCTACTCCTGATTTTTAGTTCATGTTCACAATTGAATAAGAGCGATAAAATCAAAGAATTGTCACTGAAGGTGGATTCCTTATCGTTGAAAGTCGATGAATTAAGTGAGCAAAACAGATCGTTGGAGGAAGAATTCTCCTGGATAGAGAGTGAAATGGTAGAATTGTCAAAACTGAAACAAGAAAAAATGGCGACGCCTTTAGCTTATCCATCTGCCAAAGCCAATCGGAATTCAAATACTCCCGAAAAAGCAAAGACTACTGAAAAGACAATTCAGGATGGTCAATGCGAGGCAATTACCAATTCGGGGAAAAGATGCAGCAGGGTAGCTCTAAAAGGCTCAAAGTATTGTTGGCAACATAAAAAAACTTACGAACCTGAAATTCCGAAGAAATAAAGTGGCTAATCTTAATTTCTCATGGAGGTTTAAACCCTACAAATAATGTTGATAAACGGAATTTAAAGGGATAAATTGAATGAATCATTACATGTAAAGCCGGGATAAGCAATTTTAGCGGAGCGATTTCATCACAGCATTAGGTTAATTTATACAGCGAACAAACTACAACCCAAAATGATACACTATTAAATCCGGCATTTCCGGCTGGTCTACGGAGCATCTGAACCATAAATTATAAAAAGTAACCTATGAAAACTTTAATTCTGCTTCTGCTTTTTGCGCTGATTTCTGTGCCTGGTTCCTTCAAAGCTAAGGTGATAGGTGTTAATAGTGGTGATTCAATTGTGGTATTGCTCGATGATAATACTCAACTCAGGGTTCGGCTGGAGGGAATTGATTGTCCGGAGTTGCAACAGGAGTATGGCGATTCTGCAAAGCTGGCGACAGTTGCCTTTTGCTTTAAGAAGCGTGTCCGGATCGAAAAAGTCGGGGAGGATATGTACGGACGGACACTCGCATTCGTTTATGTTGATGATCTCTGTTTGAATAAGGAATTAATCCGCTTGGGATTAGCCTGGCACTATGCTGCTTACAATGCCGACACTACACTTGCACAATTAGAACTCGAAGCCCGGAAAAACAAAGTCGGCTTGTGGAAACAGTCTGACCCGCTGGCACCGTGGGATTTCAGGCGTAAGCAGAAATGATATATACTGTTAACAGGAAAATTGTCGCATTTTGAGGCCGTATTCGAAGCAAAACTCCATTAAATTCGAAGCAGTGTTAGGAATTTAGTCCCTGCTTTGACTATATTTGTGATGACCAGAAACAGAAGAAATGAACCATAATACATCCGAAACCCAGACCAGCATTGCTGAAGCCGAATTCATCGAAATGATGCGTCATGCCGATGATTTTTTTAAAATTGAATTACTGAGACAAGCCAAAAACGGATATTTGAAAGCCTTGAAATTAAACATGGAAACAGAAAAGGTAGAACATCAGATAGCCAAATGTGACCGGTTATTGGCTTATGAAAATAAAGTTGTAATAATACTCGGAGCTATTGTTATAGTGCTGGCAGTTGTTTCAGTATTTGTATGGTGATATTTTATTTTAAGTTTCAGCAGTTTATTGTGAACTTTGTGCATTAACTTTCCGTTACTTTTGTATTGATGCTCAAAAGGCCGGTCAAAACCTGCTGCTTTTAAGGCTGTTATTATTTCTAAATTATTCAATCCTATGCAAACAAAAATTCTTTCCTTACTACTTGTTTCTGCTTTCCTGATTTCGTGCAAATCGGTTCAAAAAACTACCGCTACCAGCTTCAGCGAAAATGATAAACTGGTGATGGCTGTGGCCTGGTATCAGCATTCAGCTGAAATGACGGCATTGTATTACCAGGGATTTAATATTGCACAGCAAAGGCTTGATGAGGCAATAATAAAAAATACATTGGGCAAGTCGCTGGCCGTAGTTGTCGATATTGACGAAACCATGCTCGACAACAGCCCTTTCGAAACAGCCGTAATAAATTCAAGAGATAATTTGTCAGGTTGGTATAACTGGACGAAGGAAGCACGTGCAGAAGCTTTACCTGGTGCTTTGGAATTTGCAAAATATGCACAAATGAAGAATGTGGAAATTTTCTATATCACCAACCGGGATGACAATGAACGTTCGGTAACGCTCAAAAACCTGTTAAACGAAGGTTTCCCTTACGCCACTGAAGATCATCTGCTTACACGAAGCGATTTAGCATACAGCACCGGCAATACCAGTTCAAAAACCGGCAGGAGGGCAAAAGTGTCTGAAAATCATGAGATAATATTACTCATTGGCGATAACCTGAATGATTTCTCTGAAATATTCGAGGACAGGAGCAGCAATAATGGGAAAGCGGCGGTTGCAGATAACAGGGAACAATTCGGTCAAAAATTTATTGTTCTCCCCAACCCGATGTATGGTGCCTGGGAAAAACCATTGTACAACTACCAGGATAACCTGAACGATGAAGAGAAATTGAAACTGATGAAAAGCAAGCTGGTTAAATAACTTTTTTATATCAGAAATTATACCACTCCATTCATGCTGAGCGAATCTTTAAACTTGCCAATTCAATATAATAAGTTTTAGTTTTCCAGCTTTAATTTCCAGTCTCCGGGTTCATAAATTTCGAATTCGAACTCTACAACGTATAAAATAGTTTGCAGTTTGTTCGGAGAAGTATACCTTACTTTTATTGTCACAGGGAAAGTGATAAAATCATATCCGATCGATTCGCCAACTTTGGTTTCGCTGCCACTGCTGGTTGACATAAGTAAATTTGTAATTCCTCTGTTTCTGATCCCGTTCTGTGTAAAATCGATAAGCACCCTGTTTTTGGCAGTATTGTTTTTCTGAAAGGTGTACCGATCCACGCCTGATTTGTAACTAACATATGGGCTTTTAGGTTTAGGGCCAATATAAACGTCATTTTGCCACAGCCCATCCTGAACGCTGTCAATTCCATTTACTTTCATGCTGTATATCCCGATTCCGTTTCTCTCTCCGTTAGTCCACTCGCCATTGTACGTGTTGCCATTTGCCCAGGTATATTTACCCGAACCATGGGGTTTCCCTTTAATGAATTGCCCCTCGTAACGGTCAGTTCCTGTAGCAATTCCCTTCCCGTGGGCAAGCCCGTTTTTGCATTTACCCTCATAGGTGACTGATATCTCAGGTTTCAAAACTTTACAGTTTGTCTGACTATGGAGTAGCATCGAATTAAATACGAGGGCAAAAATGAGCAGGAATTGAAAAATTGTTTTCATAGGTGTTGTATTATCATCATTTTTATATTTTTGAATCCAGGGTTAAAATTACTCAATTATTCGGCGAACTGAAAATTATTTCATCTTTTGATGCTGGTCTTATATTTTGCGATGAAATGCATTTGGGGAAATATAAATTTAGTAGTCATGAACCAATTCATTATTCGTTCGTTTAATAATAACTAAAAATAATTAGACACATATAATGAGCACTGTTGAAACCAAACCACTAATAAAACTCAAAGCAGTTACAATCATATCAAATACTGAAATTTCGTACAATGTTTTTGTTCTTTCATTTAAACGCGATTTTGTTTTCCGTGCCGGGCAAGTTCTGGGGCTGGCTATGAACCCAAGTGATGATGCACGCCTTTACAGCATTGCAAGCGGCGAAAATGATGAAAATGTAAATATACTTTACAATATAAAACCAGGTGGAAAGCTAACTCCCAACCTGGCAATCCTGAAATCGGGTGATACACTATGGATTTCTGTTCCATTTGGTACTTACGAGGGTTCATCTGAACCGGCTTACTGGATTGCTGCCGGTACCGGAATAGCACCGTTTATCAGCATGTGCCGTTCGGGAATGGGCGGGAATAAAATTCTGCTTCATGGAGGACGCACACTCGATTCGTTTTATTTCAGCGATGAACTGAGCAGGGATTTCGGATCGCGATATGCACGCTGTTGTTCGCAGCAGGAGGGTGAAGGTGTTTATCACGGACGTGTTACCCAATATCTCGAAGATGCTGAGGATTTGCCAATGGATCAAAAGTACTATCTTTGCGGAAGTGCCGAAATGGTTGTTGAATGCCGGGAAATTCTCATTAGTAAAGGAATCCCTTTCAGTAAAATTGTGGCCGAAATTTATTTCTGATAATAAATGTCACCCATCGAAACAATTTCCGAAAAAGATCATCTGCTGGGCAAAACCCTTCCTGATTTAAAGCTGATAACTGAAAAATTCGGTTTCCCTGGTTTTGTAGCCGACCAGATTGCCTGCTGGCTTTACAAAACGAATATTCAGTCAATTGAGGAAATGACGAATATTTCGAAGAAGTCCAGGCTTTTACTGGCTGAACATTTCGAACTGGGAGTTACTGCACCGGGAAAAGTTCAGTTATCAGCCGATGGAACAAAAAAGTACCTCTTCACTGTAAGCAACCACAAGTTTATCGAAACTGCTTTTATTCCTGATGAACGACGCAATACGCTTTGTGTTTCGTCGCAAGTAGGCTGTAAGATGGGCTGTCTTTTCTGTGCAACCGGAAAACAAGGCTTTCAGGCTCATCTTTCGGCAGGGCAGATACTTAACCAACTGCGAAGTATTCCCGAACGTGAGCATATTACCAACATTGTTTTTATGGGTATGGGCGAGCCTTTCGATAACACCGAAGCCGTTATGAAAGCGCAGGAAATACTTACTTCGGAATACGGTTTTGGTTTGAGTGTCCGTAAAGTAACGGTTTCGACCATTGGTATTATCCCAGCCATGGAATTGTTTCTTCGCGAGAGCAAATGTAACCTGGCTGTAAGCATGCACTCACCTTTCGATGAGGAACGCCGCCGTATGATGCCGGTTCAGCATGTGTACCCGATAAAGGATGTAATTGAAGCAATTAATAAAGCTGACCCAGGTAAATACCGCCGTATTTCTATTGAATACATTGTTTTTGGCGGATTAAACGATACTCCCAAACATGTAAAGGAACTTGCCCGCTTGTTGAATAAAACCCGATGCAGGATAAACCTGATTCGTTTTCATCCGGTTCCCAATGCCCCTCTTCCGCCCACCGATGAGAAAAGATTGCTCGAATTTCAGCAGGCACTCATTAATAAGGGAATTGTTACAACATTGCGGGCTTCGCGCGGGCTCGATATTGATGCGGCATGTGGCCTGTTGTCGACCAAAGCATTGGTACAGCGCGAAAACACTGATTTTTAAAGTCAGATGTGTTTCATAATGAAATACTTATTACATTTGTAATCTCTTAACGAATATCTACTCCTGATGATCCTTAACCGGACAATAATACTTGTCGAAGACTCTGATTCTGATCGTCTTCTTTTCTCAAAATATCTGAAACAAATGGGGTATGATTGTTTGTGCATGGAAAGTGCAGATAAACTTATTTCCCAGATTGAAGGAATTGAACCAAGCATTATCCTAATGGATATTGAAATGCCCGGAACCACCGGACTTGAAGCTGCAGGCATACTCCGCAAACGGCAGAAAGTTAATGGTCAGAACCATGTTGTGATTGCCCTAACGGCGCACAACGACGCCAATATAATGAGCATTGTTGCAGCAGCTGGGTTCGACGATTACCTGCAGAAGCCTATTACCAAGCGTGAACTTAAAACGAGGTTATCGCGATATTTAAAGATTGAGCCCGATTTTTGTGCCTCCGCAATGAATGAAATCCCGATAAACGGCCATAATCGGGATAAGTTGTATTCTCTTGAAATGTTTGAGGCTGATGATCCAGAATTTGTGCTGTCTATTGTTGAAATGTTTGTAACCAACACTCCCGGCTCGATATCAGCTATTAAAAAGGCTTTTGAAGAGGATGAAATGGAGATACTCAGGCAACAGGCTCATAAACTTAAACCACATTTCTCGTTTTTTGGTGCACCAGGTATTCAGCAGGCGATGCAAATGATTGAAGACATTGCCCATAGTTCCGAAAGCAAGGACAAACTCCCTGAACTTATTGAGTGCGCAGAGAAATCCACTTCCAGGATGATTGCCCAGATGAAGGCTGACCTTCTTTCCTGAAAATTTTGAATCAGGGATAGATTATTAATGCCTCGCGGTTCTGAATGTATATTCGCATACATGTTACTGTGTATATTCCTGATATCTGTTGATTATTATAAGTGCGGACTACTGTTGCGAATGACAGCAACAAATTGATTTCTTTTAAGATACTTTCTGATGAAGAACCTTACCGAAGGCAACAGCGGAAGCCTTATTTTTAAATTTGCCATTCCGATGCTTATTGGTAACGTGTTTCAGCAGTTATACAATATTGTCGATAGTATAGTTGTTGGCCGCTATGTAGGTAAAGAAGCACTGGCAGCCGTCGGAGCATCGTTTCCGCTTATTTTTATGCTTATTTCTTTCGTGGTGGGAGTGGCTATGGGCACCACCATTATAATTTCGCAGTATTTCGGCGCCAGGGACATGAAAATGGTAAAACGTTCAATCGATACCATGTATATTTTTCTTTTCGTTGCTTCGATTATTGTGACTTTGGTAGGGATTACACTCAGTGGCCCGATATTCCGGCTTATTAAACTTCCGGAAGATGTTATGCCGCAGGCTATAACCTATTTTAATATTTACCTCACCGGAATGATCTTCTTTTTCGGGTTTAACGGCATAAGTTCAGTTTTGCGGGGATTAGGCGATTCAAAAACGCCATTGTACTTTCTGATCATTTCAACAGTAATGAATGTGTTGCTCGATTTGCTGTTCGTTGCTGTTTTCAAATGGGGTGTGGCCGGGGCTGCCTGGGCAACGGTCATCTCGCAGGCCGGTGCTTTTGTAACAGGAATTCTGTACCTTAACCGTACCCACGAGGTTGTGAAACTCAACAGCCTGAAATTAGTTTTCGACAGGGCAATTTTCAAAAAGAGCCTTATGATAGGGTTGCCGACAGGCCTGCAGCAAACCTTTGTTTCGCTTGGAATGCTGGCAATAATGCGGATTGTAAATGATTTCGGAACCAATGTTATAGCCGCTTACAGTGCAGCCGGAAGGCTTGATTCACTTGCCGGTATGCCTGCCATGAATTTCGGGGCGGCACTTTCAACTTTTGTAGGGCAGAACCTGGGAGCCAATAAACCGGAAAGGGTAAAGCAAGGATTGAAAGCAACATTCATGATGTCAGGAGCATTGGCACTTATAACCAGCCTGGGTGTAATCGTTTTCCGGCATCCGCTAATGGGACTTTTCACCACTGACTCCGCAGTTATCGATATTGGCGCGCAATATCTGGTAATCGTGAGTTCATTCTATATCTTTTTTTCCACCATGTTCGTGATAGGAGGAGTGATGCGGGGTGCCGGCGATACTATTGTTCCTATGTTTATTACCTTGTTCGCGCTTTGGGCTATACGGATTCCGGCAGCCTGGATCATGTCGCGGTATTTTGGCGTAGCCGGAATATGGTGGTCAATACCGGTTGCATGGTTTATCGGGATGGTGCTTTCGTACCTGTATTATTTAAAAGGAAACTGGAAAAAGAAGGTAGTGGTAAAACAAAGGGCTATTGTGCCGGATGAAATAATTGTTGATTAGGAGGTCTGGCGAATTTTCAGAATCAGGAATTAAGATTGACATTCCCGATTATAATTCTGAACCCCCTAAATCCTAACCCCTAACTCCCAACCCCTTAAAAAGAATAACTAACCCCACCAAGCAGGTTTATTCCATACGAGCGGTAATTATTCCACCTGTAATACTTGCTGTTGGTGATATTGTTAAAATTGAGCCAGAACGAAAGTGCCTTGTTGAAACGATATTCGGCACCCAGGTTAATATCAGTCCACCCTTTAATTTCCTGCGCCTCCAGGATATATTGCGTCACACCCATACCATCAATATTAGGATCAGGAACGGGGACCAAAGCCCACACCTTTCCATTTACTGTTGCTTTTGCAGTGATTACGATCTTGCTCTGAATGTCATACCTTCCTGAGAATCCTAATTCGTAGGCCGGTTTGTACCATGCATATTCCTGGTCGACAGTTTTATAATGGTTATATGTTCCGGTTACAGCCAGGCGCAGACGCGACGATTTTATAAATTCGAGTTCTGCCTTTAGTTTAACTTCGTTAATATTGTCGTACAGCAGCGTGAATGTATTGTTAAGATACGAAGCTGTATCGGTTACAAACAAGGGGTAATTTTCATATGCGCTGCTCGAAATGCTTCCGTTAAAATTGAAACTGCGGCTTATATTGCTCTGGAATCCGCCATAAACTTTGAATTTATCGTACACGTAATTCCATGGCATCACACTGCTGATATATAAATTCTGTTCAGTTATTCCTTGCAGCGAGGTGCGCTCCATTCCCCCGTTGAAACCGGCATAAATTTTTAGTGCATCAGGGATCAGTTCGAGACGGGCTTCAACAACCGGATAAAAGTGAGCTTTGGTTACTGAATCGGAGGCGATGTTAAGCTTGAAACCGGCCATAAAACTATACTCATTATAGTCGGCTTTAATAAATGGATTGATCAGGAAGATTCCGCTGTTGTTTTGCCCAAGCGAATCATGCTGGTTGAGGAAACTATATCCTGCCGTGAGACCGAGCACCTGGTCTTCATCAAGTTTCAACAGATCGAAACGCTGATCAAGCGTTGCGGTGAATTCCACATTATTTTCCTTCACCTCGTTGAGACTGGCCATATGGTAGTATGAAAGCCCGAATGTGTGGTTCAGTTCATCTGTTGATTTATAATTGCTTCCAAAGGTTGCATTTGCACCGATAGTATGGTAACGCTGTTTTACGTCATCTTTTTCGATCACGGTATCAGGAAAATCAGCAGGCTTGTACCCATAAAAGTGAAGGCCGTCGCGGGTGTAAAATGCACTTCCGCTGAGAATATGCTGATCGGAATATTTCGAAGCTTTCAGTTCAGCTTCTTGCCGGCTGTTTGCTGGTGGTCCGTAATCTTCAATTTTTCCGGCTGCAGACTGATGCTTCAGGCGCAGAGAAGTAAGTTGCTTTTTCGAACGCAGCGAACTCATAAATAATTCACCATACAAGGCTGAGTAATTGCCGGCACCGGCACGAATATAGTTGCGGTATAGCTTGCTTAGCGGCTCAGCAATTAGTTTAACGGCTGGCAACGGATCAATAACCGGCTTCACAGTGGCAATCCTTGGCATGATATTGTAGTTCATGGCTGGAACGGAGGTAGTTGTATCGTCAATCGCCGGGTTCTGACTGATTTTAAACGCGTCGGGAACAATAGGATCGAACGGTGCTACAACGGTGATTTCTTCGTTGTAAGTTTTTACCTGTGCCTGAACAGTGCCCGAAAATACAAACGCCAGGAAACAAATCAGTGCAAAGCGTGTGGTTTTATATTTTGACTTTATCATATGCATTTTGAAAATGAATTAGTAAACAACAATCTGAAAGGTTACTTTCATTTTATTCGTTTGTTTCGACTATTGCAGCGAGTTTTTCACGGGCAATCATAACCAGGTCCTGTCCTTCGTAATTATCGATAATACTCTGCAGGGTTTGCTTTGCCTGGAATGTGTTACCTTTCTTAATATACACATCGCTCAGCAACAGGAATCCTCTTGCAACCCAATAATCGTAAGAAGCAAAATTTTCGGATAGTGAAAAGACTGATTTTTCGCAATCGTCGTATTTTCCGTTTTCGAACTCCAGTTGGGTCAGCATGAATTTCGCTTCGGCACCCATCTCGTTTTTCGAGAGTTTCAGCGTTTCTTCAAATTCCTTCCTGGCAAGTTCTTTATTGCCAAGTTCATAGCTTGAACGGGCGATTATGATATGAGCTTCGGTCGCCAGGTTTTGAGTCAGTTTGTCGAGCGCGAGCAATTTCTGAGCCGATTGGATGGCAAGTCCATAGCGTTTCAAGGCATAGTTGCATTGCATCTGACCGTTTACAGCATCGAGGATTATACCGGGCTGGTCAGCGGTTTCCTCAAGACGGATATACGCTTCAAGAGCTGCTTCGAAGTTGTTGCGTGTATGATAGATGTGCGCTGACCGTGATGCCGCGTTGGAAGTAAACCTCGATCGTTGCAGGCTGATGATGAACTCATATCCTTTCAATGCCTGGTCGAAACGTTGCGAACGGTAATCGCATTCGGCTTTGTAAAAATTCGATTCGAGGATAAAAGATCCTTCCGGAAATTTACTGATGTATTTTGCGAATCCTTCAACAGCTTTTTCGCAATTGCCATTCATGTACTGGTTCTCGGCTGCAATATAGGTAAGCGAATCCTGCTCGGAACGTGAGATATCAGCCTGGGGAACCTGTTTTGTGAAATCCATATATTCATCTACCTGGTTCATCTCCACGTAAATGCTCTTGATACTATTTAAGGCTTCCTTCGATTCGGGTGTGCCCGGATAATCCTTTGCTACTCTTTTCAGCGTGGTAAGTGCTTCCTGGTCGCGGTTCTGATTAAAGAGTATAAGCCCGGTTTTAAGCAGTGATTTTTTAACGTATGTGCTGTTCGGAAATTCTTTTACCACCCGCTGAAAATACGTGAGTGCCTCACTGTCCTTGTCAATTACGTTGAAGGTTAATCCGATTTCATACAATGCATCATCGGTATAGGCTGATTTACTGTAAGATGTGAGCATTTTGCGCAAAGTAGCAATCTTGGTTTCCATATCGCCCTGCACACCATAGCTGATACCGGTCTGGTATTGGGCATAGTCGGCATCGGTAACACGCGCTGTTACAGCTTTCTGGTAAAATTCAACGGCAGTCGCATATTCCTTTGTCATAAAGTAACAATCTCCAAGACGTAAGTTGGCATCACCAGCCAATTTTGCCTCTGTTCCTTTGGCAGCCAGGTATTTACGGTAGCTTGTTGCTGCTTTGGTATACTCTTTCTTTTTAAAATAGCTGTACCCGATGTTGTAGTTTGCTGTGTTGAAGAAGGATTCTTTCTGTGCCCCGGGTGTAACCTGAAATTTGTTGTACGATTCAATTGCCTTATCCCAGCGGGCGGTGCGATAATAGGCTTCTCCTGCCCAATATGACGATAAGGCTTTAATGGAATTATCCGAGGTCAACTCACGGGCCTGGGCGAAAAGCGTAATGGCACCATCATAATCTGCTTCATTAAACAATTCAATTCCCCGGTAATATGCGATGCGCTGGTATGCTGCATCGAGCCTTCCGCTTCGTTTTTTAATATGCTGAATGCTGGTAAGCGCATTCTTGTAGTTTTTAGTAAGGAGATACAAATCGGCAAGGTAACCGTACAACTCATCGCGGCGGGCCGATTCAGGATATTTTGCAAGGTAATCCTGCAATGCATTAACCGCTTCGTTATAAGGATTATACGAAAGCTCAACAGCAAGTTTTGCGTAATTAAAAAGAGCTTCTTCGGTTAATGCCGGATCGGTCTTTAATTTAAATGCCGAGTTAAACGAATTGAAAGCAAATCGTTTCTGGTTGGTTTTTATGTAACAGTCGCCGAGGTGATAATATGCATTCTGCGAAAGCGAATCCTGCGAAGTGGCTACGGACTGGAAGTATTTGATAGCCTGGGTGTAATCCCCGTTTTTATAATGCGAAAACGCAATCCCGTAATTATCAACCGGCGAAACGGATGAAGGTTTTGCATCGAGGTATTTATTGAAATATTTCAAGGCATTTTTATATTCGCCCTTGTGGAAATAAGCATCTCCTGTGAGGCGGGCAATTTCGGCAGTCCTTTTATCGGTGGCCATTTCGAGCAAAGGCAACGAACGGGTAATCAGTTCGTCGTAGCGGCCCTGTAAAGCATAAATCTGAATAATGTAGTAATTAACCACATCGCGGAAAGTTTCATCCTGCTCAACGCGTTCAAAGTGCTTCAGCGCAGTTTCGTAGTTTTTTTCGGAATAAGCAATGTGGGCATAATAGTAATTGGCGGGAACATTGTATTTGTTGGGTTTTTCAATAAGCAGCGAGAAATTCTCACGAGCTTTCTTCATGTTGTCGGTCTTGAAATTGGCATAACCAATCTTGAAATAGTATTCATTAAGTTGTTCCGGGGTTAATTCGTAGCGGTCAACTTTATTGAAACTTTCGAGTGCTTTACGGTAATCTTTATTGGTCAGCTGCAATTTTCCCGATTCAAAGTATGCATCGTTCGCCTGGGCATTTTGCGGATAGGTATCAATAAATTTCCCGAAGCGTTTGGTTGCATCAGGATGAAAAAGCTGGGAAGCACACAAGGCAGCATAATATTCGGAACCCGCTTTAATGTTCGAGTTTTCGCCTGTTGCCAGTTCATCGAACATCACAAGTGCTGAGCCGTATTTAGCTTTGTTATATAGGTCAACAGCCTGATCGTAAGAAGCTTGAGGGTTGCTGTAGATGCTGGTTTTTTGTGCAGTTGCCTGCAAAAACATACATGCGATCAGCACAAAAACTGATACGCTTACTTTTCGGATTATATTCATATTTAAATGCTGAAAATCAGGATTAAAGGTACTGTATTAAGGCAGCAGCGTTGAGCAGTAGGAAAGTAACTTATCAACATTGGTAATTTGAAAACTTAACGCAATGTATAAGCGGATAGTATGTTGTTATGAAGATTTGGGAATTCGCGAAATCCTATGCAGGATGGTATATATTGAAATACAGGATTTTAATCTGCAAATAGTCGTAAATGAAAAACAAATGGAAACAAAAGAAAAACTCCTGACTTTTTCACAATCAGGAGTAACTATTGAATTAATAAGTACCCGGAAAAGTTAATTCGTGCGTATAAGAAAACGAGTCTGAAATGAGTTTTGCCCACGCTCACCCCTTTGCTTCGACTTCGCTCAGCAACCATAGGGGAAAGTCATGGCGTACAGAAGATTGAGTTTTGCTTGCAAACCTGAGGTTAAAGAAAATGAGCTTTTTTACGTAAAATGATGAATTTTCTTAGTGACACTAATTCAATATTGTAATCTTCCGTGAATCAATCAGTCTGTTTCCTGACGAAATCCGGATTACATATGTACCTGGCGGTAGATTGTTCACATCCAACTTCTCTGTAGCTACCTGCATGGATCTTTTCCAATGGTTTGTTTCCACTCCTGCCATATTAAACAGGCTTATATCCAGGTTTTCCTGTTTTTCAAAATAGGTTGAAAGAATGAGTTGCCTGGCAAAAGGCCCGGCATAAATATTCAGTCCTTTGGCAAAAGTTACTCCTTCGATACCTACGGTTCCATATACGAAAGAAAGGTTATCAATCCACATCTTAGTGCCTGTATGATTTTGTCCATCGAGTGGATTGGAATTTACAAATAATATATTCATTGTATCCGGTGCTTCCCATATCAGGTATTCGAGTGGCAGTTCAAAGTAGGTCCAGGTATTGAACGTTCCCATTGTATCAATGGCAGCATAGCCAATCGTATCCTGAACTCCGTTGTTCCATTTGGTTAATCCCCATCCCAGGTAACAGGTATCGGCACCAACGGGCTGGTATTTAAAATATCCGGTGAGTTTTTGTGGCATGCCTGTAAACGGGTATCCACCGGTTAGTGACGCTGTTTGTGCAATCGGGTCAATATTTAAAGTGCCCAGTGTAAGAGCACCTTGTATGGTATACGTTCCGAACAAAGGAATCGTTTTTGTAACCACTGTTAATTTAGCTGAAGCGGATCCCTGCTGCGGATTGGTAAGATCTTTTGTAACGCAGGTAAAGTCGACAAGTCCGAGAATATTCTGGTTTGAAGTATTCCATAATGTGGGTTCACCGTTCGACCATGTTTCGAAACTTCCGTTAGGTATTTGCTGGGCAAAGCTGCTTAAAGTAAGAAGTAAAAGGAAACTTATAAGTATTGATACGTGTTTCATTGTCAGATTTTTTTGTTTGAATATAACAGTTTTACAAGTCATACAGTTCACTAAAGCTCAATTTATCGTCCTGAAATTTGTGTACAGT
>Ga0105047_10009861_pt1 | contig 15675 bp, 12 predicted proteins | sample MAT04_FD_78384 | JGI IMG/M metagenome (GOLD analysis project Ga0105047, IMG submission 78384) | Freshwater microbial communities from Lake Fryxell liftoff mats and glacier meltwater in Antarctica - MAT-04 (megahit assembly) | ecosystem: Environmental > Aquatic > Freshwater > Ice > Liftoff... | reverse complement strand
TTGAATTCCACCCCATTTTCTCCCCACGCCATAAACACCTCATTATTAAAGAGATAATTATATCATAAAAAGTGTAAAGGACGTGAGTGTGTTAAAGTGTAAAGGACGTGAGTGTGTCGGACCGCTCCAAAGCGGTAACAGATTTACCGCACTCCAAATTTTACATTTACCTTACGTTAGGAAAGCTTAGCGCCTATTTTGGGAGGAAGACTGGATCTTTCATAAAGAGATCGATTTTAGCTACAGCCTTAGCCGGTTTTTCGTAGGTTTTAGAAATGTATTTGGTATGGTTTTCCCAAATTATATAATCTACAGTATGTAAGGGAGCTAAATCATATCAAGGGGCGGGTATCATCTAAAGAATTGATAAAATTTCTTGCTACGTCACAAGGTATGTTTTCGTATTGCTCTGATGTGGTAGTTCTATAAAGAGTTGAATGTACTTTGAAATTCATGTGACAAGGCTTTTCTTCCCTTTCCGTTGTAGTTGTAGTCAAATTAAACATAAAGACACTCCTTTTTTAATCTAATGGTGTAACAATTATAAAAAAAAATGACAATTGAATATTCTTCCTCTCTTCTTCCTCTCTGTTCTCTTCTCTAGTTCTTAAGTGTTAAAAATGATAACGTTGCTGATAAAAAAAGTAGAAATATTCTACCCAATCGATTAATGTTGTAATCTTTTTGAATCCGGAGATTTTACCATGAACGTCAAGTGCCTTGAGAGCGAAAAAACTAAATTAGTCCAGCTAAAAAAAATTGAAATTTATGGATTTAAGTCCTTTGCAGATAAAACAGAACTTGAATTTAATCAAGGTGTAACTGCAGTTGTCGGGCCAAACGGTTGCGGTAAATCCAATATTGCCGATGCCTTTAGATGGGTGCTTGGGGAGCAATCTGCAAAGTCGATGCGAGGCAATAAAATGCCCGATGTAATATTTGCAGGAACCTCACTTAGAAAACCTTTAAATTTTGCAGAAGTGACCATTACTTTATGTAATGAAGGCGGTCAACTGCCGATTGAATTTGCCGAAGTGTCAGTTACAAGACGTCTGCATAGAAGTGGGGAGTCTGATTATTTTATTAACCGCAACCCTGTGCGCATGAAAGACATTCAAAGTTTGTTTCTTGATTCAGGAATGGGAAAAAATACATTTTCAATTTTTGAGCAAGGCAAAATTGATCAAGTAATCAATTATACACCTCTTGAAAGGCGCTACATTTTTGAAGAGGCCGCAGGCATTTTGCGCTTTTTACAAAGAAAGCGCGAGGCTTTACGAAAACTTGAGGAATCTGATCTTAATACAGCGCGTGTGAGGGATATTCATAAGGAAGAAGAAAAACAGATTGCCGTTTTGCAAAATCAGGCAGAAAAAGCGCGCCTTTTTAAAGAAAATAAAACACGTCTTGAGTCTCTTGAAAAAGCTGTTTATTTAGTTAAATGGGAAAATTTATCCAATAAAGTAGAAGAGATATCTTCAAAAGAAACATCCAAGAAAAAAGAAGTGCAAGACATAAATTTAAATCTTGAAGCAGAATATAAAGCCATAAATTTAGCAAAACTTGATTTAGAACTAAGTGAAAAGATCTTAAAAACAAGCCTGCAAGCTCATTTCAAGGCAAAAAGTGAAAAAGAGCTTAAATCACTAGAAAAAAAGACAAATCAAGAGCGTTTAAAAGAAGTGACAACTAAAAGTGCACTTTTAAATAAAGAGCTTGATGGAATGGTTGAAAAGCGGATTTTGCACCAAACTGATTTTAAAGCTGCAAAGGCAGAGCAATCTCTTGTTGCATTAAAGCTTGTTAAAGAAGAAGAAACCTTACAAAAACAACGTGCAGAACTTAACGGTTTAGAAGTTAACTTAAATAAATTAAGGGACGGGCAACAAAAAGCTCAATCTGAGGTATTAAAACTTGTTCAGCTTGAAAACCAACTGGAAAGCGAACTCAAACAAAATACAGTGCGCTTTGATCATGCATCGGAGCGTCAGGCTGAAAATCAATTAAAGAAACAGAAGCTTCAATTACAGATCCAAGAGTTTGAGATTGCAAAAAATGGACAGAAAAAAGAGCTTGATGACTCTGTTAAAGTTATTGATGGGCAAAAACAGCTTTTAGTAGACCTTGAAAAGAAATTAACTGAAGCGATCCATGAAATTTCCACAAAACGCACACTTTTAGCTCAAGCCTCCAAAGAAATTTCGGAAATGAAAGCCCGTCAAAAAGCGCTTTTGCGTTTAAAAGAAGATATGGAAGGTTTCTCCTCGGGAAGTAAGCGCCTTTTGCAAGAATCAAAGAAAAAATCGAGTCAGTTGTATCAAAAAATGACAGCACTCTATGAGTGCATTAGTCCAAAAATGGGAAGCGAGGGATTGCTTGCATCATCTTTAAGAGGTTACACAGAGACACTTGTGGTTAAAGAAAAAAATCATTTGGAAGAGGTGATTGCTTTTGCTAAAAAAGAAAAACTTAAAAATTTCTCTCTTATCTGTCTTGAAAATCTAAATGATTCAGCTGCAAAGTCTGCCGCAAAGAGTCTTGATGTCGAACCCGTACTCGATTTTGTTTCTAAAACAGAACTTGCCACACATTTTCTTAAAAATATGTTCATTGCCAAAAATAATGTGTCTGCATGGAAATTTGTAAAGGAAGTTGAAGGCGTTCAGGTTTTGACAAAAGATGGATCTTTCATCGATGCCAATCAAGTCACTTTTTACACAGAAGAGAGTGAAAGTAACTTATTTTTAAGGGAAGCTGAACTTGTAAGCCTTGAGAAAAAATTAAATGAATCGGAAAGCTTTTTCCAAGAATTGGAAAAAACAATAACGGTACAGGAAACAAAAAAAAACCAAATACAACAGGAAAGAGTAGAGCTTGACCGTCAAGTTCGAAAACTTGAAATGACACTTGTTGAAATCAACTTTGGCTTGCAGCGCTTAATCACCGATTTTAATCGGGCTCAAAAAGAAATGGACACAATTGATGAAGAATTGGCTGTTTTAGTGAAATCGTTGCAGCTCTTAGAAAATGGACTTGTTGAAACAAAACAAAAGCATATTGAGGCTAAAGCTAAACGACAAAATTCACAAAATTCCACACAGCATTTTGCAGAAGATCTTACTCAACAAACTGAAAAATTCAAACAAGTAGCTGCCACAACAAAACTTCTTGAGGCTTCTTTTCATAAGATTGTGGATCAAAATCGTAAACTTATTCATGCCATCAATGTCTTTGAAATTAAAGATATGGAAAGTGCCACACAAGAAAAGCGCATCATGGAAGAAATCAAAGCTTCATCTGAAATGCAAACTTTTATTTCGACAAAGGGCGAAAATGTAGAGTCTAATCTTGAAATGGTAGAAAAAGCTTTTAATACAACAGCCGCGCTTTGTGCAAAATTTGAAGGAGAAGTTGCAATTAAGAAAAAGGAGATCGTTGAGTTTGAAAAAAGAATTTCAATGCTTCACTCATTACTTAAAAAAGTTGAAAATGAAATCCACCAGACAGATATTTCCTTTGCAGAAATCAATTCATTCTTAAAGTCTCTTGAGACTGAATTAATGGAAAGATATCAGTTGGTGATTGATGATCTAAAAAAACAGAATTTAAAAGGGCATGATCAAACATTGCAACAGATGGAAAAAAACATCGCTGAATTAAAGGCTGCAATTTTTTTGGCCGGTGACATCAATATGACATCGATTGAGCAGCTAACCCAACATCAAGCAAGGTATGGGTTTTTAAATGAACAGCTCGATGATTTAAACCATTCCAAGCAAGAGCTGATCGGTATTATCACCGAGCTTGATAAAACAAGTCGAAAAATCTTTAAGGAAACGTTTGAGCTTATTCGGCAAAATTTCAAAAAGAATTTTAACATTTTATTTAATGGCGGAGAGGCCGATTTGGAATTTACAGAATCGGGTGACATTTTAGAAGCCGGTATTGAAATTAGTGCAAAGCCTCCCGGCAAACAGATGAGATCGATTAGTTTACTTTCTGGTGGTGAAAAATGTTTAACGGCTATGGCACTTCTATTTGCTATTTTTGAAGTCAAACCGGCTCCTTTTTGTATTTTGGACGAGATCGATGCACCGCTTGATGATTCAAACGTAGAACGCTTCGTTAATGTCGTCAAACAATTTATTGACCGCTGTCAGTTTATTATTATTACTCATAATAAACGAACGATGGCGATTGCTGATGTGTTATTTGGTGTTTCAATGGAGGAAAAAGGAGTTTCTAAACTCCTTTCAATAGATTTTTTAAAAAAAGAGTAATAGATGATTATAGGAATTCCAAAAGAAATTAAAAATCATGAATATCGCGTGGGAGCAACACCTGCAATGGTTCGTGTACTTGTTGAAGCTTCACACAAAGTATTTATTGAAACAAAAGCCGGCACTCAAATTGGCTTTACAGACGAAATGTACAAAAAAGCTGGTGCAATCATTGCAGAATCTGCAGCTGAAGTTTACCTTGCTGAAATGATTATTAAAGTTAAAGAATTGCAAAAATGCGAATTTAATTATTTAAGGCAAGGCCAGATTCTTTTTTGTTATTTACATTTGGCACCGGATTTTGAACAAACACAGCATCTGATAGATAGTAAAGTTATAGCAATTGCCTATGAAACCGTTACAGATTCACAAGGTAGGTTGCCACTCTTAGTACCGATGAGCGAAATTGCAGGACGTATTGCCATTCAGGTGGGTGCGACAGCAATGCAAATGAACCATGGTGGTAAAGGTCTTCTTCTTGGTGGAGTTCCGGGAGTCATGCCTACAAATGTTCTTGTAATTGGGGGCGGTGTTGTAGGAACAGAAGCTGCCCGCATGGCAATGGGATTACACGCTAATGTGACAATTATTGATAAAGATTTAAATCGTTTACGCTATTTGGATGCTGCATTTGGACCTCATTTAAAAACGCTTTATTCAGATTCCTCAAATATTGAAGAGGCAGTTAGGATTGCAGATCTTGTGATTATGGCGGTTTTAATTCCTGGGAAAACAGCACCAAAATTGATTAAACGAGCTATGCTAAAAGAGATGCAGCAAGGCTCCGTGATTGTTGATGTAGCAATCGATCAAGGCGGTGGTACTGAAACATCAAGACCTACAAGTCATGAACATCCAACTTATGCTGTTGATGGCATCATTCATTATTGCGTGACAAATATGCCGGGGGCATGTGCCCGAACATCGACAATGGCACTTACAAATGCAACAATGGACTATGCATTACTAATTGCAAATAAGGGGTATAAGAGAGCTTTGAAAGAAAATAGGGGATTGATGAACGGGTTGAACGTTTGTTTGGGGCACGTGACCAATAGTCATGTGGCAGAAGACTTAGGGTTGCCGTACGTCACCGCAGAAACCCTCCTCGACTAGGTTTTTAAACACGAAGACCGTTGTCTGTTATTGAGGTTGTGATTTTTTAAACACGAAGACCGTTGTGTGGAATTGAGGTTGTGATTTTTTAAACACGAAGACACGAAGACCGTTAGGAATTCATGAAGTTGTGATTATTTCTAATTAAAAAATAACACATATGATCCTACAAGCTCTTCGGTTTTTAAAAAATTACAACTTCATGGATCCCTAACGGTCTTCGTGTCTTCGTGTTTAAAAAATCACGACTTCATGAATCCCTAACGGTCTTCAATAAAGGATGAAATATGTATATTATTGGGATTGATCTTGGCACAACGAACTGTGCGGTAAGTTTCGTAGACACTTCAACGCCCCCATTTGCCGTACAATCTTTTCGTATTCCCCAGATGAGCGATGTAGGGTATGTCGAAGAATTATTGACGCTACCCTCATTTTGTTATATTTCAGCCGAAAATGAATTTCCGGAAGGTAGCATGAAGCTTCCGTGGAATCAATCGATCAAGCAGTCGATGAAGCTTATTGCAGGAACATTTGCTAAAAAATATGGGGGACGCGTTCCAACACGTCTTGTGCAATCAGCAAAAAGCTGGCTTTGTCATTCCGGTGCCCACAGAAAAGATCCCATTTTACCATTTAATGAATCAACTGATGAAAAAATAAGCCCGGTCCAAGCGACAACAGTATATTTAGACCATATTCGTCAAGCCTGGAATCAGAGAAAAGCAAAAGGTGTTTTAGAACATGAATTTGAGCAGCAGGAAATTGTCTTAACCGTTCCTGCATCGTTTGATGAAGTGGCGCGCCTTTTAACGGTTGAAGCTGCAAAACTTGCCGGTTACACAAATATTACCTTACTTGAAGAGCCTCAAAGTGCATTTTATGCATGGATTGCGGAAAATGAATCTTACCTTGATGCCAATATGAAAGATAAAGATCTTATCCTAGTTCTTGATGTTGGGGGAGGCACCACTGACTTTAGCTTAATTCAAGTTATGGACAATGAGGGCAAGAAAACGTTTCAGAGAATGGCAGTCGGGGATCATCTACTTCTTGGCGGTGATAACATGGATGCTTTGATTGCTCATGAACTTGAAAAGAAATGCCTTAAATTAACCCCATTACAGCGTTTACAATTAAATCAGGAAGCAAGAAACGCAAAAGAAGCGCTTTTGGGTAAAGAGGATGTTTATAAAATTAACCTACAAGGGCATGGTTCACATGTAATTCTCGGCAGTGTTTCTACTGTTTTAAATCGCGAAGAGGTAGTAACTTCTTTGATGAATGGTTTTTTTTCTTCTTGTTCCTATGAAGATACAAAAAATTTAAAAAAGACGAGTGGAATTAAATCCTTAGGCCTTCCCTTTGAGGATGAACCCTCAATTGTTAAGCAACTTGGCGCTTTTCTTCATAGCGCTAGCAACCAGATGCCTAATTATATTCTTTTTAACGGCGGAACGATGAAGCCAAAGATGTTTCAAGATGCCATTGTGAAAACATTAAATGAATGGTCTTGTTCAAAAAACTTACAAGTACTACCCTCGGTGCATTTGGATTTGGCTGTTTCAAAAGGCGCAGCCTATTATGGAAAAGTGCGTAAAGGTTTGGGTGTTAGAATATTAGGTGGTGCTGCAAGAGGGTATTACCTTGGGTTGGAAGTTAAGGAAAACGGCAATCTTAAAAAACAAGCCATCTGCTGCCTTCCAAGGGGATCGAATGATGGTGCCTCTTATGAGCCTCTACAAACGTTTTTTATCGCTCCCAATCTACCTGTTTCATTTCAGCTTTATACATCCCATGTACGCCTTGATGATAAACAAGGGGGGTTGATCGACATAAGCGAAGAAGATTTTTTAAAATTACCCCCAATTCATACTGTCCTTCGTTTTGGAAAGAGTGTGAATTTGAATCAAGACAAAATTCCTGTTCATCTAAAAGTAACTTTAACTGCTATTGGGACTTTGGAAATTTCCCTTTTGAGTCAAGTTTCAGATCATCGTTGGGCACTAGAGTTTCAGTTGAAAAATTCTTCGGCTGTCGAAAATAGTTTGGGACTACTACAAGGGCCAAGAACGGATGAAACATTTGATGCCAATTATTTAGTCTCTGCAAAACAAGCAATTGTAGAGGCTTTCTCAAAATCTGCCAAAATTCCTTTAAATAAATTGATGGAACATCTGGAAACTGTTCTTCAAATGCCAAGAAAAGAATTTGCTCCAAGTATTTTAAGGGCTCTATTTGATGAACTTTTATTGCAAGCCGATAACCGATTTTTTACAACAGAGCATGAGGAGCGTTTTTTTAATTTGACAGGATTTTTCTTAAGGCCGGGAATTGGCTATCCGTTGGATGATTTTCGCATTAAAAATTTATGGAAAATCATTTTAAGTGATTCAAGGATTGCTAAAAGCTTTCAGAGTCGGCTGCAGCGATTTATTTGCTACAGAAGAATTGCTGCAGGTCTAACTAAGGGACAGCAACTGCAATTAAAGACTGAATTAATGCCAACCATGGTGTCCGGTAAAATTGAAATTAAGGGACGTGCTGAAAACTATGAATACTCTGAAAAAATTAGAGCATTATCTGTTTTAGAATATTTAGAAGTCTCTTTTAAAACAAAGCTTGGTGCCTCCATTTTAGAGCGCATCCAAAAAGGGATTGCGTTAGATGCAGATTATTTTGCTTTGGGTCATCTTGGGGCACGTCATTTGATGTATGGCAAAATTTCAGATATCATTGCTTTAAAAACGGTTGAAGAGTGGATCGAAAAGCTTCTCAAAATTAAAGAAATTGATGAGGAAAAATTAGGAAATTTACTTTGTCAGCTTGGTCGTAAGACCGATCTTGCAGAATTTAGTATCCATGCGGATCTGATTGCAAGAATTCTAAAGCGTTTTGAATCATCGCCATTATTTGAGGTATTAACCAAGCGTTTAACAACCCTTGAAAAGCTAACGATCGTTGAGCAAGCAGAAGTCTTTGGTGAAAGCCTGCCGATCGGCCTCTCCCTCGAAAGCAGTTAGTGTCTAATTTGAATGTATACCACAAGAAGATGTCCTAGATTGTAGCACCACTGCCGTTGTGCAATGGTTATTTAACCACCGGAGTAACAATAGCTTTCAATGCACCACGGATGTGGTGCCCCATTATGAGCGTGCTGTTAGAAAAAGATTAACCTTTGCTATAGTTTTAGAAGAAAAATTTGAGGGAGCAATATTTAGTATATCATTCATTTTATGAATAGAGGCCTGTTAAGTTCTTGAACGCTTGAATCATTTGATTGTCAAGATTAACGGAGTCAAAATCCTCGCATTGTTTAAAGTAATCGGTATAGGCATTCATATCAGGATTTTCAATTTCAAATCTTCTCCATGGCTCACTGAACCCTGAATCTTTAGTAGTTTCAAGTGTCGAAGTCCACTCATTTAAGAGGTCAATATTCTTTGGTATTAGATTGACAACAGCATCCATTAAAAATAATTTTCCTGTGCCTGATAACAGGCTAAAATCATCCCCTTCATCAAAATGTTTTGAATAGGGAAAACGTATAAGTTCACTTATTCCATCGAACTTATCGAACAATTCCTTCACGCTAGTTCTTTCGGGCTCTTTTTTAAAATTGTCAAAAACATTTACGAATTCAGTAATTCTTTCAAAGATAAGAGCTGTAGTGTCATTTTTTGATTGCCACGCATGCTCATGAGTAGTTGTTAATAGAGTTGTTCCAACTCCAAAAGTAGCTAAAGCCCCCTTGATAAACGGTAGAGCCCCTAATAAAGAAATGTAATTTTGACCCGGGAAAAAAAAAGCTGCTGTAATTGGTACAATAAAAACGACGGCAGAACCTAAAGTAACTGTTGTTATACAATTTTTTAAAGTACCCATCTCTTGACGACGATTTTTAACATCAATATACAATTCTCCAAAAATATCCTCAGCAGTCAAAGCCACTCTTTCTTCAATCATAAGACCACCAGAATGCCGATGAATGGTTACTCCAAAAAGAGGCTCAAGAGTAAAAGGAGCAAATGCTATTTGTGGTGTATACATAAATTAACCTATGGTTACAAAGTCAAGCTACTGTTTTGGTTCAACTTTATCGAGCATTTATTATTTTTTTGCAACAAGTATATATATATTGATCCTTATAAAAGTGAAATTTTCAGATTTTTTTACAATGAGGTAATGAGTAAACATGAGATCAGTGAGTGGTCCTCATGTATTCTCACTGCCTTATTATAAAAAAAATCAGATACGTTAACTTTCTGATAGACAATTGAATTTGCCTCTGGTATGTAAATTATTTATTTAAAATACAAAGTATTATGATGAAAAAACTTTTAGGCTTTTCTCTACTTCTACTTCTCAATACATTAGGCAGTGCCTTTGCCATAGAATTATGCCAGGCAGATTTACAGGTAGGCTTCGTTGATTTTAAAACCAACCATATCTGGAATAGAAATGGAAAAAAAATCTCTACCTATTCCGATTTTCATTTAAGGGCTATACCGGTCTATTTGGACACCTACATTACAACAATCGATTGTTTATCCATAAATAGCGCCTACATTTGGATTGAGGAAGAATTAAATGGCACATCGCGTGGAATTGCAGATTCTGAATTGACATGGACACATTTTTTTTATTTGGATAAAATTAATACTGTTTCCTTTCAAACTACAGCCATTATTCCAAGTGGAAAACAAATTTATAATTTGCGCTATGGAAAATGGGGAGGGCAATTTGACATTCTCTATTCCCGTGTCCAAAAAATTAAATGCCAAACGCTTTTTTTTGATTCAATCATTGGATACCGCTTCTATAAGGGTTTTCCCTCAGATCAGGTAAGAGGCTATTTGTCTTGTGGAAGTTATGTTTTTAAAAATATTTACTTAGACGGATCGTTAAATTTCCAGTATGGACTTTTTAACGGCAAAAGTAAATTTAATTATCCACTCTATCTTCTCAATCCAAATTACCGACTTTTAAGAGCAGACCTCAAGGCAGCATACTGTTTTTATAATCAATTTTATTTATCAGCCGGGGTTTTTAAGCACCTTTGGGGCCAAAACGTTGCAACAGGTTCCGGGTATTTTATTGAAGGCTGGATAAAGTACTAATGATTAAATTAATTTTACAAATTTCTTGTTTTTTTACTCTTACATTTTCTGCTCTTCATTCGGATGAATCCCTCAAATCCCTTCAACCCTATTTTCTGCCGTCTGAAATGGAAATCAAGGGTAAGCTTGATGCTTTATTTAAAAAATCACGGCATCTGTTAAATAGCAAAACTTTAAAGGAAGCCGGTTTTACAGACAATAAACCACGTAAATATACCCAGGTTATTGTGACAAAGCATCCCGAATTTGAAGGATTTGTCTTTAAAATTTATTTAGATGCTCAACGATATAAATCTGATGAGCTTGAAGAGGTCACCTTTTTAAATCGCATCCAGGGAGCCGCGGCCATCCGTGAATATATTGAGGAAAATGGTTTACAAGAAATGTTTAAAGTCCCAAAAAAATGGCTTTATCCTATTGTGCAGGGCCCTAAAGCCAAAAAAGAGTTTGCTGCCAAAAAGTATATTTTGGTAGCAGAAGATATGCATTTATTAGACTCTAAAGGCAATCGCGATGCTTGGAAAAGTGAAAAAATAACTAAAGAGTTATTAGCAAACCTCTACCAGATCTTAAAGGTGGTTGGGCTTTCCGATTGTGCAAAAATTGAAAATATCCCATTTTCTGAAGATGGCAAAGTGGCTTTTATCGACACCGAATCTTATGGTGAAAAATCGGTGCCATTTAAAAGATTAAAAAAGTCGCTCAATCCTAAAGCTCAAGTTATTTGGGATGAATTAATTAAAAATAAAAATTAAGTTTAAGGCTATTATGAAACATTTATCATTAAAATTTTTAAGTTGCATAGCAATCCCGTTCCTTTTAGGGGCAAATCCCTTAATGGCTAATGCTTCTAAATACCTTGCAACAGCACCAAACGCTAAAGTTACCGATGAAGCCTGGAGGGAAGCTCTACCTTTTTTACTGCCTGAAGAATTTGAAATCAAAGAAAAACTTGATGAATTATTTAATGAAACACGCGCTATTTTAAATTCAAGTTCATTAAAATTGGCTGGCTTCACAACTTCAAAACCGCAAGAATTTAGCTTGATTGTTGTGACCAAGCATCCAAATTTTCCGGGTTATATTTTTAAAATTTACCTCGATAATGAAAAACAAAAATCCGACAATAAAGCACTAGGCTACTTTATCAAAAGGGTGAAGGGTTCTATTGCAGTTCAAAAATGCATCGATGAAAATCATTTGGATGCCTTTTTTAAGGTACCAAAAAAATGGATCTACCCAATGCCTTCCTATGAGGGTCAAGTAAAAAAATATTCCCATAAAAACTTCATTCTGGTTGTAGAGGATATGGAAATTTTAAGTGCAAAAGCCAATGTAAAGGCTTGGAGAAGCTCCATGGTAACAAAAGAATTACTTGTTGGGCTCCATCGTATTTTAACAGAAGTTGGTCTTGTTGATTGTGCAAAAATAGACAACATCCCTTTTTCAATAGATGGCAGAGTGGCCTTTGTTGATACTGAAAGTTTTGGGTTTCCAAAAGTGCCGCTTGGTAGATTAAAAGAAATGCTACCGTCCAATTTACGCTCTTTCTGGTCCAAGCTTATCAAAGCGCATTAGGGTTTAAGCTTGAAAAAATTTAACTTTGTACCTTAGGCTTTAGCCTGAGTTAAACAAATCCTTTTGAACAAGCTCAGGCTAAAGCCTAAGGTACAAAGTTGTTTTAAGCTTCTGATTTCTAGTCCTTTTTAGGCACAAGCAAGTTGAAGTGGATGGAGTCTTCAAAAAGTAAAGGGATGACTAATTTTGGTTTTTCGCCTTCATTTAATGGAATATTCTGTCCTTCAGGATCTAGAATCTGCACTTTAACACCAAAAAGATTATCGATTGCTGCAATTTCGCAATTGCCGGCATATCTTGCACCTACATCGCCTTTTTCCATTAAAGTCATATCCGCGAGGTAATCATCAAGTAATTCATCGTTAGATGAAGCAATAATCGACGCTTTGATGTTTTCATCGGTAAGTGCCTGGTTATGAAGATATGCTGATGCTACAATCCTTAAAAATTTGACAAGTTCATCAGAAGTTTTTCGCTCGGAAATCACCTTAAAGAAATTTGCTTTAAGATTAGACTTGTTCAAAATTTTTTCAATTTTTGTAAAAGTATCTTTTTTGATGTAGGGATTATCTTCCCCAAGTTTTAATTTTAGTGAGGCAATTAAATCAGGGAATTTATCTATGTTTTGAATAAGGGAAGTTGCAACTGAACGATAAAAGCAATGACTGTCGCCACGAATCGGGTACATATCATAATCGTTGGCTATAGCTCGTAATTTACTTTCAGTTGCAGGTTTTCCATCATTTTTTTTGACAAGAGCATCAAGCGTGGTTTTTTTCTGAATCAGTGGAATTTCTTCAATAATTTTATGTTTGAATGTTTTTCCGGCAGATGCTCTAATTTTATCTGCCTGAGAATTCAATCTCTCGTTTAATTCTTGAATAAGAGTTGCTTCAAAACCCATATTTTCAAGTTCTTTAATATCATTTTTGAAGATGTCTATAAATCCTAAGTGAATGCCTTCTATTTTTTCACCTTTAGCAATCAAATCTGGATTTTCAATTTTATGAAGTGTTTTCGCAAGAATATCCATGTTGTACTTAATATCATTATAAAAATCTTTTGGACTTAAGTTCATGTTGACTCCTCTTGTTATAATGATATTATACTAATAATTAATTATAAAAGTCAACAATTTAAGTTATTATGTAATAATTAAGTAGAGATGTCCCTTTTTTGACAAAATAGAAGTGTCCTATATCTCTCCAAAGTAGAAATGTCCGCTTCCAATAAAGAATTTTAATGCATATATCCCTCGTTAAAAAGGGGGGGATTTATGCAGGAGGTATTTTCTAAACAGCGGAGGTTTTATATGGGTAGAAGGTGGTGAAACCACCGAAATAATAATAGAATAAAGGCACCACGGGATGTGGTGCCACATAGAGGATTTAAAGCTTGAACTTTTCGATGATGCTTTTTTCTAAAGTTCTGCTATCTTCTGCAAATTTGCGAATTCCTTCGGACAATTTCTCTGTTGCCATTGGGTTTTCATTCAACATAAAACGAAAAGATTGTTCGTCCAAGATGATTTTTTCAACATTTGATGTTTTTGCCTTTTCAGCATCTAATTTTTTCTCAATATGGCCATCAGATTTGCTCAAAATTTCAAGAAGGGATGGTGCAATCGTCAAAAGATCGCATCCTGCAAGTTCAATGATTTCTTCTACATTTCTAAAGCTTGCACCCATGATTTCTGTTTTAATGCCAAATTTTTTGTAATAGTTGTAAATTTCTGTGACCGAAATAACACCCGGGTCTTTATCAGGAGCATAGGCGCTAACGCTTTCAGATTTTTTATACCAGTCAAGAATACGGCCAACAAAAGGGGAGATCAAAGTGGCTTTTGCATCGGCACACGCAATTGCTTGAGCCATGCTGAATAAAAGGGTCATGTTGCAATGAATGCCTTCTTTTTCAAGCTCTTTTGCAGCTACAATGCCTTCCCAGGTGGATGCCAGTTTGATTAAAATACGTGTCTTTGGGATGCCGGCATTATTATAGAGTTCAATAAAATGTTTAGCTTTTGCAATGCTACCTTGAACATCAAAGGATAATCTTGCATCAACTTCCGTTGAAACACGTCCAGGAATCTGTTTTAAGATTTCCAAGCCAAAATTGACGAAGAGTTTATCCATCATCAAAGTGTATTGATCAGCTTTTGATGAGGCATTAGCCTGACTATAGCTGATTGCTTCTTCAATTAAATGCTGATATTCAGGATTTTTAGAGGCAGCTAAAACAAGCGATGGGTTTGTTGTGGCATCGGTTGGATGGTACTGTCTGATAGAATCGATATCGCCCGTATCTGCAACGATTACTGTCATTTTTTTTAATTGGTCGAGTTTGCTTTCTTTATCCATCATGAAATTCCTTGAAGTTTAGATAAGTCTTTAAGTGGTTCTATGCGAAATGTAATGGTCATTGGCTGTTTGCCTACCATAAGTTCAAGGCTTGAGTTAAGCCTTGTTAAAAGTAGTTTATAGGGGATCTTAACATGGGTGTTATTAACATCAATTCCGATTGCTGCCTGTCCTAAAATTTCTTCCGAATCAATGAGCTGCATGCATAGGGCTGCAAATTTTTTCAGCTGCCTTTTGAGTGTTTCGTCGGTAAAGGCATATTTTTTTTGGCAGCCTGTGCAAGAAAAAGCGCAATCATTTTGGTTTAAATTAAAAACAGAAAAGCTGACAGGTACCTGACAGGTTAAACAATTAAATTCTAGTAGGTGACCTTTTTGCATCTTATGACTCTTAAAACTTTTAACCAAGAATATCAGGAATGCTAGTCAAGTTCAACAGAAAAAGCCCGACAGACAATCATTTGCCGAAAATACCATAAAAGTATGAAAATTTCATACTTTTATGGTATTTTCGTTAATGTATTTGGCTAATATTGACAAAAAAACAGTGATTCTTAAGTCGCGTATGCGACGACAGCATGTAGCCACGGGTGCCAACCCGTGGTAAAATGTTTTTTAGAAAACTTAAGCCACGTAGTTGGCGACAGAAAATACAAGTTTAATTCTGTCGCCACTACGCGGCTTATTCTCAATGGATTTTCCCACGGGTTGTCACCCGTGGCTACATGCTGTCGTCGCATACGCGACTAGCAACTTTAGTGATTGCTACTGTATGCTGCAAGAGCGAGTGGTTTTTGCAGATTGGGGCTTGCTCAATAGAATTTTTTCAAGCTCTTTTACCTTCTCCAAATCTTCTTTGCCTAGAAAGTACTTAATAAGGCTGCCAAGGGCATCTACTCGGCTCTCTTCTGGCAATATGTCGACAATTTGTAAAGCCTGATCAACATTGTTATTTTCGATCAGAAACTCAACGAGGTTAATATTTTTTTGGTGTAATTCAGACAATGCACTAATAATTTTCATGAGAGCCTCTTCTTTCCGATATTTGGGCAATTTATTATCTTATTAAAGTGCTAGAAAAGGGGCAAATGGAATGAATGAAACTATTTCACATAAGTAGAATTAAAATTAATAATAATTTTAATTCTACTTATTAAATTCAGATATCTTATTTTGGAGTTAATCTTAATCGAACAGGTACTCATTTGCGCGATGAACCTGA
>Ga0105047_10009860_pt1 | contig 15676 bp, 15 predicted proteins | sample MAT04_FD_78384 | JGI IMG/M metagenome (GOLD analysis project Ga0105047, IMG submission 78384) | Freshwater microbial communities from Lake Fryxell liftoff mats and glacier meltwater in Antarctica - MAT-04 (megahit assembly) | ecosystem: Environmental > Aquatic > Freshwater > Ice > Liftoff... | reverse complement strand
TGACAGTATTGGGTGAGACAGTAGTTCTACTTTTTACGAAACTTGACGCGCGGCAGTATATATTAAACACACTCGCCCGGAGAGCTGCGGATAAGAACCGAAGCAGTCCAGAGCCTCCGGCGGTATTCTCCACCGAAAAAAATCACACCCGAAAAACGGCGAAGGCTTGTAGCCGTTTTGGACAGGAGCGAACGCGACTTGCACCGAAGGAGTGAGGTGTGTGGGGCTCACCCGAGTCAACACGACCTGCGCCTCAGCCGCTACTTCGGCACCTCGCCCGGCTTCTGGCTGCGCCTGCAACCCGACTTCGAACTGATGCCTGCCGCACGCCAATCCGGCGAACTCATCAACCGCGAAGTCCAGCCACATGCCGCTTGAACCCATATTCCCCAATGGGAAACGAGCAAAATGTTTCAATGCAGCACCTGGTACCAGTGAGTTTTCTGTTTTTCGTATGCTTCTCAGAAGCGGGTTTTGTGAATGACGGTTTTCATGGCGCGCCTCACCTACGGCGGCGGAGAAGCCCGGCCATGATGAACAATCCGGCAAGTGTGCTGGTGGTCGGCTCGGGGACGACGGTCAGGATCAAGTTTCCATTGCCTTGGTCGAAGGTCCATGTGTTGCTGCTGATCGTCGTGGACCAGACGCCGAAACCATTGTTGGAAAGGGCACCAGAGTATTGATCCGCGAGGTTCACTGCGGAGAAACTACTGCTATGACTGGTGAAATTGAAGAGGTCGAATGTATAGGTGCCAACTGAATTGAATAGGACACCAAAATCCAGACTTAATGTTCCGCCATAAGCCAAAGCACCACTGACATCCACCGCATCATATCCGGTGGCTCCACGAACTGTGCCATCGATTTCCATGGTGGTAAACGAACCCGGGTTCAGACCCAAGGATCCGGTGATGTCGATCTGATCAGGACTGTTGCCAGGAGCGAGGAAGGCACCAGTGCTGATCGTAACATTCCCGACAATGGTTCCGCTGCCGCGGAGGGTTCCTCCATTGATGTTTACCGCAGATGCGGTCAGTGTTCCACTGACCGTGGTTGCTCCGGCCGTTTGGGTGAAGGCGTTGCTGCCGAGGTCCATCGCGCCGTTGATGGTGGTGGTGTTGGTAGTGCTGTAGGTCACGCCCGACGCCGTGGCATCAAGAGTGCGCGAGGCATCAACCTGCAAGGTTCCGCTGTTGGTATATGTCCCACCCAGCCATTTGGCTCCTGCTACGCCATTCACTTTGAATGTGCCGGCGTTGGCAAAGGTGACCTTGGGATCGACTTCAAGCTGAACCGTTGCTCCACCGGCCTCGATCGTGCCGTTGTTGATTAGATTGATGGAGTTCACGCCCAGTTGGCCGGCACCCTTCAGCGTTTGATTCGCTCCATTGGTGAGCGTCCCACCCGTGGCGTCGATCGAGGTGACGCGGTTATTGATGTTGTCGCTGAGAGTCGTCGTCCCGCTGCCGCCGAGAGTGACATTGCTCTTGATGCGCAAGTTGGTATAGCGAGCCGCTATCGCCGAGGTATGGGATAGGTTGATGTTGCCGTCATTGGTCACCGTGATTCCGGCGGTGCCGTCGAGATCTATAAAGGCATTCGCATTCTGATTCGCATTCGTTCCCACCGTCGAGGCATTGGACAAGTTAAGCGTGCCGGCAGTGCCATTGGTGAACGACGCAGTGCCACCCACGGAGAAGGTGACCGAATCAGAATATGAATTGGGAGCATTCCCACCCGCAGTGCTCTGCGTCACATTCATGAGATTGGTGTTCGTCAGGCTGGTGGTGCCACGAAGGTTCAGGAACATGGTTCGGGAACTGCCTGGTGCGTTCTGATCATAGGTGATCGTGCCGGCGTTGGTCATCGTCAAATCGGTCAGCGTCGTCTGCGCTTGAATGTCATCGGCAGCGAAGGTGGCTCCACTGGCGACGGTCACCGTGCCGCCGGTGATCGTATTTGATTTGAACCCCATTCTCCCGCCCGACACATTGATCTGGCCACCGGTGTTGGTGATCGTTCCACTGCTATCCCAACGACTGTAACCGGCGATGTTCTCGATGATGCCGGTGTTGGTGACGGTGCTGATTCTGTACAGCCATGGGCTGCCGGATGAAGAGTCCAGGCTGAACGTACCAGCGTTAGTCATCGTGGGGCCAGGGCTGGATTGTCCGATCGTCCTAGAAGTGCCTCCACTCATCAGAACTTTATCCCCCAAACCAATGGTCAGAGAATTGAATGAGGCGTTGGCGGTCGAAATAGTGACGATCGTGTTTTGTCCACCATTGCCATCGATGATCACGGCGGTCGCACTCGTAGGAATTCCGGAAGGGCTCCAGTTGCCTGCGAGATCCCAATTCCCATTAGTCCCTGGGGTGGCCCATGTTGACTGCGCCGATGCCGATCCTGCCAGCAAAGGGATTGAAGACAATGCCGCGAGAACGCGGACGGATGGACCGAATGTCCTGATGGTGAATGCGATGGTTTTAGTTTTCATAGACTGCTAGGAATTTGCTTTTGGCGGGTGGCTCCTGAAACAACCGTTGGGCTAGACCGGAGGGCGGGGAAAGGGGGGATTGGGTAAAGCTGAAATGCTGAAAACTGAAACGCTGAAAGGGAGAATGCTCCGTAGAACGCCGGGAGGTGGCGGAATTCGGAGGTTTCACGGCAATCTTCATTTGCGGTGAGCGTAGCTTTCCCGACCGCTTTGCCAAGAATTATTTTGGCAGCGGTTGTTTTTGGAGTTCGCCTGGCGACGTCAGGTGCATTCGAGAACCAGGGTGCGGCCATCTTCGTAACACAAGTTCCCTAACACAAGTTCCCAACACAAGTTCCCAGACAAATAGAACAGACAAATAGAAAAAAGTTCTTGTGGACAAAGGGATTGATCGAGCGGGCGGGGCCAATTCCGGGGCAAAAGGGGGAAACAGCCGCACCGATTCACCTGGCGGCGGTTCGTGCAAATCACAAGTTCCCAGAATTACACGTTCCCTACACGTTCCCTACACGTTCCCTACACGTTCCCTAATTACACGTTCCCTAATTACACGTTCCCAATTACACGTTCCCAATTACACGTTCCCAGACAAATAGGAATTACACGTTCCCAGACAAATAGAAGAGAGTTCTTATGGACAAAGGGATTGATCGGCCGGGTGGGGACAATTCCGGGGCAAAAGGGGGAACCCGCCTCACCGGTTCGCCCTGCGGGATGAGTTAGGTGGCTTTTAGTGAAAGCTGAAAACTGCAATAGAGGATTTCAGATGGCGCGGTTTTCCCCGTTGCTGCTGGAAGATATTGAACTGCAAAGACGCTAAGTCCGCCAGGGAAGCCTTTGAAAATCCCGGACACGATTTCCCCCAATGTTGTCAGCCTGCCCTACCGCCGGAGGAGTAGCCTTGCAAATCATGCATTACGATGTTTCTTTTGCAAGGTGATTGAGCGACGGATTTTTTCCAAACTGAACGACTTGCTGGGGAGATTTCCCGCCGTGGTGCTGCTGGGCGCCCGGCAGGTGGGAAAGACGACGTTGGCCCGGAAGTGTGCGGAGCAACGGGACGGAATCTATCTTGATTTGGAAAGCCAGCGGGATCTCAGCAAACTTTCGGATCCGGAGGATTACCTTTCGCAGCGGGAGGACAGGCTGGTGATCCTGGATGAAATCCGGCAGGTGCCGACCTTGTTCCCGGCACTGCGGGGACTCATCGATGAGGGGCGCACGAGGGTACGGCGTGAAGGGCGCTTCCTGTTGCTGGGCTCCGCCTCCCTGGAATTGATCCAGCAAAGCAGCGAGACTTTGGCGGGGCGGATCGCGTATCTGGAAATGCAGCCATTGGATGCGTTGGAGGTGGGTGCGGATGCGGTGCGGCGCCTGTGGTGGCGCGGCGGCTTCCCGGATAGTTTTCTGGCGGCGAATGACGGGACGAGCGCGGAATACCGGGATTCCCTGATCCGGTCTTACCTGGAGCGGGCGATGCCGCTGCATGGGATACGGCTGGCGGCGGGTAAACTGCGGAACCTATGGACGATGCTGGCGCACGGTCAGGGTGGCCTGGCGAATGCAGCCGCACTTTCGCGCAATCTGGAGCTGGACGTCCGGACAGTGAATTCCCAGTTGGATCTGTTGGAGAACCTGTTTTTCCTGCGACGGCTCAAGCCATGGCATCGGAATGCGGGAAAGCGGATGGTGAAGTCACCACGCCTCTACATCCGCGATTCCGGGTTGGTGCATGAGTTGCTCGGCATCGGTGGCGAAGAAGCCTTGGCCGGGCATCCGGTGGTGGGCGCAAGCTGGGAAGGGTTTGTCATCGAGAACCTGCTGGCGTGTGCGCCGGCGCGTACGGAGGCGTCGTTTTACCTCACCGCCACCGGGAATGAAGTGGATCTGGTGCTGACCTTCCGTGACGGGAAAACATGGGCTGTGGAGATCAAACGCGGGCTATCGCCGACGTTGGGTTCCGGTTTTTTCCTGGCTCTGGAGGATATACAGCCGGACAAAACTTTCGTGGTGTATGGCGGCGATGAGCGTTATCGCCTGAAGCCGGAGGTCGAGGCGATCCCCTTGCTTGAATTGCAGGAAGAGCTGCTGGGACTGTGAGGGGGTTCGTTCCTATCGAGGTGGCTCAGGACGGGATCAAACCCGCTTCCTGGAGCTGGATCACAGTGGGCGATGGAACAAGAGGATGGACGAATTCCCGATGGCTTCCTTTACCGCCTTGGAGAAAAAGGGGATATCGGTCAAGAAACTGGCGGAAAACAAGGCGGTGGATCTTCGTGACATGTCGGCATGCTTGGATGTCGGAGCCGATACTGAGCGAGGATCCGGACATCCGCTTTGACCGGATCCTTTGCTTCGAGCCGCACACTCGCGAAGCTGATCCAGTTCATCGATTTCCGGAATACCGGCGAGTCCGGGTATTCCTCCGCGTGCGAGCAACTCCTCTCCGGTCTCAGGAAATGCCCTATTCAGGATTGGAGTCCGCGTGATTCCGGCGACCGTCGGGTGAAACAATGCAAGATTGGACAGCGCAAGGGATTCGCGCTAAGAAGCTCCCCCTTTCTTCACTCACTTGAGGTTTGGAGTTTAAAATTTAAAGTTTCAGCACCCCCGTGGATTACTCTCAGCTCATCGCCAAACGCAAGGAACGCTTCCGGGAACTGGAGGAAGCCGTCGGCAATCCGGACCTTTTCAACGAACCGAAACGGGCCACCGAAATTCTGCGCGAGCACCGCAAGCTCCAGCAGACCCTGGATCTGTGGGACACGCTGCAATCCACGGAGACGCAGCTTGAGGAGAACCTGGAGCTTGCCAGATCCGAAGACAAGGACATGGCCGGGATGGCGGCGGAAGAGATTCCGGAGTTGGAAAAATCCCTGATGAAGCTCCGCGAGGACATGCAATACGCCCTGCTCCCCGCTGATCCGAACGAGGACAGGGACGCGCTGGTGGAAATACGGGCGGGTGCGGGCGGGGACGAGGCCTCACTCTTCGCGGGGGAGATCATGCGGCTCTACCAACGCTATGCGGATACGAAAGGCTGGAAGACGGAGCATCTGGAGAGCTCGCCATCGGAAGTGGGAGGTTTCAAGGAAGTGATCCTGAAAGTGACGGGCGATGAGGTTTTCCGGCATCTGAAATACGAGTCAGGAGTGCACCGTGTGCAGCGGGTTCCGGCGACTGAGACGCAGGGCCGTATCCACACGTCCACCATCACCGTCGCCGTGCTTCCGGAGGCGGAGGAGATCGATATCGAGATGAAGCAATCGGACCTGCGGATCGAGGTCTGCCGCTCCGGGGGGGCGGGCGGGCAGCACGTCAACACGACGGACTCGGCGGTCCAGATTTTCCACCTTCCGACAGGGCTTTACGTGCGCTGCGAGCACGGTCGCTCGCAGACGAAGAACAAGGAAATGGCCCTCCAGACCATGCGCAGCCGTCTCTATGAGAGGAAACTCCAGGAGCAGCAATCCGCCTACTCGGAGAACCGCCGCTCGCTGATCGGCTCCGGAGACAGGTCGGAAAAGATCCGCACCTACAACTTTCCGCAGAGTCGCTGCACGGACCACCGCATCGGGTTCACCTCCCATAACCTCGACGCGATCATGGCCGGAGGACTCGGCGAGCTGACCGACGAGCTGATGAAATCCGAAATGGCCGAGAGGCTCGTGGAGGCGGGGATGTAAGGAGCGCGGCTTTAGTCGGCGCGTCCACTCCACACCCGCCGACTGAAGTCAGCGCTCCAACCAACAAAATGAACACATCAACAAACTTCGAACAAAAACGGAAATTCTGGGGAAAGATGATCCTGGTCTCTGCAATCGCATTGGTTGTGGCGATCTGCGCCGGAGTTGCCGCACCTCTCATCGGGATGATCAATGCTTTCAGCACCTTAAAGACAGCCGGAGCCGCTGATCCTTCGGCGCTTGCAGGCGATATTTCCACCGCTTTGATTGGAACGCTTGTATGCGTTCCCTTCGCCTTCGCTTCACTCGTCCTTTTCATCGTAGCCATTGTGCGGCACCGGAAGTGCTCCAATCCAACGCAAGCCCTCTGAAAGCACGGCTCTCCAACATGTTCCTCCGACTTCTCCTTATCCTCACCATCGGCTCGCTCGTTGCGTTGATCTCGATCAACCTTGATCCGGTAACGACGAAACTTCACCGGCTTGCCATCCTCTGCGCGATGTGCGGGATCTGGCTTGGGCCGCTGCTGCTTTTTTGGAAAAGGAAGGTCATTCGTTATCTACTTTTCCCACTTCCCATTCTTGCCGCCATTCCGTTTCTGCTTCCTGAGAAAGCTCTGAATCGCGAGGAGCTGCGCGATGATTTCATCAATCGCATGGTTTCCTACGAAGGTACCGATTACCACTGGGGCGGGGAAAGCGGACGCGGGATCGATTGCTCGGGGCTGCCGCGCAAGGCGATGCGGGACGCGCTTTCCGCATACGGAATCAAGCACCTCGATGGCGGGAGTATGCGGATGTTTCTCAAGCAATGGTGGAATGACGCCTCGGCCAAAGCCCTTGCCGAGGGCTATCTCGACTTCACCATTCCGACCAGGGAGAGCGGAACAATCTCGACGATGGACTACGGAAAGCTCCAGCCCGGAGATCTGGTGGTGACGGAAGACAGAAGGCATATCCTTGCCTTTCTGGGTGGGGAAAAATGGATACAGGCGGATCCTGGCGCGGGGAAGGTGATCATCGAAAACGGACGGACCAGCCAGAACGGATGGTTCGCGGTGCCGGTGACATCACATCGCTGGAGCGTGCTCGCGGAGGCGCGGAGGTGAGAATGCGGCGCAGGGTTTCCCTTGCTTTTCCCTCCCCGCATCCGTGAAACTCCGCGCGCGATGCTGGACATACGGATCATCAGGGAAAAGGCGGAGGAAGTGAAGAAGCGGTTGAAGAACCGGGGAGGGGATCATTGGAAACTCATCGCGGAAGTGCTTGCTTGCGACGAGTCCCGCCGTGCCGCTGAGACGGCGAAGCAGGAATTTCAGAACAAACGCAAGACGATCTCAAAACAGATCGGCCAGATGAAGGCCAAGGGCGAGGACAGCTCCTCCATCGAGGCGGAGGTGAGGGCGATCAACGAGGATATTTCCAGATTCGACACTCTCGCCGAGGAAGCGACCGCGCAGCAGAACGATCTCCTGCTCAACATCCCCAACCTCCCGCATGAGAATTGCCCGGTCGGCGATAGCGAGGAGGCGAATCCGGTTGTCCGCGAGTGGGGTGAAAAACCCGCCATTTCCGAGCCTAAGGATCATGTCGAACTGGCCACAGCACACGGACTGATCTCGTGGGAGGATGCGATCCGTATTTCCGGCTCCGGATTCGCGGTGTATCGCGGAAAGGGTGCGCGGCTTGAGCGGGCGCTAATCAGTTTTCTGTTAGACACCCAGTCGGACAATGGCTACGAGGAGGTAAACGTGCCGCACCTTGTCCTGCGCGAGTGCATGGAAGGAACGGGTCAGCTTCCGAAATTCGAAGACGACATGTATGGCACCGAGCCTGGGGAATCGGACGGTCGCAACACCCTTTTCCTTGCCCCGACCGCCGAGGTGCCCGTCACGAACCTCTACCGCGATACCATCGTGGCGGAAGCGGATCTGCCGATAAAGCTTGTCGCCTACACGCCTTGCTTCCGCCGCGAGGCAGGCTCGGCGGGTCGCGATAACAAGGGTATCATCCGCATGCACCAGTTCGACAAAGTGGAGCTGGTTCAGATCGTCGATCCGGAGACGGGCTTCGAGGTTTTGGAAAAACTCACGGGTCACGCGGAAAGCATTCTCCAGAAGCTCGGCCTGCATTACCGCGTGATCGAGCTCTGCACCGGAGACATAGGCCAGTCCTCCGCCAAGACCTACGACATCGAGGTCTGGGCCCCGGGACATGGGAAGTATCTGGAGGTGTCGAGCTGCTCCTGCTTCGGCGATTACCAGGCGCGGCGGATGAAGCTCCGCTTCAAGGACAAGGACGGCAAGAACCGTTTCCCCGCCACACTCAACGGCTCCGGCACCGCCCTGCCACGCCTTTACGTTGCCCTGCTTGAACAATGCCAGCAGCCCGACGGATCGATCAAAATCCCTGCGGCGCTCGTCCCCTATTTTGGCTCTGAAACCATTTCCTGAAAAAACAATATGAAAAACCTACTGATTTCCCTCGCCTGCATGACCGCGTCCTGCGCCGCCGAACCTGTCGCCAAAACCTACACCTCGCCGAACGGATACGAAGTTCTTTACCGCATCGCCATTCCGGAGAAAATCGAGGAGGGAAAAAAATACCCGCTCGTCCTTTTTCTCCACGGCGCGGGAGAGCGTGGCACGGATAACATCGCGCAAATGAAGCACGGTGTCCCCGCCATCCTGGCTGGCGCGGAAAAGCTCAACGAACCCGTTTTCCTCATCGCCCCGCAATGCCCGCCGGAGCAGTGGTGGTCCGAGCCAAAGGAAGACCGTATGGAGCTGAATGACGCTGGCGGGAAAAACCCGCTCATCAAGGCAGTTCTTGCGCTTGTCGCCGAGACCGCGAAGAACCAGCCCATCGATCCGAAACGCATCTACGTCACGGGTCTTTCCATGGGCGGATTCGGCACCTTCGATCTTCTTACCCGCACTCCGGAAACCTGGGCGGCCGCCATTCCGATCTGCGGCGCGGGCGATCCCACGAAGGCAGGGAAATTCAAGGACGTACCGGTGCATATTTTCCACGGGGCCGCCGATGACGCCGTCCCCCCCGCAGGAAGCCAGCTCATGTTCGACGCGCTTGAAAAAGCCGGAGCAAATGACGCGAAGCTGACTCTCTACCCAGGCGTCGGCCACGATTCCTGGACGCAGACATATGCCGACCCGGAAGTGATCGCATGGCTCTTCGCCCAAAAGAAACCTGACTGATGCGGTTCCTGAAATCCGAGGCCGGGGCGATTCTACTTTGGTTGGCCGCGTCGCTCTTCCTCGCGGCGCTGCTGACCCCCTACCTCTACGACGCGGGGAAAACCCTCGCACACAACGCGGAGACCAGGGACTACCCCGGTTTCGTCGAGTCCATCGCCAGCTCCGCCCACCGCGCGAAGCCCGACCGCTTTTTCAGCCGCTGCCTTCTGGTCTCCGCCCTCGCCCTTTTGCCCGCGCTCATCCGCAGGGTGAAAAACATTCCGCGAGGGAATGACGCTGGCCGCTACTCACTTCGGAAGCTCTCCTGGCCGCAACGACTCATCCACATCTCCAGTGGCTTTCTTATCGGTGCCACTATCCTGGGCGCGCTCGGCCTGGTCCTGCATTTCGCCGGAGCAGCCATTTCGCAAGAAACGACTCTCAGCGCCGGAAAAATTTTCTCCAAAGCCTTGATTCCCGCACTTGGAGCGGGAGTCATCGAGGAAATCGTTTTCCGCGGCCTTCTGCTCGGTCTCTGGCTCCGCGCCTGCGCCTTGTGGACCGCGTGGGCAGGTAGCTCCCTCACGTTTGCCTTCATGCACTTCTTAAGCCCGCCGCCTGGCGCGGAAATCGCGGATCCCCACGCGTGGCACTCCGGTTTCGAGCTGCTCGCGTCCACCCTCGGCCATTTCAGCAATCCGCTTTTCTTCGTCACGGACTTCGCTACGCTCGCTCTCCTCGGTCTTCTTCTAGCCTGGTGCCGCACCCGCACCTTCTCCCTGTGGCTGCCCATCGGCCTCCATGCGGGTCTGGTCTTCGCTCTCAAAACTTTTTCCCTCACGCAAAATCTCAATCCCGCCTCGCCGCTCCATCCATGGCTGATCGGCAGCGATCTAAAGTCGGGTATCCTCCCTCTGGCCTTCCTCGCCGTATGCTTCCTGATCAGCATCGCGACTGTGCGATCCTTGACGACGGTCAGAAATGAAATAATCTCTCCTCAACCCGAGTAAAAACAAACACCATGAAATTCAAAACCCTCGCCGCGCTCCTCGCCGCCACCCTCGTCTGCCATGCCGCCCCGGAAGCCATTTTCGACGGGAAATCCCTTGATGGCTGGATGGTCAAAGGTCCTGCCCCTTGGACGGTGGAAGACGGCATCCTCGTCGGCAAAAATGACGAGCAGAAAAAAGGCTCCATCCTCTGGACCGAGAAGGAATACACGGATTTCACCTTCGAATGCGAGTTCCGCTTCACCGGTAGGGTCGATACCGGCGTGTTCCTCCGCCACGAGAACGACCAGATCCAGATCGGCGTCTCCGGCTCTCTCAAGCGCGACATGACCGCCTCCCCTTACATCGGCTCAATGGGGAAATACCCGGTCGAGGCAAAAGGCGTCGCCGGGTTGCTCAAAGAAGGCGAGTGGAACAAGATGAAAATCACAGTCAAAGGAAACGTTTATAGTGTCGATCTCAACGGCAAACACGTCATGGACTACACCTCGGACACCGCGAAGGACCAGGGCCCCATCGGCGTCCAGGTCCACCCCGGTCTCGAAATGAAAATCGAATTCCGCAACATCATGCTGGAGGAGATGTAGATCCTCATCCTCGCACCACTGTAAGCACCGCGACGCGTCCCACTCCCGCCTTCCGTAAGACTTTCGCGCAGGCATCTACTGTGGATCCAGTGGTAAAGACATCATCCACAAGGATCACGCCCGGCGCCTCCGCAAGATCCGCCGGGGTTTTCATTTTCTGAAACAACGACCGGCCGCGCATCGCGAACGCTCCCTTGAGATTTTCCATACGCTGCTTCCTGCTCAGGCGCGTCTGGGTCTGCGTCTTCCGGATGCGCCTCAACTTCCTATCCACTTCCATCCCCATCTCCCGGCCCACCACTTTCGCGATCTCCTCCGCCTGGTTGAACTGCCTCTCCCGCTTCCTCCTCCAGTGCAACGGCACTGGGACCAGCGGCCATTTTTCCTCCCGCGCGATCGCTAGCCGCCTGTCGGAAAACGCCAGACAAGCAAGCCCGCCCAGCTCGCGCGCTAGGTGGATCTCCTTTCCATACTTCAGCCGGTGGATCAGCTCCAGCACCTCGTCGGACCTGTCCATCGCAGCCCGCGCGAACTCGAAGTGAAACGAAATCTCAGTGCAGTTCGGACACTCGAAAGCCCCGTCGATCTGCCCTTGGAAGCTTTCTCCGCAGACATCGCAGAATGGCGCAACAATACGCGGCAACCCCTCCGCGCAGGGATCGCACAGCGCCCGCCCGCCGCTCAATCCGCATCCGCAGACTTCGCAGATCGGCGGGTACAGCCAGTCCAGTGGCTTAATCGCAATCACTGGAGTTTCGTTTCAGAGCCTGGCCTTGGGTGAAAACATGGATGAATCCGGCGACTGCGATCACACCCAGCAGCGGGATGAGCCCGGTATGCACGGAGTCCGCGGCGAAGTATTCCGCCACCTTGTCATGGATTGGCACCGCGTCGGTCGCTTTCGAGAAAAGCCTGTCCGCCAGAAGCCAACCCGTCAGAAGCCCGGTCGGCAGCCACAGGGAAGCCGTCCGCCACCGCGCCCAGCCGAGCACGCAACCGAATGCGAACCATGGTAGGAAAACCACCACAACCCTTTGCAAAAAATCACCCGAAGTGAAAAGAATCCCGGTCAGGTGGAAGGCACTCAGAGTCTCACCGTCCACCTTCGCTGCATTGCTGAACCCGCTCAGGATCAAATGGATGCCCGCGAACATAAGAGCCGCTGAGCCAACCGCAAAAGTCACATCCATCGCCCTCAGGAAAATCCCCAGCACCACCCTGCGGAAAAAAATCTCAATCACGAACGCCACCATCAGAGCCCAGCCGACCTCAAGCCACACCCCTTCCTGCCAGCCTTTGCGGCTCTCCGTCCAGGTGAACGAACCCGCCTTCACCAGCGCCACACCGATGACGACGAAGCATCCGAATGTCAGCAAAAACCCCGCCAGTCCGTTCATCGGTCCCCACCGGTCCGGCATGATCGCCTGGCCGTTTTCTCCGGAAGTCGCCGCCCAATGCGGCAACCGGATCCGCCATGCCGATTTCTCACCGCGCCCGTTTCCGAGCTTCAACCACTCGACCAATGGTAGCAGCAGAAACAACGCGACCAGAGGCCAGCAGATCATGAAAAAATCCTCAAGCCGCGCCGCGCCACTCCACGCCGCCAGCTTGTTCACCACCCCGTTGAAATCCTTGCTCGCGGAAAGTTCCGACAGAGCCTTGCCCCCGTTGAACGCCACCGGAGTCAGCCAGAGTCCCACCACCAGCGAGCCCAACGCCCACACCCAGACCTTGATCACATCAGCAATAGCGGAACCTCGCACACGTCTGTTTCTCATATCGGGCGCAGGTTTTCAACACGCATTCCATCAGTCCTTGGAAGACTTCGGATCCAACGCGTCCCGCAATCCATCCCCAAGAAAGTTCAGAGCGAACAGTGTCGTCGCGAAAAACACCGAAGGGAAAAGCAGAAGATAAGGCGTGATCTCCATCCGGTCGGCACCCTCTTTGATGAGAATGCCCCACGAGGAGTTCGGCGGCTTCACTCCCAGCCCGAGAAACGAAAGCACGCTTTCCAAAAGCATGATCCCCGGCACGGCCAGCGTCGTGTAGATGATGATGGGCCCGATCACATTTGGCAGGATGTGGCGGAAAAGTATGCGGCTGCGGCTCAGTCCCAGCGAGATCGCCGCCTCCACGAACTCCAGTTTTTTCACACTCATCACCTGCGCCCGCACGATGCGCGCGATGGTCAGCCATCCGATCGCACCGATCGCGATGAAGAGCGGAATCAGGGTGGTAATCGGAGCCACCCGTCCGCGTGGCCAGCCGGTCCTATCGATCACCCAGGTGGTGAATTCCGAGGATGGCTTGTCCACCACCAGTGCGAAAAGAATCACCAGCACCAGAAACGGCAGCGCGAAGAGAATATCTACGAAGCGCATCATCACGGAATCCACCTTTCCTCCCACATACCCGGAGACCGCCCCGTAGATCACGCCGATCATCACCGCCACCCCGGTCGCCACCAGCCCCACCAGCAGCGAGACCTGCCCGCCGTAGAGCACCCGGGAAAAGAGATCACGCCCAAGTTGGTCGGTCCCAAACCAATGCTCCCAGCTCGGCTGCGCGGCGGAGTTCGCCAGATCGATCACAGTGGGATTTTTCACAAACCACAGGAAGGGCCCGATGAAACATGCGATCAGCACGCACACCAGCACCGCCAGACTCACCAGCGCCGGCCGGTTCCTGGAAAGCCGGTGCCACGCGTCATTCCAGAGAGAGCTGCCTTGGGATTTCACTGCCACGCCCGGAAAACTAGCCACACCCGGCGCGACTGCCAAGAGCATTGGTCGCATATGTCTAATAAGTCCTATACCTTTCCTCGTCCCGGTCTTCCTTGAAGTTTGAAATTTAAATTTTAAAGTTTTCCCGTGAACGCCCTCATTTTCGATCTCGACGGCACCCTCGTCGAGTCCCTCCCCGGCATCGCCGCCTCGCTCAACCGCGCCCTCGCCCTCCACGGTCTGCGGGGTCACAGTCACGCCGCTATCAGGGGCTTCATCGGCGACGGCGCGAGAATGCTCGTCACCCGCGCGCTTTCTCCCGCTGAGGCCGCGCTCCATTTCGACAGTGTCCTGAAATCCTTTGCCCAGGATTACGCGATCTCTTGGCAGGACGGCACCGTTCCCTACAAGGGCATCCTCGAACTGCTCGCCGATCTGAAATCCCGCGAAATCCCGCTTGCCGTCCTTTCCAACAAACCCCACCCCTTTACCGTCGAGATCGTGGAAAAGCTTTTTCCGCCCGCCACCTTCACCTCCATCCTCGGCAACCGCGAGGGAATGCCCCATAAACCCGATCCCACAGGTGCCCTCGAGATCGCCGCCAACCTAGCCACCCTTCCGGAAAACTGCCTCCTCATCGGCGACTCCACCATGGATCTCGATACCGCGCAAAACGCCGGCATGAAATCCATCGCCGTCACCTGGGGATACCACGACCGCGAGCGCCTGGTCGGCGCGAATCGAATCGTGGACAATGTGGAGGAATTGTTTTCCGCGCTTGTTTGAAAGCCGGGTGTTTTGGCGGACGTTAAAACGGCGGACATTCGGACTTCCCTCGATCCGATCTCCCCTCCAAACTCATCGCTCCAAGCTATTTATGAAAACCATACGCACCATCGCAATCGCCGCCCTCGCCCTTTCCGCGAGCCTCCACGCAGACCCCATCCCTGAAAACCTCCGCCAGGACGGCTGGTTCGTCGGGGCGCAGGCCTACACGTTCAAGGAATTCACTGCCTTCGAGGCCATCGCCAAGACCAAGGAAGCCGGCGGAAACGTCATCGAATTTTTCCCTGGCCAGACCATGAAACCCGGCTCGGACATCAAAGTCCACCACGGCATGAACGATGAACAGATCAAGGAACTCCTTGCAGAATGCGAGCGGCAGGGCGTCCACGCCGTGAACTACGGCGTCGTCGGAGCAGGCAACGCGGAGGAAGTGAACAAGATCATGGATTTCGCGAAAAAGATGGGTCTCTACGCCGTCTGCACCGAGTCCACCGAGCAGGTCGCCGCATGGGAGGAAGCCGCGAAACGGACTGATATCAAAGTAGCCTTCCACGAGCACGGCGGCTCCATGAGCAACCCGAAATACAAGGTCTGGAACCCACTGTATATTCTTGGCGTCGTCGAAAGCCGCGATCACCGCGTCGGCGCCTGCGCCGATCTCGGCCACTGGTGCACCTCGAACCTCGTCCCCGTCGAGTGCCTCCGCATCCTCAACGGCCGCATCATCAGCGTCCACCTCAAGGACAAGGAAAAGAATGGCGATGCCGCTGTTGTCGTCGCCGGTAAAGGCGTCGCCGATATCGCAGGCTGCCTCGAAGAACTGAAGGCTCAGAAATTCGACGGCCACATCTCCATTGAGCACGAGAACGACTGGAAGGACAACGTCCCGCAGGTCAAAGCCAACATCGACTTCGTCAAATCCCACCCGAAATAGCCGGAGTGGTGGCCTCCGAGCCGCCACACCCATTTCTTCACACCAAAGAGGAGTCCCACCCGGCTCCTCTTTGTTTTCACCCACGTGCCCCTTGCTGCAAACGCATCCTCCCTGACGGAAAAACTCGGATATCCCATCGGTCTCCTTCTGCTCATGCGCAGGAAAAGTTCCTAAGGAGTCACCGCAAAATAAACTACAAGACTCTTGGACGGATGAGGTAGTTCCACTCGCCGTGGAAATCAGCTCGCTCCAGGGAG
>Ga0105047_10009859_pt1 | contig 15678 bp, 9 predicted proteins | sample MAT04_FD_78384 | JGI IMG/M metagenome (GOLD analysis project Ga0105047, IMG submission 78384) | Freshwater microbial communities from Lake Fryxell liftoff mats and glacier meltwater in Antarctica - MAT-04 (megahit assembly) | ecosystem: Environmental > Aquatic > Freshwater > Ice > Liftoff... | reverse complement strand
GCCCCGGCATCCGCCTCCGCCCTCGCCGTCCCCGCCGCCGCCACCGCCCTGGAAGCCACCGCCACCGCCCTGGAAGCCGCCACCGCCTTGATTCTGCCCGCCCTGGAATCCGCCGCCTTGGTTTTGGCCACCGAATTGGTTCAACTGGGCTAACTGACCCGGCCGCAAGACACCCGGGACCGGAGCCGGGGCAAAGCCCGGTGGGCGATACTGGCCCGCGAAGCCAGGCGCTTGAGCACTGGCTCGGTCCGATGAAATTGGAATGAGGCAACCGATGCCAAGCAGCAACGCGAAACCCGTCAGGGTTCGTACGACTCTTCGAAACATGGCAAGCCCCTAGGAATCAGTACGAATGTACGACCGGTACTGCGGAGACGATGAGTCTCGACACTACAACGGCGGTCTTGGCGAGAGCTACCGGATCAGCGAAAGCGCTAACCTGGGCGGTAGGACATGATTCGGCTTTAGCATTGTCAAGCGCCCCCAGTCCGCCTGTCAATTGGGAAATTATCAGAATGAAGAATTCAATAGAGAATCAAACCGACTCATTAAGCAGGGATTCGAAACCGCCCTGCCACCAGTTCCCGTCGGAAATGCCTCAAGAATCCGACCGGCGCAAGGTGGCGGACAGCGAGAGCTCCCTGGCTCGATTTCCGAATCTTCGATTTTCGCACCTGCAGTTTCGATCACGACTCCGCATACTTTTCCTCATCGTGTTGTTGCCCGAGCAGGATCTTTCGCCCAGCTCGCAAACGCAGAGTCTGAGGACTGCGTTATAAAGAGACGGTGGTTAGACGCTCGATGGTCGGAGAGAGTTATGGATAATTCCGTCGTCCCCCATCTGGACCTGGCTACTCCGTTCATCGCGGTCTGTCCGTTTTGCAAGAAGATGAAGTTTCGAACGACGTTGAAGAAGTACGGCCAATTCGCGGAATGCAGGCAATGTCATAAGCCGTTCATCCTGGTCCCCGACGATCCTTCGAGCATTCCGGCCAATTTGCTGGCCACGGTTACGAAGGAAGCGACCGCGAAACCGCTGCCGCCCGAGAAGTACGCGACGCCGGAGGTTCTCGTTCCTCCGACGACCCCGCTCCCTGCGACACCTCGTGAAGTTGTGCCGTCCGTCGAACGGACCGGCCATGCGTCGTCCACCAACGCCCCATTCGCCTTTGCACTCATCTCGGTGATCCTGTTCGGTTCGGGAATCCTCCTGACGCAGATCCCTTATGGCCGCTTCATCGGCGTGGCGTTCTGCCTCATCGGAGTGGTTCTGGCCGGGTTGAGTCTACTCGGGCTCGAAAAGCGTCAGTGGATCGGCTACGGCGGAGTCGGGCTGAATCTCATCGGTTTACTCCTCGTTCTGGCCCTTCCCGATTGGCTTGGCGGACTGACCTGGTTTCCCCCGACGGACGAGAACGCCTTCCCCACGACCCCGATGGCCGTCGAGAAAAACAGCGGCAAACGGCAGCAGACCGAGTGGGTCGATGCCGAAAAAGCCGTCTGGGAGCACGCGGACGTGCGAGTCGAAGTCGCCTCCGTGATCGTAGGTCCCCCCGAAGGGAAACCGAAAGACTCCTCGCCGAAACGCGATCCCGTTCTGAAAATCGCGTTGAAGGTCACAAACATCGGCGTCGCCCGGGCGATCGAACTCAACGCCTGGACCGCGGGGTCACCCGCCCCGGGGGGAATACTCCTCGGCACGACTCCGAATCCGCCGGGCACCATTGTCAAAATCATGCCCGGCAAGTCCGCCGAGGTCGTCTTGAATTACCCTCCGCCAGCGGGAACCCCGACAACTCTGCACCTCGAACTCCAAGGCACCTCGTTCGGGGACACCGAAACGGTCCGATTCGAGATCCCGGGTGCGATGATCCGAAAAACGCAAACCGGTCGTTCACCAACCTTCACCCCGTAACATCGAGAGCGACCATGAAAACGTATCGACTCCGACGGGCGTTCACGCTCATCGAACTTCTGGTGGTCATTGCCATCATCTCGACGTTGATCGGCCTGCTGTTGCCCGCCGTGCAGAAGGCTCGCGAGGCCGCGGCTCGTCTATCATGCGCGAACAACCTCAAACAACTTGGCCTTGCGATGCACAACTACGAAGGCGCAATTGGCCGGCTTCCGCCGTCGCGCCTGGGCGTCGGGTCCGCAACCTGGGCGGTCATGATCCTCACGCAAATTGAACAAGACAACTTGTATCGCCAGTGGGATATCTCCCGTTCTTATTACGTGCAAAACCCGCTGGCGCGAATGACCCCGGTGAAAGGGTACTTCTGTCCCTCGCGTCGAACCTCAGCCGACAGCGCTGCGGGGAGTCTCTCCGGCGACTTCCCCAGCGACCCCTTGTTGGGACCGGCCGTTCACACGCCGGGAGCCCTTGGCGATTATGCCGTCGCAATCGATTCCAGCGGCTTCGACTTCCCCAATGCGGTGTCCAACGGCGATGGCGGAGCCTTCCGCATGGGCGTCGGCGTCCGCCTCCTCGACTTCTCCGATGGAACCAGCAACTCGTTCCTGCTCGGCGAAAAGCACGTTCCAAAATCCAAATACGGCGTCGGCTGGTGGGACTGCTCGACCTACAATGGCGACTACTACCAGTGTTCCAGCCGCTCGGCGGGGATGCTCTACCCCCTGACCACCGACCCCAACGACACCGGGTGGAAATTCGGAAGTCACCACGCCCTGGTCGTCCAGTTCTGCTTCGCCGACGGGCACGTGCAAGCGATCCCAGTCTTCACGGACCGCTATCAACTTCAACGGCTCAATCAACGAGCGGATGGGGAAGTCCTCGCGGGGTACTAGGCGGGAATTTTTCGACAACTCGAAAGCCCAAGGACGGCCATCCCTGGGTGTCGCCACATCTCAATCGCTTCGCTGAAATTCGTCCCCCAAATGGTTGAGAGTCTGTCTCCTAAGTAGGTGCCGCGAGCCGAGCGGCACTGGCTGGACGAGCAAAATCACTCTCGCGGACGTCCATGACGCGCGAAGCTGGTCCGGCTCGGCTCGCCTACTTATGGGACACACTCTGAGGAGTTCTCGAAACTTCTCAACCATTGTGGCAACATGGTTGCAAGTTTGGAAGCGTCGACAAGCCCGCCGCAAAGATCGACTCCGGAAATCGCGGAATCCCGTTGACTCTCTCACGAAAATCTTAGACAACCATTATCCTCTTCCATTTTTACCCCCGCGTTCGCCCCTTTACGCTGGGAGTCGATTTATGCGCATCCACGCAATTCTCGTTTTTTTCATCGGCTTGGCGGTCGTTGTGGGTTGCGGCGACTCCGCAGGTGGTCGAGTCGGCGTTTCCGGGAGCGTGAAACTTAAAGGCCAAACCGTCAAAGAAGCGACGCTTTCTTTCGAGCCTCTCGACGGCCAGGACACGCGCGCCACGGCCCTCGTCAAGGACGGGGCTTACACCATTGATCGCAAGCAGGGCCTGAAGCCGGGGAACTACCTGATCCGCATTTCGGCAGGTGACGGTAAGACGGTTTATAACAGCGACAAACCCGCTCCCGACGGCCCGCCAGGCCCTGGTGGAAGTGCGAACATCATTTCCAAGGAGCTGATGCCAGCCGACTGGAATGTGAAGTCCAAGCAAGAACGGACCGTGACCGACGCGAACCCGAACGTCTTCGATTTCGATATTCCCTAGTGGTTTCTCCCCGCCTCCCTTGCGGGGTTTATTTTGTCCGCCGTTCCATTCGCCCATCATCGACCGTAAGGAGTTTTCCATGCGTCCGCGAACTCGTTTCGGATTCACGCTCATCGAGCTGTTGGTAGTGATTGCCATCATTGCGATTTTGATCGGCTTGTTATTGCCTGCCGTGCAGAAGGTCCGCGAGGCAGCGGCTCGTGCGAAGTGTACCAACAACTTGAAGCAGATTTCGCTCGCCAACATGGCGTACGAAAGTGCCAACGGGACGTTTCTGCCCGGCGTGAGCCGCACCGGCTGCTGTTGGGGAACCTGGATGGTGGCGATCTTGCCGTACATTGAACAAGAGAACTTGTTCAAAATTTACACCAATTTTGGCGGGTTGGACAACACCGGAGCACGCTATGCTTCCGGTGGGAATGCCCCGGTTGCGCGAGCCCGGGTGAGCACCTATTCCTGCCCCAGCGATCAGCCGGCGTTGGTGGGGACGATCACGAACAATAACTACGTTTTGAATGCTGGGAACACGAGTTTCTATCAGGTCGAGATTCCCATTGGTTGCACGGGCGGGTCCGTCACAAGCACGACGTGTACTTCGTTCGGCGGCGCTCCGTTCGGCTGGTATGAAGACCCCGCCACATTGGCCGCGGGAGCCGACTCCTCACCAACGAATTACACCTCGGGCGTTGCGTCCACCGGCAAGGCCGGCCGGCCACGGCGGATCGCGGAAATCACCGATGGGACGAGCAATACGCTCATGGCCACCGAAGTCAATCAAGGCCAGGGCGGCAACGATTACCGCGGTTTCACCTGGTGGGGCGGAGCCGCCGGCTTCACGGCATATAGCCTTCCCAATAGCACAGATCCGGACGTCCTGACCGGAGCCGGTTGCGGCAGCACACCCCCCAACGCCCCTTGCACAACGACATCCACCGCGAGCCGACCGCGAATGCAAGTCGCCCGCAGCAAGCACACCGGCGGTGTGAACGCCTCCCTATGCGATGGCTCGGTCCGATTCGTTCGCAACACTATCAGCCTTCAGACCTGGCGAGCTGCCGGCACCTCGATGGGTGGGGAAGTTGTCGCCAACGACTGGTAGAACGCAATCGGAGCCCGATCGCCAGTGAGGAAAGACTTTCCTCCTCACTGGCGATCGGGCTCAGAAATTGGGGAACCCCTCGAGGAGCTCGTGTAAGGCATCGCGCATATAAGTGATTGATTTTGGGTGCCATGCCCACGGCTTTGCGTGGGCATGTTTTGCAAGCGAACATGCCCACGCAAAGCCGTGGGCATGGCACCCGGGCTCCGAAATTGGGGGAAGCCCCTTCGACGAGCGATCGGGAAACCTCGCGGTCACTTCTGCATGATCGGCAAGTAATTATTCGGCAACTGGAGAATGATGCACGCCATGGCCGTGGCGTACGAAGCGCCGTGCCAGTCGGTCCACGAGGAGCCATTGCGAACGCGGGCGAGAAGTTCGTCGCGGATGGCGGGGAACCATTCGGCCCAGTAGTTTCCGCCGGCGGTCCACATAGCGAGGGCGGCGTAGTAGTGGCCGTAGTAATAGTGGTCGGCCCGGGCCTGGGCGGTCTGAGAAGCGTCGAATCGGCGTCCGGGGCGGTAGGCGATGAGGTATTTCAGACCGCGTTCGATTTCGGGGCCTTCGTAGATCCCGGCGCTGAAGAGGCCGACCATGGCCGCGGCGGAGCGAGCGAACGCGGAGCCGGCGAACCCCTGGTTCTTGATGTAGCAGAAGCCGCCGTCCGATTGTTGGCAGCCCTTGATGTATTCGACGCACTTATCGACGATGTCCTTCGGGACGAAGATCCCGGTGTTTCGGGCCGCCCGGAGGGCCATGAGTTGGGCGACCGTGACCGAAACGTCCGCCTGGCTCGGCCGGGGGTCGTAGCGCCAGCCGCCTTCGCGATTCTGCGAGTTGCGCGTCAGCAGGATGGCCTGTTCGAGCATGTCGCGGACCTGCTTTTGCCGGTTGACGTCCGGGATCATGCCGTAGACTTCGGAGAGGAACAGGGCTCCGAAGCCGTGTTGATACATGGCCCCGTGCGTGAGCTGGGCGTCGTCGTTGTTGAGGTAGCCAAGCGGTTTGGACCGGGTTCCGCGAGAGACGACGTAATCGGCGGCGCGGCCAACGTTCGCGCCGTAGCGGCCACGACCAACGTGGTTGCCGGCGCTCATGAGTGCAAGCCCTGCCAGGCCGGTGACGGCAACATTGCCGAAGCCACCTCCGGTGCGCGAATCGGAGAACGAACCGTCGGAGGCTTGGTTGCTCGCCAGGAACGCGAGCCCGCGATCGATGGCGGCCTGAGTATCCGCCGTGACGAGATCGGGGGGGGCGGCATCTTCGGCGTGGCTGATCAGTGCGGCACCGCCCGCAGCCGTGAGGACGGCCGCGGTACGCAAGAATTGTCGCCGGGTCGGTGATATCACGGCTTCCTCGGGGCTTTTTCCCGCTCGGCGAGCGACGAATAGTATTGGCGCAGCAGTTCGCCATATTTCGGCATGAACTGCTCTTTATAGTACTGGCTCATCTGCTGCCGGACGCGTTCCGGCAGGTGGCCCCAAACCTGTTTGCCGATGGGGTCGTCGAGTGGCAGGTCGGGCGTGGACTTACCGCCCATGCCGCCCTCCCCCATGCCACTGCCCGGGCCGCCCGGTTGACCGCCGCCGGGGTTCATCGGACCCATCGGTTTGCCGCCGGTGCCGCCGGGGTCTTTGCCCATAGGCATTGGCATCGGTCCGCCATCTTTGCCCATCGGCTTCGAGCCGCCACCGGGTTCTTTCTCCCCCTTACCAGCGTTCTCTTCCTGCTCGCGGCGTTCTTTGCGGGTGCTTCGGCCACCTTGTTGACCGCCTCCGCCCCCCATCGGCTTTTGACCGCTTTGGCCCATGCCGCCTTTGCTCATATCGCCGCCTTGGCCCGAATTGCCGCCGCCCATGTTCATGTCGCTCTTATTCCCGCCGCCGCTGCTTCCACCGCCGCCGCCCCCTCCACCTCCACCGCCTCCACCACCGCCTCCGCCTCCTCCACCACCGCCCCCTCCTCCACCCATCGGGGAGTTCTGTTTGAGGAGGGCATCAATGTCCTTCAGGATTTGTTCCTGGGTCTTCTGCGTGTCGTCGCTGGTGTCTTGCCCGGCGAGCTTGTCGCTGGCCGCCTTGGTGTTCGCAGCGATGCGCTCGGCGATCTTTACCGGGTCGTCCGCGTTTTCCGGGGCTTTGGCACCGGGAAGTTGATCGGCCGCGGCCTGCGGCAAGCGCGGCGTCGGGGGGATAACCCCGGCGATCGCCACGGCGGGTAGCGTGAACGAAACCAGGGTCAACAAGATCCGTTTCATCAGGGCACCTCCGGCGCCGGCATCGGGGCCGGCTTCAGTAGCGGGGCGAGCTTCTCGAACAACTCGGCCACATCGCGTTGGGCTTTTTCGAGTTCTTTCAGTTCGTCCTTCTCGTCGTCGGTCAACTTGGCAGGATCCGGGTGGTCCTTGGCGAACGCGGTCGTCCGCTCGTTCACCTCGGCCTGCAGCGACCGCAGCGATTTCAACTGGGCCAGCGGCGGAATCCCCTTGGGTTGCTCACCCATCGGCATCGGCGGTGGCATATCGCCCATCGGCATCGGGGGTGGCATTCCCCCGGCCATCGGCGGGGCCTTGTCTTTCTTTTCGTCGAGGGCATCGAGAATTTGATCGAGTCGTCGCAGTGCTGTTTCCATCGGGCGACGAATTTTCGACGCACTGGCTTTTTCCCCTTCGAGGTCAAATGCAACGATTCTGTCGGGGTCCAAGACGTCATCTTTTCGCTCGGCAACATACCGACCGGCTCGCACCATCGCGTCGGAGGATTGCTCGGCGAGCTTCGAGAAGACCGGCAAGTCCGTCAGGTTCTTTTCGATGAATGTCCGCAGTTCCTCGGCGAGGTTCTTCTGGCGATCGCTGAGGTCGCCGAGGCTCGCGATGACAGGGCGGTCCCACTCCTTGGCTTTTTCGACCGTCGCTTGAATGCGGGCCGCTTCGTCGACAGTCGCCTTCTGCTTTTCGCGGATCGCCTTCAACTGTTCGACGACCTGCTCGCGCTTCTCCTTGTCGAGTTGCTCCTTCTCCTCTTGCTTCTCTTTGTCGAGCTTTTCCAGCGCCTCGTCGAGTCGGTCCAGGGCGTCTTCCTGCTGTTTGGTCGGGTCCGCACCCTTCTCCAGTTCTTCCTTCGCGGCTTGCATCTCCGCAGAGGCCTGGCGGACCGAGTCCGCTTGTTTCTCCTGCTTATCGCGAGTGAGCCGTTCGATCATCTTCTCGGTTTTCTGCTGCAACTTCTCCTGCTCCCGGGCGAGCTTTTGCAGTTCTTCCTTGCGCTTCATCGGGTCGGCAATCGCGTTGGCTTCCTTCACCTTCTTGCGCAATTCGTCCTGCTCGTTGGCGAGTTTGTCGAGGTCGTCCGTGTCGGACTTCTGCTTCTTTTTAAGTTCGTCGAGTTCTTCTTTTTCGGGCGGTTTTTCTTGAAGGTTCGCGGCAAGTTTGTCGAGTTTTTCCGCCGCTTGGCTTCGGGCCGTGGCCGATTCCCCACGCTGGTTCTTTCGCAGCGCGTCGGCGGAATCTTTGAGATCCTTCGGCAGTTGATCGCCGCCCGCCTCGCGGACCGACTTCCGCAGCGCCTCGGCTTCCGCCTCGGCGTTTTTCGCGGCCTGCTTCATCGCCTCGGCTTCGGCTTTCTTGGCATCCGCCGCGGCCGCTTTCGCTTCGGCTTCGGGGGAGCCGGGAGATTCCTTCCCGGCTTCCTCCTTCAACTCGGCGGCCTCTTTCTCCTTCGCGGCCGCACTGTCCCGGAGAGCCTTCGCCTGAGCGTCTTTCTCACCGGCCAAACGGGTGGCCTTGTCGATCAGTTTGCCCGCTTGCTCGGCGATGCCATCGATTTTCTCGGCCGGCTTGTCGAGGTCCTTTTTCTGCTTCTCGGTCAGCTTGTCCCGATCCTTGGCATCCGGCACATTCTCCGCGGCCTTCTTCGCCTCTTCGCCCGCGCTGTTCAATTGCTGCTTCAAGTTGCGGGCTTCGCCGCGAACTTCACCGGGGCCGCCCCATTGTTCAAGGCGTTCGAGCAACTTGGCGAACCCGTCTTCCGCGGCCTTTTGTTGCTTCGTGGCCTTGTTCAAGTGTTCCTGAAGTTTCTTGGCATCCGGGTTCGGAGCCCCGTTCGGGCCGGGTTTCTCCGCTTCCTGGCGGGCCGCGTTCAACAGGGGCTCCGCGGCTTCGAGCGGTTGATCCGCCAGCCGGCCGAGTTCATCCGCGACGGCTTCGACCTTGTCCGTCGTCGGCGATTTCGGCATGTTGTTCGCCCGCATCGTCTGGCGGAGTTGTTCGGCCTTGGCTCGCAAGCCGTCGTTCGCGTCGGCCACTTTCCCGCGGATTTGCCGTTGAAGTTGCTCGGCCTGGGCAAGCTTCGCCGGGTCATCCAGCGTGATCTTGCCGTTGGCGGCGTCCTTGGCCACGTCGTCGGCCTTTTCCCGAGCGACCCGCTGGGCCTCACGCAACCGCAACAGTTCCGGTCGCAGGCTCGCCAGTTCTTTTTGAAGCTGTGCCTCGAGCGAAGACTTCGAGAGAATGCGAAGCTCGACCTCTTTGCTCCGACCCGGGTCTTTGAGCGTCGTACGGTCATCCCAGTCAAAACTGGCGGCCCGCAAGGTGAGGACGTCGCCATCGACCGGGGTCGTCCCGTTCGGCTTGACGAAGGCCGTGATCGGAATGGCTTTGATGCCATCGATGCCAGTCGGTTTTAACCGTTCGGGGGCGACGCCTCCGGCGAGGGCTTGGAGCCCCGGCCCGGCGGTTTTGTAATCGGCGAGGTTCAACTCGCGGAACGGGCTATCCGGGCCGCCGATACGATATTCCAGGAACAGACTCCGCACGGCAAACTGCCGATCTTCGGCGTGGGCAAACACGGGTAAAAACGACTCGGGCAGCAACGTCAACGGGTCTTTGCCCACCGCGGGGTGTGCCATGACGACGACGGGGGCCGGGTCGGGGAATGTCCGCAGGTCGAAGAGCCGGGTGCCGGTCAGCCCGGTGTCATCCGTAAAGGAAAGGGAGTAAAGCCCGGGGACGAGCGGAATGAAATCGGCTTCCAGAGTCGTGCCTTCCGGCCCCGTGACGCGAACGGGAATGTCTTCGACGAACGCATTGGCCATCATGAAGGCGGCGGTCGTCTGGAGCGGGTTCTGCCCGGCGAACAGGGCGGCCACGGTCGCCGTGCGAACTGCCGTCAGGTCCGATTGATTGCGGAACGACGCGGACACGATCCGCCGATCCGCCGCGGCCCGGAAGTGGACCACCGTTCCGGCGACTGCATCGACGACGCCAATGCCGTCGTTAAGTTGCAGCGGGGTCAGGCCGGTATAGGCGGGGTAGTCGAGACGAATCTGCGGGCTGGCCCGACCTGCGAGCGGTATCAGCCGCGGTGCCGGCGCCACGGTGACGCTCCACCATTCGGATTCAAAGTCGTTCGCCAAGATGCGGAACTCGAAGTTCTGGTTCATGCGCCCGCTGTCGAGCGGGTACTCCAGGAGTGCCTCGGACTGGTTCTCGTCTTTGGTAATGGAGAGCACTTCTGTATGGATGTTACCGCCGGACGGTCGGATGATCAAAATGGCCTTCTCGGGAATCTCGCCGCGAACGGCAAACCGGAGCGTGAGCGGTTCACCCTTGGCCACGCGAGCCGGGAGCTTGGCGGGTTCGATCACGACCACGGTCGTCTTCGTCGGCCAAGGGTGATTGCCGAACGGGTCGGCCAATCGGGTGAGGGCGAGCGTCGTCTTCGATTTACCGACGACGCCGAGAACGCCGGACCCCACGAGAACCGCCACGGCTAACGCGAGTGCCTTCACCATCTTGCCCGTCGGCACGAGGCTATCGAAATCGAACCGCGATGTGAGGTTCAAGGCCCGTTTCACCGCGACGCGGCGAAAGCGATTCGTGACGCCCACGTTCTCGGCTTCGATGAAATCGACCGCACTTGCCAAGGAGTCGTTCAACCGCGGAAACCGATCTTCCAGCAACATCGCCACGGCAAGGGGCTGCACGGGTTCCTGGGCGGCTCGACGCACGCCTCGAACCCAAAGTACCCCCGCAGCCGCGATGGCTCCGACGAGCGCAATCGCCCGGATGAACCCCGGTAAATGCACCAGAGCGTCGAGCGCACAAGTGAGTGCAACGATTCCGACGAAAGCTGCAAGGAACCAGGCGAACCCAGTCGCTACCAGAACTCGTCGCCGTGCGCGGCCGAGTTCGCCGAGTCGCTCGGGGATGGGTAGCGTTTCACCGGGCGGACGGAGCACCAGGGCCATAAAAACCTCTCCGACGCCCGCCGGAGAGCAGCGGGGCTTCTTAGGATCTTAACCGAACGACCGGCCATTGCCAAATGGGTGATACAAGTCGTTACCAAATACTTGCCTTGCGGATTGTCGGACATCAACCCGAGCAGCCACCGAGGTGGACCAGTAATCCGTTTTCTCTGAACCATGATCGGGGTACACTTGCGCCGCTCCATTTCTCTCCCGAGGATCTGCTCATGGTGCGTTGTGGCTTAGTTGCCTTTCTCATGGGGCTGATTGCGTTCCCCACCGTCGCGGCCGACTGGCCACGCTTTCGCGGGCCGGATGGTTCCGGAGTCAGCCCCGAGAAGAACTTGCCGATCACCTGGAGCAGGACGGAAAACGTTGCCTGGAAAATGGAACTGCCCGGAGCAGGCTCGTCGAGCCCCGTGTTCTTCGGCGATAAGCTTTTCATCACCTGTTACCCTCGTTCCCAAACTCCGTTTGGGAACGCACCTCCGCGAAACTCCGTTTCGCGAGCCCGCTTGGGAGAGCAACGAACTTGAGCCTTCGAAACTCTGCGGATTGGCCAGGATTGCTGACTGTAGTCTTCAATTGGGCGATTCGCGAAACAGAGTTTCGCGGACAGCGTTCCCAAACGGAGTTTGGGAACGAGGGCAAAAGTCATCGTCCACATCATCAGCCTTCACCAGGCCTCCGACTGATAGGAGCCCTACCGCGGCGGTGAGAAACAATAGTCGATGGTGAAGAATCGAGTAGAGATCGAGCAATATCAAGACCTCAATTAAGGATATACCCTCGTTCCTAAACGGAGAGCGTGTGAACGAATCGAATTTCAGGAATTATTGGGGAGACGTTTATCCTTGCCAAGGTCGCGATCGTCGATCCTGCTCAATCCTGTGCGGTCGATTTTCGTCGATCTTGTCCCAACTACCCTCAGATTCGATTCGTTCACACGCTCGGAGTTTGGGAATGAGGGAGTGATTGTTCATCCGGTCCAACAAGACGCTGTATTGTTTGGCGAAGTGATCGGGGTTGGAATGCCATCGTTGTCATTCAATGTGCAGGACGCGGGGTTGGAGCCAGTTCCAGCTTCAGAAACGCCCGATTCACGGGCGAGGAGTCCCAGATCCGGGCCGTCCCATCCTCCCCTGTAGTGGCGATCTTCGACCCATCGGGACTGAAGCGGGCAGACCCCACGACATCCTTGTGGCCGCGGAGTGTCAGCAATTCCGCCCCCGTGCTAGAATCCCAGATTTTGGCCGTCTTGTCCGCACTCGCGGTCACGATCCGTCGCCCGTCGGGACTGAACGCGATGGTCCGGATCATGGCGGTGTGACCCTGCAGGGTGAACAGCTCAGTGTGGCTGGCCAGATCCCACACTGTGACCGTGCCTTGATGATCTTTGAGCCCACTCGCCAGGAGTCGCGTTCCATCCGGGCTGAATGCGACAGCTTGGCCCAGGTTATGGCCGTGCCCCGGTAAGGAAACCAGTTCCGCTCCGGTCGCAGCGTTCGCGACCTTGACGGAGCCATCCCAACAGATCGTGGCAACTCGAGCGCCGTCCGAGTCGAACGCGCCAGCACTAACCGGCATGGTGTGTTTTGGGAGAGTACATTGAATCTTTCCAGTTTTGCCGTTCACAACAACCGCTGATTCACTGAGGCCGCCGCTGATAAATTGCGTTCCATCCGGGCTGAGGATCGCGAACATCCCTCCAATAGCATCGGACTTGGAAACAGTAACTTCGACCCCGGTCTCGGCATTCCAAAGGTGGTATCCTTTCTCTCCACCGCTATATGTATAGATTGATTTCCCGTCTGAGGTAAACGCCGCATTCATGATGTTTGTTTCACACTTAAAGCGGCGAAGTTCAGCGCCAGTTCGGGTATCCCAGATCCTGGCAACGCCTTCCTCTCCGCCGGTAACGAGTCGCGTCCCATCGGGGCTGAATCCGGAGGTCCAGATAATGCCTGCCGGCATTCGGAGAATGCGAACTGCGGTGGGAGCTTCCGCCGGCCAAACGCTGACCGTGCCCACGATCGAGCCGGTAACAATCTTGCTTCCGTCGCGGTTGAAGGCCGCCGAGAATACTGGGGAATCGAGCCCCCGCAGGGCGAACAACTTGTCTCCGGTTTTCACATCCCAGACCTGAGTCGTTCCGTCGTGCCCGGCAGTCAGGATCCGGTTTCCGTCCGGGCTGAAGGCAACGCTGTAAACGCGGCCGGTATGGCCTTGGAACGTTCGGACCATGTCCCCGGAATCGAGTTCCCACAGAATCGCAGTCCCGTCGCCGCTGCCGGTGACGACCCATTTCCCGTCGGGGGAGAATGCCGACGAGAAAAGCATCGCCGTGTGTCCTCTTAGGGTGCAGACCACCTCTCCGGTGCGGCTATCCCATACCTTCGCCGTCTTATCCCAACTGGCCGACACGATGCGCTTCCCATCGGAGCTAAAGGTAGCGGAATTCACCATTCCCGTGTGACCTTTCAACGCTAGCCGCGCTTCGCCCCCCTCCTTTTCCAAGTCCCAAATTTTGACGAGGTTGTCACCGCCCCCACTGACGATCTGCTTGCTGTCCGGACTGAATCCTGCCGTCAAGGCCGTCGCTTTATGTCCGGAAAGAACGAGTTCTGCGGCTCCGGTGGTTGCGTTCCAAACGCGGACGGAATGATCTGCGCTGGTTGTTACGATGCGGCGTCCGTCGGAACTGTACTTGGCCGAGAGCACGAAAGCGGTATGCCCCTTACAGGTGAACCGGAGAGCGCCAGTGGTGGCGTCCCAGACGCGAGCGGTTCCATCGGACGACGCGGTGAGAATTCGAGTGCCGTCGGGACTAAAATCGACGCCGTGAACCCGAGCGGGGTAGTGGCCAGGAATGGTCAACAGATCGGGATACGCGAGGCGGTGGACGAACTGCCATTCCCAGTTTCGGTACTCTTTTCGGGTTCCTTCGAGCAGACTCCGGACGGCATCGATGTCGTCTTGATGGTAAGCATCCTGGGCGACTTGTATGGTTCGACCATACTCGACGACATCGAGTTTGGCCTTGGCCACGGCCAGTTCGTTTCGAGCGGTATCCGCAAGACCTCGCTGCCGGATCGCGTCGTCTCGAGCGGTATCCGCGATGCCGCGTAACCGGGCCTCTTCGACCAAACCAGCATTTGCCAGAGCGCGTAACCGGGCCTCTTCGACCAAGCCGGCATCGGCGATGCTCCGCATCCGAGCCTCCTCGACCCGAGCGGATTCCGCATCGCTCTTTGCACCTTCCGCGGCAATCTTTGCTAGCTCTGCAACAGTTTTCGCCCGCTCGGCTTCCCGCCACAAACCCGCGACTACAAGTACGACCACCGCCAGGAATATCGCTAGCAGGGTGAAGCCGTAGGCGGCAGCGGCGGTCGGCTTCCGTCGCACCCAGCGCACCAGGCGCTCGGCCTGGCCCACCGACCGCACACTCACCGGCTCCCCGGCCAAGAAGTGCCGGAGTTCTTCCGCCAACTCACCCGCCGTCGCATAACGTTCATGAGCAGCCTTCGCCAAACACTTCTCGCAAATCAGGGCCAGATCGCGCGGTGTACTGGGAGCGATCGACCGCACCGCGGGTGGTTCGTCCTCAACCACATGGAGCAAGACCTCCGCAAGATTGCCGGTAAAGGGAGGCCGCCCCGTCAAACACTCGAACAGCATTGCGCCGAGGGCATACACATCCGCCGCCGGCCCCACGAACTTGGTATCCCCCTTGGCTTGCTCCGGGGCCATGTACGCGGGTGTTCCCATCACCACGCCCGAGCGGGTGAGGTCGTCACCCGTGGACATCTTCGCCAGGCCGAAATCGGCGACTTTCGGCAGTGGTCCCAGCAGAATGTTTCCCGGCTTCAAATCTCGATGCACGATCCCCTGCTCGTGCGCCGCGGCAACGCCACGAGCAATCTGTTCGAGTAATTCGGCCGCTTCCTGGGGAGGGAGCTTGCCCCGGTCTTTCAGCAAGGCCGTGAGTGTCCCGCCGTCGCAGTACTCCAGCGCCATGTACGGCCGGCCAGCATGGTTGCCGATTTCGTAGACCTGCACAACATGTGGGTGTTTGATCGCGGCCACGGCCTCGGCTTCGGCGAGGAACCGCAGATTATCCCGCTCGGTGGCGTGAGCGCCGGAGAGGATCATCTTCAGCGCGACCGTGCGATTCAGGCCGATTTGCCGGGCTTTGTAAACGACGCCCATGCCGCCGCGACCGAGTTCGCCTTCGATCTCGTAGCCGTGGGGCGCGTCGCCCTGGGAAGCCGGGTGGGTCGCCGCAGCGATCGTCGTGGGGGCGGTGCCGTCGTGCGGGACCGTCGCTGGCAGCCCGTCGAACGACGGGGTTGGGTCGTCGGGCTTCGTCGCGAACGTGCGGGTTGGATCGGGCGTCATGGGGCGAACTCCGAGATCAACTTGTCTCAATGATACCTTCAAACGGTCAAGGCAGAACGTCCGAAATCGGATACCATAACTCTCCCCCCGCTTTCCCGGTCTCCGGTGGTCGTATGACTTCGTGCCGATTGCTCCTCATCATCGCGGTTTCAAGCCTCGTGTCGTTTCGCGCTGCCGCGGACGAGGTCGATTATCGTCGGGATGTGTTGCCGATTTTGTCGAACCACTGTTGGGCGTGTCACGGGCCGGACGAGAAAGCCCGCAAGGCGAAACTGCGGCT
>Ga0105047_10009857_pt1 | contig 15679 bp, 14 predicted proteins | sample MAT04_FD_78384 | JGI IMG/M metagenome (GOLD analysis project Ga0105047, IMG submission 78384) | Freshwater microbial communities from Lake Fryxell liftoff mats and glacier meltwater in Antarctica - MAT-04 (megahit assembly) | ecosystem: Environmental > Aquatic > Freshwater > Ice > Liftoff... | reverse complement strand
ATTCCCGTCCAGGCGAAGGGCGGCACCGACAAGATCGGGATCGTCCAGGTCCAGCAAGACATCGCGCTGTGCCGCGAGAAGTTCCCCGACCTCACGCCCCGGCCCGTCGCGGTCCAGTTCAAGTCGGGGGCGACCGGCGACGTGGTGGTGATGTTCGAGCTCGTCGCAGTCGCCGACGAAATCAAGGTGGTGGACGAGAAGCACTACCGCCTCGTCCGCGCGAGCGAGATCGGCGGCGACGACCTCCGCGCGATGGCCGCGACCGACAACTGACCCGTCACACCACCGACCGCCGGATCGCCTCGCGCAATTGGGCGAACGCCTGCGCCCGGTGACTCATCGACCGCTTCACCGCCGGCGGAAGCTCACCGAAGGTGCGGCCGTACTCGGGCACCAGGAACAGCGGGTCGTAGCCGAACCCGCCAGTGCCCCGGTAGTCGGGCGCGATCGTGCCGTGGCAGCGGCCCTCGGCCGTCGCCACCACCGCCCCCGACGGGGCCGCGAGGACGGCCGTGCTGACGTAGTAGGCGGCCCGGTCGGCCCCGGAAAACGGCGCGAGCTCGCGCAAGAGCTTGGCGTTGTTCGCGGCGTCGGCCCCGTGGGTGCCGGCGTACAGGGCCGAATCGACGCCCGGTGCCCCGCCCAGCGCCGGAACCACCAGCCCGCTGTCCTCGCCGATCACCCACTCGCCCAGGGCCGTCGCGTGGGCCACCGCCTTGAGGGTCGCGTTGCCGAGGAAGGTGCCGGCGGTCTCGGCCACGTCGGGGGCGTGGGGGTAGGGGGTCAGGTCAGTCAGGTCGAGGCCCAGGTCGCCGAGGAGGTCGAGCATCTCGCCGAGCTTCTTGCGGTTGCGGCTGCCGAGGACGAGTTTGGGCATGGCGGTGGCGTGGGTCCGGAGGTGACGGGAAGTCGCGCGTTGTTGCCCGACCGAAGCCGACGGAATTAGACGTTACCGACGTGCAAGGCGCTCAGTTCCGATAGGTGAGCGCCTTGATCGCCTTGAGCGCCTTGCTGGTTTTCTAGCACTTCAAACGAAGAAGCCCACGGATCGCGATCCGTAGGCTCTCGCGCATCTTCTAGCGGCTCGGTCACTCCTCGATCACCTTGACCACCCCGCGCCGCCACAGGTCTTCGACCAGCTTGCGGTGTTCGGCCTGCTGGAGGCGGGCGAGCAGCACCCGGCGGATCGCCGTCTGCGTCTTGTCGTCGAACGGGCGGATGCCGGACACCTCGCGCTCGACCACCTTGACGATGTGGTAGCCGACCGGGGTTTCGAGCAACTCGCTCACCTGCCCCGGCTTGAGCGCCCACACCGCCGGTTCCAGGTCGGCCGGCTCGATCTTGCCGCGGTCGGTGCCCGTGCCCTCGCCGTTCTGCCGGGATGCGTAGCCGTGGTCGTGCTCCTTCGACAGCGCGACGAAGTCGGCCCCGGCGGTCGCCTTCTGTTGCAGGGCGAGGGCGTGGTCGTAGGCGGCCCGGGCGTTCGGGAACTTGTTCGTGCTGATGAAGATGTGCAGCCACTTCACCTTGTCCGGGGTGCGGAAGTCGTCGGGGTGGGCGTCGTAGTAGGTGCGGATGTCGCCCAGCCCGACGCGGATGCCCTTCTCCTTCATCATGCTCCGGACGTACTCCTCGGCCATCGACTGGCGCTCGATCTGGCGGCGGATGACCGGGGCGGTCAGCCCCTGGGAGGTGAGGATGGCGCGGAAGTCGTCGTCGGACTCGACCCGCCAGCTCTTGCGCATCTCGCGGAGGGTGCGGTCGGCCCCCTTCCCGGAGAACTCCTTGATCTCCTCGACCACGTTCATCTTGCCGGCCTTCTTGAGCCGGGCGTACATCTCGTCGAGCACCAGTTCGCGCTCGATGGTGCGGCGGAGTTCTTCGCCGTAGACGGCCTTCTCGCGGGCGTCGTTGCGGACGACCTGCTTGCCGCCGGACGGCCCGTCCACCTGCGAGACGTACTCGCCCATCCGCTGGTGGACGGCCTCCCAGACCTCTTGATCCGTGACGATGTTCCCGGCCCCGACCACGGCCACGACCTTGATCCGCGGGGCACCGCCCGGCAGCTTCATCTTGTCCGCGTTCCCCGCCGGGCTGTAGCTCGCGGCCACGGCCCGGCCCGACACCGGCTGCTCGGGGACGGCCGGCCCGGAGACGACCGCCGGCGTGACGGGGGCACCGGCCACGGGGGCGATGGGGCCGGGGATGTCGGCCGGGAGTTGGCCGCGCTCGATAGGGGCGGCGGTCTTGGCGGCCGTGTGGCACCCGGCCGCGAGAACGAGCAGCGCGGCCAGGCGCGTCCGGCGGCGGAACGGGGTCGTGGCGTCCATGCCCACCCTTCCTCGTCAACGGGGATGACCGATCTTACCGACGTTATCGGCATTCCCCGGGTGTGATTTCACGAGACGCGGGTATACCGGGTCGGGGCAACGGTTCAAGGCCGGCTGGCGGGGCGGCGGGCAAGCCCCCGTGCCACCCAATATGCCGATTGCCCTTTTTTTCCGCGCCGGGCGGGATTTATACTCGGGCGGGCTCCCGAACGAAGTCGTCGGCAGGACGCCGGCCCCGGCCGCGGAAGGACTCCCATGACGACCGCCCCCAGCGCGAACGACTTGACCCGCCAGCAGCTCGACGAACTCGACGCCCTCCTCCAGCGGATGCTCGCCCTCCCGCTCAACGGGCCGGACGCCGCCACCGCCCTGCCGACCGAGGCCCCGCCCGTCCCGAACTGGCGGGTCGATCCGCCGGCCCCGATGTCGGTCCCGCCCCCGCACCGCCCGCGGCCCCCGGAGGCGGAGTTGCCGTTCGTCCCGGCGAACCCGTTCGCGCACCCGGAGCCGGTGGCCGCGCCGGAACCCGCCGTGGCGGTCGCCGACCTCCGCACGATGACGACGACCACGAGGTCGCCACTGCCGGTGCCGCTACCGCCGCCCCCGCCGCCGGAGACGGTGCCCGTCGTGTTGTGGCCGCTGGTCGCGTTCAACTGGGTGGTCGATCTGGTCCTCGGGCAGCTCGGCCCGCCGGGGCGGGTGCTGCGGTCCGGGTTCGGCAAGAACGTGCTCGGCCTCGCCGGGATTCTGCTGCTCGTTTACACCGCCGCGCACGCCGCCCGGGCGCAGGGGTGGGTCAGCCTGCCGGTCCCCCTGCCGTGGCCGCGGTGAGCGTCCGTCCAACGTAGGCGACTCGCTCCGCGAGTCGTCGTTTCAGTTGGGTTGGTGCGCGCCCGTCCCGAAATGACGACTCGCGGAGCGAGTCGCCTACTTTGAAGCCCCCGCCTCGTGCGTTTTTGGCCCCGGGAATCCGGGCGTCATATAATCCCCGGGATCGAACTCCCGGCCGGCCGGCGGCGACCCCCGCCGCGTTCGGCCGTCGGCCGTTCCCGCCCGGGTGAGACCTCGCCGATGGCCCCCGACCCGTCCGACCCGCCGCCGCCCCCGATCCCTGGAGCGGCCGACCCGTCGGCGGTCGCGGACGTGCCGGCCCCCCCCCTGGAACTGCCCCCGCCCGCCCCCGAGCCGAAGGCCGTCGTTCCCACCGACCCGCCCCCGCTGCCGCCGGTCAAGCTCGACCCGCTCGCGGCCGTCCTCAGCTACATAATTCCCGGGCTGGGGCAGGTATACCAGGGGCGGATCGGCAAGGGGCTGCTCTTCTTCGGCGGGCTGTACGCGCTCTTCTTCTACGGCATGTGGATGGGCCAGTGGCGGAACGTCTGGCTGCCGGACGTGGCCGAGATGCCGCCGGTGGAGGTGGCCGGGCAGACCCTCGGCGGGACGGCCAAGGCGGTGTCGTACCGGCCGCAGTTCCTCGGCCAGTTCTGGATCGGGACGGCGGCGTGGCCGGCCGTCGTCCAGTACGCCTACTTCGACAAGGACCAGAAGGCCGGGCCGCTGTTCGGGGCGTTCGAGCGGGCACCCGGCGAGGACGAGTTGAACGTCCTCCAGCGGGACGGGAACAAGCGGTGGGACTTGGGGTGGGTGTACACGGTGATCGCCGGGGTGCTGAACCTGCTGGTCATCTACGACGCCCTCGCCGGGCCGATGTTCCGCGACCCGCCGCCGGGGTGGGGGAAGAAGCCGGACGACGCCGCGGCGTGGTGACGCGGGGCGGACCACACACGGGGGCGGCCGATGGCGCTGTTCGGGATGAGCATCTACTGGGACTTGCCGGTATTGCTGGTAGTCGTGAGCCTGGTGTACGCGGCCACGCGGCACGACCGCTGGGACAAAATCCTCCACGAGGCGTTCGGGTGGGGCGTCCGCATCGCCCTGTTCCTGGTCGCCATCGGCCTCGGGCTGTACCTGCTCAGCACGTACTTGTGAGGTCGGGCGACGCAGCCATCGGGTTTCGGATTTGTGGCACGGGTCTCTGACCCGTGCAGGCCACACGGGTCAGAGACCCGTGCCACAAGACAACGTCGGGCCTCGCGGACTCGGCTCGACCTACGGCCGCCTCGATCGAATCCGTTCACCCCCCTTCGGAGACGCACCCATGACGCGGACGTTCGGCGCGGCGGCTACCCTGCTCCTCGCGGGCGCGGTCGCCCAGGCCCACTTCCCGTTCATCGTCCCGGAGGCGGACGGGAGCGCTGTTAAGGTCGTGTTCAGCGACGACCTGACCCCCGACACGAACGTGAACGTCGAGAAGCTCGCCGGTACCAAGCTGTTCGTCCGCGACGCCGGCGGGAAGGACGCCCCGCTCGACTGGAAGAAGGGCGACGGGTTCTATCAAGTGGCCGTCCCCGGCACCGGCCCGCGGGTGGTGTACGGCGTCACCGAGTACGGGGTGCTGCAGAAGGGCGACGCCAAGCCGTTCCGCCTCACCTACTACCCGAAGGCGCTGGTCGGTGGGCCGGCGAAGGCGGCGGTCGGCGGGGCGCTCAAGGTCGAGGTGCTGGCCGCCGGCGACGCGGGCAAGACGCGCTTCCAGGTCGTCCACGACGGCAAGCCGGTGGCCGGGGCCGAGGTCACGGTGCTGCCCCCCGGCGGGTCGAAGAAGGCGGTCAAGACGGACGCCGACGGGTTCACCCCGGCGTTCGAGGCGACCGGGCGGTACGGGGTGTTCGCCCGCGTCACCGAGGCCAAGGGCGGGGAACACGCCGGCAAGAAGTACGACGAGGTGCGGCACTACGCCACCCTCGTGCTGGACATCGGCAAGTAGCGCAACGCTCCCACCCCCCTCCCGGAGTCGCCCCGTGTACCGCGCCTACGGCCTGCTCCGCCCCGCGATCGCCTTCACCCTGATCGAGGCGGTGGCCCGCCTCCAGGCCCGATTCGCCGGCTACACGGTGTCGCTCGCCGGCACCCAGATCACCGTCGCAACGACCGGCTGGGAGATCGAACTCGCGCTGAACGCCGACCCCGCGGTGCTGGCCGAGTCGGTCGCGTTCGCCGAGAAGATCGCCGGGGCGGAGGACGGGTCGGACATCCAGACGTGCGGCCGCCGGGTCGAGGTGTGGAGCGAGACGCCGGACCCGTTCGTCGAGCACCTCGCCGACTTCCACGCCGTCCTCGACGTGCTGCGGACGTTCGCCGGCGTGATCGTCATCGACCCGGCCGAACCCGCGTTGATGTGACCGAATCCGGCCCTGGGACCGCGGGCGTCCCGGCCGCTCTTCGGTATTGAAGAGCGGCCGGGACGCCCGCGGTCCCAGGGCCGGACCCCGAATCCCCTTCGCGTCGGCCCGGGGCGTCGGGTAGAATCCCCTCACCATGTCTTCTGCCGACGAACGCCCGTTCCTGGCCGCCATCCTCGCCCGGCCCCACGACGACGGGCCGCGGCTCGTCTACGCCGACTTCCTCGACGACGCCGGCGGCCCGGCCGACGCCGCCCGCGCCGACCTCGTCCGCGTCCAGGTCGCCCTCGCCCGGCTGCCCGACGACCACCCCCGCCGGCCCGAACTCGCCGACCGCCAGACCGACCTCCTCCGGCGGCACCGGGCGGCGTGGGCCGCCCCCCTCGCCGGCCTCGCCGCCGGGGTCGGGTTCCGCCGCGGGGTCATGGATGCGGTGTCGGTCGAGGCCGCCGCGTTCGTCGCCCGCGGCGGCGAGTTGTTCGCCCGCACCCGGGTCGGCGACGGCCGCTCGTTCGTCCGCCGGGTCCGGCTGCTCGACCCGGCCCGCGCCCTGCCGGCCCTCGCCGAATGCCCCTTCCTCGCCGAGGTCGAAGAACTCGACCTGAGCTGGGGCGATCTCGGCAACGACGGCGTGACGTTACTCGCCCGGTCGCCGCACCTGGGGCGGGTGCGGGCGCTCGACCTCGGGTGCAACGGCCTCGACGACGCCGGCGTCCGCGCCCTCGCCGGAACGTCCGCCCTCCCGGGGTTGGAGAGCCTGACCCTGAACGACAACGGGCCGATCACATCCGCCGGGGTGCGGGCGGTGGCCGAGTCGCCGTTCCTTGCCGGTTTGACCGACCTCGACCTGTCCGGGAACGACGTGAACGACGACGGGGTGCGGGCGGCGCTCGGCCTGCCGCGGCTGCGGGAGTTGAAGCTGGCCGGCAACCCGGTCGGCGACGCCGGCATCGCGGCCCTGGTCGGGGCGACGGGCTTCGCCCGGATGCTCGCCCACGACCCGCGCCTCGACCTGCGGGCGTGCGCCGTCGGCCCGGCCGGGGCGGAGGCGCTGGCCGCGAGCCGGTCGCTCGCCCGGGTCGTCGGCCTCGACCTGGGCGGGAACGACATCGGCGACCGCGGGGCGCGGGCGCTCGCCGGGTGCGGGCGGCTGGCGAATCTCCGGGTGCTGGGGCTGGCGCGGAACCAGATCGCCGACGCCGGGGCGCTCGCCCTCGCCGCGGGGCTGGCGGCGCTGCCGCGGCTGCGGGAGCTCGACCTGTCCGGGAACCGCCTCACCCGCCGCGGGGCGGCGGCGTTGCGGGCGGCGGCCGCCGGCCGGGACATCGCCCTCGATTTGGCCGGGAACGGGACCGAGCCGTCCGCCCCGGTCGCGGTGGCCGACGTGGTCACGTCGATCCTGGTCGATTTCTCCGCGGCCGAGGTCGCCGACCTGCGCCGGCGGGTCGCGCACCCGTCGCGCCGGAATTGAAGCCGAACTTCCGCCCGCACTCCTTGCTTCCCCGTCGGACGGAATTTAGAATCCGTTCTTTGACCGCGACGCGGCCGAACCCCTCCTCCCGACGCCCGAGGTGCTTCGTGAACAACGCCTGTCCCAGTTGCGGGGCCATTTACAACGTCGCCGCCAAGGACGTGGGTAGACGGATTCGCTGTAAGAAATGCTCGACCGGGCTGATCGTCACCGACGCCGGGCTTGAGGTGGACGACCCGGACGCCGTCGCCGCCGCGGCCGACGACGGGGGCGAAGTCGAAGCCCCGCGCAAGAAAATCAAGAAGACGGCGTCGGGCGAGAGCCGCATGCCGGCCATCAAGCCGATGGAGCTGCTGGCGAAGGTCGGCGGCATCCCGACCGTCCTGTTCGGGCTGGGCATCTTCCTGGTCGTCTTCACCGGCTTCCAGGACGCCATCGGGGTCGCCAACGTCGCCCGCCAGCAGGCGAAGTACGACGAGGGCAAGGCCGACCACGAGAAGCAAATCCAGGCCATCAACGACAACAAGGATCTGAAGGAGAGCGACAAGACGGAGCGGATCGAGAAGGAGAACAAGTCGTGGACGAGCGAGGAGAAGTCGCTCCTCGCGAACCGCCAGGCGGCGGGCTACTCGGCCAAGAAGTCGGGGTACATCGACAAGTACGTCCTGATGTTCGGGTTCCTGCTCATCGCCTTCGGGTGCATGGGGTACTTGCAAGTCGGGTCGCCGCTGCTGCTGCGGATCGTGGCCGCCGTCATTCTGGTGTCGATGGTACTGGCACTGTTCAAGGCGGCGGCCGGGACCGGGGCCGGGGTGGGGATCACTGCCGGCATCGGGTGAGCCTCGCCCGCCAAGCCCACCCGTTGCAACGGGTGGGCTTGGCGGCCCACCGCGATCCCCTACATGAATGGGGAATCCGCCACCCCGACCCCGGACGCCGACCCATGCCCGACACGACCGCCGCGGACCTCGCCCCGAAGTACCGCCGGGTGCTGCTCAAGCTGAGCGGCGAGGCGTTCGGCCACGGCGGCAAGAGCGGCATTAGCCTCGACGAAACCGCCGTCATCGCCGAGCAGCTCAAGCGGGTGGTCGCCCGCGGGGTGCAGCTGGCGGTGGTGGTCGGCGGCGGGAACATCCTCCGCGGGGCGCAGTTCACCGCCGGCGGGGAGACGATCAAGCCGGCGACGGCCGACTACATGGGGATGCTCGCCACCGTGATGAACGGCCTGGCCCTGCAAGACACCCTCGAAACGATGGGCGTCGAGACCCGCCTGCAAAGCGCGGTGCGAATGGAAACCGTCGCCGAGCCGTACATCCGCCGGCGGGCGATCCGGCACCTGGAGAAGGGCCGGGTGGTGATCCTGGCCGGCGGGACCGGCAACCCGTTCGTGACCACCGACACGGCCGCCGCCCTCCGCGGGACGGAGTTGCAGGTCGAGGTCGTGTTGAAGGCGACGCGGGTGGACGGGGTGTACAACGCCGACCCGGAGACGAACGAGTTCGCCGAGAAGTACGACCGCCTGACCTACGACCGGGTGATCCGCGAGCAACTGCGGGTGATGGACATCGGGGCGTTCGAGATGTGCCGCCAGGCCAAGCTGCCGATCGTGGTGTTCAACTACAAGCGCGAGGGGGCGATCGAGCGGGCGATCGCCGGCCACCCCATCGGCACCGTGGTGGCGGGGTAGGCGAGCCGCCGGGGTGGTACACTTTCTGCCGAACAAGCCCACCCGTCGCGACGGGTGGGCTTTGTCCGTGCCACCCTTTCCCTTTCCCGCCGCCACTGCCACAATAATTCCCACCCACGAAGCACTCCCCACTGGTGACGACATGAGCGCGCAATTCCTGACGGACGCCGAGCAGCGGATGGAGAAGGCGCTCGACGTGTTCCGCAACGACCTCAAGGGGCTGCGGACCGGGCGGGCGTCGCCGGGCATGCTCGACGCCCTGCGGGTCGAGTACTACGGCAGCCCGACGCCGATCAAGCAGATCGCCTCCGTCACCTGCCCGGACGCGGCCACCATCGTCATCAAGCCGTACCAGGGGGACGACCTGAAGGAGATCGAGAAGGCGATCCGCGGCAGCGACCTCGGCCTCGCCCCGAACAACGACGGGAAGGTGATCCGGCTGTCGATGCCGGCCATGAGCGGGGACCAGCGGAAGAAGATCGCCCAGCAGATCAAGAAGCAGGGCGAGGCCGCGAAGGTGTCGTGCCGGAACATCCGCCGGGACGGGAACAAGCACTTCGACGACGCCGAGAAGGCCAAGGCGATGACCGAGGACGACCGCGACAAGGGCAAGGCCAAGATGCAGGACTTGCTCAAGGCCTACGAGGCCCGGATCGACGACCTCGGCGGCAAGAAGGAGAAGGAAGTGATGGAGCAGTGACCGACCACGTTGCGATCCGTCAACGTGGAGGGTTCACGGTGGAAGATGCGACCCCCCGGCCGTTCGCGCTCTGCCGGTTCCGGTTCGACCAGGTGCCGGACGAAGACCACTACCGCTACCCGTTCACCCCCGGCGGGGTCTACGTCTTTCTCGGCGAGATTCCCAACATGCCGGGGCATTGCGTCGTCGCAGACCACGGCACCGGACGGGTGTTTTCGGGCTACCACACGGAAGGGTTCGCGGAATTGTCTCCCGACGACGTGTAGCGGTCCGATCTTGTGGCACGGGTCTCTGACCCGTGCGGCCCACACGGGTCAGAGACCCGTGCCACAAATCTCAAACGTCATCCGCGTGGTCACGGAACTTCACTTCGCCGTCGTCAGCTCGGCGAACTTGCGGGCCTCGAGCGGGTGGAGGTCGTCGAGCGACAGCTTGAGCTCGCGGGCCTCGGCGAGCGGGCCGTTCCGCAGGTTCCGCTTGTCCGAGGTCAGGTCGTAGGCCCAGGCCAGGTGGAACAGGTACTCCGGCCGGTGCCGCTGAATCAGCGCCAGCTTCAAGTCGTTGATCGCCTCGTCCGTCTTCCCCCCCTTGATGACGTAGGCCAGCGCCCGGGTGTCGAGGAAGGCCGGGGCCGGGCCGCGGATCAGCAGCTGCTCGGTCATCAGGTCGATCACGCGGTCGGCCTCGGCCGGCCGCAGCAGCACCAGCAGCATGCACATGTTGTTCACCCACAGCCCGGCGTCCACCCGCCGGGCGTCGTCCGGGCCGGCCTCCTTCGCCCGGCGGATCGCCAGCTCGTAGGCCGCGACCGCCTCGTCGTACTTCCCGGTCGCGTCCAGGAACTCGGCCTTCGCCGCGAGCAGGGCCAACTCCTCCCACTTCGGGCGGGGCTGGGCGAGCTTGGCGTCGAGCCACGCGAGCACCCCGCGGGCCACGTCCGGCCCCGGGTTCCGCGCCCGGATCGCCCCGGTCAGCAGGCCGGCGGTCACGACCACCGGGGTCGTCGCCTCATGCGCCCGGGCCAGGGCGATGGCGTCGGCCGCCCGCTTCCGGCCGACGTAGAACCGGGCGAGCGGCAGGTGCGGGCTGGTCCCCTTCCCGGCGGCGAGGAGCTTGGCGTACAGCGCCTCGGCGTCGGCCGCGAACCCGAGTTCTTCGAGGAGCGGGCCGGTCCGGTCGGCGGCCGCGTCCCCGGCGTCGCCGCCCGGGAATTTGAGGACCAGGTCGCGGGCCTCGTCGGTCAGCTTCTTGTCCTTCGCCTCGTCGCCGGCGGCCTTGGCCGCGGCCGCCTCCTTGTGGAGTACGCGGGCCTCGTCGCGGGTCGCGTCCCAACTCGTCGGGGCCATCGCCTTGAGCCGGGCGACCGTCGCCCGGGCCGGGCCGAGCTTGTTGATGCCGAGGTAGATGCGGGTCAGCCCGGACAGGTGTTCGGGGGTCAGCCCGGGCCGCGGGCGGGCGGCCTTCTCGAAGAAGTCCACCGAGTCGAAGATCTTCCCCTGGTCGAAGTGCAGCCGGCCGAGGAGGTAGAACTCGTCGGGCGTGAGGTCGCCCCACTTGGCGAACTCCTTGAGCGTCTTCATCCCCTCGTCGCGGGTGGCCGGGTCCACGGTCTGGACGACGGCCTTGGCCTTCACGTCCTCCGGGTCGGTCCGGCTGGCGGCCACGTTCCGCTCGATCAGCGCCGCCGCCGCCGCCCGGTTGTGGTAGGCGTCGGACCGGGCCATGAGGGTCAGCGCCAGGTGGCGGCGCGCCCAGCGCGCCAGGTCTTGGGCCGGGTCGTCGGTCAGCCGGCGGAGCATCTCGACCGCCTCGGCCACCTTCCCGGTCCGCTGGTGGAACAGCACCAACTGGCGGGTCGGGTTGAGTTCCCGGGGGGCGAGGCGGGCGGCCTCGCGGTACCGGGCCTCGGCCGCGGGCCGGTCGCCGATCAGTTCGTAGCAGGCGGCGAGGGTGGTGACGAGTTCTGCCTGGGCGGCCTGGGCCGGCAGGTCGTCGGGCTTCGCCGGGTTCGTCTTGAGCTTCCCCTCGGCCTGGGCGATGGCGCGGCGGGCGTCGTCGATCTTGCCGAGGCGGACGAAGTTCCCGACCAGCGCCCCCCAGGTGTCCGGGACGGTCTCCGCGAGTTCGACCGCCCGCAGGAACGCCCCCTGGGCGTCGGCGTCCTCCCCGATGGCGGCGAGGAGCGACCCGCGGAGGAGCAGGATCCGCCAGTCCTTGGTGTCGGCCGGCGCGACCCGGTCGATGGTCGGCCGCTCCCCCTTGGGGATGTCCCGGGCGAGCAAGTCCTTGATCGCCCGGAACCGCTCCAGGTCGTCGGGCAGGCGCATCTCGGTGTGCAGGCTGTTGAGTAGCGCCGCCGCCTGGTCCTCCTGCTTCCGCTCCCGGTGCAAGTCCACCGCCCGGCGGATGACGTACTCCTCGCGCTCGCCCTTGGCGATCGCCTCGGTGTAGTTCGTCAGGGCGGCGTCGTTCAACCCCTCTAGCTCGTCGAGCCGGGCGAGGGTGACGTACACCCGCCCCCACCCCGGCCGCTGGGCCTTTGCCCGCAGGGTCTGGTCGCGGAGGTCTTGCACGGCCGCGGCCCGGGCCGCCTTGTCGTCGATCTTGCGGACGGCGGGCAGGCGCAAGATGACCCGCCCGAGCGTCCCGATCGGCCCGCCCGGGCCTTCGGCCTCGGCGATCCCGGCGAGGGCGGCGGCGGTCACGTCCGGGCGGCCGGCGGCCAGCCCCACGTCGAGCAGCACGGCCCGGGCGACGAGGTCGGTCTTGTCCAGCTCGGCGGCCGTCTGGAAGCAGTCGATGGCCAGCCCGCGGAGCGGCCCGGCGTCGGCCTCGGGGGCGGCCCCGGCCGCCCGGTACGCGGCCTCGCCCAGCCCGCGCCACAGCCGGTTCCGGTCGGCCGGGCCGAACGCCGTGTCGCCGGCCGCCAGCGCCCGGAAGTCGTCCGGGGTCGGCTTCTTCGCCCGCGCCACGACCAGCACGGCCCGGGCCAGGCGCAGGTCCACGGTGTCGCCGGTCGCCTTCTCGACCTCGGCGAGGCGGTCGAGCATCGTCTCGGGGCGGCCGAGCGCCTGGATCCGCACGAGCGTCACCCACGCGGCCGTGTTCTTGGGGTCGCCCTTGACGACCGGCAGGAGGACGGCGGCGGCCTTCTCGGCGTCGCCGCGGGCGGCGAGCGACTCGGCGTGGAGCAGGTGGAGTTCGGCCGTCCGCCCCTCGACCGGGCCGAGGCTCTCGTCGAACGGTGCCCAGTTCCGGCTCCCGGCCGGCTGGCGCAGGACGGCCCGGAGTTCGAGCCGGGCGAGCGTCCCGCGGAAGGCGTCGATCTTGTACCCGTTGACCAGCGACTGGAACCGCGGCAGGGCGTCGCGGAAGCGGCCGAGGCGCATCAGGGCGTCGGCCTCGCCGACGAACGCCGGCAGGTAGTGGCGGTCGTCGCGGAGGGCGGCGGCGTAGCACTCGAGCTGCTTGTCCGGGTTCTGGATCACCTCGTAGCACCGGCCCAGCCCGGCCATCGCCCGCTTGTGGAACTCCGGCACCGGGGCCACGAGCGGGGCGACCTCGTCGAGCAGCGCCCGGGCCTGGGGGTACTCCCCGCGGTTCAGCGCGAGCCGCCCGCGGAAGTACTTGGCGACCCGCCCGCGGTCCACGTCGTTCGCCTCGACCCGCTCGATCAATTTCACCGCCAGGTCTTCGTCCCGCAGGTCGAGGAGGCGGTCGACGAGCGTGAGGAACTGGTCGTCCGTCTCGCCGAGGGCGGCGGCCGAAGCCTTAAGGATCTCGACCGCCTTCCCGGACTCCCCCTGCTCGGTGAGCACCCGGGCGAGGAGCAGGCCGACCCGCACGTCGCGGGGGTGGGCGGTGGACGCCACCTCCAGGTGGTTGCGGGCCTTGGCCAGCTGCGGGCGGACCGCCTCGGGGGTCTTGATCTCGCCGAGTTCCGACTCGGCGGCGGCGAGGAGGCCGTCGGCGCTGGTCGCCCCGCCGGGCATCTTCGTCAGGATGTAGGCGATCTCGTCGCGGGCCGCCAGCGGGTTCGTCCGCAGCAGCTGCCGGGCGGCCGTCACCCGGGTCTCGATGTCCGACCGGTACGGCTCGGTTTCCTGGAGGATTCGCAGGTACGTCTCGGGCGTGTACCCCGGGTCGGGGGCGGCGCGGCGGGCGTGCAGGATGGCGAACAACTGCTCGAACACCCGGGCCGGGGCCTTCTTCGTCGCCACCGCCGCGTCGAGCATCTTGACCGCCGTCATCTGGTCGCCGCCGAGGCCGAGTTCGCACAGGGCGGACTTCTCCAGCAGGTCCGCGTCGCCCTGGCAGTCGAGCATCTGGAGGTGCTGGCGGGCGCTCGTGAGCTTGCCGAGTTTGACGTACAACTCGACCAACTGCTTGCGCTCGGCGGGGCTGTCCCGGAATTGGCGGAGGAGGCCTTCGAGTACGTCGGCGGCCTCCGGCACCTTCTTCGGGTCGGCCTTCGCCCGGGCGGCCGCCAGGGCCGCGTACCGGCGGTAGGCCGGCTCGTCGGTCTTCTGGAACTTGAGGTACTGCTTGTACAGATCCATCGCCTTGTCCGACATCGCCGGGTCGGTGGCGGCCGTCTCCTCGGCCTTGGCCGCCTGATCCTTGAGGACCGAGGTTTGGCGGCGGAGTTGGACCGTGTGGACGCCGTAGGTCGCGGCCGAGAGGGCGAGGATGACGCCGGCGACGATCAGCAACCGCTTGATGCTCAGGACGCGACGCACGGCGGCCCCTCGGGGGTGGGTGGCGGCGGGCAAAAAAGAAAGACGGGGGCGAGGTGCCCCCGTCAACCCTAGCACAACCCGGCGGGGAACGGAACCGTTCCGGGCCGGGGTTGTCCGATGTCGTGTCAGACGGCCGTCTTGCGGCGGAGAACCCGGCGCAGGCCGAGGACCGGGACGGCGGCGAGGGCCAGCACCAGCCCGGCCGGGGCCGGGACGGCGGCCGGCGTATCGATGCCGACCGTCGTACTGGCCGTGCCGCCGAGGGTGCCGACCACGCCCGTGGCACCGGCCTCGGCCCGAACGAGGATCGTCTGCTGAATTCCGAACAAGCCCGGAATCGACATGATCGCCACTGCCGGGCTGGTGCTGGCCGTACCGACCGGGGCCGGTCCCGGTCGGGCGTCGACCGCCGTCGTGGACGCGGCACCGAGGTTGCCCGCCGCGCCGTCGAGCAGCTGGCTCTGGTTCGAGATCAGGTTGTTACCGCTTTCCAAGCCGGACGAAGCCCCGGCGTTGTTGTTCAGCCTGCCCGGTTGGTTATCGAAGAGCGGCTGTAGTCCGTCCACGGTTACAACGACCTGGAGGCCGATGCTCGGGTCGAACGCGGCGGACGTGGGCGAGACGTTCACGGTCGTGGTCAGCGAGAAAAAGCGGCTGGGCCCGGTCGGGAACCCGCTCACGCCGCTGACGAGGTTGGGGCTGATGGAGTTGAGGGCGAACTGCCCGAACATCGTGGGGGTGGTGTAAGCAGCGCTCGCCCCGATCGTCCCGACCACGGCCCCGCTCGCGTCGAGCTGGACCTGCTGGATCATGATCGTAGTGGCGGCGTCGGAGCGGGCGGGGGCGGCGAGCAGGGCGGCGGCCGCCAGCAGGCTCGCGGTTACCCAGCGGAGTTGGCGAAGGATCATAACGGGAATACTCCTCGTGTCGGGCGGTTCGTGATCCGGTGGTTCCATCCCACACGGGCTGCCGGTGTCGCGGGCCGCCGGGGCCGAAAGAGGCCTCGTCCGGGGCGGCGTCGCGGGGCGTCCGCGGGCATATGTCTTAGCAAAGCGAGTTGAGGCCCATCCTGTCAACTCGTTTCCCCTGATAATGGGAAAATACCCCTTCCGGGGCAATGGCAATCGCCGCGGCCCCGCGCCGCCCGTTACATTCGTCCCTAACCCGCGTCGAGATGTCACGTTGTGGTATCGCCGCAGGTGCTGACCTGCCGGATTTGATCGCGTGATGATGCCGCAAAGAAGCGTGCGAACTGGCGCGGGCGCTTCCGCAAGTTTACACTTCGGCATCCCGACGGCCCGGACTCCACCGCGTTTTGTTCTAAACTGCCCCGGCCGGCGACCGCCCCATCCGGACCGTGACGAGGGAGCCTTGACCACCGCACCCGCCATCGGCACGGCCGCCACCGTCGCCTCCTTCGACGTGGAGGAACACGACCGCATCGAAGCGGCGGCGGGCCTTGAGGTTCCGGCCGCGACGAAGGCCGATTACGCCCGCCGGATGGAGGCTT